>Ga0247820_10000428_pt1 | contig 22306 bp, 18 predicted proteins | sample 13C_Glucose_Day1_2_FD_192480 | JGI IMG/M metagenome (GOLD analysis project Ga0247820, IMG submission 192480) | Soil microbial communities from agricultural site in Penn Yan, New York, United States - 13C_Glucose_Day14 | ecosystem: Environmental > Terrestrial > Soil > Agricultural land | place...
GACAAGGCCTCGCCCGACCTGACCATGGTCGTGCACCTGACCTCGCCGGACAACCGCTACGACATGCTCTACCTGTCCAACTACGCCATCCTCAACATCAAGGATGAGCTGGCGCGCCTCGGTGGCGTCGGTGACGTGCAGCTGTTCGGCATGGGCGACTACTCGCTGCGGGTGTGGCTCGACCCGAACAAGACCGCTTCGCGCAACCTGACCGCCAGCGACGTGGTGGCCGCCATTCGCGAGCAGAACCGCCAGGTCGCCGCCGGCCAGCTGGGCGCCCCGCCCGCCCCGGGTTCGACCAGCTTCCAGCTGTCGATCAACACCCAGGGCCGCCTGGTCAACGAGGAAGAGTTCGAGAACATCATCATCCGTGCCGGTGCCAACGGCGAGATCACCCGCCTGAAGGACATCGCCCGGGTCGAGCTCGGCTCCAGCCAGTACGCCCTGCGCTCGCTGCTGAACAACCAGCCGGCGGTGGCCATCCCGATCTTCCAGCGCCCAGGCTCCAACGCCATCGAGATCTCCGACGAAGTGCGGGCGAAGATGGCCGAACTGAAGAAAGAGTTCCCGGAAGGCATGGACTACAGCATCGTCTATGACCCGACCGTGTTCGTTCGTGGCTCCATCGAAGCCGTGGTACACACCCTGTTCGAAGCCCTGATCCTGGTCGTGCTGGTGGTGATCCTGTTCCTGCAGACCTGGCGCGCCTCGATCATCCCGCTGATGGCCGTGCCCGTCTCGCTGATCGGCACCTTCGCGGTGATGCACCTGTTCGGCTTCTCGCTCAACGCGCTGTCGTTGTTCGGCCTGGTACTGGCCATCGGTATCGTGGTGGACGACGCCATCGTCGTGGTGGAGAACGTCGAGCGTAACATCGGCCTTGGCCTGAAACCGCTGGAAGCCACGCAGAAGGCCATGAGCGAAGTGACCGGCCCGATCATCGCCACCGCCCTGGTGCTGTGCGCCGTGTTCGTGCCCGCCGCGTTCATCTCCGGCCTCACCGGGCAGTTCTACAAGCAGTTCGCCCTGACCATCGCCATCTCCACCGTGATCTCGGCATTCAACTCGCTGACCCTGTCGCCGGCCCTGGCCGCCGTGCTGCTGAAGGACCACCACGCGCCCAAGGACCGTTTCTCGCGGTTCCTGGAAAAACTGCTGGGCAGCTGGCTGTTCGCCCCGTTCAATCGCTTCTTCGACCGCGCCAGCCATGGCTATGTCGGCGGCGTGCGCCGGGTCATCCGCTCCAGCGGCATTGCCCTGTTCGTCTATGCCGGTTTGATGGGCCTGACCTACCTGGGCTTCTCGTCCACCCCGACCGGCTTCGTCCCGGCCCAGGACAAGCAGTACCTGGTGGCCTTCGCCCAGCTGCCTGACGCCGCCAGCCTCGACCGCACCGAGGCGGTGATCAAGAAGATGAGCGAGATCGCCCTCAAGCAACCGGGCGTGGCTGATTCGGTGGCCTTCCCGGGCCTGTCGATCAACGGCTTCACCAACAGCCCGAACAGCGGCATCGTGTTCACCCCGCTCAAGCCGTTCGACGAGCGCAAGGACCCGAGCCAGTCGGCGGCGGCCATCGCGGCAGCCCTGAACGCCCAGTTCGCTGATATCCAGGACGCCTACATCGCGATCTTCCCGCCTCCACCGGTCCAAGGCCTGGGCACCATCGGCGGCTTCCGCCTGCAGATCGAGGACCGCGGCAACCTGGGCTACGAAGCGCTGTACAAAGAGACCCAGAACATCATCGCCAAGAGCCACAACGTGCCGGAACTGGCGGGCCTGTTCACCAGCTACCAGGTCAACGTGCCGCAGGTCGATGCCGCCATCGACCGGGAAAAGGCCAAGACCCACGGCGTGGCAATCAATGACATCTTCGACACCCTGCAGGTCTACCTGGGCTCGCTGTACACCAACGACTTCAACCGCTTTGGCCGCACTTACCAGGTCAACGTCCAGGCCGAGCAGCAGTTCCGCCTCGACGCCGAGCAGATCGGCCAGCTGAAGGTGCGCAACAACCTGGGCGAGATGATCCCGCTGGCGACCTTCCTCAAGGTCAGCGACACCTCCGGGCCTGACCGGGTCATGCACTACAACGGCTTCATCACCGCCGAGATCAACGGTGCCGCGGCCCCAGGCTACAGCTCCGGCCAGGCCGAGGCGGCGATCGAGAAACTGCTCAAGGAGGAACTGCCCAACGGCATGACCTTCGAATGGACCGACCTGACCTACCAGCAGATCCTCTCAGGCAACACCGCGCTGTTCGTGTTCCCGCTCTGCGTGCTGCTGGCCTTCCTGGTGCTGGCCGCCCAGTACGAGAGCTGGAGCCTGCCGCTGGCGGTGATCCTGATCGTGCCGATGACCCTGCTGTCGGCCATCACCGGGGTGATCGTCTCCGGTGGCGACAACAACATCTTCACCCAGATCGGCTTGATCGTACTGGTGGGCCTGGCGTGCAAGAACGCGATCCTGATTGTCGAGTTCGCCAAGGATGAACAGGCCAAGGGCCTCGACCCGCTGGCTGCGGTACTGGAAGCCTGCCGCCTGCGTCTGCGGCCGATCCTGATGACCTCGATCGCCTTCATCATGGGCGTGGTGCCGCTGGTGTTCAGCTCCGGCGCCGGTTCCGAGATGCGTCACGCCATGGGTGTGGCGGTGTTCTCGGGAATGATCGGGGTGACCGTGTTCGGCCTGTTCCTGACCCCGGTGTTCTTCTTCCTGATCCGCCGTTTCGTCGAGCGTCGCCAGGCCCGCAAGGCCGGGCACGCAGTGGCCCTGGAGAACCACGCATGAAGTTGCTCAAACCCCTGACCCCGAGCCTGCTGGCACTGGCCCTGGCGGCCTGCGCGGTGGGCCCGGACTACAAGACCCCGGCCACGGAACCGGCGCAGCTCGACAGCAGCCTGCAAGCCAAGGCCTTCGACCGCAGCCGCTTCGAGAGCGTATGGTGGAAGCAGTTCGACGACCCGGTGCTCAACCAGTTGGTACAGGCGTCGCTGGACGGCAACCGCGACCTGCGCGTGGCCTTCGCCCGCCTGAAGGCGGCGCGCTCGATCCGCGAGGACGCCGCCAACGACCAGTTGCCGGTGGTCACCAGCCGCGCCAGCAGCGACCTGGGCAAGGGCCAGGTGCCCGGCCAGACCGAGCGCCGGGTCAACAGCGAGCGCTATGACCTGGGCCTGGACATGGCCTGGGAGCTCGACCTGTTCGGCCGCATCCAGCGCCAGATCGAAGCCAGCGAAGCGCAGGAAGCGGCCGCCGAGGCCGACCTGCAGCAGCTGCAGGTCAGCCTGATCGCCGAACTGGTCGACGCTTATGGCCAGTTGCGCGGCGCCCAGTTGCGCGAGCAGATCGCCGTGGCCAACCTCAAGACCCAGCAGCAGTCGCGGGACATCACCGTGACCCTGCGCGATACCGGGGTCGGCAACGAGCTCGACGTGGTCCGCGCCGACGCCCGCCTGGCGGGTGTCGAAGCCACCGTGCCACAGCTGCAGGCCGAACAGGTACGGGCGAAGAACCGCATCGCCACCCTGCTCGGCCAGCGCCCGGACGCCCTGAGCGTGGACCTGGCGCCCAAGGCCCTGCCCGCCATAGCCAAGGCCTTGCCGGTGGGCGACCCCGGCGAGCTGCTGCGCCGCCGCCCGGACATCCGCAGCGCCGAGCGCCAGCTGGCGGCGGCCACGGCCAACGTCGGCGTGGCCACCGCCGACCTGTTCCCACGGGTCAGCTTGAGCGGCTTCCTCGGCTTCACCGCCGCGCGCGGCTCGCAGATCGGCTCCTCGGCTGCCAATGCCTGGGCGCTGGGCCCGAGCATCACCTGGGCAGCCTTCGACCTGGGCAGCGTGCGCGCCCGCCTGCGCGGCGCCAAGGCCGATGCCGAGGGTGCCCTGGCCAACTACGAACAGCAGGTGCTGCTGGCCCTGGAGGAATCCTCCAATGCCTTCAGCGACTACGGCAAGCGCCAACAGCGCCTGCTGGCGCTGATGCGCCAGAGCGACGCCAGCCGCAAGGCGGCGGAACTGGCCTCGGTGCGCTACCGCGAAGGTACGGTGGACTACCTGGTGCTGCTCGACGCCGAGCGCGAACGCCTGAGCGCCGAAGACGCCCAGGCCCAGGGCGAGGTCGAGCTGTACAGCGGCATCGTCGCGATCTACAAGGCGCTGGGCGGCGGCTGGCAACCCGACGTGGTGGCCAGCTCGCGCTGATCGCCCCCTGATGTGAAGACTCCTTTGGTTGGTTCCTCCCCCAACCGTTTGCCCCGAAGGCCTTGGTCTTCGGGGCTTTTTTATGCTGCTCCAAAGGCCCTGCACGCCCCTCTGTAGGAGCGGCCTTGTGCCGCGAAAGGGCTGCGTAGCAGCCCCGGCGATTGATGTGTCAACGCTGAACCCCTGGGGCCGCTACGCAGCCTTTTCGCGGCACAAGGCCGCTCCTACAGGGGAAACGGTCAACGTGCGTGCCACATCTGGACAGCCCGTCAAAAAGCAACCTCCCTGGCCCGCGCAATCGCCGCCTGTATCGCCCCCCGCGCCTGCGGGCTGTTCTTCCAGCAACTGCTGCCCACCAGCCCGGCCGCCTCGCTGACGATCTGCAGGGCATCGGCCCCGGCCAGTCGCGCCAGCGAGTCATAACCCAACTGCTCGAGCCGCTGCACCACGGTCGGCCCCACGCCCTTGACCGCCAGCAATACCGCCCGCTCATCCGCGCTGAACGCCATCTTCACCTCCCTGTGCCGCCATGGCTTTGCAAGTCCCGCGAATAATGGCATATATCGTGATCTGCCCGCCCACCTTCCCCAGGAGACTTCCCATGCTCGGCGTGACCGACTACGGCGCTTTCGTGATCGCGTTCCTCATCCTCCTGGCGATCCCCGGCCCCGGCAACTTCGCCCTGATCACCGCCACCGGCAAGGGCGGCATCAAGGGCGGCCTGGCCGCCACCTTCGGGGTGATCCTCGGCGACCAGGTGCTGATGTGGCTGGCGGTGGCCGGCGTCGCCACCCTGCTGGCCACCTACCCGGCCGCCTTCCATGTGGTGCAGTGGGCCGGCGCCGCCTACCTGGCCTGGCTCGGCCTGCGCATGGTGCTGAGCAAGCCCGGCGGTGCGCCGCGCGACAGCGGCATGGCCAGCGGCCGCTACCTGCGCCAGACCATGATGATCACCCTGCTCAACCCCAAGGCGATCATGTTCTACATGGCGTTCTTCCCGCTGTTCATCGACCCGGTGCGCCACCAGGGCGTGGTGACCTTCGCCTTCATGGCGCTGACCGTGGCCGGCCTGACCCTGCTCTACGGCCTGGTGGCGGTGCTGCTCACCCACCGCCTGGCCGAGCGCATGCGCGCCAGCCCGCGCATCGCCAACCTGCTCGAACGCCTGGCCGGCGCCTGCCTGGTGGGCTTTGGTATCAAGCTGGCGGCGATGCGCTGAGGCTCAGGCGTCGCGCAACAGGTCGTGGGCGTCGAGCAGGCGGAAGGCCACCTGCGGATTGCGCTCCAGCCCACGACGGATGGCGGCGGGAATCGACTGGCGGGTTTTGCGGCACAGCCCTGTCTGCGCCGCAAGCTCGATGACGATGCCGCGCATGGTGCGCACTTCGTTGAAGCCCGGGGCGATATACACGCGGATGCCCAGTTGTTCGTAGAGGCGCGCTTGCAGGCGCTGCAGGTCCTCCAGATCCTTGAGGTTTTCCAGGCGTTCGACCAGGCGCTTCTCCTCCTCGCGGGTGAGCAGCAGGATGCGTCGCTCGGGGCCGTCGGCCAGGCGTTCGCGGCCGCAGTCGCAGGCGCCCGGTGGACAAGGATGGCGTTGGGGAGGCGGGTTGGTCATGGGGCAAGGATAGTCGTTACTCGACGACTGCAGGAAGAGGCCGCAACCTGTCCTGACTATCCTCCCGCCAACAGACTCCGGTCGAACATGAACGCCCCGCTCCCCTGCGGGGTATGCCGGTACAGTTGCTGTGGCCGCCCCAGCCGGGGCTGGTTCTTCTCTCCGGTGTCCTGCACCCAACCTTCGCTCTTCATGCGCTCCAGACGTTTGCGCATTGAGGTGTTGTTGACCGGCTGTCCCAGGCACGCCTGCGCGGCGGCCAGGGCGTCCAGCACGGTGAACCGCTCGGGTGCCAGGTACAGCGGCAGGTTGGTGTACACGGCCTTGGCCGCCAGCCGTTCGTAGGCGCGCTCGACCAGCAGACGATGATCGAACGGCAACGGCGGCTCATTATCCAGGACGCCTTGCAGATCGAAGAAGGCAATCTGCGGATCCTCGACCACGACCGCAGGGTCGAGCAACGCCAGGTAGTAAGTGCTCAATGTCCAGCCCCGCGGGTCGCGGGAAGCATTGCCCTCGGTGCCAACCTGCTCCAGGTGGCGCGGGCGCACCTTGGCCTTTTCCGAGAGAGCCCGGCAGGCGGCGACATCCAGATTGTTGTCCGCAGTACTGCCATTGACGATGACGCCCGGCAAGGCCCACTGGCCCTTGTAGGGCGTGCGTTGGCGCTGGTGCAGCAGGACCTGCAGGCGCTGGCTCTCAGGCGTCAGGCGCAGGGCGACGATATCCACGCTGGCCAGGACTTCTGCGCTGCTCAAGATGGCACTCCATTTTCAAATACGCAAATATTCCACCAGGGCAATTAAGTTGGTCAAGTATAAAACTTAATTAAGGATATGGCTTGACACACTTAATGCACCAGGTGAAATATATGGCCATCCAAGCGAGAGGAGGCCCCAAATGAACATTGCCAGCTTCGACGTCGACGCGCAGAACGGCTTCACCGCCAACGCACCCCATGAGCTACCCGTTCCGGGCGGCCACCTGATCGCCCCCGCGCTCAACACCATGGCCCAACGCGCCTCGCTGCGCCTGGGCAGCAAGGACGCCCACCCGGCCAACGCCGCCTGGGTGGTCGCCGAGCCGGGCCAGATGCTGCAACCACTGACCTTGGCCAATGCCGACCTGACCTGGGTCAGCCACTGCGTCCCCGGCACGCCGGGCTTCGAGCTGCTGCCCGGCCTGCCCGCCCCCATCGATTACGACTACTTCGTCTGGAAAGGCGTAGAACCCGACCTGCACCCCTACGGCGCCTGCTACCACGACCTGGCCGAGCGCCGCTCCACCGGCGTCATCGAGTACCTCAAGGTGCAGCAGGTACAGGCGATCATCGTCGGCGGCCTGGCACTGGACTACTGCGTGCGCACCACTGCCCTGCAACTGCGCCGCGCCGGTTTCGAGGTACTGCTGTACCTGCCGGCCTGCCGCGCCCTGAGCGCCGAGGGCGCACAGGCGGCCTGCGATGAAATGGCCATCACCGGCATCCACCTGTGCACCGACGAACAGGCCCTCGATACCCGGCTCGACCAAATCAAGGAGGCCCGCCCATGAGCGACAGCGTCTTTGGTCCACGGATCATCCAGAACCTGCTGGATACCGATTTCTACAAGATCACCATGATGCAGGCAGTGCTGCACAACTACCCCAACGCCGAGGTGGAATGGGAGTTCCGTTGCCGCAACGACGAGGACCTGGCGCCCTACCTCGCCGAGATCCGCTACCAGGTCGAGCAGTTGGCCGATGTCTCGGTCACCCACGACCAGTTGGCCTACCTGGAGAAGATCCCGTTCATCAAGCCGGACTTCATCCGCTTCCTCAGCCTGTTCCGCCTCAACCTGCGCTACGTGCAGGTTGGCCTGGACGATGCCGGGCAACTGGCGATCCGCGTACGCGGCCCGTGGTTGCATGTGATCCTGTTCGAGATTCCGTTGCTGGCGATCATCAGCGAGGTACGCAACCGCTACCGCTATCGCGAAGTGCTGATCGAACAGGTCGGTGAGCGCCTGTACCAGAAACTCGACTGGCTCAGGGCAGAAGCCAGCGACGACGAGCTGGCCGGTCTGCAACTGGCCGATTTCGGTACCCGCCGGCGATTCTCCTACCGGGTGCAGGAAGAAGTGGTGCATATCCTCAAGCGTGATTTTCCCGGGCGTTTCGTCGGTACCAGCAACGTGCACCTGGCCCGCGAATACCAGGTCAAACCCCTAGGCACCATGGCCCATGAGTGGTTCATGGCCCATCAGCAGCTCGGTCCGCGCCTGGTCGACAGCCAGGTCGCCGCGCTGGAATGCTGGGTACGTGAATACCGTGGACAATTGGGCATCGCCCTGACCGACTGCATCGGCATGGATGCGTTCGTGCACGACTTCGACCTGTACTTCGCCAAGCTGTTCGATGGCCTACGCCATGACTCGGGCGATCCGCTGGCCTGGGCCGAGAAAGCCATCGCCCACTATGAGCGGCTGGGGATCGACCCGAAGGGCAAGACGCTGATCTTTTCCGATGGACTGGATTTCCAGAAGATGCTTGAGCTGTACCGTGCGTTGAATGACAGGATCCATGTCAGCTTCGGCATTGGTACCAACCTCACCTGCGATATCCCCGGGGTAAAGCCGATGAACATGGTGATCAAGATGACCGCCTGCAACGGCGCGCCGGTGGCGAAGATCTCCGACAGCCCGGGCAAGACCCAGTGCCGGGACGAGAATTTCGTGGCGTACCTGCGGCATGTGTTCAAGGTGAGGTGACCTTCGTGGCAGCGGGCTTGACCCGCGATGCCTTACCGGCCCTGATCGCGGGGCAAGCCCTCTCCCACAAAGGCCACTCCCACGATTGCCAGCCAGGCTTTTTCACCCGCCCCCTCGTTGCCACGCACATTTGCTTGTATGGTGTTGTCCAAGAAGGATGTTTTACCCGCACAGGAAAGACCAGATGCCCCAACGCAATGTCATCAACGCCTCCGTCAGCCCCAAGGGCAGCCTGGAGACGCTGTCGCAACGTGAAGTCCAGCAACTGAGCGAAGTCGGTACCGGCAGCCTCTACACCCTGTTCCGCCAGTGCGCCCTGGCCATCCTCAACACCGGCGCCCATGTCGACAACGCCAAGACCATCCTCGAGGCCTACAAGGACTTCGAGGTACGCATCCACCAGCAGGACCGCGGCGTGCGCCTTGAGCTGCTCAACGCCCCGGCCGACGCCTTCGTCGACGGCGAAATGATCGCCAGCACCCGCGAGATGCTGTTCAGCGCCCTGCGCGACATCGTCTACACCGAGAGCGAGCTGGCCAGCCAGCGCATCGACCTGGAAAGCTCGCAAGGCCTCACCGACTACGTCTTCCACCTGCTGCGCAACGCCCGCACCCTGCGCCCGGGCGTCGAGCCGAAGTTGGTGGTGTGCTGGGGCGGGCACTCGATCAGCAGCGAGGAATACCAGTACACCAAGAAGGTCGGCCACGAGCTGGGCCTGCGCAAGCTGGATGTCTGCACCGGCTGCGGCCCGGGCGTGATGAAGGGGCCGATGAAGGGCGCCACCATTGCCCATGCCAAGCAGCGCATGCACGGCAGTCGCTACCTGGGCCTGACCGAGCCGGGCATCATCGCCGCCGAGGCGCCCAACCCGATCGTCAACGAACTGGTGATCCTGCCGGACATCGAGAAGCGCCTGGAGGCCTTCGTCCGCGTCGGCCACGGCATCATCATCTTCCCCGGCGGCGCCGGCACCGCCGAGGAGTTCCTGTACCTGCTCGGCATTCTCATGCACCCGGACAACCAGGACTTGCCGTTCCCGGTCGTGCTCACCGGGCCGCGCAGCGCCGAAGCCTTCCTGCAGCAGTTGCACGCCTTCGTCGGCGCAACCCTCGGCGAGGCCGCCCAGCGTCACTACCAGATCATCATCGACGATCCGGCCGAAGTGGCCCGGCAGATGGTCGAGGGGCTCAAGGTGGTCAAGCAGTTCCGCCGTGAACGTAACGACGCGTTCCACTTCAACTGGCTGCTGAAGATCGACGAGGGCTTCCAGCACCCGTTCGACCCGACCCACGAGAACATGGCCAACCTGGCCCTGCGCCGCGAACTGCCGCCCCACGAATTGGCGGCCAACCTGCGCCGGGCGTTCTCCGGGATCGTCGCCGGCAACGTCAAGGACAAGGGCATCCGCCTGATCGAGGAGCACGGGCCGTACCAGATCCGCGGCGACGCGGCGATCCTCGACCCGCTCGGGCGCCTGCTGCAGGCGTTCGTCGACCAGCACCGCATGAAGCTGCCCGGCGGGGCGGCGTATGTGCCGTGTTATGAGGTGGTGGCCTGAGGTAGCCGCTCCAATGGAGCAAAAAGTCATGCTGTGATTGAGCGGGGCAGCGTGGGAGCGGGCTGGCCCCGCGATCACCGGCAAAGCCGATGCCATCTATCGCATCGCGGGGCAAGCCCGCTCCCACGCTGATAAAGGTTGCAACGCTGTTCCCTGGCCAACAGCTTGGCCAGATGGGCTGGGCAGTTTCCTGATGGGGATACGGCCAGCAACATCCTGCAGACATTTCCTGCGCCAGGCAGTGAACCTGCCTACAAAAAAACGGTCATTCGCTGACGGTCAATCCACCCGACCGGATCGCCGGCCCAGTCATCGGGCCTTCATTCGTCCTGTTTCAGCGAAGACCAGCATGCCAGACATCCAGCCCGCTTCCCCTGCCCTCACCGCCCTGCGCGGTGGCCTGATCGCCGCCCTGATCACCCTTGCTATGCCGGCCCACGCCGAAGAGCCGGCCAGCGATGCGCGCTGGGTCAGCGACAGCCTGAGCACCTACGTGCGCAGCGGTCCCACCGATGGCCACCGCATAGTCGGCACGCTCAAGTCCGGGCAGAAGGTCAGCCTGGTGACCAGCCAGGGCAACTACAGCCAGGTGCGCGGACAGAGCGGCGACCTGGTGTGGATCCTCAGCAACGACCTGCAGGCCGTGCCCGGCCAGAACGAGCGCCTGCCGCAGCTCGACGCCCAGGTGGCCGAGTTGTCCGGCCAGTTGAAGAACATCGACGAGAGCTGGAAGAACCGCGTGCAGGGCATGCAGGAGACCCTCGACTCGCGCAAGGCGCTGATCGACGAGCTGGAAAGCCGCAACAAGGCGCTCAACGAGCAACTGGCGCAGAGCCAGTCGACCCTGCGCGACACCCAGGCGCGCCTGGGTGACGAGAACAAGCAGGTGATGATGCGCTACATGGTCTACGGCGGCAGCATCGCCGGGGCCGGGCTGCTGGCGGGGTTGATCCTGCCGGCGCTGACCCGCGGCCGTAAACGCAACGACCGCTGGTTCTGAGTGGCGGGGCCAGGGGCAAGGTCGTGCAGACCCGTTGCCCCCGGCCACTGCTCAGGGCTCCTGGATACCCGTGGTATCGCCGATCAACGACTCGGCCTTCAGTGCCGGCGGCGCCTGCTTGCGCAGTTGCGCCACCTGCCCCGCGTTCACCGCCGGTGCCTGGTTGCCCCAGCTGGCGCGAATGAAGTTGACCACATCGGCCACCTGCTGGTCCGACAGGCGCCAGCCGAAGCCCGGCATGCTGAAGGTCGAGGGCGCCGTCGCCGTGGCCGGCAGGGTCGCGCCCTCCAGCACGATGTGGATCAACGAGGTGGCATCCTCGCCCTGCACCACCGGGTTGCCGGCCAGCGCCGGGAACACCCGGGCGTAGCCCTTGCCGTCGGTGCGGTGGCAGGCACCGCAGTTGTCGACGTAGAGCGCCGCGCCGGTCTTGCCGTCATTGCCCTGCCACAGCGCCTGGGCGACGGCAGGATCCTCGCGGAACGGCTTGTCGTCCGGGTTCACCGGCGGCAGGGTCTTGAGGTACCGGGCGATGGCGGTCAGGTCGGCGTCGCTCATGTACTGCATGCTGTGCTCGACCACGTCGCTCATGCCGCCGAACACCGCGGTACGCTCGTTGCGCCCGGTCTTGAGGAAGGCAACGATCTGCGCCTCGTCCCAACTGCCCAGGCCATCCTTGTGATCACCGCGCAGGTTCTTTGCAATCCAGCCCTCCAGGGGCGCGCTGCCGGACAGGAACGCCGCGCCGTCGCCGGCATCCAGGGCTTTTTCCTGCATGGTCAGCGCCCGCGGCGTGTGGCACGCGCCACAGTGCCCCAACCCTTCGACCAGGTAGGCGCCGCGCGCCACCAGCGGATCGCGCCCGGCGGCTTCGAACGGCTTGACCGGCGGCGCGAACAACCCGCGCCAGAACGCCAGCGGCCAGCGCATGCTCAGCGGCCAGGGAATGTCGCTGTCCTTGTTCTGCTGCTCCACCGGCTGCACGCCGTGCATGAAGTAGGCGTAGAGCGCCTGCATGTCCTGGTCGCTGACCCGGGCATAGGACGGGTACGGCATGGCCGGATACAGCGTGCTGCCATCCTTGCCGATACCCTGGCGCACGGCACGCTCGAAGTCCTCGTAGCTGTACTGGCCGATGCCGCTCGCATGGGGCGTGATATTGGTCGAGTACAGGGTGCCGATGGGCGTTTCCATGGGCAGCCCGCCGGCGAACGGCTTGCCGCCCTTGGCGGTGTGGCAGGCCACGCAGTCGCCGGCGCGGGCCAGGTATTCGCCTTGCCTGACCTGCGCCGGGTCCACCGCGTCGGCGGCCTGCAGCAAGGTGCTGGCGCCCAGGCCCAGCATGGCGATGAGCAATGTCTTCATGTTGGCCTTCCTCATGCCTGCACCAGTGGACCGGGGTTCTTCAGGTAGCGCTCGCGGATCGCCCGCGCCGACCAGTAGGTCAGTGCCGCCACCAGGCCGGTGGGGTTGTAGCCCAGGCCCTGGGGGAAGGCCGAGGCGCCGGGCACGAACACGTTGTGCACGTCCCAGCACTGCAGGTAGCGATTGAGCGCGCTGGTTTTCGGATCGGTGCCCATGATCGCGCCACCGTTGAGGTGGGTGGTCTGATAGGTGGAGGCATCGAAGTGCTGGCCGAAGGCTTTCTTGCCCGCGCTGATCGCCTTGGGCCCCATGGCCTCGGCGATCTTGCCCATGCGCTCGACCATGAAACGGTTCATCTTCACGTCGTTGTCCTTCCAGTCGAAGGTCATGCGCAGCAGGGGCAAACCGTAGGCATCCTTGTACACCGGGTCCAGGTCGAGGTAGTTGTCGCGGTAGGACTGGTGCGCGCCATGGGCGTCCATCGACAGCATGTGCCGGTAGCTGTCGGCCACCGCGGCCTTCCAGCCACTGCCCCACTTCGGCGTGCCCGGCGGCACCTTGATGCCGGAGATCGGCTTGGCGCCGGCCTGGTTGACCCAGAACGGCGAACCGCCGACGAAGCCGTGGGGGCCATGGTCGAAGTTGTCGGCGTTGAAGTCGTCCACCGCCACGCCGTTGCCGCCGGCGCCGATGAAGGGGTTGGTGTGGTGGCTGTCGCGGTCGAAGAACGCGGTCACGGTGGAGATGTTCTGGTAGGCGAAGTTGCGTCCGACCACCCCTTCGTTGCTCACCGGGTCGTAGGGTTTGCCGATGCCCGAGAGCAGCATCAGGCGCACGTTGTTGTACTGGAACGCGCCGAGGATCACCAGGTCGGCCGGTTGCTCCACCTCTCGCCCCTGGCTGTCGACGTAGGTCACGCCGGTGGCCAGGCGCTTGTCGGCGGTCAGGTTGACCCGCAGCACATGGGCGTTGTTGCGCAGCTCGAAGTTCGGCACCTGGCGCAGGGCCGGGAGGATGTTCACGTTGGGCGAGGCCTTGGAGTACATGTAGCAGGCATAGCCGCTGCAGTAGCCGCAGAAGTTGCACGGCCCCATCTGCGCGCCGTAGGGGTTGGTGTAGGGCCCTGAGGTGTTGGCCGACGGCAGGTTGTAGGGGTGGTAGCCGACCTCGCGGGCGGCCTTCTCGAACAGCTGCGCCGACACGGTGTTCTTCTGCGCCGCCAGCGGGAAGTCGCTGGAGCGGTCGGCGGCGAACGGGTTGCCACCCTTGTCGCGGCCCACCACCTGGCCCTTGATCGACCAGGCCGTGCCGGAGGTGCCGAACACCTTCTCGGCAAAATCGAAGTACGGCTCCAGCTCTTCATAGCTGACGCCGAAGTCCTGGATGGTCATGCCCTCGGGAATGAACCGCTTGCCGTAGCGCTCTTCATAGTGGCTGCGCAGGCGCAGCTCCACCGGGTCGACGCGAAAATGCACGCCGGACCAGTGCAGCCCCGCTCCGCCCGTGCCGGTGCCGGGCAGGAAGGCGCCGAACTGGCGGTACGGCACGGCCACGTCGTTGACGCTGTGGCGCAGGGTCACGGTCTCGCGGGAGATGTCCATGAACAGCTTCTTGCGCGAGTTGTAGGTCAGCTCGTCCATGGTCTGCGGGTAGACGCCGTCCGGATAGGTGTCGCGGGCCGGGCCGCGCTCCAGGGCCAGCACCTGCAGGCCGGCCTCGGTCAGTTCCTTGGCCATGATGGCCCCGGCCCAGCCGAACCCGACGATGACCACATCGACTTTCTTCATCACTTGGCTCATGGCTCAACCTCGCTCGCCGCTAATGGACACTGACGGGAAGGGATAGCGCTCGTCGCGCTCCACCCAGTCCATGAAATCGGCGCGGGCGCCGGGGAAGCCGACCAGCTTCCAGCCGGCCAGGCCCTGGTTGCCGCCGTGCAGGGGGTCGCTGAAAAAGCCCTCGCGGGTGTTGAGCCAGAGCATGCCGAGGAAGGTGGCCGCCGGCACCGTGGCAAAGACCGGCTTGCCGCCGTCCAGGGCCTCGAGCACCTGCTGCTGTTGTTCAAGGCCGAGCTGGGCGAACGCCTTGCCGAACTGCGCCTGGCACCAGGCGTCGGTTTCGGCGATGCCCAGCCGGTAGATCTCCTGGGGGCTGAGCTTGAGCTGGTAACCCAGCTCGCTGGGCGCGTCGGGGCGGAATGGCCCCTGCATGTACCACAGCCCACCGCTGCCGTAGCGGGTGTTGAGCTGACGGTCGATGAACTCGGGCACGCCGGCATCGGCCGCACCGGGGCCGAGGGCGTCGGTGGGGATCAGCACGGCCACGGCGGCGCTGACGAAGGCCCACTCCTCGCGGGTGAAGAAGCTCGGCTGGTAGGCCCGTGCCGGGGCCGCTCGGGCCGGTTCGGCAGGTGCCGGGATGACGCTGTCGGCGAGCACTGCGCTGCCCAGTCCCGTGCCGGCGAGGGTCGCCACCGGGATCAGGGTCAGGGATTGGCGCAGGAACGCCCGGCGCGCCGGTTGCACGGAGGCGGGTTGGTCCTTGGACATGAGGATGTCTCTCTGTTGATCAGGTCATACGGAAATCGTCGCCCTTTTCACCGATGGAAATCCCGGGGCCACAGGCCGAGACAGCGCTGTCTCGGTGGAGCGGCCTTGTTTTGCCGAAGGGTCGCGGCGCGACCCTGGGATATCGAATCGGGCAAGGGCTGTTGTTATGGCAAGCACAGTGCTCGCCCCGCTCATGGGTTTCGCCGCGACCAGGCAAGCGGGTTGACCAGGTTCTGCGGCCGCTCGCCGGCCAAGGCGGCCAGCAGGTTTTCAACGGCGCAACGGGCCATGGCCTCGCGGGTCTCCTCGGTGGCCGAGCCGATGTGCGGCGTCACCACCAGGTTGTCCAGTTGCAGCAACGGCGAATCGGCCGGCAACGGCTCGCGCACGAACACGTCCAGGCCGGCGCCGCGAATGCGCCGCTCGGCCAGGGCCTGGAACAATGCAGCCTCGTCCAGCACCCGACCACGGGAGATATTCACCAGGACCGCCGACGGTTTCATCAGCGCCAGTTGTGGTGCGCCGATCAGGTTCTCGGTCGCGGCGGTCAACGGCAGGCACAGGCAGACGAAATCGGACTCGGCCAGCAATGCCTCCAGGCTGCGATGCGCGGCGGCGAACCGCGCCTCCACCTCGGGCCGTGGCTGGCGGGTGTGGTACAGCACGCGCATGCCGAAACCGGCATGGGCGCGGCGGGCCAGGGCCTCGCCGATGCGGCCCATGCCGACGATGCCCAGGGTCTTGCCCTGCACATCGCAACCGAACTGCGCCGGACCGATACCTGCCTGCCAGTGGCCGGCGCGGATCCAGCCGTCGAGCTCGACGACCCGCCGGGCACAGGCGAGGATCAGGGCGAAGCCGGTGTCGGCGGTGGTTTCGGTGAGCACGTCGGGGGTGTTGGTCAGCAGCACGCCGCGCTGGTCGAAGGCGTCGATATCGTAGTTGTCGACGCCGACCGAGACGCTGGAGACCACTTCCAGCTGCGGCGCCAGGTCGAGCAAGGGGGCGTCCAGGCGCAGGCTGGCGCCGAGCAGCCCATGGGCGCCCGGCAGCGCCGCACGCAGGCGGGCGAGGCCGTCGGCACTGGGCGATTCGACCAGGGTCACCTCGGCGTGCGCCTGCAGGCGGGCCATGAGCGCGTCGGAGAGACGCTTGTAGAGGACGATGCGTTTCTTCATTGCACGGTACCTATCGGCTGGGCGCCAGGCTTTGCCGGCGTGTCTGTTGCAAGGGATTGAGAACGGCGGTCAGGGCCACGGCCAGCAGCAGCGCCACGCACATGAACAGGTAGGAGGCGCCGGGTCCGCCGGTGGCGCCATTGAGGTAGCCCACCAGCCACGAGCCGGAAAACGAGCCCAGCGCGCCCATGCTGTTGATCAGCGCCATGGCGCCCCCGGCGACGTTGGCCGGCAGCAGCTCGGGGACGATGGCGAAGAACGGCCCGTAGGGCGCGTACATGCAGGCCCCGGCGATCACCAGCAAGGCGTAGGACCACCAGAAATGCTCGGTGCCCAGGCTGTACGAGCCGTAAAACGCCAGGGCGGCGATCAGCAGTGGCGGCCAGACGAAACGCTTGCGCTTCTGCAGGCGATCCGAGGCCCAGGACACGCCGAGCATGGCCACCACCGCCCCCAGGTACGGCACCGCCGACAACCAGCCGGCGGTGACGATGTCCAGCGCCGCCGCCTGCTTGAGGATCGACGGCAGCCAGAGCACGAAGCCGTACACGCCGATGCTCCAGCAGAAGTACTGCAGCGACAGGATCAACACCGTAGGCGAGCGGAACGCCTCGCGGTAGTTCTTCACCGGCTTGATACCCTGCTGCTCGGCGTCCAGCGCCTGGCGCAGCGCCGCCTTCTCGCGGGTATCCAGCCACTTGGCCTGCTCCGGACGGTCATCCACCAGGCGCCACCAGATGAAGGCCCAGAGAATCGCCGGCGCGCCTTCGATGATGAACATCCAGCGCCAGTCGAACTGCTGCACCAGGTAGCCCGAAACCACCGACATCCACAGGATGGTCACCGGGTTGCCGAGGATCAGGAAGGTGTTGGCCCGCGAGCGCTCGGCGCGGGTGAACCAGTGGCAGAGGTAGATGAGCATGGCCGGCATCACCGCCGCCTCCACCACGCCCAGCAGGAAGCGGATGACGATCAGCAGGTAGACGTCATGCACCACGCCGGTCAGCGTCGCCAGGCCACCCCAGAGGATCAGGCTGGCGAAGATCAGCTTCTTCACGCTGCGCTTCTGCGCATAGAGGGCGCCCGGCACCTGGAAGAAGAAGTAGCCAAGGAAGAACAGCGCGCCGAGCAGCGACGACAGCGCCGGGGTGATCTTCAGGTCGTCGGCCATGCCCGAGGCCGCCGCAAAGCCATAGTTGGCCCGGTCGAGGTAGGCCAGGCTGTAGGTGATGAAGACGATGGGCATGATGTACCACCAGCGTCTGGGAGCGAGTCGATCAAGCTGCATGGGGATTCTCCTGGTCTTGTTGTTCTTGTCACATCAGGTGCCGGACGGTCCGGCGATTCAGCGTGGTTGGATCGAAGCGTGTTCGTGCAGGTCCAGTTCGTGGCGTTGCGGCAGGCCTTCCATGTCGCCCCGGCTCTGCACCGCCCGGCTGCCGCACCAGTTGCCCCGGGCCACGGCCCGGCGCAGTGGCAGGCCCTCGAGCAAGGCGCTGATCACGCCGACGGCGAAGGCATCGCCCGCACCCACGGTGTCAACGACCCGGGCCACCGGAACACCTGGGACCACACCGTGCTGACCTTGGGCGTCGCGCCAGTAGGCACCTTCGGCGCCGAGTTTGATCGCTACGCATTGCACGCCCTGCTCGAGGTAGAACTCGGCAACGGCCTGCGGCGAATCGCGGCCACTCAGCAGGCGCCCCTCCTCAAGCCCGGGCAGGACCCAATCGGCCTTGAACGCCAGGGCGTTGATCTCGCGCACCATGGTCTGGCGGTCCGGCCACAGCGAAGGCCGCAGGTTGGGGTCGAAGGAAATGCTGCGGCCATGGGCGCGCATGTCGCCCAGCAACTGGTGGCAGAGCGCGCGGCAGCTGGCCGACAAGGCCGGCGGAATGCCGGTGGCGTGCAGGTGTCGGGCCTCCAGCAACGTGGGTTGCAGTTGAGCCGGCGACAACCGGCTGGCCGCCGAGCCACGACGGAAATACTCGACTTTCGGATCGCGGCCGTCATCGCAGCGCTCCTTGAGCTGGAACCCGGTGGGATGCTCGTCATCGATCTCGACGCTCGAACAGTCCAGCCCTTCCTGGCGCAGGGTGTCGAGCACGAAGGCGCCGAGCGAGTCGTTACCCACCCGGCTCAGCCAGCGCACCCCCAGGCCCAGGCGCGCCAGGCCGATGGCCACGTTGCTGTCGGCACCGGCGATGCGCTTGCCGAAACCCTCGACCTGGGCCAGTTCGCCCGGCTGCGCGGCCACGAACATGGCCATGGTTTCACCGAAACACAGGACGTCGCGCTCAGCCATGGCACACCTGCCCTTCCAGCTGCGCCAGTTGCGCGACCTGCCGCGCGGTCAGCGCCAGCAGGTCATCACCGGCCAGGGGGTATTCGATGGCCCGCGGCAGGTCCGGGGCGAAATAGGTCATCAGCTCGCGCCACTGGGCCAGGTCAAGCGCCTGGGGCACGACCGCGACCAGGCGCCCGTCTGCACGCCGGGCCACGGCCTTGCAGTGCACATAGCGCACCCAACGGCCCAGCAGCTGTGCCGCCAGCAGCGGTGATTCGTCATGCCAGTACCAGTTACCGATATCGAAGGTCATGCCCGGTGCCACGCCCTGCTCCTGCGCCTCGCGGAAGAATCGTTCCAGGACCTGCAGCCGTCCGCCGTAAGGCGTCTGGTCGTTTTCCACATACAGCGCTGTCTTGTGCCCCAGCAATGGCGCCAGGGCCTGCAAGTCACAGCCTGGCTGGTAATGCCCCAGCGACACCTTCAGCGCCACCGCGCCGATTTCGCTTGCCAGTTGCAGGCGCTGGGCGATGGCCGGCTCCAGGCTGCCATCCTCGCGCCACAGCTCCAGTGGCGTGGAGTAAAGGCTCTGCAGGCCATGCTCGGCGGCCAGGTTGGCCAGGGTGGTGGCAGCGGGCGTGGCGTCGAACAGTTCCTCACGCCATTCCACCCGCCGCGCACCGGCGGCGGCCAGCAACGGCAGGTAGCTGGCCTGACCCAGGCGCCGCACGGCATCGGCACCGAAACTCGACAAGCTGATGGAGACAATGGGCGATTGCATGTGTGTGGTCCTTGTTCTTGTAGATGAAACCGGTTTCATTTTTCGCCAGCAGCAACGGCGTCAAGGACGCCGTCAGGCTTGTGATCGGGTGGAGCCTCGCGGGATCAGCTCGGCTTGCAAATCCAGGCGCCGCGCCGGCGAACCGCTGCCTTGCAGGCGCTCCAGCAGGCATTGGAACGCTGCGGCACCGATCCGCCCGGTGGGCTGGGCCAGGGCGGTGATGCCGCTGCCCACCAACGGGTACCAGTCCAGCTCGTCGAGCGCCAGCAGGCCGACGTCCTGGAACAGCGTTCCGCCACGGGCGTGCAGCACGCGTACCACCTCCAGGGTGGCAACGCCGTTACAGGTGAACAAGGCCTGCGGGCCGTGCCCTGCCCCGGCGATGAAGCTGCCCAGCTGCTCCGGCAAGTCCGCCCCCACCTCCAGCACCTGCCCACGCAGGCCACGGCGCCGGGCGATGGAGGCCTGGAAGGCGTCAACTCGCTCCTGGCGGGAGCTGGTGCCGTCGAGCGGCTCGGTCACGGCGAGGATGTCGCGATAACCGCAACGCTGCAGGTGATCAAGGGCCTGTTCGACGGCGTCGCTGTTGTCCAGCCCCACCAGGTCGACTGCCAGGCCGGCCAGTTGCCGGTCGACCAGCACCATCGGCAGGTTGAGGGCCAGCTTGGCCAGCTCGTCGGCGCGGTGGCCGAGGGTGTTCACGATCAGGCCGTCGACGTTGTACGACTGCAGGGCTTGCAGGTGGCTGCGTTCCTGGTCGTCGTCGTAGTCGGTGTTGCACACCACCAGGCTGTAGCCGTGCTGGCGGCAGGCAGTCTCGACGCCGTGCATCACCGCCACCGAATAGGGGTTGCGGATATCAGCCAGGAGCATGCCGATCAGCCCGGTGCGGCCGCGCTTGAGGGCGCTGGCCATGCGGTTGGGGCGATAGCCGAGGCGTTCGACGACGGCCTCGATGCGTTGCGCGGTGGCTTCGGCGAGCAGTTGCCGGTCCTCGCCCATGTAGCGCGACACCGTGGCCTTGGAAACGCCGGCGGCCTTGGCGACTTCGCTGATGGTGACCCGACCGCGGACGGATGTTGGCTCTTTGTTCACCCTGTTTCCTTCTTGTTTGCACTTTTGCAGGGTTGATGAAAACGGTTTCAATGAAATCAGGGATGGGGGGTGGCGTCAAGTGACGGGCTTTCTGCCAAAGCGGGTGGATTCAGTGCCAATCGCTTGTCCTGGCGCTGTACATCGGGGGCTTCGGGGTTATGGTGGCTTCATGGAGTTCGTTCGCCCTGCCTTGGAGATGGCCATGACCACGCTGTTCAGGATCAGTCTGATTTTGCTGCTTGCCGGTATGGGGATGGGGGATATCGTGGTGGCCAGTGTGGGGTTGGTTGGGTTGTGTGGGGGGGCTGTGGTGCTTAGTGTTCGGCAGGATGATGGTGAGGTGGAGTCGGAGTTTATTGCCTGAAGGTTCTGGTTCTGGTTCTTTGGCGATTTAGTTTTTTATGCGCATTCGTAGGTGATGTCGACATTTAGTGAGGGTGTCAGAAATTTTGTGTTCGGGCATAACATGAGTAAGAGGTGCATGTATGCCAACCAAAAAGATACCGGTTCGAGAGTTACCGAAGGTTCCGAAAGAGCTGCTTGAGCAGTTTTCCGCCGCCCCGCTGATGACCGCAGAAGCCATCGAAGAAGCCTCTGCTGCCTTCAAGAAGGCATTGATTGAGCGAGCTCTGAACGCAGAGCTGGGTCATCACCTGGGCTATCCTCCGGGCGCGCAGCGCCCGGAAGATGAAACCAACCAGCGCAACGGCAAAAGCGGCAAGACCGTGCTAACCGGCGATGGCCCGCTGCGCCTGGATATCCCCCGCGACCGTGACGGCAGTTTTTCGCCCATCCTGATCCCCAAGCATGAGCGCCGTTATACCGGCTTCGACGACAAGATCATTGCCATGTACGCCCGTGGAATGACAGTCAGAGAGATCCGGGCCTTCCTGTCCGAGCAGTATGGAACCGACGTTTCACCCGACTTCATCAGCTCTGTGACAGACGAGGTCATGGAAGAAATTGGCGCGTGGCAACAGCGGCCATTGGAGCCGATGTACCCGGTCATTTTCTTTGATGCGCTGCGGGTGAAGATTCGCGAAGAAGGCCTGGTACGCAACAAGGCCATTTACTTGGCTTTGGGCGTTCTACCCGACGGGACGCGCGACATCCTGGGCATCTGGATCGAGAACACTGAGGGTGCGAAGTTCTGGATGAAGGTGTTCAACGATCTCAAAACACGTGGCGTCGAGGACGTGCTGATTGCCGTGACCGATGGCCTTAAAGGCATGCCAGAAGCCCTCAGCGCCGTGTTTCCAGAGACGACGTTGCAGACGTGCATCGTGCATCTGATCCGCAACAGCCTGGACTACGCGGCCTGGGACAAACGGCGCGCACTGGCCAAGGAGCTGAAACCGATTTACCAAGCAATCAATGCCGAAGCGGCTGAGCAAGCCCTCGATGAGTTTGAGAGCGGGCCGTGGGGTGAGAAATATCCAACGGTGGTGGCTGCCTGGAGACGCGCCTGGGATCGCGTGATTCCATTCTTTGTCTTCCCGCCCGCCATCCGGAAGGTGATCTATACCACCAACGCTATCGAGAGCATCAACGCCCAGCTACGCAAGGTCATCAAGACTCGAGGACATTTCCCGAATGATGACGCAGCGACCAAACTGATTTGGCTGGGATTGCGCAACATAACAGCCAATTGGGGAAAACCGGCCCATGATTGGAAAAACGCGATGAATCAATTTGCGATTCTGTACGGAGATCGGTTTATCAGGCCAACCTGGTGAGAATCAGGGCCTGCCTGACGGCAGGCCATTACCGGCCCGAACACAAAAATACTGACAGTCCCCATTTAGTCACCTTTTCGCCTTTACGGCGACCTACTTTTCTCTAGGGAAAAGTAGGCAAAACCGTTCCGCTCCGTTCATCCGGCCCCTGCGCTTCGCTCCGGGGTTCCCTCACTCCGTTCTTGCTCCCGGG
>Ga0247820_10000430_pt1 | contig 22274 bp, 17 predicted proteins | sample 13C_Glucose_Day1_2_FD_192480 | JGI IMG/M metagenome (GOLD analysis project Ga0247820, IMG submission 192480) | Soil microbial communities from agricultural site in Penn Yan, New York, United States - 13C_Glucose_Day14 | ecosystem: Environmental > Terrestrial > Soil > Agricultural land | place...
GTCCGAGGCGCGCGCCCTGACCAGTCTGGCCAGCAATGCAGTTGCCACCGTGGTGGTCTCGCTTTCCGAAAATGCCTGTGAGAGAGACACCTTGATGCGCACCCTGAACGGTGAGCGTGAGCCCCTTGCCGATGAGGTCGGGCCAGCGGTGTCCAGCTGGCCCGCAGAGCCTCGTCATCACGGCTGAACATAGCCCTTAACACCCTTCGTTGACTTGAACCCCGCTCAGCATCACTGTGATGCCGAGTGGGGCAGGGGGCCGTCTGCGCGCCAGATGGCCACGCCTTAGAATAAAAACAAGAGAACCCAATCATGCTCGCATTGCTTGGCCTGATCATGGTGGTGACCTTCACCTACCTCATCATGAGCAAACGCCTGTCGCCGATCGTTGCGCTTACCGTTGTTCCCATCGTGTTCGCCGTGATCGGCGGGTTTGCGCCGACAACCGGCAAGATGATGCTCGACGGCCTGAAGATGGTTGCCCCGTCGGCTGCACTGCTGTTGTTCGCCATTCTGTTCTTTGGCCTGATGATCGACGCAGGGCTGTTCGATCCGCTGATCAGCAAGATTCTCAAACGCGTCAATGGCGACCCGATCAAGATCGCCATCGGCACTGCACTGCTTTCGCTGCTGGTGGCGCTCGACGGCGATGGCACCACTACCTACATGATCACCTGTGCGGCCATGTTGCCGCTGTACAAGCGCATCGGCATGAACCCGATGATCCTGGCAACGGTGGCGATGCTTTCGCTGAGCATCATGAGTGGCCTGAGCCCATGGGGCGGGCCGGCGACACGGGCCATCGCCGCGCTGGGGCTCGATGCGACCGAGTACTTCATCCCGATGTTGCCGACCATGATCGGTGGAGCTGCCTGGGTGGTCTTTACCGCGTTCCTGCTGGGCCGTGCCGAACGCAAACGCATCGGCAACATCAAGCTCGAATCCGGTGGCGGCAATTGCTACATCAAGGCGATTCTCGAGGACACGCCGCACAAGCGTCCGCGGCTTGCCTACGTGAACCTGCTGCTCGTGGTAGCGGTGATGATCGCGCTGGTTCTGGGCGTGATGCACGCAGCGATCCTGTTCATGATCGGTTTTGTCGCTGCCTTGATGATCAACTACCCGCAACTCGAGGTGCAGAAAGAGCGCATCCTGGCCCACTCCGGCAACGCCATGACGGTCGTGCTGCTGGTGTTTGCCGCAGGGATTTTCGCCGGCATCTTCTCCGGCACGAAGATGGTCGATGCGCTGGCGCAGACACTGGTGGACTGGATTCCGCAGTCCTGGGGCCACTGGTTCCCGCTGGTGGTGGCGATCACCAGCATGCCGCTGACGTTCGTCCTGTCCAATGATGCCTACTACTTTGGCGTAGTTCCGATCCTGGCTAACGCGGCTGCCGCCTACGGCATCGACCCGGTAGAGATCGCCCGCGCTTCGGTGCTCGGCCAGCCGGTGCACCTGATGAGCCCTCTGGTGGCCTCGACCCTGTTGCTGGTGGGCATGGTCGACCGCGATATCGGCGACTTTCAGAAGGCCACCGTCAAATGGGCGGTGCTCACCTCGCTGGTGATCACTGCCCTGGCCCTGCTCACCGGTGCCTTGTCCTTCTTCGTCTGATCCGCCCAGGGCGCCGCCGGGCGCCCGCTTTCTACTCATTCAAAAACAACAAAAGAGTACCGAACATGTCCCCAACCGCTCTGCGTGCGGCGGCCGCCTGTGGCCTGCTCTGCGGCTGCCTGCCTGTTGCCGGCGCTGCTGGATTTATCGATGACGGCAAACTCAAGCTGCAACTGCGCAACGTTTATTTCAACGAGAATTTCCGCGACGAGCAGGGCATGAGCGCACGCGCTGCCGCCACCGCCAAAAGCGAGCGAACCGAGTGGGCGCAAGGCTTTCTGCTCGACTACCAGTCGGGCTTTACCCAAGGCAAGCTGGGCCTGGGGCTCGATGCGATGGGGCTCTTGGGGGTCAGGCTGGACTCCGGCCGTGGCCGCAGCGGTACGGGCCTGTTGCCGGTGCATGACGACGGTCGCGCCGCCCAGGAGTTCGCCAGTGCCGGGGTGACGGCCAAGGCTCGTCTGGGCCGTACGGTGGTCAAGCACGGTACCTTGCTGCCCAAGACACCCGTACTGGTCTACAACGATGCCCGAGTACTGCCGCAGACCTACCAGGGCACACAGCTGACGAGTACCGACATCGATGGGCTGACGCTCACCGCCGGGCATCTGGACCGGTTCAAGCAACGCGACTCTTCCGACAGTACCGGCTTGTACCTGGACGGTTATGGCGGCGCCGAGTCTGGCGACTTCAGCTTCGCCGGCGCCGACTACGCGTTCAGTAAGCACTTGCGCTTGAGCTACTTCCACGGTCAGCTCAAGCACTTCTACCGCCAGGACTTTGCCGGCCTGGTACATGACCTTGCGCTGGCCGGCGGGGTGCTGACCACCGACCTGCGGTATTTCACCAGCCGTGACAGCGGCGCCGCGTACGGCGGCAGCATCGACAACGACATGTTCAGCGCACAGGTGTCTTACGCGCATTCAGGGCACACCTTCGGCGCCGGGTATCAGGTATTGGACGGTGAAGCCGGCCTGCCGTACATCAGTGGTGCAACGGTGTATTCGTTCAGCAACGTTGGCATAGGCAAGTTCATCGAGGAAGAAGAAAAGACCTGGATGGCAAGCTATGCCTACAACTTTGCCGCCGCAGGCGTGCCTGGGCTGACCTTCATGACACGCTACCTGAGCGGGGACAACGGCCGCTCCGGGGCGCAGGGGCTGAGTGAATGGGAGCGTGACGCCGAGCTTGCGTATGTGGTGCAGGGCGGGGCACTCAAAGGGCTTGGGGTACGGCTGCGCAACTATGTCTACAGGTCTGACTTTTCCCGCGGTCGGGACAGCAACCGCCTTTACCTGACTTATGACATTGCCATCTGGTGAGCCAGTGGCCGGGCATGAGCCCGGCCTGTTGACCGCTATTGCCTGGCCGCATGCTTCAACGGAGTCAGGCCGCTGGCCTTGATAGCCGCGTCGGACTGGGCCGAGGCAAGATAGTCCAGCAGTTGTCGTGCCTGCGCCTGATGTACGCTGTTGCTGACAACAGCGCCGGCATACAGCGTCATCTTCTGTGCCTGCGCTGGAATCAGGCCAACGATATCAATGCCTGGGACGGGTTTGAGCTCGCTCAGTTGCTGGAAGCCGATCTGCGCCTGGCCGCGCGCCACCACTGCCCCCACTGGCTCGGCGGGAATCATATGGGCTTTGGCCTTGAAGCTCTCGCCCAACGCCATACGGGGGAACAATGAACGTGAGAGATACACGCCGCTGGCGCTATCGGAATAGGCTACCGATGTGCTGTCCAGTAGGGTTTGGCGAAAACTTTTCATACTGCTGATGTCTGGCTTGGGGTCACCCTTGCGTACTGCCATGGCGATATAGGATTTGCCGAGATCGACACGGCTGGTCGGCTTGACCAAGCCCTTGGCCTGCAAGCTGTCCAGCGCCGAACCTACCATCAATACAACATCCGCGGGTTCCTGGCGGGCGAGCCGGTTAGGCACGGCCTGTGGAGTCTCACCCATCGAGGGCGCCGCCTGGATGTCGAGTTTGATGTGGTAGGCCTTTTCATAAGCGGGTTGCGCCGCGCGGATAGCTCCCATGATGCCGCCCGAGCTGAGTACGGTGAGTGTTGGTGTCGGCGCGGCAACTGCTGCCGATGCCGCAGTTACCGACAGGAGCAAGGTCGCGCGTAACAGCGTATTTCGCATTGCTGGGAATCCTGGATCAAAGACGCGCAATGTTAATTACGCATGCTCTGCAGGACGGGTGAAATCAGGTTAAACATCCTTAATGAAAGGCTTTGATGAAGGCGCCAGCCAAATTCGTTATGGCCGGCATCGGAAACTGGTATTACATCCGCCCGCGCCTGGCTGTTTAGCATCGTCGATGTCTTCCTGTCGACGAGAACAACAACGTGAACCTTGGAAAGATCATTACCCGCAGTGCCCGCTACTGGCCGGACCACACTGCCGTGGCGGACAGCCAGACGCGCCTGACCTATGCCCAGCTGGAACGGCGCAGCAACCGCCTTGCCTCGGGGCTGGGTGCACTGGGCGTGGCCACCGGTGAACATGTGGCGATCCTGGCTGCCAACCGCGTGGAGCTGGTAGAGGCAGAGGTGGCGCTGTACAAGGCGGCGATGGTCAAGGTGCCGATCAATGCGCGGTTGTCGCTGGATGAAGTGGTACGGGTGCTGGAAGACTCCTGCAGCGTTGCGCTGATCACCGATGCCACCTTCGCCCAGGCGCTGGCTGAACGACGCGCGGCCTTGCCGATGTTGCGCCAGGTGATCGCGCTGGAGGGCGAGGGCGGTGACCTGGGTTATGCCGCGCTGCTTGAGCGCGGCAGCGAGGCACCGTGTAGCCTGGACCCTGCCGACGACGCCTTGGCAGTGCTGCATTACACCTCCGGTAGCTCCGGTGTGCTCAAGGCGGCCATGTTGTCGTTTGGCAACCGCAAGGCGCTGGTCCGCAAGAGCATCGCCAGCCCCACGCGGCGCTCCGGCCCTGATGATGTGATGGCCCATGTGGGGCCGATCACCCATGCCAGCGGCATGCAGATCATGCCGCTGCTGGCGGTGGGCGCCTGCAACCTGCTGCTCGACCGCTACGACGATCGCCTGTTGCTGGAGGCCATCGAACGTGAGCGGGTGACGCGGCTGTTCCTGGTGCCGGCCATGATCAACCGGCTGGTCAATTACCCCGACGTCGAGCGCTTCGACCTGTCCAGCCTCAAACTGGTCATGTATGGCGCCGCGCCCATGGCCCCGGCCCTGGTGAAAAAGGCCATCGAGCTGTTCGGGCCGATTCTCGTGCAAGGTTATGGTGCCGGCGAAACCTGCTCGCTGGTCACGGTACTGACCGAGCAGGACCACCTGATCGAAGACGGCAACTACCAGCGCCTGGCCTCTTGCGGGCGCTGCTATTTCGAGACCGACCTGCGGGTGGTGAACGAGGCATTCGAGGATGTGGCACCGGGCGAGATCGGCGAAATCGTGGTCAAGGGGCCGGACATCATGCAGGGCTACTGGCGCGCGCCGGCGCTCACAGCCGAAGTCATGCGCGACGGCTACTACCTGACCGGCGACCTGGCCACGGTCGATGCGCAGGGTTATGTGTTCATCGTCGACCGCAAGAAGGAAATGATCATTTCCGGGGGCTTCAATGTGTACCCCAGCGAAGTGGAGCAGGTGATCTACGGCTTCCCCGAAGTGTTCGAGGCGGCAGTGGTCGGCGTGCCTGACGAGCAGTGGGGTGAAGCGGTGCGCGCTGTGGTGGTGCTCAAGCCCGACGCACAGCTTGACGCCGCCGAGCTCATCGAGCGCTGCGGCCGCGCCCTGGCCGGTTTCAAGAAGCCGCGGGGCGTGGATTTTGTCACCGAACTGCCGAAAAACCCCAATGGCAAGGTGGTGCGCCGCCTGGTCCGGGAAGCCTACTGGCAACACAGCGATCGTCGTATCTGATCAGGGAGCATGACCATGTATCAACCGAGTGCAAAAGCTGCGCAGATCATCGAAGCCATCGAAGGGTTCGTCCGCGACCAGGTTCGCCCGCTGGAGCAGGAGATGCAGCTGGACTGGGCGCGCCCGCATCCTCAGGCAGTCTTGCGGCAAGTATGGAAGCGCTCCAGCGAGCAGGGCCTTTACACCCTCATGCTGCCAGAGGCCATGGGGGGTGCAGGTTTGAGCGTGGCTGACCTGTGCGCCGTGAAGGAAGCCACGGTGCTGACCGGTTCGATGCTCGCCCCGCATGTACTGGGCGAGCTGTCCGGGCCGCCGCGGGTGGGCCACCTGCTCAAAGTGGCCAGCCCCTATCAGGTGGAGCATTTCCTGCAGCCGGTGTGTCGCGCCGAGAAAGCCGTGTGCTTCGCCCTGACCGAGGCCGAGGCGGGTTCGGACGCCACTGCCATCCGCACCCAGGCGCGCCGCGACGGTGATCACTACGTGCTGAGCGGCAGCAAACGCTACATCTCTGGTGCCACTTACGCTGACCTGGCGGTGTTGCTGGCCGTGACCGGGCCCGGGCAGGGCGCGCAGGGCATTTCGGCGTTCTTCGTCGACCTCAAGGCGCCGGGCGTGCGTGTCGAAAGCGACTATGCGGTGATGTCCGGTGGTGGGGCTCATGGCGACATCGTGCTGGATGAGGTGCGCGTGCCGGCGGCCAACCTGATCGGCGAGGAGGGCCAAGGGTTCAAGCTGGCCATGGGGCGCATTACCCTCAACCGGCTGCTGCACTGCCCGACTTTGCTGGGCATGGCCGGCCTGGCCCTGAACCTGTCGATCGAGCATGCCCGTAGCCGCAAGCAGTTCGGCCAGCCGATCGCCATGTTCCAGGCGGTCAACCATATGATCGCCGACATGGCCACTGAGCTGCACGCAGCACGCAGCATGGTCTACGCCACTGCGCAGGTGAACGATGCCGGGGGTGACATCCGTACCCAGGCGCCGATGTGCAAGCTGTTCGTATCCGAGGCGGCATTCCGCATTGCCGACAAGGCCGTGCAGGTGCATGGCGGTGCCGGGTTGATGCAGGGCCACCCGGTGGAATGGATTTTCCGTGCCACCCGAATGATGCGCATCCTGACCGGTACCAGTGAAATTCAGCGCAACACCATCGCCAAAGGCGTCCTGATGCCCGCGTGACCCTTGGGCCGCCACTGCGGCGGCCTTTTGTTACATTCCACAACAATAACAAGAGTAATCGCCATGACTGTGGATGCTTCCCTGCCCAACCCCCGTACGGCCTGGATGGTGGCCGTACTGCTGGCCCTGCTGATGCTGGTCAACTTTCTCGATAAGGTGGTGATCGGCCTGGTCGCGGTGCCGATGAGCGCCGAACTGGGCCTGACGGCGACTGAGTTCGGGCTGATTGGCGGCGCTTTGCACTGGTTCTTCGCCTTGTCCGCCGTGGTCGGAGGCTTCATGGCCAACCGACGCCCCACTCGCACACTGCTATTGGGCATGGGCCTGTTCTGGGCGGTGATCCAGTTGCCGATGCTGTTCGCCACTTCACTGTGGGCCATCGTTGCCTGCCGCGTGTTACTGGGCATCGGTGAGGGGCCGGCATCGCCGGTCGCCACCCATGCGCTGTACAAGTGGTTCCCCAATGACCGTCGCAACCTGCCTGTGGCGCTGCTGCATGCCGGTAGCGCCATGGGGCTGCTGGTGGCTGGCGCGATGATCCCGTGGGTCAGCCTGCACTACGGCTGGCGCACCAACTTCATCATCCTTTCGCTGATCGGCCTGGTGTGGTGCCTGCTGTGGTGGCGGCTGGGGCAGGAGGGCACCCTTGAGCGCCTGCGCGCCAGCCAGCTCAAGAGCGATGAGCCGGCCATACCGTATCGCAAGCTGCTGAGTGACCCCAGCGTGATGGGCAACTACCTCTGCCACTTCGCCGCCAACTGGTCGCTGGCCTTGACGCTGACCTGGGTGCCCAGTTATCTGCAGGTCGGCTTGGGCATTGACCCGCTGCAGACGGGGCGGATCTTTGTGATGTTCGTGGTGGTGACCACGCCGTTGAGCCTGTTGATGGCCTGGTTGTCACAACGCCTGATGCGTCGTGGGGTATCGTCGCGGGTGGCGCGCGGCGTATTCGTTTCGCTGTGCCTGATACTTGCCGGGCTGCTGTCTGCGTCGCTGATGTTGCCAGGCCTGAGCACCGCCGTGCGGGTTGGTGCACTGACCTTCAGTGGCGGGCTGGCACTGGTCATGTACTCCGTAGGGCCGGCCATGCTCGCCGAGTTCACCCCGACGGCGCAGCGGGGCGGCGTGCTTGCCATCGGTAACGGTATCGCTTCGCTGGCCGGCCTGGCTGCGCCGGTGGTAACCGGGTTGCTGGTGCAAGGAGCGGGCGCCGAGCATCCCGCAGGTTATGCCCAAGGCTTTTTGGTCTGTGGCGCAGTACTGGTCGTGGCCGGGCTGGCGGGCCTGGTGACCTTGAACCCGCAGCGTACCCTGAAGCGCCTGGGTGAACCGGTTGCGGTCGAGCATGGCGTGCCGGTGCGCTCTCAGACAGCCAGCTGAACCCCCGGCACCGACCCGAGCGGCGCGTCATCGCCGCCGATCAGCTCACCACGCCAACGGCCGCCGAGTACCAGTTCGATCAGCAGCCCGCGCACCAGGTCGTGCAAGCAACCGGCGGCAAACGACAGGGGCTTGTGCCGTGAGTGCGCAAGGGCAATGGTGCGGCTGATGCGTGGCTCGACGATGAGCCGCGCCTGCGTCGGTTCGAGCAGCTCACACAGCGGCGGCCAGTTGCTGATGGTCGCCGCCAGCCCTGCGCGCACCAGGCTGGCTATGCCGGGTGCCGATTGTTGCTCGTAGGCGGCCGCCAAAGGCACGCCGGCTTCCATGGCCGCCTGTTCGATGCGCCGGCGCAGGTGCAGCGCCCTTGGTGGCAGCACCAGCCGCGTGGCGGCGGCTTCGGCCAGGGTAATGGTGTCGGCAGCGCCGGCAGCTGAAGGGCCGACCCAGTACAGCGCCTCGGTAAAGATCGCCTCGGCTTCGACATGTTCAAGCTCCTCGGCGTTGGGCACCACGCCGAAGTCAACCTTGCCCAGTTCGATGGCCTGGCCACCGTTGCGGCTCAGGCTATCCCACACGGTCAATGTCACGCCGGGAAAGCGCTGTTCGGCACGCTTGAGGATTTCCGGCAGCAGCAGGTCTGCGGCAGTGGCCGGAATGGAAATGGCGACGTGCCCCTTGGGGTCACCGCGGCTTGATTTGAGCTCGTCCTTCACCGAATCGAGCTTCTGCACCACCTGGCGGGCCACCTCGTAAAGCTGCCGACCGGCGTCGGTCAGGACAATGCCGTCGTGCTGGCGGTCGAGCAACTGCATTTCCAGTTCACTCTCCAGCAGGCCGATCTGCCTGCTTAACGCTGGCTGGGCGATGTAGGCACGACGCGCAGCCGAGGAAAAACTGCCGGCTTCGACGATTGCGATCAGGTAGCGGAGCTGTTTGAGGGTCATCGCAGCGGTTCCAAGGGTATGCCGAACTGATATGGCACGTATCCGAACACGTTATTTGTGGGGTTCGAAGCGCGGCTCCTAGTATCACCCGGAAAGGGCGTGCCAAGGCAAGCCCGCCCGGCCAGGTCAGCCAACAACAACAAGAGGCCAACCCCATGAAACCTGTCGCCCTGCTGCGAAGCGTTCTGTTCGTCAATGCCAGCCTGCTGGCCCTTCACCTTGGCGCCACGCCACTCACGCCACTGCCCCCGCAGCTGACACCCGTGGGTGCCGAGCGCGCGCCCAGCACTGATGGCCGCATACCGGCCTGGAGCGGGGGGCTGCAACCGGGGCAAGTTTCGCTGGCAGTCAACGGCACGCCGCTGGACCCCTACGCCGATGAGCAGCCGCTGTACACCATCACTGCGCAGAACTACTCGCGCTATCGCGAGCAGCTCACCACAGGCCAAGTGGCGCTGCTCGAGCGTTACCCCGGCTCTTTTCGCCTGCCGGTCTACTCGTCGCACCGCAGTGTCGCGGTGCCCGCTCGGGTGAGCGAGTGGGCCCGGCACAACGCCGCCAGCGCCCATCTGGTCAATGACGGCAACGGCGTGCAGGGTTTTGCCGGGGTACTGGCGTTCCCGCTGCCACGCAATGGCCTGCAGGTACTTTGGAACCACCTGACGCGGCCACGCAACGGCAGTTACAGCTTGGCGTCGGACAGCATCACCCCGCGTCGTGATGGTCGCTTCGTCATGTTCAGCGCGCAGCAAACCTTCGCCCGGCCCGATGTGCTGCCCGGCGGCCAGGCAAGCAACGTACTGTATTACCTGAGCTACCGACTGACCGCCCCATCGCGCCTGGCAGGTGATGCTGTGGTACTGCACGAAACCCTCGACCAGGTCGCCCAGCCGCGCCTGTCGTGGTTGTACAGCAGCAGCCAGCGGCGCGTACGGCGTGCGCCTGCAGTGGCCTATGACAACATCACTCCGGGTACTGCCGGGCTGCGCACCGCCGACAGCCGCGACATGTTCAACGGTGCCCCCGACCTTTACCACTGGACCCTGGTCGGCAAGAAAACCCTGCACGTACCCTACAACAGTTATCGCCTGGCTTCGCCACAGCTCAGCTACACCGCGCTGGTAGGGCAGGGCCACGTCAACCCGCAGCCTACACGCTACGAATTGCACCGGGTATGGGAGCTGGTCGGTACTCTCAAGCCTGGGGCCGAGCATATCTATGCCAGCCGCCGCTATTACCTGGATGAGGACAGCTGGGCCATCGTCGAGGCAGACTTCTTCGACCACCAAGGGCGGCTGTGGCGCACGGCCCAGGCGCACAGTTACTACCACGTAACCGGGCAGGCTCTGGTCAACGCCATGGAGGTGATCTACGACCTGCGCAGTGGGCGCTACCAACTGTCGGGCCTGACCAACGAGCAACCCAAGCCGTTCACCTTTGATGTGCGCACCAGCGCTTCGTACTTCTCGCCTGGAGCACTGCGCAGCCAAGGGCTGCGTTGAGCATCCAAGGTCACAACAGGACAGCCGATGAGTTCCGATCACCATTACAGCGCCTGGGAGCGCTGGTTGCTGGGGCCTGGCAAGCCACCTGACCCGCGCTTCACCCTGGCCAATGAACGCACCTTTCTGGCATGGCTACGTACCGCCCTGGCACTGCTGGGCGGTGCCATTGCCCTCGAAACCTTCGCCGCGCATGCCTGGCCACAGTCCGGGCGCCTGGCCATGGAATGCGCGTTGCTGCTGGCGAGCCTGCTGGTAAGCCTGGGGGCTGGGTGGCGCTGGCTGATGGTGGAACGCGCACTGCGTCGCGATGCGCCATTGCCGCTGCCACGGCTGGTACCGCTGCTGAGCGTGGCCTGCGCGCTGGCCTGCGCGGCACTGGTACCGCTGTTATGGGGGCGCTGGCATGGCTGACGGCACTGTCGACACCGGTTTGCAGGCCGAGCGTACGGTGTTGGCCTGGCGACGAACACAGTTGTCTTTACTGGTGCTGGCTTGCCTGGCATGGCGCGGCGGCATGGAGGCTGTGGCGGGCGCGGCACTGTGTTTGGCGCTGCTGGGCAGGGTACGCGAACGCGCCATCTACCGCCGCGGCCTGGCCATGTTGCGTAGCGAGCGGGGCTGGGCCGCGGCGCGCACCGTACCGCTGACTGCGTTACTGGTGGCCGGGTTGGTGCTAGGGGTGTGGTTGCGCCGCACTGCTTAGCGCGGCGCTATTGCGTACTCAGGGCGTGACGATATTGAAGCGCCCGTCAGGCTCATCCAGCCCAGCCATGAAACGCATGAACTTCATGCGCTCACCGCTGATGTCGATAACTCCCGCTTTGGCTTCCTTGAGAAAACCGGTCTGCTTCAGTGCGATGCGGTCCAGGGTGGCCTTGCTCATGTTGATCTGCACATCCGCTTTGGCGTGTTGCGCGTGATCGCGGTGGGTGAGCACGCCGTTGCGCAGGGTAAGGGCGTAGTCTTCGTTGAGGTCGGTGAAGCGCCAGTTGATGGTCAGGTCCTGCTCTGCCGCCTTGGCTGCATCGACGCGCACACCCAGGTAGTCGAAGAACAGCGTCGGGGTCAGTGCGCGTACCAGGTCGTCGGCGCTGCCGCCTTTGCTGGCACCGGCCGCTACGCCGTTACGCAGTTCCTGCGCACCGGTCAGGTAAGCATTGCGCCAGGTGGCGTTCTCGCTCTGGTAGCCCAGTTGCTCCAGGGCATCGGCTTGCAGGTCACGTGCAGCGCTGTTATCGGATTGGGCGAACACCAAGTGCCGGGTGAGCTCCGCCACCCAGCGGTAGTCGCCCTTGCCGTAAGCCTCGCGCGCCAGTGTCAGCACCCGCTCGCTGCCGCCCAGCGCCGCCACATAGCGCTGGCCTGCCTCGCTTGGCGGCAAGGGGTTGAGGGTCGCCGGGTTGCCGTCGTAGAAGCCCATGTAGCGCTGATACACCGCCCGCACGTTGTGGCTGAGCGAGCCGTAATAGTCGCGGCTGTACCATTTGTTGGCCAGCCGGGGTGGCAGCGACGTCAGTTCGGCCGCAATCTCGGTAGGGGTGAGGCCGCGGTTGAGCAGGCGCAGCGTCTGGCTGTCGAGGAAGGCGTACATGTCGCGCTGATCGGCCAGGTACTCACGGATCGCCGCCCCGCCCCAGGTCGGCCAATGGTGCTGGGCGAACACCACCTCGGCCTTATCGCCGTAGCGCAGCAGCGACTGGTCCAGGTAGTGCGCCCAGACCTTGGCATCGCGCACCTGGGCGCCACGCAAGGTGAGAATATTGTGCTGCACATGGGAGGCGTTTTCGGCCATGCACAGGGCTTTGAATGCCGGGAACCACAGGTTCATCTCGGCGGGTGCTTCAGTGCCGGGGGTGAGCTGGAACTCGATATCTACGCCGTCGATACGCAGGGTTTCGAAGGGTTTTTCGATCAGCCGAGTGGGGGCGATAAGGCTGACTGTGGCATTGGCCGGCACACCCTTGCCCAGCCCCGCGTCAACCTGCCCGCGGGGCCCGCGTGGCAGCGGCGCACCATACATGTATTGCGCCCGGCGCTTCATCGCCGGCCCAGCCAGTACGTTCTCGCTGATGGCATGTTCGAAGAAGCCATCAGGGGCAATGACCTGGACCTTGCCGGCTTTTACGTCGGCCTCATCGACCACCCCGCGCACGCCGCCAAAATGATCGACGTGTGGGTGGGTGTAGATCACCGCCACCACTGGGCGCTGCGGGCGATGGCTGAAGTACATGGCCAGCCCGGCCCGGGCGGTCTCGACCGACAGCAGCGGGTCCATCACGATCAGCCCGTGCTCGCCTTCGATCAAGGTCATGTTGGCCAGGTCCAGGCCGCGCACCTGGTAGATGCGGTCAGTGACCTTGAACAGCCCGGCGATGGTATTGAGTTGAGCGATGCGCCACAGGCTCGGGTTGACCGTTGCCGGTGCCTCGCCCTTGAGGAAGGCGTAGCGCTGCAGGTCCCAGACCGTTTTGCCATCGGCATTGAGCACAGCCTGGTCGACGCTTTCCAGCAGGCCGCGGTGGGCGTTGTCGAAGTCTGCCCGGTCGTCGAAGGGCAGGCGCTGCAGCCACTGCTGGTTGCTTTGGCGCGTCAGGTCGGTGGCATCCTTGGCCGGTGCCTGGGCAAGCACCGCTGAGGGCAGGGCGAGGGCCAGCAGGGTGGGCAGGTAGCGTAGGCGCATGGGGTGGTCCTTGTTGTTATGGGGGCAACCACTCTAAGGACAGAGGTTGCCGGCAAACCAATACCACTCTTGCATGGGTGGCCATACCTGAATGCGATGGCTCAGCCGCCGCGTATGTCCATGATGCGCGCTACCAGCCAGGCCAGTGCCGGGTCGTGCTGACGGTGGGCAAGGTACACCAGTTCCAGCTCGAAGGGCTCCAGGGCGAAAGGCAGGTCAAAGACCTGCAAGGGCAGTAGCTGGGCGAAATGGCGGGCCAGGGCGGTGGGCAAGACCACGCACAGGTCGGAGCTGGCGGCCAGGTGCGCGGCCTGCAGGTAATTGGGCGTGGTGTAGGCAATGCGCCGGGCAAGGCCCTGTTCGGCCAGCCACTGGTCGACCATGCCCCGGGTCTGGCCGCCATGCACCCACAAGTGACGCAAGCCCAGGAAGGCTTGCAGATCGAGCGCGCCATCGACCTCTGGGTGCCCCTGGCGCACCGCCACATGCAGGGTTTCGCTGCGCCAGTGGCGGCGCTCGTAGCGCGCCGGCACATCGTCGAAGCGCCCCAGCACCAGGTCGAGTTCGCCACGGTCGAGGGCGTCGGCCGGCAGGTTGGGCGCCAGATGCAGTACGTCCACACGCAAATGCGGCGCTTGGGTTTGCAAGGTGGCCAGCAGCCTGGGCATGCACAATTGTTCGGCGAAGTCGGTCAGGGCGATGCGCAGTTGCCTGTGGCTGCGGCCCGGGTCGAAGCTGTCGCCGGCGCCGAGCGTCTGCTCGATCTGTTGCAGCGCCGCGCGAATCGGCCCTTCCAGGGCCAGGGCGCGTGGGGTAGGGCGCATGCGTCGGCCGACCCGCACCAGCAGCGGGTCACCGAGAACGTCCCGTAGGCGCGCCAAGGCGTTGCTCACTGTAGGCTGGGTCAACGCCAGACGCTCGGCAGCGCGTGACACGTTCTGTTCACGCAGCAGCATGTCCAGCACGCGCAGCAAGTTGAGATCGAAGTTGGATATATTCATGTGAAAAATACATGGGATGGAAAATTAGAATTTCAAAAATAGTAGGCGCCTGACTAGGGTGAGGGCAATGCCTTCACCTTCCGAATCAGGAGTGTCACGCGTGAGTACTTCCTACAACGTTCAGCAGACGGCCGTGATCGGGGCCGGGACCATGGGCCGCGGCATCGTCATCAGCCTGGCCCGTGCCGGGCTGCCTGTACTGTGGCTGGACAACGACCCCAGCGCTACCGAGGCAGGCCTTGCCATGCTCGCGCAGACCTGGGCGCAGCAGGTCGGCAAAGGCCGTATCGACCAGGCCCAGGCCGATGCCTGCCTGGCGCGGGTGCGGCAGGTAACGGCCTACACCGAGCTGGCCGAGGCCGACCTGGTGATTGAAGCGGTGTACGAAAACCTGGCGCTCAAGCAAGAGATCTTCCGCGCCCTGGACAGCACGCTTAAGCCTGAAGCGATCCTGGCCAGCAATACCTCGGCGCTGGACATCGATGCCATCGCCGCAGTAACCGGGCGGCCTGAACAGGTGTTGGGGCTGCACTTTTTCAGCCCGGCGCATGTGATGAAACTGCTGGAGGTGGTGCGTGGGCAGCTTACCGCGCCCGCAGTGCTGGACGCGGCCGTGGCGCTGGGCCAGCGCATGGGTAAGGAGGTGGTGGTGGCAGGCAACTGCCCCGGTTTCATCGGCAACCGCATGCTGCGCACCTATGTCGCCGAGGCCCGGCAGTTGCTGCTCGAGGGCGCCACGCCGCGGCAGGTGGACGGGGCGCTTCAGGGGTTCGGCTTTGCCATGGGCCCGTTTCGCATGTATGACGTGGTCGGCATCGACCTGGAGTGGCGCGCACGTCAACTGGCCGGGCAGGGGATGGATGCCCCGTTGGTCCAGGTCGACAATGCCCTGTGCGCGCTCGGCCGCTTCGGGCAGAAGGTTGGCCAGGGCTATTACCGTTACGCACCCGGCAGCCGCGAAGCCTTGCATGACCCCGAGGTTGATGCCTTGGTGCTCAAGGTTGCTCAGGACCTGGGCGTGCGTCGGCGCGCGATCGACGACGAGGAGATCCGTGAGCGCTGCCTGCTGGCGCTGGTCAATGAAGGGGCGAAAATTCTTGAGCAGGGCATAGCCGGTGGTAGCCAGGACATCGATCGGGTTTACCTGCATGGCTACGGCTTCCCGGCAGAGACGGGCGGGCCGATGTGCTGGGCCGATCAACAAGGGCTGGGGCTGCTGCTGGCAAGGTTGGAGCGGCTGCAAGGCCTGTTTGGCGAACATTGGCGCCCGGCTGGTCTTTTGATGCGGCTGGCGGCGGCTGGCAAACAGCTGGCAGACGTGAGCGAGGGCCGCGTATGAACTACCGAGCCCCCTTGCGTGACATGCAGTTCGTCCTGCATGAAGTCTTCGATGTGACGCAACATTGCGCCCGCCTGGGCAACGGCCTGGACCGTGAAACCATCGATGGCATTCTTGAACAGGGCGCTCGCTTTGCCAGCGAGGTGGTGGCCCCGCTCAATCGCCAGGGCGACGAGCAGGGCTGCCGCCTGGAGCAAGGGCGGGTGCTGACCCCCGAAGGCTTCCGCCAGGCCTACCAGCTGTATGTCGAGCAGGGCTGGGGCGGCATGACCGGCCCGGCCGAGCACGATGGCCAGGGCCTGCCGCAGATGGTTGCAGCCTGTTTTCACGAAATGCTGATGAGCGCCTCGCTGGCGTTTCGCATCTACTCGGGCCTCACCGAAGGTGCTGTACTTGCCCTGCACCGGCATGGCAGCCCGGAGCTGAAGCGCGACTACCTGGGCAAGCTGGTCAGCGGCGAGTGGGCCGGCACCATGTGCCTGACCGAGCCGCAGGCTGGCACCGACCTGGCGCTGCTGCGTACCCGTGCCGAGCTGCAAGGCGATGGCAGCTATCGCATCAGTGGCAGCAAGATCTTTATCAGTGGCGGCGATCAGGACCTGACCGACAACATCATCCACCTGGTGCTGGCCCGCCTGCCCGATGCGCCGGCCGGAGTGCGCGGCATCAGCCTGTTCCTGGTGCCCAAGTTCGAGTGCGCGGCTGACGGTGGCCCGGGGGTGCCCAACGCCCTGGGCTGCGGTGCCCTCGAGCACAAGATGGGCATCAAGGGGGCTGCCACCTGCGTGATGAACTTCGACGGCGCCCGTGGCTGGCTGGTGGGTGAGGCCAACCAGGGCCTGGCCTGCATGTTCACCATGATGAACGATGCGCGCTTTCAGGTGGGGCTGCAGGGGCTGGGCATTGCCGAAGCCGCGTTCCAGGGCGGCCTGACCTATGCCCGTGAGCGCTTGCAGTCGCGCAGCCTGGCCGGCCCGGTGGCGCCCGAGCGCAGCGCCGACCCGATCATCTGCCACCCTGATGTGCGGCGCATGCTGCTCACCCAGAAAACCCTCAGCGAGGGCTGCCGGATGCTGGCGGCCTACGCTGCCCAGGCGCTCGACCTGGAACATGGTGCGGCGCAGCCTGAAGTGCAGGCCGCCGCCGGGCGTCGGGCAGCGCTGCTGATTCCGGTGGTCAAAGCCTTCCTCACCGATGTCGGCCAAGAGGTCGCCAGCCTGGGTGTGCAGCTGTATGGCGGCCATGGCTACATTCGCGAGTGGGGCATGGAGCAGTTGATGCGCGACAGCCGGATCACCCAGCTGTATGAGGGCACCAATGGTATCCAGGCCCTGGACCTTGTGCGCCGCAAGGTACTGGCCGATGGCGGCGAGCAGCTGCGCCTGTTGATCGATGAACTGTTGGAGGCGGCGCACGAGTGCCGCGCAGATGACCTGACAGGGATGGCCGAGGCGGTGACCCTGCGTTTGCAGGAGTGGCGCAACCTGAGCGCCGAGGTGCTCGATGCCTGCCGCTGCGACCCCCAGGAAATTGGAGCGGTGTCGGTCGATTTTCTTGCCTATTCAGGCTATGTGCTGCTGGCTGCGCTTTGGCTGCGGGCGGCCGAGCGGGCCAGTGCGGCACTGGCTGCCGGCAGCGGCGACAGCGCGTTCTACCAGGCCAAGTTGCACGCAGCGGACTTTTACTGGCGGCGCATCCTGCCGCGCGCAAGTGCCCACTGTGAGGCGTTGCGTGGCGGCGCCCAGTGCCTGATGAGCCTGGATGAAGCGCACTTCGCCTTCTGATCGCTGTGCCGTTCACCCACAAGAACAAAAGGAACATGAACATGCAGCCATTCAGTTTTGCCACCACCGCGCAGCTGCTCTGCGAACCGGGCGCCGCTGGCCGCCTGGCCCAGCTGTGCCAGCAGCGCGGCGTGCGCCGCGTGCTGATCGTCACCGACCCCGGTATCGTCAGCCTGGGGATGCTTGACGATGTACTGCCTGGCTTCACCCGGGCGAACCTGAGCGCGGCGATTTTCAGTGATGTCAGCGCCGACCCCAGCCATGCCTGCGTGCTGGCTGCCGTCGGCCGGGCCCGGCATATCGGTGCCGAGCTGATTGTCGGTTTCGGTGGCGGCAGCTCCATGGACGTCGCCAAACTGGTGGCGCTGCTGGCCCACCCAGGGTGCGACCAGACCCTGGAGGCGGTGTATGGCATAGACCAGGCCAAGGGCCAGCGCCTGCCCCTGATTCAGGTCCCTACCACCGCCGGTACCGGCTCGGAGGTCACGCCCATTGCCGTGATCACCACCGGCGAGTGCGCCAAGATGGCAGTGATTTCACCGCTACTGCTGCCTGACCTTGCGCTGCTCGATGCCGAGCGCACCCTGGGCCTGCCACCGGCGATCACCGCCGCCACGGGCATCGACGCGATGGTCCATGCCATCGAAGCCAGCACCAGCAAGTTCAAGCGCAACCCAATGTCCAGCTTGCTGGCCCGCGAAGCCTTGACACTGCTGGCAGGCAACCTCGACCAGGCGGTGCACAACGGCGGTAATCTGCAGGCCCGTCAGGCCATGCTGCTGGGGGCCTGCCTGGCCGGCCAGGCATTCGCCAATGCGCCGGTCGCTGCGGTGCATGCCTTGGCCTACCCGCTGGGGGCGCGTTTTCACGTACCGCACGGGCTGGCCAATGCCTTGGTGCTGCCGCATGTTATGCGCTTCAACCGTAGCGAGGCATTCGCCGACTACGCGGCGCTGGCGCCGGCGCTGTTGGGCGAGCGGCTGGTGCCTGGCGGCCCCCATGAGTTGTGCAGCCAGTTCATTGCCGAACTGGAACAATTGGCATCACGCTGCGGCTTGCCGAGCCGGTTGCGTGATGTCGGCGTGCCCCGGCACAGTTTGCAACAGCTTGCCGAAGAGGCCCTGCAGCAGCAGCGCCTGCTGGTGAACAACCCGCGCAAGGTCGCCCTCGCTGATGCCGTCGAACTCTACCAGGCGGCGTTCTGATCATGGCCAGGGAACGCCCGCTGCGCGGCGCCTATCGCCACTTCCAGCCGATCACCACGCGCTGGCACGACAACGACCTGTATGGGCATGTGAACAATGTCGTCTACTACGGGTTTTTTGACAGCGCCGTGAACACCTGGCTGATCGAGCATGCCGGTCTGGATATCCACCGCGACCCGGTGGTGGCCTATGTGGCCGGGTCTGCTTGTGACTACTTCGCCGCGGTCGCCTTTCCGCAACGCATCGAAGTGGGTATCGCAGTCACGGGGACAGGGAACAGCTCGGTGCACTACGCGCTGGCTGTTTTCGTCGAGGGGGAGCCTGAAGCGTGCGCAGCCGGCCGCTTTACCCATGTGTTCGTTGATCGTCGTGAGCAGCGCGTGGTTGCCATACCAGGCAAGGTGCGCATGGCCTTGGAACTGTTGGCTGTCTGAGGTCATCTGGGGGGCGCTCGATTGACGCCACCCCACCCCGCCCAGGCCATAACAATACGGCATGGCACTGATCCGAAGACGCTATTTGTGAGCCTGCTTCCACTGCCCCGATAATCCACATTACCGATACCGCCTGCCTGGGCGGCCGGTGCCTCATCTGCGGTCCCCCACCTTTCACTCTCTAATAAAACAACAAGAGGTCAGGAGTGAGCGAATACATCCATATCTGCCGGCGCCAAGCGCCGCTGGCGGCTCTATGCTGCCTGCTCGCCACCCCGGCGGCTGCCTTGCAATTCCAGGCCGGCCCGCTCGAAGGGCGTTTCGACTCGGCGCTTTCGTTCGGCACTGCCGTCAGTACAGCCAACCCCGACAAGCAGTTGTTGCAGGCCGCCAACAGTAATGACGGCCGGCGGAACTACCGCTCGGGTGATGTGTTCTCGGCCATTTTCAAAGCAACCCATGACCTGGAATTGCACCGGGACAACGTTGGGGTGTTTCTGCGCGGCACCTACTGGTATGACACGGTGCAGCGCGACCACAGCCAGCGTGCTGTCGACATCGACGACCACAACCGCCAGGCATCGGCCAAAACCGCCGCAGCGGAACTGCTCGATGCGTTTGCCTATGCCCTCTACGACATCGACGGTGAGCCCGGCTCAGTGCGCCTTGGCAATCAGGTGGTGAACTGGGGCGAAAGCCTGTTCATTCAGGGTGGCCTGAACGTGATCAGCCCGTTCAATCAGGCCGCACTGCGCCGGCCAGGCTCAGAGGTCAAAGACGCTCTGGCGCCGGTCAACCTGTTGTATGTCACGCAAAACCTCAACCAGGCCCTGTCATTCGACGCCTTCTATCAACTGGACTGGGAGCAGACCCGGCTGGACAACTGTGCGACCTTCTTCTCCGGCAACGACTTCATGCCCGAGGGCTGCCAAGGCCTGGATGTCGGTGGGCAGATGGTCACCAACCCGGGGGTTTCCCAAGCGCTGGCGTCCATGGGCGTGACGCTGACAGATGAGGGCGTGCGCGTGCCGCGGGGGGCCGACCAGGATGCACGCAATGGAGGCCAATGGGGTTTTGCCTTGCACTGGTATGTCCAAGCGCTGGATACCGAGTTTGGCCTGTTCGCGGCCAACTACCACAGCCGCTCTCCCTACCTGGGCACAGTCAGCAGCCGCTACTACGCCAATACCGGTTTTGCCAGGGACTTGTGCGGCAACATTGGCGTGCGACTGTCTGGCTGCGGTGCCTTCCTGGCTTCGAGCACCGGGCAGACCCTGGCCGGCGCCCTGCGCATGGGAACCTCGCAGTACCTGGCGCAGTACCCCGAGGATATCCGGCTATATGGCATCACCTTCGCCACCACCCTGCACAACGGCACCGCCGTGCAGGGGGAGTTGAGTTACCGCCCCAATCAGCCGGTGCAGCTCAACGGCAACGATGTACTGCAGTCGCTGCTCAACGCCCCGGGCCGCAGCCCGCTCAACGCTGAAGGCCTGCGCCCGTCGACCGACGATACGTTGTTCGACGGTTATCGACGCAAGGAGGTGACCCAGGCCCAAGTGTCGGCAGTGCAGGCGTTCAGCCAGGTCATGGGGGCCAACCAGTTGCTGTTGATGGGGGAGGTGGGCGCAACCTATGTGGGTGGGCTCGAGGGGCGTTTCGGGCCGCGCTATGGCCGCTCCGGGGCCTACGGCAACGGCGAACTGGCCGACAACAGCCTTTGCCAGGCGATTTCGAAAAGCCCTGGCGACTGCAACGGCGAAGGGTTCGTCACGCCGTTTTCCTGGGGCTACCGCCTGCGCGCGACCTTGAGCTACCAGAACCTGGTCCCGGGCGTGGACATCCGCCCCAACCTGGCCTGGTCCCACGACGTGAAAGGCTATTCGCCTGCCGACGGCTCGGGCTTCAATGAAGGCTCGCGCTCGATCAGCCTGGGCGTCGACGTGGCGCTGGCCAGCAAGTACTGGGCAAGCCTTGCCTACACCGATTATCTCGATGGCGATTACGGCACCCGCGGCGACCGCGACTACGTTGCATTCAGCGTGGGCGCCAACTTCTAGACCACCCAGGAGCAAGACAATGTCCAAACGCAGCATGCACGCTTCACCCGCCAACCTGCCGGCCATCGCTTTGATGCTGGCCGGTACACTTGCCCCGGGCATGGCCAGCAGCGCACCGGTAGAGCAGGGCGTGATGCAAGGGTTTCCACCTGCACCGCAGTTGCGCGTGAACCAGGCCAACGCGTTCCAGCCACCGTACCTGCGCTGGTCCATGCGCCACGCCCGCGAGGTTTCGCCGACCCGGGGGATCGGCCGCGCTTCCACGCCGCTAGCCTTGCCTGCCGGCACCGAACTGCCACTGGATCAGGTGGCGTTCGCTGCCGGCGAGCAGCCCCTGACGTTGGCGAGCTACCTGCAACAGACCAGCACCGACGGGCTTATCGTGCTGCACCGTGGCCAGGTGGTGTACGAGCGTTATCTGGAGGGCTTCCAACCCGGCCAGCCGCATATCTGGGCCTCGATGACCAAGTCGGTGACTGGCCTGATCGCCGCCCAACTGATCGCCGAAGGCACGCTGGACCCGCAACGTACATTGGCCCACTACGTGCCGGAACTCAGCGGCACGCCGTTTGGCGAGGCGACGGTGCAGGCCAACCTCGATATGCAGGTCGCTGTGGAGTACCCGCCGCAAGTGCCGCCGGACCTTGGGCTGTTTGCCGCCACTGGGCTGATACCTCGGGCCGAGGGCATGCCGGAGGATATCTACAGTTTCCTCCAGCACGCACGAAAGGCGTCGGGCTCAGGCGCCAAACCGTTGTTCTTCTACCAGAACGGCTCACCCGAAGCGTTGGCCTGGGCGCTGCGGCGCATCACCGGGCTGAACTGGGCCCAACTGGTTGAACAACGTATCTGGTCACGCTTCGCCCAGGACGATGCCTATGTTCAAGTCGACCCGCTCGGTACCGAGATGGCCAGCGGCGGTATCAGCTGCAACCTGCGCGACAGCGCGCGCTTCGCCGAACGGGTGCGCCGTGAGCTGGCCCGTGACGTCAAGGATGACAGCTTCAACCAAGCGGTGCGCAGCACTTTCCAGCCCGCCGACCCGGCGGTGTTTGCCCAAGGCAACCTTGCCCCCGGCCGCCCGGGCTACGCTTATCGCAACTACTGGTTCCAGAAAAACGATGGCGACGGCTCAGTCGAGGCCAGCGGGCGCTTCGGCCAGAAAATCTATATCAACCCGCGCCGCGAAGTGGTGATCGTCAAGCTCTCGGCCACTGCCGACCAGGCCCGGCGCGCCACC
>Ga0247820_10000432_pt1 | contig 22260 bp, 6 predicted proteins | sample 13C_Glucose_Day1_2_FD_192480 | JGI IMG/M metagenome (GOLD analysis project Ga0247820, IMG submission 192480) | Soil microbial communities from agricultural site in Penn Yan, New York, United States - 13C_Glucose_Day14 | ecosystem: Environmental > Terrestrial > Soil > Agricultural land | place...
GTCCAGCCCGCCGACGGTGGCGATGCTCAAGGCCTGGACCATGCCGTCGATGGGCGCGCGGATGATCGTATGGGTCACTTCGTAGTCCAGAGCGCGCAGGCGGTCGGCCAGGGTGGTGCTTTCCTTGGCGGTGTCGGTCAGCTGCGACTGCACCTCCTTGAGGTAGTCGTGGCGGCGCTGCAGGACGCGCAGCCTGAGCTCGTTGATCTGGCTGCGCACCCGGGCGATGTTGTTGAGGTTCTCGGCCTGGCCGGCGGAGAGGTCGGCGTTGCTGCGCTCAAGCTCCAGCAGGCGGTTGCGCGGTACATAGCCTTCGGCCGCGAGCATGCGCGTGCCTTGCAGTTCCTGGCCGAGGAAGCCGATCTGCGAGGCGCGGGCGCCATACACCTGCTGCAGGCCCTTGAGCTGCACCGCCGAGGCGGCGATGTTCTCCTCGAGGATGCCGATTTCGCCGGCCAGGCCCGCGCGCCGGGTCGCCAGCAGGTGCTGTTGCAGGTCCATGGCCGCCAACAGCCGCGGGTCGTCTTCGAACTGGCGCAGCAGGGCAGGGGCGAAGGTCACCGTGTCGTGGCCGTCGCGTTCGGCCTCCAGGCGATTCTCCACGGTCTTGCTGACGATGTACTGGGCGCTGACCGCGCCTTGCTCGGCCAGCGCATGCAGGGCGTCGAGGCGCACCAGCGCCTGGCCTTTGTTCACCCGCTCACCCTCGTGCACCAGGATCGCCTCGACGGTGCCGCCGGTCAGGTGCTGCACGGCCTTGCGGTTGCTGGTGACCTTGACCGTGCCGGTGGCGACCACGCCGGCGTCCAGGGGCGCCAGCCATGACCACAGGAGGAAACCGCCGAAGCCGGCGAGCACCAGCCACAGGCCCCAGCGCACGGGTTTGCCGACGTCGAGGTCGATCGGGTTGGCGTCGGCCGGAAGCAGTTCGGTTTGCATGGAATGGATCATGATCGGTCACTCCCGTACCTTGACGGCGGCCAGCGGGGTCGCGGCGCCAGCGGGGATCACGCTGGCCGTGCGCAGGGCGGCGAACACTTCTTCACGGCTGCCGAGCATCTGCACGGCGCCGTCGCGCAGCATCAGCACCTTGTCGACGGCGCAGAGCACGTTGGGGCGGTGCGAGATCAGCACCACCGTGGCGCCGCGGCCCTTGAGTTCGGCCAGGGCGTCGACCAGGGCTTTCTCACCGAGGTCGTCGAGGTTGGCGTTCGGTTCGTCCAGCACGATCAGGTTGGGTTCGCCGTACAGCGCGCGGGCCAGGGCGATACGCTGCTTCTGACCGCCGGACAGCGGGCCGCCGTCGCTGTCCAGGCGGGTGTCGTAGCCTTGGGCAAAGCGCAGGATCATGTCGTGCACGCCGGCGCTTTTGGCGGCGCGGATCACCGCCTCGCTGTCCACCTCGGCGAAGCGGGCGATGTTGTCGGCGATGCTGCCTTCGAACAGCTCGACATCCTGGGGCAGGTAGCCGAGCCAGGGGCCCAGTTCACGCTTGTTCCAGGTGAAGATGTCGGCGCCGTCCAGGCGCACCTTGCCGGCCTGGGCCGGCCACACCCCGACCAGCAACCGCGCCAGGGTCGACTTGCCCGAGGCTGACGGGCCGATCACCCCGAGGCTTTCACCCGGGGTCAGGCCCAGGCTGACACCGCGCAGGATGGTGCTGCCGGTGCCGGGCGCGCCGGCATACACGTTCTCCACCGCCAGCATGCCCAGCGGCCGTTGCAGCGACATGCTCGGCGGGCGCTGCGGATAGTCCTGCAGCAAGCCGTTGAGCCGGCCCCAGGCCAGGCGGCAGCCGAGCAGTGGCTTCCACGCGGCGATCACCTGTTCCACCGGGCCCAGGGCCCGGCCGGTCAGGATCGAGCAGGCGATCATCATGCCCGGGGTGATCTTGCCCTCGATCGCCAGCAGGGCCCCGGTGCCGAGGATCAGCGACTGCAGGGTGATGCGCACGAAGCGCCCGATGCTGCCGATGACGGCGGCGCGGTCGGAGGCCAGGGTCTGCATCTGCAGGATGCGCAGGTGGCTCTGGAACCAGCGCTGGCTGATCGACGCCAGCATGCCCATGGCCTCGATCACCTCGGCGTTGCGCAGGTTGTTGTTGGCGTAATGGGCGCAGGCGAGGGCGGCGTGGTTGGCCTCGCCCAGGGGCTGCTTGGTGGCCTTTTCGGTGAGCCAGGCCAGTGCCGCGAGGATCAGCGAGCCGACCAGCGTGACCAGGCCGAGCAGCGGGTGGATCAGGTAGGCGACGAGCAGGTAGATCGGTGTCCAGGGCGCGTCGAAAAAGGCGAACAGGCCGTTGCCGGTGAGGAACTGACGCACCTGCGCCAGGTCCTGCAGGGCCTGGCCGGGGCTGCCACCGGCACGGCTGAGGTTGCGCTCGAAGGCGGCGCTGAACAGGCGCCGGTTGAGCGCCATGTCCAGGCGGTTGCCGACCCGCACCAGCACCCGGCTGCGCAGCATCTCCAGGGTGGTCATCAGCAGGAACAGCCCCACCACCAGCACCGTCAGCATGCCCAGGGTCGTGAGGTTGCGGCTGACCAGCGCGCGGTCGTATACCTGCAGCATGTACACGGCGGGCGTCAACATCATGACGTTTATCACCCCGCTGAACACCGCCAGGGCATAGAAACTGCGTCGCAGTTGAAACAGTGCCTCGGCCAGCTCGGAGCGGGTACCTGTCTGCCTGGTCATCGGGGGAGCCTCCCTCTGCGAAAAATGCCGGCCGCCGTTGCGGTGGTCGGGCTAAAAGCCTTGTGGTTACTGGCCTGCAGAAGGTTTTGTCGCTCTTTTGGCGGGTTATTCCAAATACGCTGCAGGGAGCCCACAAACAGCAGAGTAGGTTGCGTAGAAATATCTTGTAATATCTTTTTGCTCTATTGATTCCTTCAAGTTCCTATTAAAAACAGTGGCTTGATAAGCATTATCGATGCGCGACATTTTTTGCTGACGAGATATTGACAATATTTTGCCGCGCAACTTTAGTCTTAATCAGTTCGTGGGAACTTTCGCCGCAGGCCAGCTGTCGCCCCGACCCCTCGCGAATCCTTGTCGACATTCCTGTGGGAGCAGAACATGACTCGTCTCCTGTTCTTGTACCGAGTGAATGGGCTCTACAGGACGTTCCCCTGCCATTCGAGAAACCATGGCCCGCCCCGGGCCCGGGAGCGCCGCGCCTGAGCGACGGCGAGCCCTGAACCTTCGCGAATCCGAGGCACGTAGCCCGCACGACGGGTAACGCTGTCGCGCACCCGTATTCGCCATAAAAAAATCAACTGCATGACCGTGCACGCCACCGACCGGGCGCGACGGGCGCCTGCGCCTCGCTCCCGACAGACAGAGGTCAACCATCATGGCCAATTTCAGCAAGTCCGACCTGCAATTCATCCTCCAGCAGATTTTCATCGCCGAGGCCCACGCCAAGGGCGCCAGCCTCATCGACCTGCTGCCCAACAGCCAGGTGCCGTTCGGCCTGCGCACCGTCGATGGCAGCTACAACAACCTGGTGACCGGGCAGAGTGAGTTCGGCGCCTCGGACAACGCCTTCCTGCGCCTGATGGATGCCCAGTACCGCGCGGCGTATGCCGGCACCGGCACGGTGAGCGACAGCCAGCCGCGCACCATCAGCAACCTGATCGTCGACCAGACCGCCAACAACCCGGCCGCGGTCGACGCCAACGGCGGCGCCGCTCCGGTGCTCAGCCCCGGCATCGACGGGGTGTTCGGCACCGCCGATGACAAAGAGGTGTTCTTCATCCCCAACCAGTCGCCGGACGTCGGCCTGACCGCCGGCTTCAACGCCTGGATGACCTTTTTCGGCCAGTTCTTCGACCACGGCCTGGACCTGGTCACCAAGAGCAGCAGCCAGATGGTGTTCATCCCGCTGCAACCGGACGACCCACTGTACGTGGCCAACAGCCCGACCAACTTCATGGTGCTGCCGCGCGCCGTGCGCACTGCCGGCGCCGATGGCGTGGTCGGTACCGCCGACGACGGCCAGCCCAACACCACTTCGCCCTTCGTCGACCAGAGCCAGACCTACAGCTCGCACCCCTCGCACCAGGTGTTCCTGCGCGAGTACGCCCTCGACGCGGCTGGTCACCCGGTGGCCACCGGGCGGCTGATCACCAACCGTGACCTGGGCGCCGATGGCAAGTTCGGCACCAGCGACGATGGCAACGGCGAGAATGGCGGCATGGCCACCTGGGTCGTGGTCAAGGCCCAGGCCCGCGATATCCTCGGCATCAACCTGACCGACGCCGACGTGCACCGGGTGCCACTGCTGGCCACCGACGCCTATGGCAACTTCCTGCGCGGACCCAACGGCATGCCGCAGGTGGTGATCCGCGTGGGCAATGGCGCCGATGGCATTGCCGGCACCGCCGACGACGTCACCCAGCTGGTCGAAGGCAACCGCGCCGCGCCCATCAGCCTGGTCAATGCCGTGAGCAGCGGCCATGGTTTTCTCGACGACATCGCCCACAACGCCGAGCCGGTGCTGGTCGGCGGGGTGCTGCAGGCCGATGCCGACAGTGCCGTGGGCAATGCCCAGCCCATGGGCCCGGGCGGCAACAACCTGACCTACGACAACGAACTGCTCGACGCCCACTACATTGCCGGTGACGGCCGGGTCAACGAGAACATCGGCCTGACCGCCGTGCACCACGTGTTCCACGCCGAGCACAACCGCCTGGTCCAGCAGACCAAGGACACTATCCTCGCCTCGGGCGACCTGGCGTTCCTCAACGAGTGGCTGATCGACGATGTGGCCGCCTTGCCCGCAACGCCCGCCGAGGTGGCGGCGCTGGTGTGGAATGGCGAACGCCTGTTCCAGGCGGCCAGGTTCGGCACCGAGATGCAGTACCAGCACCTGGTGTTCGAGGAGTTCGCCCGCACCATCCAGCCACAGATCGACGAGTTCCTCGCCCCCAGCGGCTACGACACCTCGATCAACCCGGCGATCCTCGCCGAGTTCGCCCATGTGGTGTACCGCTTCGGCCACTCGATGCTGACCGAGACTGTCGACCGCTTCGACCCGGCGTTCAACCCGATCCTCAGCGACCCGGACAACCCGGACCAGCAACTGGGCCTGATCGCCGCCTTTCTCAACCCGCTGGCCTTCGCCGGCAGCGGCGCCACCGCCGATGAAGCGGCCGGGGCGATCATCCGTGGCGTGACCCGCCAGCTCGGCAACGAGATCGACGAATTCGTCACCGAGGCGCTGCGCAACAACCTGCTCGGCCTGCCCCTGGACCTGCCGGCGCTGAACCTGGCCCGTGGCCGCGACACCGGCATCCCCTCGCTCAACGAGTCGCGCCGCGAGTTCTACGCCATGACCGGCGACAGCCAGCTCAAGCCCTACATCAGCTGGGTCGACTTTGCCGACCACCTCAAGCACCCCGCGTCGCTGGTCAACTTCATCGCCGCCTACGGCACGCACGCCTCGATCACCTCGGCAACCACCCTGGCCGACAAGCGCGCCGCCGCCCTGGCCCTGGTGCTGGGCGGCAGCGGCGCGCCGTCCGACCGCCTGGACTTCCTCAACGGCAGCGGCGCCTGGGCCAACGTGACCAAGGCCGGCAAGGATGGCGTGCTGGGCACCGCGGACGACCTGAGCGGGGTGACGGTGACCGGGGTCGACGCCATCGACTTCTGGGTCGGCGGTTTGGCCGAGCAGAAGATGCCCTTCGGCGGCATGCTCGGCTCGTCCTTCAACTTCGTCTTCGAGACCCAGCTGGAAGCCCTGCAGAACGGCGACCGCTTCTATTACCTGTCGCGTACCGCCGGCCTTAACTTCGGCGCTGAGCTGGAGAACAACTCGTTCGCCAAGCTGATCATGGCCAACTCCGATGTCACCCACCTGTCCAACACCGTGTTCCTCACCCCGACCTTCACCCTCGAGGTCAACCAGGCCAACCAGTTCACCGGTCTTGGCGGCGACGGTCGCGCCGACCCCACCGGAGGAATCGAGATCAACGGCGTGGAGATCGTGCCGCTGGTCATTCGCGACAACCCCGACACCGTCGGGCCGGACGACAACTACCTGCACTACACCGGCGAAGACCACGTGGTGCTCGGCGGTACCTCGGGCGATGACATCATCCTTTCCGGCGAAGGCGACGACACGCTCTATGGCGATGGCGGCAACGACTACCTCGAGGGCGGCGCCGGCAACGATGCCGTGCTCGGTGGCGCAGGCGACGACATCATCACCGATTCGTTCGGCGACAACCGCCTGGAAGGTAACGCCGGCAACGACGTGATCGTCGCCGGCAGCATGCTCGCCGCCGGCAACCTGATCCTCGGCGGCGACGGCCAGGACTTCATCATCACCACCGAGGACATCAGCACCACCTTCGGCGGCCAGGGCGATGACTTCATCCTCGGCGCCAAGACCAACCTGCCGCCCACCGGCAACGAAGGCGATGACTGGATCGAGAAGGGCACCCAGGACGGCGCGCCGGGCGACAACTTCGCGCCGCTGCTTACCGATGAAGTGGTGGGCAACGACATCTTCGTCGGTGGCGGCGGCTTCGACGAAATGATCGGCGAGGGCGGCGACGACATCTTTGTCGGCAGCGATGCCCAGGACAAGATGGACGGCATGTCCGGCTTCGACTGGATCACCTACAAGAACGACCAGGTCGGCGTCACCGCCGACCTGAGCCTGGCCGCGCTGGCGCAGCCCCATGGCAACGCGCCGAACCAGAACGCCGGGGTGTTCAACCCGGTCGGCGCGTCGCCGGCGTCGATCCTCGATCGCTTCGCCGAGGTCGAGGGGCTGTCCGGTTCGCGCTTTGCCGACGTGCTCAAGGGCGACGACGTCGATGCGGTCACCATCCTCAACCATGGCGGCACCACAGGCAGCGCCCTGAGCAATGTCGCGCTGATCCGCGGCTTGACGCAGTTCCTCGCCGACGCGGGGCTGCCGACCACCGGCTTTGCCACCGGCAACATCCTGCTGGGTGGCAATGGCAGCGACCTGATCGAGGGCCGTGGCGGCGACGACCTGATCGACGGCGACAAGTGGCTCAATGTGCGTATCGCGGTCTACGCCGCCGATGACCTCGAGCACACCGGGCCTGAGATCGCCAGTTTCGACAGCATGGTCGAGATGATCCCGTTCATGCTCGACCGTACCTACAACCCCGGCCAGCTCAAGGCCATCCGGGAAATCCTGCCCGGCACCTCGACTGGCGGCGCGGCCTTCGACACCGCGGTGTTCTCCGGGGTGCAGGCCGAGTACGTGGTGACCCAGGACACCCGCGGCACCGCCGACCTGGCGGACGATGTGTGGACCGTGGCCGATACCGTGGCCGGGCGTGACGGCACCGATACCCTGCTGCACATCGAGCGCCTGCAGTTCGCCGATGCCCAGCGCGTGCTGGTGCCGGGGCTGAACGCGCAGCCGACCGGCAGCCCGAGCCTCAGTGACGGCAACGGTGGCGCGATCACCGTGGGCGATATCCTCAGCGTGAGCATGGCCGGGGTGCGCGACGGCGACAACGTCACGGCGGGCAACCCGCTGGGCACCCTGGCCAATGCTTCGGTGTCCTACTACTGGCAGTTCGAGGCCGACCCCGGCAGCGGTGTGTTCGAGGACATCATCCTGCTGCCGGCCGGCGACCTGGCGTTCCAGAGCGCCGATGGCACCGCGTTCAAGGTGTCGCCGGACCTGGTCGGCCTGTCGCTGCGGGTCAAGGCGATCTACCAGGACGCCCACGGCACCACCGAGGTGCTGTTCAGCGCGCCCACCACCGTGGTCGAGGCCGGCGCGCCGGTGGTGCCGACCGCGCCCACGCCGGTGGTCGATGCCAGCGCGGGGGGCGAGGGCCTGCACATGGTCCGCTCCGACCTCAACTTCATCCTCGCCCAGATCAAGATCGCCGAAGCGGATGCCGCCGGGCAGGACATCCTCTCGCTGATCCCCAACATCCGCGCGCCCTTGGGCCTGCGCGCGGTCGACGGCTCGAATAACAACCTGATGAACCTCAATGGCCACGACCACACCGAGTATGGCGCCGCCGACAATGTCTTCCCGCGCCTGACCGACCCGGTGTTCAATGCCGCCGAGGGCGCGCCTGCCGGGTTCTTCGGCCCCGGCTCGCCGGCCATTCCCGGCTCGTCGTACCAGCAGACCAGCGGCTACGTGTTCGACTCAGAGCCGCGCACCATCAGCAATCTGATCGTCGACCAGACCTCGAACAACCCGGCGGCCTACGCCAGCGCCTACGACCCCGGCGCCAACGGCGTGCTGGACTTCGGCACGCCGGGCAACGACGACCAGCTCAAGGACGGTGTGCGGGTCGTCGCCAGCCCCGGCATGGACGGCCAGTTCGGCACCGGCGACGACCATGATGTCTTCCTGTTCGAGAACACCTCGGCGGATGCCGGGCTGTCGGCGCCGTTCAACGCCTGGATGACCTTCTTCGGCCAATTCTTCGACCACGGCCTGGACCTGGTCACCAAGGGCGGTTCGGGAACCATCTTCATTCCCCTGCAGCCGGACGACCCGCTGTACGTGCCGGGCGGCGCCGCCAACTTCATGGTGCTGACCCGGGCCACCAACCTGCCGGGGCCGGACGGCATCCTCGGCAACGGCGACGACATTCACGAGCACACCAACACCACCACGCCGTTCGTCGACCAGAACCAGACCTACAGCTCGCACCCCTCGCACCAGGTGTTCCTGCGCGGCTACCAGCTCAGCGCCAGCGGCCCCATCGCCACCGGCCGGCTTATCACCAACCGCGACCTGGGCGCCGACGGCAAGTTCGGCAGTGGTGACGACAGCGAGATCGGTGGCATGGCCACCTGGAAGGTGGTCAAGGCCCAGGCCAACGACATCCTCGGCATCCACCTGACCGACGCCGACGTCGACAACGTGCCGCTGCTGGCCACCGATGCCTACGGCAACTTCATCAAGGGGCCGCATGGCTATCCGATGGTGGTGATGAAGGGCGCCGACGGCTTGGGCGGCACCGCCGATGATGTGCTGGTCGAAGGCAACCCGTTGGCGCCGATCGACCTGACCAACGCCGTGCGCACCGGCCATCAGTTCCTTGCCGACATCGCTCACAATGCCGTGCCGGTATCCATCGGTGGCGTGCTCGCGCCGGATGCCGACAGCGCCACCGGCAACGCCGTGCCGGTCAATCCGCACACCGGTGCCAACCTGGCCTACGACAACGAACTGCTGGACGCCCACTACATCGCCGGCGATGGCCGGGTCAACGAGAACATCGGCCTGACCGCCGTGCATGCGATCTTCCACTCAGAGCACAACCGGCTGGTGGCGCAGACCCAGGACACCGTGCTCGACTCGGGCGACCTGGCCTTCCTCAACGAGTGGCTGCTGACCCCGGTCAGCGCCTTGCCCGTCAGCCAGGCCGAGATCGACGCCCTGGTGTGGAACGGCGAGCGACTGTTCCAGGCGGCCAAGTTCGGCACTGAGATGCAGTACCAGCACCTGGTGTTCGAGGAGTTCGCCCGCACCATCCAGCCGCGCGTCGACCTGTTCTTCGCCCCGACCCAGGTCTACGACGTCGACCTCGATGCCTCGATCGTCGCCGAGTTCGCGCACACCGTGTACCGCTTCGGCCACTCGATGCTGACCGAGACCGTCGACCGCTTCGACATCGACTTCAAGGTGATCGGCGATCCGGCCAGCGCCAACCCCGAGCAGCAGATGGGCCTGATCGCGGCGTTCCTCAACCCGCTGGCCTACGCCGCCAGCGGCGTGACCCCCGAGGAGGCAACCAGTGCCATCGTGCGCGGGGTGACCCGCCAGGCCGGCAACGAGATCGACGAGTTCGTCACCGAGGCGCTGCGCAACAACCTGCTCGGCCTGCCACTGGACCTGCCGGCGATCAACATCGCCCGTGGCCGCGATGTCGGCATCCCCTCGCTCAACGCCGTGCGCCGCGACATCTTCGGGCAGACCGGCGATACCCAGCTCAAGCCGTACACCAGCTGGGTCGACCTGGTGCAGCACCTCAAGCACCCGGAGTCCTTGATCAACTTCATCGCCGCCTACGGCACACACGGCTCCATCACCTCGGCCACCACCCTCGACGGCAAGCGCGCCGCGGCCCTGGCCCTGGTGTTCGGTGGCGCGGACGCGCCGTCCGACCGCCTGGACTTCCTCAACGGCAGCGGCAGCTGGGCCAACGTGACGCTGGCGGGCAAGGACGGGGTGCTGGGCACTGTCGATGACCTCAAGGGCGTGACCGTGACCGGCGTCGATGCCATCGACCTGTGGATCGGCGGCCTGGCCGAGGCCAAGACCCCGTTCGGCGGCATGCTCGGCAGCACCTTCAACTTCGTGTTCGAGAACCAGCTGGAGAAACTGCAGGATGGCGACCGCTTCTACTACCTGGAGCGCACCGCCGGCCTGTCGATGAACGCCGAGCTGGAAAGCAACTCGTTCGCCAAGCTGATCATGGCCAACACCTCGGCCACGCACCTGCCGGGCCTGGTGTTCTCCGACCCCGGGTTCTACCTGGAGCTGGACCGCAGCAAGCAGTACAACGACGGCCTGGGCAACGCCGACCCGCTCGGCGACAACGGCCAGCAGGTGGTGTTCCGCGACAGCCCGCTGACCGAAGGGCCTGACAGCAACTACATCCGTTATGCCGGTGACCAGCACATCGTGCTGGGCGGCACCCAGGGCGACGACATCCTCGTCTCCAGCGAAGGCGACGACACGGTCTGGGGCGACGGCGGCAACGACCGTATCGAAGGCGGCTACGGCAACGACCAGCTGCGCGGCGGTGCCGGCGACGACATCATCAGCGACATGGGCGGCGACGACAACATCCAGGGCGGCGACGGCAACGATGTGCTGCATGGCGGCAATGGCGTCAACCTGATCATCGGCGGCTTCGGCAATGACTTCATCGTCACCGGCGAGGATGCTTCCGAGGCCATCGGCGGCCAGGGCAACGACTTCATCCTTGGCAGCAAGGCCAACGAGCAGGACATGGGCAACGAAGGCGACGACTGGATCGAGAAGGGCACCTCGGACGGCGCCCCCGGCGACAACTTCGACCCCCTCGGCAACGATCCGGTGATCGGCAACGACGTGTTCGTCGGCGGCAACGAGAACGACAAGTTCAACGGTGAAGGCGGCGACGACATCATGGTCGGCAGCCTCGGCTTCGGCGATCGCTACATCGGCGGCTCCGGCTATGACTGGGCGACCTTCAAGGGTCTGGCCCAGGGCGTGACCGTCGACTACAGCGACCGCTTCTTCGATGTGCCGCCGGTACCGGGCTCGGGGGCTTCGGCGCTGGTGCGCTTCGACATCATGGAAGGCCTGTCGGGCTCGGCGCACGGTGACTTCCTGCGCGGCGACAACGAGGACGCCACCTCGCTGCCGACCGCCGGGGCCACCGGCAGCGTGCTCACCAACATCAGCCTGATCAACGGCCTGGCCGGGCTGCTACCTGTTGGCGCGACCTTCTACGACGGTGGCAACATCATCCTCGGCGGCAGTGGCAGCGACCTGATCGAAGGGCGTGGCGGCGACGATATCCTCGACGGCGACAAGTGGCTGAACGTGCGCATCAGCGTGCGGGCCAACAGCGACGGCAGCGGGCCGGAGATCGCCTCGTTCGACAGCATGGAGCCGATGGTGCCACTGATGCTCAAGGGCACCTACAACCCCGGCCAGCTGGTGATCGTGCGGGAGATCCTCAGCGGTACCGACCAGTACGACACCGCGCTGTTCTCCGGCATCGCCACGGACTACCGCATCGTCGTCGAAGGCAACACGGTGATCGTCACCGACACGGTGGTCGGCCGCGACGGCGTCGATCGCCTGACCGGCATCGAGCGTCTGCAGTTCGCCGACGGCGCCCAGGCTTCCGGCGTGGGCAGCGCGGTGAACAACGGCCCCAGCGGCCACCTGGCGATCGTCGACGATGCCACCGGCCTGCGCGATGACACGCCCGTGGCCGGGCAGTTGCTGCGGGTCAGCGACCTGGCGGTGCATGACGCCGACAACCAGGGCGCGAGCAACCCCAGCGGCGCGCTGAGCGGGCCGGTGGCCTACTACTGGCAGGTGGAGAACATCCCCGGCACGGGCGTCTACGAGGACATTACCTTCGTCGCCGCCGGCGAGGTCTCGCGGGCGATCGGCAGCACCTACCGGGTGGCGGACGATGTCGCCGGCCTGAACATCCGCGTGCGGGCGGTGTACCAGGACGCCAAGGGCACCCTGGAGATCGTCGACTCCTCGGCCAACAGCGCGCCCAGCAGCGGGCCCGCCGTGGCCGGGCTGCTGGTGCAGAACCAGGTGCTGAGCGCCAACCCGGCGACCATCGTCGACGCCGACGGCATCGGCAGCGCGCCGTTCACCTTCCAGTGGCAGATGAACAACGGCGCGGGCTGGGTCGATATCGCCGGTGCCACCGCCAGTACCTTCACCCTTGGCCAGCCCCAGGTCGGCCAGCATGTCCGGGTGCAGGTGGGCTACGTGGACACCTTCGGCGTGGCCGAGCGCGCCGCCTCCGACATCCTCGGCCCGGTGGCCAACGTCAACGACGCGCCGACCGGCACGGTGCTTATCAGCGACACCACGCCGGACCAGGGGCAGTTGCTGACCGCCTCGACCGCCGGCATCGCCGACCTCGACGGGCTGGGCGCCTTCAGCTTCCAGTGGCAGCAGGGCGTGGGCGGCAACTTCGTCGACATCGCTGGCGCCACCACGGCGAGCTACACCCCGGGCTTCGCCCAGGGCAACCAGCAACTGCGGGTGATCGTGCGCTACACCGACGGCTTCGGCGCCCAGGAAACCGTGACCTCCGCCGCGACCACGGCGGTGCGCCTGCTGACCGGCGTCACCCTGGTGGGCACCAATGCGGCGAACACACTCACCGGCGGCGCTGGCAACGATGTGCTGCGCGGCCTGGGCGGCAACGACACGCTCAATGGCCTGGGCGCGGTGGACCAGCTGTTCGGTGGGGCGGGCAACGACATCCTCAACGGCGGTGACGACGCTGACTTGCTGTTCGGCGAGGACGGCAACGACACCCTCAACGGTGGCCTTGGCGCGGATGCCATGGACGGCGGCCTCGGCAACGACACCTTCGTGGTCGACAATGCCGGCGACAGCGTTGTCGAGGCGGCTGGGGGTGGTACCGACCTGGTGCAGACCAGCCTGCTCAGCTATCAGCTCGGCGCCAACATCGAGAACCTCACCTTCACTGGCAGCGGCAACTTCACAGGCTTCGGCAACACGCTGGCCAACACCCTCACCGGCGGGGCCGGCAATGACCAGCTCGATGGCGGTGCCGGCGGTGACCGGATGGTGGGCGGTGCCGGCAACGACACCTATATCGTCGACTCCACCTCGGATGTGGTGGTCGAGGCGGGTGGTGGCGGCATCGACACCGTGCTGACCGCGCTGGCCAGCTACAGCCTGAGCGCCAACGTCGAGAACCTGACCTACACCGGCGTCGGCAACTTCATCGGCAGCGGCAACGGGCTGAACAACGTCATCACCGGTGGTGCCGGCAACGACACCCTCAGTGGCGACGGCGGCAACGACACCCTGGTCGGCAACGCCGGCAACGACACGCTCAACGGCGATGCCGGCAACGACCAGCTGATCGGTGGCCTCGGCGCCGACAGCCTGAACGGGGGTGGCGGCGACGACAGTCTCGACGCAGGGGAGGGCGATGACACGCTCAACGGCGGTGTCGGCAACGACACGCTGCAGGCCGGAGCGGGCAACGACAACCTCGACGGTGGTGTCGGCATCGATGTGGTGGTCGGCGGCGACGGCAACGACACGGTGCTGGGCGGTGGCGGCAACGATGTCGTGCAGGGCGGCAACGGCAACGACTTCGTCAATGGCGGGGCCGGTGACGACATCGTCAGCGGTGGTGCCGGCAACGACTCGCTGGTGGCCAACGACGGCAACGATATCTTCCAGTTCGCGGCAGGCTTCGGTACCGACCAGGTGTTCGGCTTCGACGCCGCCCCGGCAGGGGGGCAGGACCGGCTGGATATCACGGCGCTGAGCATTACCGCAGCGAGCTTTGCCGTCAGTGTCAGCATTGCCGATGTGGGCGCCGATACGCTGGTCAGTTTCGGGGGGCCTGACTCCATCCGCCTGGTCGGGGTGGGGGATGCGACAAGCGTGACGGCGGCGGACTTTATTCTCGCGTCTTGAGGGGGATTTAGGGTGTGTTTGGCGAGAGAGTTGTAGCGCCTATGCGATCGAGCGCCGCCCGCGCGGCGCATCGCGACGCAAGGCCGCTCCTACATTTGTTGCAACGTGCCGAACCTGTCAGGCCATGGTTGCCTGCCTTTGTGCCCACGCTGAAACCGCGCCGTACTCACAAGGCGTACCAGGTGATGGCACAGGATTGACTGGCCCGAAACAGATGTAGGAGCGGCCTTGTGCCGCGATGCGCCGTGCGGGCGGCGCTCGATCTCGAGAGCGCTGCAAGACTATCGCCTGGCACCAGCCCCTCTACACCCCCTCAAAAGTCATAACTCAGGCTGGTGTAGTAGAACGCCCCCTGCGCCCCTTCGGGGCTGGTGATCGAATACTTCTGCACACCATACAGCTGCGCGCCCTCGAGCTTGTCGGGGTGGCTGTCGAACAGGTTGATCGCACCCACCGACAAGGTCAGCCCCAGCCCGAAACGGTAGGCCACGTCCAGGTCGGTCACCCACTGCGCGCCGAAGGTCTGGTCCAGCGCCGGGTTGGCGGCGTTGCGGTTCTGCCACTGGCCGTAGCGGCGTTGGGCCACGGTCACGTTCCAGCCCTGGTACTGCCAGTTGGCGCTCAGGGTCAGCTTGTCCTTGGGCGTGCCGTCCTCGATCAGCCCCTGGGTGTTGCGGCCGATGATCTGGTTGCCGGCAATGCCGCCGACATCGTCCAGCCCGGTGATGCGGGTGTTGGTGCGGGCATAGCCGCCGTTGAGGTCCAGCCGGCCCCAGGCGCCGAGGTCGAGCTGGTAGTGCCCGGCCAGTTCGATGCCGTCGGTGCGGGTGTCGGCGATGTTGCTGTAGAACGCCGCGCTCTGGATATTGGCGTAGGGCGTGCCGGCGAAGATCGGCCCGACCACCGACGCCGGCAGTTGGTCGGACAGGGTGATGCGGTTGTCGATGTCGATGCGATAGGCGTCGACGGTCAGCGACGCGTTGGCCAGCGGGCGCCACACCAGGCCGACCGAGAAGTTGGTCGACTCCTCGGGCTTGAGCGCCTTGCCGCCCAGCAGTTGCGCTTCGGGGCTGTCGGCGCGCAGGGTGCGCTGTTGCACCTCGACCCAGTTGCCGCTACCCGGCGGTTGCTCGACCACCTGCACGCTGAACGACGACAGCCCCGACTGCACCAGGGACGGTGCGCGGTAGCCGGTGCTGGCGCTGGCCCGGGCGGCGATCTCGGGGGTGAAGTCGTAGCGCAGCGACAGCTTGCCGTTGGTGGTGTCGCCGAAGTCGGAGTAGTGCTCGCTGCGCAGGGCGAAACCGGCCTGGAATTGCTCGGTGATCTGCCCTTCGAGGTCGAAGTAGGCGCCGATCACCCGGCGGTCGAGGGAGGCGGCGTCGACCTGGGTGATGCCCGAGTAGTAGCCGGGGATGCGTCGCCCGGTCAGCGGGTCGACGGTGTTGAACAGCGGCCCGTTCTGCCAGCCCTGTGCGTCACCGGCGCTGAGCTGGTAGTTCTCCTCGCGCCAGGCCAGGCCGGCGGACACCGTCAGTGGCTTGAACAGCAGGTCGGTGGCGAAGTCGCGGGTCCAGTCCAGGGTCAGGTTGGTCTGGTCGGCCTCGCGCCGGCCGGTGTAGATCGTCGAGGCGCTGGCCGTGCCCCAGCTGGGGTTGATGGCATCGCGGTCAGTGGAGTCGACGCGGTTGTTGCCATGGTTCAGGGCCAGGTCGAAGTGCCCGAGGGTCTCGTCCTCGTAGCGCAGGCCGCCGGTGACGGCATGGTCCTCCAGGCCGTAGCGGGTGATCGGCAGGCGCCCGTCCGGGTAGCGCGCCAGGGCCACGCTGCCGTAATTGCTGCGCAGGGTGGTGGGCGGGTCGAAGAAGTTCTCGGCGTCGGTGTTCTTGTGCGCGTAGGTGGCCAGGCCGTAGGCGCTCAGGCCATCGCTCAGGCCCATTTCGGCGTTGGCGGTGAAGTTGTACTGGTCCGAGACATTGCCCGAGCCCCAGCGCCAGTTGCGGTAGCGGTTGTTCTGCTCGCGCGCAGTGTTGGTGCTGGTGGAGCCGGGGTAGAAGATCCGGTTGTCGTCGCGGGTGTCGCTGGCCGGGTCCTGGCTGCCGGCGTCGAAGGCCAGGGTGAGGAAACCGTCGTTGGGCAGGGCGAAGCCTTTCCAGCCGCTGAGCTTGCGCTGCAGGCCGTCGCCCTTGTCGTAGCCGCCGAAGCGGTAGCCGAGGTTGCCGCCTTCGTCGCGCTCCTTGAGCACGATGTTGATCACCCCGGCGATGGCGTCCGAACCGTACTGGGCGGCGGCGCCGTCGCGCAGGATCTCCACCCGCTCGACCGCCGCCAGCGGAATCAGGCTCAGGTCCACCGCCGCCGCGCCGCGGCCGTTGGCCAGGCCCTGGCGGGTGACGTTGGCGCTGGTGTGGCGGCGCTTGCCGTTGACCAGCACCAGCACCTGGTCGGAGGCCAGGCCGCGCAGCGAGGCGCCCTGGGCGATGGAACCGGCGAAGGCGCCTTGTGGTGATTGCGGGTAGTTGAACGAGGGTGACAGGGCGGTGAGGGCGCCGGACAGGTCGCGGGCGCCGGTTTCCTGGAGCTTTTCGCCGCTGAGCACGTCCACCGGGGCGGCGCTTTGCAGGGCGGTGAGGTCGCTGCGGTGGGTGCCGACCACGACCACGGTGTCGAGGCGGTCGGTGGATTCGGCGGCCAGCGCGGGCACGGCGAGGCTGCCGATGGCCAGGCTCAGGGCCAAGGGGGTGTGGTGGGGCATGGGGATTCCTGCTGAGAAGATGTGTGGGCTGTGCCGGCCCTATCGCGGGGCAAGCCCGCTCCCACGCCAGACCTGCAACGCCAGCGTTGGCGTGGGAGCGGGCTTGCCCCGCGATAGGGCCGTAAAGGGCGACCTAGAACCGGCTGGTAACGCTCATCCCCACGGTGCGCGGGTCGCCGTAGGTGATCACGTACTGCCCGGCACCACCGTTGGGCCGGCCATGCACCTGGTAGCGGCGGTCGGTGAGGTTGTTGACGAAGCCGGTGACGCTGAGCTTGTCGTCGGCGCTGAACCAGCTCAGGCGCGCATTGGCCAGGGTGTAGTGCGGCTGGCTGAGGGTCTCGTCGGCACTGCTCTGGCGGTCGGCGAGGAAGTACTCCTTGTCGCGGAAACTCACGTCGCCACCAGCCACCACGCGCCCGGGCACGTCCAGCGCCAGGGTGTAGTCGGCGCCCAGCGACACCACGTTGCGTGGTGAGCGCACGAAGCTGTTGCCGCTGTAGTCACCGGTCACCGCGCCAGTGGTGGGGTTGGTGTTCTTGAAATCGGTGTACTCGGTGTCGAGGAACGACACGGCCGCGCGCAGGTGCAGGCGTTCGGTGGGCTGACCCTCGATCTCAAGCTCGGCGCCCTTGACCTTGCCCTTGGCGCCGTTGGTCAGGGCGGTGGTGAGCACGCCGTTGTTGACCGTCAGCAGGTTTACCTGGATGTCCGAGTAGTCGTAGTAGAAGACGTTGGCGTTGACCGTCAGGCGCCGGTCGAACCACTCGGACTTGAGCCCCAGCTCGTAGGCGTCCAGTTCTTCCGGATCGACCGTGGTCAGCTGCACCAGGCTGGTGGAAAGCCCCGTGTTGAAACCGCCGGAACGGAAGCCATGGGCATAGCGGAAGAACACCCGCAGGTTGTCGTTGATGCGGTATTCCGGGGTCAGGTCGTAGGTCCAGGCTTCCCAGGTCTTGTCCTGCTGGCGGTTGCCGTTGCTGCCAACGCCGGCGATGGGGATCAGCGGGCCGTTGGCGCTGGCGCGGGTCAGCTGCACCAGGTCCAGGTCGATGTCCTTCTTCTCCTGGGTCCAGCGCAGGCCGCCGGTCACGCTGAAGTCGTCGGTGAAGTCGTAGGTGACGTTGCCGAACAGCGCGTAGCTGTCGGTGCGATGGTCGAAGCCCAGGTCGCGAAACGCCGTGCTGCCGACCTGGTTGGAGCCGCTGCCGTTGGGTGTCGGGCCCGGGGTGACGATGCGCTGCGAGGCGCTGTCGAGGTCTTCGTGGAAGTAGTGGGCGCCGAGCAGCCAGTGCAGAGAACGGTCCTCCGGCGAGGCCAGGCGCAGTTCCTGGGACCACTGGCGATAACGGTTGTCGGTAATCGAGGCACCATTGACCTCGTAGGGGGTGTAGTCGGCGTCGGTGGTGGAGCGGTTGCGGATGTCGTCGTAGGCGCTGATCGAAGTCAGGGTGTAGTCGCCCAGGTACCAGTTGAAGGTCAGCGAGGCGCCGTCGTGGTCGAGGCGGTAGTCCTCGTTGGTGTTGAGCGAGATATCGCGACCACCGGGACGCTCATAGCCGACGTTATAGTAGCGGCCCACTGGCAGCGAACCGTTGCTTCCATCGCCCTTGAACTGGCGGCTGTGGATCTTCAGCAGGGCGTCCAGGTCCGGGTTGAGCTGGGCGAGGAACTGCAGGCGCACCGCCTTCTTGTTGACGTCGCCGTAGCTGTTGCCGTCGAAATCGTTGTGCTGGAAGCCGTCGCGTTCCTCGGAATACAGCGACACCCGGCCGGCCAATTTGTCGTCCACCAGGGTACCGCCGAGGGCGCCGTTGAGGATGCGCTCGTTCTTGCTGCCGAAGCCGACCGTGCCATAGCCGTCAGTGTCGAAGGTCGGTTTCTTCGAGATCACGTTGACCGCGCCGGCGGTGGTGTTCTTGCCGTACAGGGTGCCCTGCGGGCCGCGCAGGATCTCGATGCGCTCCAGGTCGAACAGCGGACCGCCGCCGGCGATGGGCGCGTTGAGGTAGACGTCGTCGGCGTAGATGCCCACCGGGTAGACCGTCGCCGCGCCGGTGTCGCCGGTGCCCAGGCCACGGATGTACCAGCGCGGGCGGCCGTCGCCGTCGGGGTTCTTGGCCGAGGCGTTGGGCACGAAGGTGGTGATGTCGCCCATCGAGCGCACGCCGTCGGCGACCAGTTGCGTGCCCTTGATCGCCGATACGGCCACCGGCACTTCCTGCAGGGTCTGTTCGCGGTGCTGGGCGGTGACGGTGACGGTCTCCAGGGCCGGCTCGGTCTTGTTCTCGTCGGCGGCGAAGGTGTGGCTGGCGGTGCTGCCGAGCAGTAGCGCGAGGCTGATCTGGCGGGCTAGTGGATGGCGCTGGTGCATGTGGAATCTCCCCGAGTGAACGCGTTGTTGGGGAGGACAGAGCAGGGACTGTGCCAAGCTCGTAATACACTGTTTTTATTCGTATTTATTGGTCTTTCAAGCGGTCGGTGCGGATGCTGCAGCAGTGGGGTGTTTGGCGGGTGTTGCTGGGGCAGCAGGGCCGCCCCAATCGCGGGGCAAGCCCGCTCCCACGCCCCCCGTGATGCGATCAGACAGCCAATCGCGAGGTGGAGCCGATCACCTGCTCCAGCACGCTCGAATCGATCCACTCGCGCACATCGATGCGCCGCGGGATGAACCCCCAGCGATGAAGGAACTCGCTGAAGTCCTGCAACGCCGCGATGGAGCGGCCATCCAGCGCCGTGCGCAGGCGCCGGTGGGCATCCTCGCCATAGGCCGCCGCCACCCAGTACTCGCTGGTGTTCAGCTCGCGGGCGAGAAAGCGCCGGGTGTCCTCGGGGTTGGCCCAGGCCCATTGCTCGGTGCGCAGTACGGTGTCGACCAGGGTGCGGCTGGCCTCGAAATGCTCGTGCAGCAGGTGGGTGTCCACTGTCAGCGTGCGTGGCGTGCCGTTGTTGCTGCGGATCAGCGGGTCGGGGTGGCTGCCGGTGTCGACCACCACCCGCAGGCCGAACTCGTGGGCCAGTTGCACCGCGTGGGCGCCCTTGAGGAAGATCGCGTCGATGTCGCCGCGCAGCAGGCCGATCAGCTCGTTGTTGCGCCGACTCACGCGGCGGGTGTCCAGTGCCACCTCCGAGCCGTACAAATGCTGCTTGGGTTCATCGCTGTAGGTGCCGCCGTAGGGGTAGTCGACCAGCTCGACGTCGGCCACGTTCAGGCCTTCGAGCTTGAGCGCGTTCTCCAGGCCGCGCAGGGCCTGGGCGCGGGTGAAGTCGATCTGCACGTTGGCCCACTTGGGCAGGCCGAAGCGGCGGTTCTTCAGGTCGCGGATGCCGCGTACGCCGCTTTCTTCAGTGGTGAGGATCAGCTGTACCTCGTCGATCCAGCTCAGCCCCAGCACCCGGGTCTCGACGCCGCTGGCGTAGGCCCAGATCGCCGGGATGCTGCCGCCGTGGCGCACCGAGTTCTGCAGGTGGTGGTCGTAGTGGGCCTCGCGCACCTCGCGCTCGCTGGACTCGCGCAGCGACTGGATGCGCGTGCCGAACGGCGCGAAGGCCTGGGCCAGGCGCCCGGACTGCACGGCGATGCCAAGGCCGGTGGGTACCGGGCTGTGGGTGTACCAGAGGGTTTCCAGGGGCTTGCTCATAAGGCGACGGGTTTCCTGTCCATGGCAGAAGGGGCGGCAAGCAGCGCGTCCAGCGGCTGCCGGTCGATCCAGTCGCGCACCGCGAAGCTGGCCGGGATGAAGCGCCAGCGCGCGAGGAACTGCACGAAGTCCTGCAGCGCGTCGATGGCCTGTTCGTCCAGGGCGGTGCGCAGGCGCAGGTGGGCGTCATTGCCATAGGCCACGCCGACCCAGTATTCGCTGCTGTTGGTTTCGCGGGCGAGGTAGCGACGGGTCTCGTCCGGGTGCTGCTGCGCCCAGTGCTCGGCGCGCAGCACGCTGGACAGCAGCGTGCGGGCCACCTGCGGGTGCCGTTCGAGCAGATGGCTGTCCACCGCCAGCGTGCGCGGCGTGCCGTTGTTGCTGCGGATCAGCGGGTCGGGGTGGCTGCCGGTGTCGATCACGGTGCGCAGGCCGAAGGCGTGGGCCAGTTGCACGGCGCTGGCGCCCTTGAGGAAGATCGCGTCCACCTCGCCGCGCAGCAGGCCGGCCAGCTCCAGGTTGCGGCCCTCGCCCTGGCCGGTGGACACCGGCGTGCCGGCGACATTGCGCACCGGACGGTCGCTGAAGGTGCCGTGGTAGCGGTAGTTGACCAGTTGCAGGTCGCCCACCTGCAGGCCGTGCAGCTTCAGGGCGTTTTCCAGGCCGCGCAGGGCCTGGGCGCGGGTGAAGTCGATCTGCGCCGCGCTCCAGTCGGGCAGGCCGAAGCGCTGGCCCTTGAGGTCCTGCACCGTGTGGATGGCGCTGTCCGGGCGGGTCAGGATCAGTTGCGCCTCGTCGGCCCAGGACAGGCCGAGCACACGGGTCTCGCGGCCCTGGGCGCGGGCCCAGATCGCCGGGATGCTGCCGCCGTGACGCACCGAGTTGCGCAGCGTGTGGTCGAAGTGCGATTCGCGCACGGCCTGTTCGTCGGCTTCGCGCAGCGACTGCACGCGGGTACCCAGAGCGGACAGGTCCTGCTGCAGCCAGCCTTGCTGCACGGCGATGCCCAGGCCGGTGGGCACCGGACAGCGGGTGTACCAGAGGGTGTCGAGGGGTTGGCTCATGGTCGTTCTCCTCAGGCGCTGGCCTTGAGCGGCGTGGCGGCGGCCTGCTGCACCAGCGGCAGGACTTCCTGGCCGATGCGCAGGGCCTCTTCCAGGTGCGGGTTGGCCGCCAGGATGAAGGTCGAGAAGCCGGCGTCGCGGTATTCGGCCAGGCGCTCGGCGATGTTCTGGTGGCTGCCCACCAGGCCCACGGTCGGGCCGGGCTTGGCCTTGGCGAAGCCGGCCCAGAGATTGCGCGCCAGCTTCAGTTCGTCGAAGTCCTGCAGGTGCTGGTGATAGGCTGCCTGGCGCGCGCCGCCGACCGAGTCGGAGCCGCTGGCGAAACCCTTGGCGATGGCGCTGCTCTTGCCTTCGAGGCGTTCGAACTGCTGGCGCAGCTCGCGCCAGGCCTGCTCTTCGGTTTCGCGGGCGAACAGGTCGACGCGCAGGCCGAAGCGCACCGTGCGGCCCTGCTTGTCGGCCAGTTCGCGCACCCGCTCGAGATGCGGCTTGAGCTTGTCGATCGGCTCGGCCCAGTTCAGGTAGACGTCGGCGTGGCGGGCGGCGACCTCCAGCGCGGCGTCGGAAAAGCCGGAGAAGTACACCCCGGGCTTGCGCTCGTGGGCCAGGCCCGGGGTGTAC
>Ga0247820_10000433_pt1 | contig 22249 bp, 17 predicted proteins | sample 13C_Glucose_Day1_2_FD_192480 | JGI IMG/M metagenome (GOLD analysis project Ga0247820, IMG submission 192480) | Soil microbial communities from agricultural site in Penn Yan, New York, United States - 13C_Glucose_Day14 | ecosystem: Environmental > Terrestrial > Soil > Agricultural land | place...
CGCCCCGCCCCTCCGCGCCGCGGGCGACTGTCCGCCGCCTCCGAGGGCCCTGGCCCTCCGCGGGCACCGCCGCCGTCCTCGGCGGGCAGCACCGGCCGCCGCCCTCCGCGGGCAGTCGTGCCGCAGGGCGGCACGGGTGGGCGCGACGGCACCCCGTAAGCGCCGGGCTGCGCATACCCACCCCCGTACCAGCCCCTCGCCGGGTAGCGATGCGACACCGTGCTGCGCGACCCGTCGCGGCCCGCACTGTCGTGCGGTACACGACGTGCGTTGGGCTGTGGGCAGAGAGCCGGGCGCGCGTGGCAAGAAAAATCGTCGCGCAGGGTTGAGCCGGTGAAGTTTGTCGTACGTATGGCTCATACGGACGCACCCGCACGGCGGTGAGAGGCGGCAGGCAGCGATGACTCACGGTATGCGCGCAGACACCCCCCACTCCGAAGGAGACAGAGACTGGCGGGACACCGCCACCCGCTACGCCCTCGTCCCCCTGCGCATCTTCCTGGGAGTCACCTTCGTCTACGCCGGCCTCGACAAACTCACGGACAGCGCGTTCATGCAGGACGCCGGCGCCGGCTCGATCGGCGACATGATGCGCGGCGTCCGCGACTCGTCCGCCGTCCCCGCCCTGATCGACCTGGCGCTGAAGAACCCCGTCGGATTCGGGTACGCCATCGCCTTCGGCGAACTGGCCGTCGGGCTGGGGGCCCTGCTCGGTCTGCTCACCCGCCTTGCGGCGCTGGGGGGCGCGCTGATCTCCCTGAGTCTGTGGCTGACCGTGAGCTGGGCCGCAGATCCTTACTACTACGGCAACGACCTTCCCTACCTGATGGCCTGGATCCCCCTGGTGCTGGCGGGTGCGCCGCTGCTGTCCGTGGACGCCGCCCTGCGTGCCCGGCGGTCGCGGGCCGGGGGCTACCGCTAGCGCCCCTCGGGGGCCGTCCTGCTCCGGCGGCTGCGCACGTGGCGGGCCAGCGAGCCCACCGCGCCGGCCAGGCAGAGGCCTCCGGTGACGACGGGGATCACCACGAACCACGGTGTCTCCCAGGCGCCGCCCGCGTCACCGGCGTAGATCACCGCGGCGAGGAGGAGGAAGGCCCCGGCGACGAGCCTGCCCGGCTGGAACTCATGACGCAGCACGGCGCACCTCCGCCTGCCCCGCTCCGACGTGCAGCTCGAGGCGGAGCGTGCCCGCGGCCTCGGCGCCGGCAGGCGGCTGCAGCGTCACCTCCTTGTGCTTGCCCGGTGCCACGTCCACGTCCTTCTGCTTGTCGCCCGGCAACTGGATGTCACCCACCCCCACGTCGATGCTCAGCTTCACGGTCACGTCCCTCGGCACGGTCACCAGGATCCGGCCCAGGCCGACCTCCGCCCGCGTCGAGACCGTGCGGTCCTCGGGAACGCGTATCGCCGACAGGTTCAGGACGCCCTCGCCCGTGCCCAGGTCGTAGGCCGGGCGTATCTGCGCGACCGAGGTGGGCTCCCATGTCGTGCGCGCCCAGTCGGTGCCGATGTCCTTCGGCACGGCGGCGGAGCCGGCCAGCAGGCCCGCCGTGACGACCGCCAGGACGACCGACCCCGCCCCGGTGCGGCCGAGGAACGCGCTCACGGCCACGCCGATGCCGAAGACGGCGAGCGCGCAGGCGAGACCGGTCTGCAGGCTGGTGCCGAGCGGGTGCGTCTCCCAGGTCAGCCCGGTGCCGAGACCGGCGGCGAGCAGGGCGAACAGGAAGACCCAGCCGCCGATGCCGCGGGGGCCGCGCGGCTGGGGCGGCCGGGGCCGCGTCGCGTACACCGAGCCGCGGGCTCCGGAGTGGGCGCCCAGGGCGGCGTCGACCGCGGCCGCGATGTCCGTGTCGCGGGAGTCCCGGGGGCCCCACAGATAGCCGGTGCCGCCGACGTGCGTGCCGTCCTTGACGATGGGGTCGCGCCACCACGAGGGGTAGGCGGAGGGCGCCGGCGGCGCCTGGGGCTCCGGCGGGGCGTCCGCCACCGCCTGGGCGGCTATGTGGTCGGTGCTGGGGACGGCGCCGCGCCGCCGCGACCAGTACCCGGCGCCGGCGAGCAGCAGGGACAGTATGACGGCGAAGCTCAGCACGCCGTCGTTGCTGAGCATGGTGAGGAAGACGCCGCAGCCGACCAGCGCGAACAGCACGGCCGTCAGGGTGTGGCCGTCGACCCGGCCGGTCAGCAGCTTGCGGATCTCGTTCTCCTCCTCGTCCTCGTACGGGACGAAGAGCCAGGCGAAGCCGTAGAAGATGAGGCCTATGCCGCCGGTGGCGGACAGGACCGCGAGCGTGATCCGGAAGATCACCGGGTCCATGTCGCACTGCCTGCCGAGCCCCGCGCACACACCGCCGAGCATCTGGTGCCGGCGGTCGCGCCGGAACCGTCCGCTCTCGGGTTCCGGTGTGACGGCGGTCGCGCCCTCCGGGCCGGGAACGGGTTCCGGACCCGTCGCGGCGTGCTGGTGATCGGTCATGGCTCCATGGTGACGGGCGAGCGGGCGCGGCGGCAGTCCGAACGACCCTGGCCGGACCCTGATATCGGTCCCCGAGTGGGGGCGGGGGAGCGTTCGAGGGGGCGGCGGGGGAGATCAGGGGAGTCTCCGGGGCCGACCCTGATGCTCCGGCACTTCGGGCGTGTGACCATCATTGGCATGTCGGAAGCCGCAGCAGCGCCAGTCGCCGAGCCGCGGCCGCCGCGCAAGCTCTACCGCAGCAGTGACGGACGCTGGCTCGGTGGTGTGGCGCGGGGGCTCGCCGGGCACCTCGGGCTGCCCGTGATCTGGGTACGTCTCGCCTTCGTCAGCCTGTTCATGGCCGACGGTCTCGGCGCGCTGCTGTACGCGGCGTTCTGGTTCTTCGTTCCCCTGGGCGTCGGCGGAGTGGACGCGCAGAAGCCGCCCTCGCTGGTGACGACGGAGGCCTCACCGGACGGCCGGCGCAGACTCGTCACCCGGAAACCGGACAAGGGCCAGATGGCCGCCCTGCTGCTCATGGTCGTGGTGGCCATGATCTTCGTGGGCAATGTGAACCTGAGCAACGGCGCCAGGGCCTACCTCTGGCCGACCGTGCTGGTCGGCGCGGGTGTCGCCCTGGTCTGGCGGCAGGCGGACAACGCCCGCCGGGCCCGCTGGATGGAGGTCGGCCGTCGCCGCCGCACGGTCACGCTGCTGCGGGCCGTGGCCGGTGTGCTGCTGGTGACGGCGGGCGCCTCCGCCATCTTCGTCCTGCGCGGTTCCGGCAGCCACCTCGGCTCGGTGCTCCAGGCGGCGCTCGCCGTGCTCGTCGGCATCACCCTCCTCGCCGGCCCCTACCTCGTGCGCATGACCCAGGACCTCTCCGAGGAGCGCCTGATGCGGATCCGGGCGCAGGAGCGCGCGGAGGTCGCCGCCCACGTCCACGACTCGGTCCTGCACACCCTCACCCTGATACAGCGCAACGCCGACAACGCGGGCGAGGTGCGCCGACTGGCCCGCGCCCAGGAACGCGACCTGCGCGCCTGGCTCTACAAACCGGAGGGCAACGGCAAGGACGAGGACGACGAGCCCGCCACCCTCGCCGAGGCCGTGAAGCGCAACGCCGCCGAGGTGGAGGACAAGCACGGCGTCCCCATAGAGGTCGTGGTCGTCGGCGACTGCCCGCTCGACGAGAGAATAAGCGCGCAGATGCAGGCCGGACGCGAAGCGATGGTCAACGCCGCCAAGTACGGTGGCGAGGGAGGCGCGGTGCAGGTCTACGCCGAAGTCGAGGGGAAGAAGGTCTTCGTGTCCGTCCGTGACCGGGGCCCCGGCTTCGATCTGGACTCGATACCCGCCGACCGCATGGGCGTCAGGGAATCGATCATCGGCCGCATGGAGCGCAACGGCGGCACGGCGCGGCTGCGCGCGGTGCCGGACGGCGGCACGGAGGTCGAGCTGGAGATGGAGAGGGCGGAGAAGACGTCATGAGCGAGCCGACCGAGGCGAACGGAACGGAGCCGGCGGGGAGCGCCGCCGGGCGTCATGTGCGAGTCGTCCTCGTGGACGACCACCGCATGTTCCGCACGGGCGTCCAGGCCGAGATAGGCCAGACCGGCCAGACGGGCGTCGAGGTGGTGGGTGAGGCCGCCGATGTCGACCAGGCCGTTACCGTCATCACCGCGACCCGGCCCGAGGTGGTCCTGCTGGACGTCCACCTGCCCGGTGGCGGCGGTGTCGAAGTGCTGCGCCGCTGCGCCCCGTTGATGAGCGACGCCGAGCGGCCGGTCCGTTTCCTCGCCCTGTCCGTGTCGGACGCGGCGGAGGACGTGATCGGCGTGATCCGGGGCGGCGCCCGGGGCTATGTGACCAAGACGATCACCGGGACCGATCTGGTCGACTCGATCTTCCGGGTGCAGGAGGGGGACGCCGTCTTCTCGCCGCGGCTGGCCGGCTTCGTCCTCGACGCCTTCGCGTCGACCGACGCCCCGCCGGTCGACGAGGACCTCGACCGTCTCACCCAGCGCGAGCGGGAGGTGCTGCGGCTGATCGCCCGCGGCTACGCGTACAAGGAGATCGCCAAGCAGCTGTTCATCTCGGTGAAGACGGTCGAGTCGCACGTCTCGGCGGTGCTGCGCAAGCTCCAGCTGTCCAACCGCCACGAGCTGACCCGCTGGGCGACGGCGCGGCGACTGGTCTGACCGGGCCGGTGTCGGAGGGGGCGGGGCCGCTGGCTAGGCTCCGGCCCCATGGACGTACTCATCCACCTCTTCGTCGGTCTGCACATCATCGGCATCGCCTCGCTCCTCGGCGGCTTCCTCACCCAGATGAAGGCGATGGGGAAGGGCACCGCCCGCTTCGTCCCCGCGATGCTGCACGGCGCCCTGACGATGCTGGTCACCGGAGTGGTCCTGGTCGGCCTCAACCAGGCCCAGGACTACTCCGTCGACAACATCAAGATCGGCGTGAAGCTGGCCCTGCTGATCGTGATCCTCGGCCTGGTCTATGTGAAGCGCGACGAGGAGACGGTGGACAAGCGCCTGTTCGGCCTGGTCGGACTGCTGACCACGGTGAACGTCTTCATCGCGGTGCTCTGGACGTGAGCGCCGCCCGGCGCTGATCAGGCAGGGCGCACGATGCTGTGGATCGAGGACTCCCCGTCGTAGTAGACCGACTCCTCGCGGACGTACGCGCCGGGCTTCGGGGCGTGGATCATCATGCCGTTGCCGATGTAGATGCCCACATGGGTGATGTCGTCGTAGAAGAAGACCAGGTCGCCGGGCTGGGCCTGGGAGACGGGGACCGTCGTGCCGGCGTCGACCTGGTCGTAGGTGGTGCGCGGCAGGGTGACGCCGGCGGCCTTCCAGGCGGCCTGGGTGAGGCCGGAGCAGTCGTAGGAGCCGGGGCCGGTGGCGCCCCAGACGTACGGCTTGCCGATCTGCGCGCGGGCGAAGGCGATCGCCTTCTCGGCCTTGGCGGCGTACGAGGAGTCCGTCGACGTCGACGGTGAGGTGGCCGAGCCGGAGGACTCCGAGGAGTCCGAGGTGCCGCTCTCCTGCTGAGCGGCCTCCTCCTGCGCCTTCTGCCGCTCCGCCTGCTGGCGTGCCAGCTCGGCGGCCTTGCGGGCGGCCTCCTGCTGCTTCTTCTTCTCGATCGCCGCGAGCCGCGCCTTCTCCTCGGCGGTCAGCTTCGCCATCAGCTCACGCGCGTCGCCGAGCTTCTTCTGGACGGTGGCCTTGGCCGTCTTCAGGTCGCCCTGGGACTCGGTGAGCGTCTCGAGGCTCTCGGTGGCCTCCTGGCGCTTCTTCATCGTCTCGGACTGCTGGGTGACGTAGTCGTCGACCGCGACCTTCTGGCGGCCGGTCATCCGGTCCATCAGCTGGCTCTGGTCGAAGATGTCCTGGGGCGTGTCCGCGAGGAGGAAGGTCGCGGTGTCGGGGATGCCGGCGCCGGTCCGGTACTGGGCGGCCGCGAAGGAGCCCAGTTCCTCCCGCGCCTCGTTGAGCTTCTGCGTGCGCTTGGCCACGTCGTCGAGGAGCGTGTCCACCTGCTTGCGCTGCTTCGCGGTCTTCTCCTTGGCCGCGTTGTACTTCTCGGTCGCCGACTCGGCCTGCCGGTAGAGGTCGCCGACCTTCTTCTCGACCTCCTCCAGGCTCGGCCTGTCGTCGTCCGTGGGGGCGGCGTTGGCCGTCTGGGACAACAGGGCCACGGAGGTCAGCGCGGCCGTGGCGAGGACCGGGGTCCGTATGCCTGCCACGCGCGGGCCGGGGGTGCGCGACTTGCGGTGCGACGCCAAGGGAGGCGACTCCTTCCATACTCCGCCTACCGGGTTAGCTGTCGGGTTCGGGCGGGTGGTGCTTCGGAAGGGTTGCCCTACGGCCGCTCCGCGAGGGAGTGGGCCGATTCACCCCAAGGTCTCGGTGGGTCCCCGGCTCCGGCTGCCGCGGTGGGCAGGGACGGACTCGGCGGAGGCCGCGCGGCCCGGCGACGTTCGCCGGTGGGGGTCGAGCGGCCCGCCCGCACCGTAGCCAACTCGTGTGGCCCCTGTGAAGGTTGATGGGTGATATGCCCGATACATTTTCGTGACCTGATCTTCCCGGTCACTCAGGGTGAGGCCGCGGTGCTGGAGGGTGCCCGCCCCGGCCGGCCCGCCGGAATCCCGGGGATGTTTCCGGGGCGGCCCCGGGTTGTCGGTGGGGCACCCTAGACTCGGAGAGCGATGAGCAGCCTCTTTGACGACAGCTTCCTGGCGGACCTCCAGGCCCAGCGGGGCCCCGCGGACGAGCCCCCGCCGCCGCCCGAGGACGAGCACGTGCCGGAGCAGGTTCCGGACGACCTGTTCGGCGGGAAGTTCGACGTGCCGCCGGAAAGGGACGCCTACTACCGGGACGGCGCCCCGCGCCCTGTGCTCGACGCCGCCGCGCTCCTCGAGGGGCTGAACGACAACCAGCGTGCCGCCGTCGTGCACTCCGGCTCCCCGCTGCTCATCGTGGCCGGCGCCGGCTCCGGCAAGACCCGGGTGCTCACCCACCGCATCGCCCACCTGCTGGCCGAGCGGCACGTGCACCCGGGCCAGATCCTCGCGATCACCTTCACCAACAAGGCCGCGGGCGAGATGAAGGAGCGCGTCGAACAGCTCGTCGGCCCGCGGGCCAACGCCATGTGGGTCATGACGTTCCACAGCGCGTGCGTGCGCATCCTGCGCCGCGAGAGCAAGAGACTCGGGTTCACGTCGTCGTTCTCGATCTACGACGCCGCCGACTCCAAGCGGCTGATGGCCCTGGTCTGCCGTGACCTGGACCTCGACCCCAAGCGCTTCCCGCCGAAGTCCTTCAGCGCCAAGATCAGCAACCTGAAGAACGAGCTGATCGACGAGGAGGACTTCGCGGCCCAGGCCGCCGACGGTTTCGAGAAGACCCTCGCCCAGGCCTACGCGCTGTACCAGTCGCGGCTGCGCGAGGCGAACGCGCTCGACTTCGACGACCTGATCATGACGACGGTCAACCTGCTCCGCGCCTTCCCGGACGTCGCCGAGCACTACCGCCGCCGCTTCCGGCACGTCCTGGTCGACGAGTACCAGGACACCAACCACGCCCAGTACTCCCTGGTCCGCGAGCTCGTAGGCACCGTGGAGCACCCCGTCGACGTACCGCCGGAGGCCGAGGTGCCGCCCGCCGAGCTGTGCGTGGTGGGCGACGCCGACCAGTCGATCTACGCCTTCCGGGGCGCGACGATCCGCAACATCCTCCAGTTCGAGGAGGACTATCCGGACGCGACGACGATCCTGCTGGAGCAGAACTACCGCTCCACGCAGACCATCCTGAGCGCCGCCAACGCCGTCATCGAGCGCAACGAGTCGCGCCGCCCCAAGAACCTGTGGACCAACGCCGGCTCGGGCGCGCGGATCACCGGGTACGTCGCGGACACCGAGCACGACGAGGCGCAGTTCGTCGCCGACGAGATAGACCGCCTCACGGACGCGGGCGAGGCGAAGGCGGGCGACGTCGCGGTCTTCTACCGCACCAACGCCCAGTCCCGTGTCTTCGAGGAGATCTTCATCCGCGTCGGACTGCCCTACAAGGTCGTCGGCGGCGTCCGCTTCTACGAGCGCAAGGAGGTCCGGGACGTCCTGGCCTACCTGCGGGTGCTCGCCAACCCCGAGGACTCGGTGCCGCTGCGCCGCATCCTCAACGTGCCCAAGCGGGGCATCGGCGACCGCGCCGAGGCGATGATCGACGCCCTCGCGCAGCGCGAGAAGATCAGCTTCCCGCAGGCACTCAAGCGCGTCGACGAGGCGTACGGCATGGCCGCCCGCTCGTCGAACGCCGTGAAGCGGTTCAACACGCTGATGGAGGAGCTCCGTACGGTCGTCGAGTCCGGGGCAGGCCCGGCGACGGTCCTGGAGGCCATCCTCGAACGCACCGGCTATCTGGCCGAGTTGCAGGCCTCCACCGACCCGCAGGACGAGACCCGCATCGAGAACCTCCAGGAACTCGCGGCGGTCGCCCTGGAGTTCGAGCAGGAGCGCGGGGAGGGCGAGTCGGTCGCGCTGTCCGACTTCCTGGAGCAGGTCGCCCTGGTCGCCGACTCCGACCAGATCCCCGACGAGGACGAGGACGGCTCCGGAGTCATCACCCTGATGACCCTGCACACCGCCAAGGGCCTGGAGTTCCCGGTCGTCTTCCTCACCGGCATGGAGGACGGCGTCTTCCCGCACATGCGCGCCCTCGGCCAGACCAAGGAGCTCGAGGAGGAGCGGCGGCTGGCGTACGTGGGCATCACCCGCGCGCGGGAGCGCCTGTACCTCACCCGGTCGACGCTGCGCAGCGCCTGGGGGCAGCCGTCCTACAACCCGCCCTCGCGCTTCCTGGAGGAGATCCCGGCCGCCCATCTGGAGTGGAAGCGGACGGGGGCGAGCGGTCCAGTGTCGTCCGGTCCGGCGTCGGGAGTGGCGGCCTCGCTGTCGTCGTCCCGCTCCCGCTCGTCGGCGGCGGGCGCCTCCGGCTTCGCCACCCGGCGGACCGCTGAGAAGCCCGTGGTGTCACTGGCGGTCGGGGACCGGGTCACGCACGACCAGTTCGGCCTGGGCACCGTGGTCGCGGTGAAGGGCACGGGGGCGAACGCGGAGGCGACGATCGACTTCGGCGACAAGCCCAAGCGGCTGCTGCTGCGGTACGCGCCGGTGGAGAAGCTCTAGCCGTCCCGCTGAGGGACCCGTCGTGGGCCGGGGCCGCCCGGTCCTACGACGGGTCGAGGCCGTGGCTGCGGAACCAGGCGAGCGGGTCGATCGCCGAGCCGCCGCCCGGGCGGACCTCGAAGTGCAGGTGCGGGCCGGTGGAGTTGCCGGAGTTCCCGGAGAAGGCGATCGGGTCGCCCGCCTTGACGGCCGTGCCGGAGGGTACCTGGTAACTGGAGAGGTGGCAGTACCACGTCTCCGTGCCGTCCATCGCCGTCACGATCATCATGTTGCCGTAGGCGGAGTTGTACTGCGTGCGCACCGTGCCGTCGGTCGCGGCCATCACCGTCGCGCCGTACGACACGGGGAAGTCGATGCCGGAGTGCACGGACATCCAGTTGATGCCGGACTGGCCGTAGTAGGCGCTGAGGCCGTGCTGTGCGACCGGCAGCGCGAACTTCGGCCGCAGCCGCTCCTTGCGGGCAGCCTCCTCGGCGGCCGCCTTGCGGTCGGCCTCCTGCTGCGCCTTGAGGTCGATGCGCTCCTGGGTGCGGCTGGCGCGGTCGGCGAAGTCGTCGGCGCCGGCGGCGAGGCTCTCCAGCTGGGTGTCGAGCTTGATGTTGGCGGCGGACGGCTGCACCGGCGGGGCGTCCGCGGCGGTCGTCGTCGTCTCCTGGCCGCCCTCGTCGGTCAGGCCGCCGACCGAGGCGGCGGCGATGCCCGCGACGCCCATCACGCACGCCGAGGGCACGGCCACCGTCAGCAGCGCGGAGCGCTTGGCGGGCGAACGGCGGCGGGAACGGGACCCGGCGCGCGAGGCGGCGCGCGGCGACGGGGGAGCCGGAACGGTCTCCTCCTGCTCGTCGAGCAGGGCCACCGCGGGCATCTCACCGGTGTCGGCGGGCTCGGTGCCGGGGGTCTCGTAGGGCTCCTGGCCGTAGGTCTCGTAGGACGCTGCCTGCGGTTCGTAGGACTCGCCCTGCGGGTCGTACGACTCGGCCGACGGGTCGTACGCGTCGGGCGCGGGGGCCTGGGCGGTGGTCTCGCCGCCGTCGGAGTTCCACTGCGTGGCGTCGTAGACGCCGCTGTCGAAGGTCTGCGTGCCCCAGTCCCACTGCTGGGTCTGGTCGGCGGTGCCCCCGGCCTGCCCGGCCTGCAGCCACTCACCGGAGTCCCACTGGGCGCCGGTCTCCGGGGAGCCGGCCTGCGTGGGGATCGCCGTCATCGGCTGGTGGCCGGTGGTCCAGGCGGTCGCGTCGTAGCCGCCGGTGTCGTACCCGGACTGCTGCTGGGCCGCGTACGCGTCGTACTGCCCGGTCTCGTGTCCGTTCGCGGGCCAGTGCCCGGTGTCGTACGTGCCCGTGTCCTGGCCGGTGCCGGGGAGGTCACCGAAGAGGGGGTCGGTGGCGAAGCCTCCGGAGGTGTGGCCGCCGGTCCCGAAGTGGGTGGCGCCAAAACCGGTGGCGTCGTAGCCGCCGTACGTGGTGAAGTCGCCGTACTGGGCTTCCTGGGAGCCGTACGACGCGTAGGGCGCCGAGGCGGCATCGGAAGCCGGAGCCGGGGCCATTGTCCCCGACGGGTGACGGTCGTTCACCAACTTCTCTTTCGCCTCGACAACAGGGGCTGCCAGAGCAGTGCGGCGACTGTACCCGGCGGTACGCGGGCACGACAATCTTCCGCAGGTTTCACGCGCGCAGGAAACGGGCATTCGGCCCTGTTTTGGCGGACGGCGGGCGCGGTCTTGGCCCTATGTTCGAGATTTGTTCGAGAAGGTGATCGGTCGACGGCGGCAAGTGGGCCGTCCCGGACCGTTGTTGTTCGGATTTCCGCCGAGGGCGGAGAGGTTCCCCCGGGTCGCCACGAGGCGCCGGTGCCGGGCGTGTCGCGCCGGCGCCTTCACCCGGCCGCCGGGCCGGGACGGCGGTCAGGCCACGGTGAGGCCCGACGGCCGGCCGGTGGACGGCTCTCCGGGGCGCGCCGTGTCCAGGGCCTCGCGGATGCCGGTCGCCACGGCCGGGTGCACGGGCAGGGCGAGGTGGCCGACGCCGCTCACCCGGACGTTCGCCGTCGTCAGGTCGGGGTGCTCGATGCACGCCGACTCCAGCGGGTCCATGATGTGGTCCAGGTCGCTCCAGAAGGCGACGAAGTGCGTACGGCAGCCCGGCGCGGGCTGTGCGAGCTCCTCGAGCACCGGTGAGCCGGGGCGCATCTGGCGCACGATCGGGTGCGCGTTGGCCAGCGGCGCGACGCGGGTGCCGGAGTGCGGGGTACCGAGCGTGACGAGCGTCCGCACCCGGGTGTCGCCGCCCAGCCGCTGCACGTAGTACCGGGCGATGAGACCGCCGAGGCTGTGGCCGACCACGTCGACCTGACGGCTCCCCGTGCGTTCGCACACCTGCTCTATGTGCCGGCCGAGCAGTTCGGCCGCGATGCGGATGTCACAGGTCAGCGGCGAGTAGTTGAGCGACTCGATCTGCTGCCTGCCGTGCTGCGCGAGGCTGCGGCGCAGCAGGACGAAGACCGAGCGGTTGTCGATGAAGCCGTGCAGCAGCACCACGGGGGGCCTTGCCTCCCTCGGCAGCTTCGCGGTGCCGCCCGGCGCCGGCAACTCGGGACTGCCGGCCCGGCGCTCCTGGACGATGCCCGCGGGGTACAGCAGGAGGTGGCCCGCCAGGATCGCCAGCTCCAGGGCGGTCGCCTTCAGCAGGGCCAGGGAGAGATCCGCCAGCCGGGTCGGCAGAAGACGCCGGCAGAGCGGCAGGAAGGGGAGTGCTGCCTGGGTGACCTTCATGGCCGACCTCCTGTCGGCACGCGGAAGGACAGCCCTGTCCCCCGTGTGCCCTCATGGGAAATCGCTACGAGAGCGGTCGCCGGTGCGCGCGTGCGGTGTGTCGAGGGGGCGTGGTGGCGCGGCGACCTCGGTGCGAATCCCTTATGCGCATGTTCCCACCGATGCCCGAGTGCCGCACGGGCACGCGGTGTGGGGGCCCCGGAGGCCGGGAACGCTGCGCGGTGAACGTGTCCCACCGTGTGATTTGCCCCTCGCTGTGCACCGTGAAACTGCCGGTTGCGGGATGCTGGAGATAACGTTCGTTCACTTCTCCGGCCGGTTCGGGCCGGGAGGACCGAGCGATGTGCGCGGCATGACGGATGTGTGCGGTACTTGTCGGTACGGATGGATGTAGTCGCTTCATGGAGGCAGTGATGGGTGTGGCAGCCGGTCCGATCCGCGTGGTGGTGGCCAAGCCGGGGCTCGACGGCCACGATCGCGGGGCCAAGGTGATCGCGCGGGCGCTGCGCGACGCCGGTATGGAGGTGATCTACACCGGGCTCCACCAGACGCCCGAGCAGATCGTCGACACCGCGATCCAGGAGGACGCCGACGCGATCGGTCTGTCCATCCTCTCCGGGGCGCACAACACGCTCTTCGCCGCGGTGATCGAGCTGCTGAGGGAGCGGGACGCGGCCGACATCCTGGTCTTCGGCGGCGGCATCATCCCCGAGGGGGACATCGCGCCGCTGAAGGAGAAGGGCGTCGCGGAGATCTTCACTCCGGGGGCGACCACGGCGTCCATCGTGGACTGGGTGCGGGCGAACGTCCGCCAGCCCGCGCAGGCGTAGGCCGGTTCGGTGCCGCCCCGCGCCGGCCCGGTGTCGGGGCGAACCGGGGACGGGCCGCGCGGCCCGGCGCCCGCGGGGCGCCGTCGCGCCCGCCCTCCCCTTCGTCTCACCACTGCCCGCGGGTGCGGGGGCGCGCGGGACGGTGGTCCGGTCGGGCAGCGTGGTCAGCTGGTGGCCGGAGCCAGTTCCCGCAGCATGGCCGCGCGCAGGCGCAGGGTGGTGACCAGGCGCTGGAAGGCCTCCGACCAGTAGCCGCCGGCTCCGGGTGAGGCGTTCTCCGGCTCGTCCGGTATCGCCAGGAGCGCGTCGAGACGGCCGGCCTCGGACGGGTCCAGACAGCGTTCGGCCAGGCCCATGACTCCGCTGAAACTCCATGGATAACTCCCTGCGTCACGCGCGATGTTGAGCGCGTCGACCACCGCCCGCCCAAGGGGCGCGGCCCAGGGCGTGGCGCACACCCCGAGCAGTTGGAACGCCTCGGACAGGCCGTGCGTCTCGATGAACCCGGCCACCCACTCCGCCCGTTCGGCGGCGTCCAGGGTGCCGAGCAGTTTGGCGCGTTCGGCCAGGGACACCGCCCCCGGACCGCCCGCCTCCGGCGCGGAGGGCTCGCCGAGCAGCGCCCGGGACCATGCCGCGTCGCGCTGCCGCACCGCCGCCCGGCACCAGGCCGCGTGCAGCTCGCCCTGCCAGTCGTCCGCCACCGGCAGCGCCACGATCTGCTGGGGCGTCCGCCCGCCGAGCCGCCGCGACCAGCTGCCGAGCGGCGCGGCCTCCACCAACTGACCCAGCCACCAGGACCGTTCGCCCCGGCCGGCGGGGGCCTTGGCCAGCACGCCGTCGCGCTCCATGCCCGCGTCGCACTCGTGCGGGGCCTCCACGACGATCTCCGGGACGTCCCGCGTGCGGTCGACGGCGACACAGGCCCCGGCCCGGACCGCCATCCGTCCGGCCAGTGCCGAGCCGGGCAGCGCCGACAGCAACTCCGCCGCCGTCGCCCGGACGTTGCGGCTGCGGTCGGCCAGGGCTCCTTCGAGGAAGGGCTCGTCGTCCGGGCGCAGTCCGGCGCGCAGCGAGTCCAGGAACATCAGCCGGTCCTCGGCCCGCTCCGTGGCCCAGGTCGCCGCGAGGAGGTCACGCCCGGCTGCCGGATCGCGGGAGCGCACGGCGGTGAGGAGGGCGACCCGTTCGGCGAAGAGGCCCTCCTGCCAGAGTCGCCGTATGCCCTCCGTGTCGTGCGGACCGGGCACGGAGGCGCCGCCGCCGGGAGTGGAGCGCAGGGCGAACCGCCAGTCCGGGTTGAGCCGGGCCAGCCACAGCGCGCGCGGCCCCGCGAACCGCAGCGCCGCCGGACGCAGGTCCGTGCGTCCCCGCGCGGCGTCCAGCAGGGCGGGGAGCTCCGCGGGCGGCGCGGCGAGACCGCGGGCGTTCGCCGCCGCCAGCCACTGCGGGAGCAGCTCCATCAGGTCGGGCGCCGTGCCCCGGCGGCCGCCGCCGGAGGCGCCGGGGCGGTCGGCGAGCAGCATCGCGAGCCGGCGCGCGGCCGCGGGCGGCAGCGGAGGGCGCGAGTCGTCGGGGGCGGGCCGCGGACGCTCCGCGGCCCGCGCGGGCCGCAGCCCGGCGCGCCGCCGTACGGTCTCCACGGCCGCCGCGTCCAGCAGGGCCGACGGCGCGTCCGGCCCGGGCGCGGAGCCCGCCGGTGTGCGGCGGTCCGTGCCCAGCAGGGCCGTGGTCACCAGCTCCTCCCAGGTGGCCGGGAGGGACGCGTCCACGGCGGTGGTCGTCCTGCTCATGAGCTTCCTTTCCGACGGGCGTCCCGGTGCGGTCGAAGACTCACCCGCACCGAGTGTCCAGTGATGCCCGAAAGATTCCTGGGGCTGATGTGACCGGGAGCCGCGCACCGCTCAGCACAGCGGCACCGCCTCACCCGGCCCCTCCGGCCATGCCGCCAACGGAGTGAATCCCTGGTGACCGCACTCGCCGAAGACCCGGACCGGGGCGCCGCCCGACAGCGCGACCAGGCGCCACAGTCCGGGACGGGACCGCGCGGCCGGGGTGAGCGGGAGCGCCGTGTCCTGGTCGGCGTCGGCCAGCTGCCAGCCGTCACCGTCGGGAGCCGGTATCACCCGGCCCAGCGTCACCGGGACCGAGTCCAGCCAGGGGTCGTCGCGCAGCGCCTCGCCGTAGCCGGCCAGCGCCCGGGCCGTAGTCGTCCCCGCCGGCCGCACCGGGGTCGGCGCGGGCGGCGAGAACCGCTCGCCGAGGGCCGCCCGCGGCTGCCCCGCGCCCGGGTACCCGGACAGCTCCGCGTCCAGGGCCAGCCCGACCGGCAGCGCGAGCTCCGGGGCGCGGCCCGCCGCACCGTAGGACAGCAGCAGCGCCGTGCGCCCCGAGTCCGTGCCGTACAGCCAGACACGGCGGGTGGTCAGCCGGCCGTCCGTCGTGTCGTACTGGGCGAGGACCAGCCAGCGGTCCCGCACCGGAGGGCCGTCCGCCGGCGCGGGCAGGCCGACACGGGACCGGACCGTCGCCGCCAGGCCCTCCGGCAGCAGCTCCCGGCGCAGCCAGCCGCGGCCGAGGAGGTGCAGCAGCGCGCACTCCTCGAGCAGCCGCACCGGCCAGCCCGGCCCGGTGCCCGGCAGCGCCCCCAGCTCCCGGACCCGGGACGCCAGCCCCGGCGCCTGCGCGTCGACCATGCGGGCCGCGGTCTCCTCCCACAGGCCGTGACCGGACCGCTCGGCCGACGCCAGGCCGCCGCGGAGCAGATCCGTCAGCCGCTGCTCCAGCTCCGCCGCGCCCGCGGTGACCCGCTCGGCCCGGCGCTCCGCCCTGCGCCGCGCCGCCTCCGGGTCGGCGGCACCCGTCCGGGCGCCCGCGTCGTCCGGGCCCCGTCGCCGTTCCGTCCGCGTCCGCCGCTCCGCGCTCCACTGCTCGGCCCACTCCGGTGCCTTCCCCCGCGGCACCGCCCGCTCGCCGGCCGACCAGAGCAGCAGCAGACCGAGCGCGTGCTTGCACGGGGCCTTGCGGCTCGGGCAACTGCACCGGAACGCGGGCGCGGAGGCGTCCGCGAGGTCGACGACCGTCCGGTACGCGGTGGTCCCACTGCCCTTGCACAGCCCCCAGACCGTCCCCTCGACGGAACTGCCGGTCTCGGACCACGGGCCGGCCGTGCCGAGTCTTCTCCCCGCTGTGCGTGACGCGGAGTCAGGCGCCAGTGCCAGCACCTGGTCCGCCGTCCAGCACACCCCCTGCTGAGTCATGCCACCGAAACTAGATCCCGGCACTGACAATCGGCCTGGCGGCAGCATCGGTGCAGGTCAGAGCGATTGTCAGTGGCGTGGTGCACGGTGGGTGACAGATCCGAACCGGCTGAGCTGGAGGGGGACTCCGCCATGACTGTGTCCGTTGGACCGACGCCCGTCGACCCGCCCGCGCAGACGCTGCGGCCGCACGCCGAGGACGCCTTCGCCGCCGAACTCGCCGCGCTGGCGGCCCAGGACGACCGTCCTCGCCCCGCCCGCTGGCGGCTCTCCCCGTGGGCCGTCGCGACCTACCTGCTCGGCGGCGCCCTGCCGGACGGCACGGTGATCACCCCCAAGTATGTCGGTCCGCGCCGCCTCGTCGAGGTCGCCGTGACCACCCTCGCCACCGACCGCGCCCTGCTGCTGCTCGGGGTGCCCGGCACCGCGAAGACCTGGGTGTCCGAGCATCTCGCGGCCGCCGTCAGCGGCGACTCGACCCTGCTGGTGCAGGGCACGGCGGGCACCCCGGAGGAGGCCATCCGCTACGGGTGGAACTACGCCCGGCTGCTCGCCCACGGCCCCAGCCGCGACGCCCTCGTGCCCAGCCCGGTGATGCGTGCCATGGCGGAGGGCATGACCGTCCGGGTCGAGGAGCTGACCCGCATCCCGGCCGACGTCCAGGACACGCTGATCACGATCCTGTCGGAGAAGACGCTGCCGATACCGGAACTGGGCCAGGAGGTACAGGCGGTCCGCGGCTTCAACCTGATCGCCACGGCCAACGACCGCGACCGCGGGGTCAACGAGCTGTCCAGCGCCCTGCGCCGCCGCTTCAACACCGTCGTGCTGCCGCTGCCGGAGACCCCGGACGCGGAGGTCGACATCGTCTCGCGCCGGGTCGGCCAGCTGGGCCGCTCCCTCGACCTGCCGGCCGTGCCCGACGGCGTCGACGAGATCCGCCGTGTCGTCACCGTCTTCCGCGAACTGCGCGACGGGGTCACCACCGACGGCCGCACGAAGCTCAAGTCGCCCAGCGGCACGCTGTCCACCGCCGAGGCGATCTCCGTCGTCACCAACGGGCTGGCGCTGGCCGCCCACTTCGGCGACGGCGTGCTGCGCGCCGGGGACGTCGCCGCGGGCATCCTCGGCGCGGTCGTCCGCGATCCGGCGGCGGACCGTGTCGTCTGGCAGGAGTACCTGGAGACCGTGGTCCGCGAGCGGGACGGCTGGAAGGACTTCTACCGGGCCTGCCGGGAGGCCGGTGCATGAGCGACGGGAAGGCGGAGGCCGGGGGACCGCTGCTGCTCGGCGTACGGCACCACGGGCCGGGGTCCGCGAGGGCGGTGCGGGCCGCGCTGGAGGAGGCCCGGCCCGGCGTGGTGCTGATCGAGGGCCCGCCCGAGGCAGACCCGCTGGTCGCCCTGGCCGCCGAGGAGGGCATGCGGCCGCCGGTCGCCCTGCTCGCCCACGCCGTGGACGAGCCCGGCCGGTCGGCCTTCTGGCCGCTCGCCGAGTTCTCCCCGGAGTGGGTCGCCATCCGCTGGGCGCTGGAACACGGGGTCCCGGCCCGCTTCATCGACCTGCCGGCGACGCACACGCTGGCCTGGACGGCGGACGGGGGAGACGACGGGGAGGGCGACCCGTCCGCGGGCGACGACGTACGGATCGACCCTCTCGGGGCGCTCGCCGACGCGGCCGGGTACGACGACGCCGAGCGGTGGTGGGAGGACGCCGTCGAGCACCGGGGGACGGGCGAGGGGGACGCCCTCGCGCCGTTCACCGCCCTCGAGGAGGCCATGACCGCCCTGCGGGAGGAGTACGGCAGCGGCGGACACCGCCGGGACCTCGTACGTGAGGCGCACATGCGGCTGCGGATCCGGGCGGCACGGCGCGAGTCCGCGGACGGCGTGGCCGTGGTGTGCGGGGCCTGGCACGTGCCCGCGCTGCGGCGCACGGCCACCGTCGCCGCCGACCGCGCCCTGCTCAAGGGGCTGCCCAAGGTCAGGACGGACATGACCTGGGTGCCCTGGACCCACCGCAGACTCTCCCGGACGAGCGGCTACGGCGCGGGCATCGACTCCCCCGGCTGGTACGGGCATCTGTTCGCCGCCCCGGACCGCCCCGTCGAGCGGTGGCTGACCAAGGTGGCGGGGCTGCTGAGGGCGGAGGACCGGACGGTGTCGTCCGCGCACGTCATCGAGGCCGTACGGCTGGCGGAGACGCTCGCGGCCATGCGCGGACGCCCGCTGCCCGGCCTGAGCGAGACGACCGACGCCGTGCGGGCGGTGATGTGCGAGGGCTCCGACGTGCCGCTCGCGCTGGTGCACGACCAGTTGGTCGTCGGTGACGTGCTGGGGGAGGTGCCGGCGACGGCGCCCGCGGTGCCGTTGCAGCGGGACCTGGCACGGCTGCAGCGCCGGCTGCGGCTGAGACCGGAGGCGGCGCAGCGGGAGCTGGAGCTCGACCTGCGCAAGGAGACCGACGCGGGCCGTGGCGAACTGCTGCACCGGCTGCGGCTGCTCGGCGTCGGCTGGGGCGAGCCGGTCGTCTCCCGCGGCGGCACGGGGACGTTCCGCGAGACCTGGCGGCTGCGCTGGCAGCCGGAGCTGTCCGTGCGGGTCGCCGAGGCCGGGGTCTGGGGGACGACCGTGGCCGCCGCCGCGACCGCCAAGGCTGAGGCCGACGCGATCGCCGCGCGGGGCCTGGCCGACGTCACCGGGCTCGCCGAACACTGCCTGCTGGCCGGGCTGTCCGAGGCGCTGCCCACGGTGATGCGGGTCCTCGCCGACCGCGCCGCCCTCGCCACCGACGTCGGACACCTCGCCCAGGCGCTGCCCGCACTGGTCCGCTCGCTGCGCTACGGCGACGTGCGCGGCACCGACACCGCGGCGCTCGCCGGGGTCGCCGCGGGTCTCGCCGAGCGGGTCTTCGTCGGACTCCCGCCGGCCTGCGCCGCGCTGGACGCGGACGCCGCCGAGGAGATGCGGTGCCACGTCGACGCGGTGCACGGCGCGGTGGGCCTCCTCGGCGACGCCTCCGCACCGGGCCACGGAAGGCTGCGCGCCCGCTGGCAGTCGGTGCTGCGCACCCTCTCCGCACGGGACACCGTGCCCGGCGTCATCCGCGGGCGGTCCGTGCGGCTGCTGCTGGACGACGGGGAGCTGGCTCAGGAGGAGGCCGCGCGGCTCATGGGACTCGTGCTGTCGCCGGGCACCCCTCCCGCGGACGCGGCCGCGTGGATCGAGGGCTTCGTCGGCGGCGGCTCCGGCGGAGGGCTGCTCCTGGTCCACGACGAGCGGCTGCTCGCACTGGTCGACGCCTGGCTGACCGGCGTACCGGCGGAGGCGTTCACGGACGTGCTGCCGCTGCTGCGGCGGACGTTCTCGGCGTACGAGCCGGGCGTGCGGCGCACCCTCGGCGAACTGGTGCGGCGCGGACCGGGGGCACGCGGCGGCGGGGCGGCCGCCGTAACCGGCGCCCCCGGCTTCGCGCCCGGCCCCGACACCGCGCGGGCGGACGCCGTGCTGCCGGTGCTCCGGCTGCTGCTGGGACCGGGCGGGGACGACGGGGCGGCGCGCGACGGTCTCGCGCGGGTGACGGGATGACGGACACGGGGGAGGAGGCGGTCATGACTACGGACCCGGCGCGGGAGCGGCTGCGGCGCTGGCGGCTCGTGCTCGGCGGGGAGGAGGCCGAAGGGACCGGATGCGCGCTGTCCGGGCGGGACGCCGCGATGGACGGGGCGCTCTCCGCGCTCTACGGCACGGGGGACAAGCCCCGGGCGGGACGGGAGCGTGCGGCGGGGCTCGGGGCTTCGGCGCCGTCGGTGGCGCGCTGGCTCGGCGACATCCGGACCTACTTCCCCTCCTCCGTCGTCCAGGTGATGCAGCGCGACGCCATCGACCGGCTCGGCCTCGCCACGCTCCTGCTGGAACCGGAGATGCTGGAGGCGGCCGAGCCCGACGTCCACCTCGTCGGCACCCTGCTCTCGCTCGGCAAGGCGATGCCGGAGACGACGAAGGAGTCGGCACGGGCGGTGGTGCGCAAGGTCGTCGAGGACCTGGAGAAGCGGCTCGCCACCCGCACCCGGGCCGCCCTCACCGGCGCCCTCGACCGCAGCGCCCGGGTCAGCCGGCCGCGCCACCACGACATCGACTGGAACCGCACCATCGCCGCCAACCTCAGGCACTTCCTGCCGGAGTACGGGACGGTCGTGCCCGAGCGGCTCATCGGCTACGGGCGCGCGTCCCGGTCGGTGAAGAAGGAGATCGTCCTCTGCGTCGACCAGTCCGGCTCGATGGCGGCGTCCGTCGTGCACGCGGCGGTGTTCGGGGCGGTGCTGGCGTCGATGCGGTCCGTCGACACGCGGCTCGTCGTCTTCGACACGGCGGTCGTCGACCTCACCGACCAGCTCGACGACCCCGTCGACGTGCTCTTCGGGACCCGGCTCGGCGGCGGCACGGACATCAACCGGGCCCTGGCGTACTGCCAGTCGCGGATCACCCGGCCCGCGGAGACGGTGGTCGTGCTGATCAGCGACCTCTACGAAGGGGGGATACGCCAGGAGATGCTCCAGCGGGTGGCGGCGATGAAGGCGTCGGGGGCGCAGTTCGTGGCACTGCTCGCGCTGTCCGACGAGGGAGCGCCGGCGTACGACAGGGAGCACGCGGCGGCGCTGGGCGCGCTGGGCGTCCCGGCGTTCGCCTGCACACCCGATCTGTTCCCGGAGGTGATGGCGGCGGCGATCGAGAAGCGGCCGCTGCCGATACCGGACGTGGGGTGAGGGGACTGGACTCCGCCCGGTCCGCCCGGTGATAAGGGACATGAGCGTCCATCGGTGACGGAGGGCTTGCGCGACCTCGGGAGTCGCGTGCGAATATCGACGCCGTTCGATCAGGGATCCGTGAAGTGTCCCCAGCCGCCCGCCGTCCCGCCTTCCGTGAGGACCCTCCCCCTTGACCTGGCCAGCAGCCCTGCCCGGTGCCGCTCTGCGCGCGATGCGCACGGCGGCCGGATGGCGTGCGGTCCGGTTGGCCCTGCTGGTGGGCGCGGTGTTCGCGCTCGGCGTGCTGTGCGGGGAACGGGCGCAGGCGGCGGACGGCGGTCCGGTCGGGGGCACCTCCTCCGCCCTCGCGTCCCCGGTGCCGTCCGTCACCGGAGCGTCGCCCCTCGGGGCAGTCACCGCGCCGCGCCCGGACGTGACCGGTCCGCTCCGTCCGTTGACCGGGACGGTCGTCCGGTCCGTGCGCGAGGGGGTCGTGCGGCCGGTCGGGGAACTGGTCGACGCGGTCACCGCACCGCTGGGCGAGGCGGCGCCGGGGCAGCTCCCCGGCACGCCCGAGCTCCCTGACCTCTCCGATCTCCCCGATCTCCCCGTCCCGGAGGAGTCCGGGCCGCTGCCGGAAGTGCCCGTGCTGCCCGACGTACCGGAGCGGACCCTGCCCGACCCGGACACGTCCGCCCCGCGACCGGGCGCCCCCGCGGCACCGCCGTCCGGCGCGTCCGGCCAGGACGGCCGGTACGCCCAGGAGGCGCCGGCCGAACCGAAGGCGCCGGACAGACCGGTGGCCTCCGCGGGCCCGGTCCTCCACGGCCCTGCGCCCGTCCGGTCGGCCGACTCGGCGCACGGCGAGCACGGGCACCGGACGGCGCGGGATGCCGTGCGGGCCGGTCCGGCCCCCGCCCCCGACGCTCCCGCGGACCAGCCCGACGGCTCGGGCGGTAACCGCCCGGCCGCGGACCACGGCAAGCAGCGCCACGGCGACGCGTACGCCGTCACCGCGCACCACCGGCCGCCGCTCCGGCTCCTGCCCGGCACCACCGTGCCCGCCGAGGCGGCCGGCACCCGCGACCCGTACCGGGACGTCCCGGTCTCACCCGCCTAGGGCCGCGGCCCCTCCCTCCCCGCGGACGCGTGCCGCGGCGAGGACCCGCGGCGCACCGCCGGTCCGGGCCACCGGGCCCCGGGCAACTGGCCCCCGGTCTCCCGGGCACCCTCCTCGGGCATCCGCCCGGGTCGGGCACCCGCCGGGCCATGGCACCCCCGGCCTCGGGCACTCCCCAGTGCTTCGGGCACCCGCCGGACCCAGCAACCCCTTGGGCCTCGGGAGCCTCCGGGTGTCGGGAACCTCCGGGTGTCGGGGGCCTCCGGGCGTCGGGACCCCCCGGTCCCCGGGGGCCTCCGGGCGTCGGGACCCCCCGGTCCCCGGGGGCCTCCGGGCGTCGGGACCCCCCGGTCCCCGGGGACCGGGG
>Ga0247820_10000434_pt1 | contig 22248 bp, 26 predicted proteins | sample 13C_Glucose_Day1_2_FD_192480 | JGI IMG/M metagenome (GOLD analysis project Ga0247820, IMG submission 192480) | Soil microbial communities from agricultural site in Penn Yan, New York, United States - 13C_Glucose_Day14 | ecosystem: Environmental > Terrestrial > Soil > Agricultural land | place...
CTTCGCTGGATGTCTGATCCGCGGGCAGGTTTTGCAGCATTTTCAACAACCCGTCGATCGAACCCTGGAGACTCTGCTGGCTGACCAGTTGTTGAGTCACCGCCAGTTGTTCCTGGCGGCTGCTCAAGGGCACGAACTTCAAGGTCTGGGCGTCCTGCACCCGCGCGCTCAACAAGGTGCCGATGGTCAGTGGCTGTGGGCTGTCGATGCTCAACGTACTGCCACTCAACGCCGTATTGAGCAGGCTCACCATCGAACGAAAGACCGTTGGCTGACCCGGAACCTGGGGCATCACTTGTGAGGTCAGCACTTTGCCTTGCAGCAGGGTGCCGGCCGGCAGTTGCGCGGTGTCGATGCGGGTGAGGGTGGCGACGCTGGAGGCGACGGCCTGTTGCACGCTGATCGCCAGATTGCCTGCCGATGGCTGGGTGATCGCAAGGTGGGTGCCCTGGAGCAGCGGCTGGGTACTGGTGGCTTGAACAGTGGTCTGGCGGCCGCTGTCGAGGGTGACCTTCAGCAGCAGTTGAAACGTCTGTTCCGCCTGCTTGAGCGACAGCACTTCCGCCTTGGCGCCCTGACCTGTGCCGATCAGGCCCTCCATCGGCGTCAGCAACTTGAGCAGCTCACCGCTGACCGCTTGCGCACGCGGCGTCGCAGGCGCGGTTGGCGGTAACGGAAGGATGTTCATTTCGCCTGTCATATGCGGTCACAACCTGAGGAAATTGCCCTCTTGAGAGTAGGGCATGGCATGTATAATGCGGCCCCGTTGTATCCGGGGCGCTGAAATCATTTGCAAATACTTGATCTGGCGCCTTAGACCGAGCCGCCAAAGCATTTATCCTGCATCTCTTTAGCGGCCGCACCGCTGCCGACTTGAACCGTAAAGGCCCGTGATCTCTTGACCAGTCCTGTCCTGCAAACCGTTGCCCTTGCCTGTGAGCGAGACCTTCGGCTGCTCTTCGAAAATCTCGAATTGAGACTGGCCAGTGGCGAAATGGTGCAGATCAGTGGCCCTAACGGCAGCGGCAAGACCAGTCTTCTGCGTCTGCTTTGCGGTCTGATGCAGCCGACCGCCGGCCAGGTGCTGCTCAACGGCCAGCCGCTGAACGAGCAACGCAGTGAGCTGGCGCACAACCTGCTGTGGATCGGCCATGCCGCCGGGATCAAGGACCTGCTGACCCCGGAAGAAAATTTGAGCTGGCTCTGTGCCCTGCATCAGCCGGCTTCCCGCGAGGCGATCTGGCAAGCGCTGGCCGCGGTCGGTCTGCGCGGTTTCGAGGATGTTCCCTGCCACACCCTGTCCGCCGGCCAGCAGCGCCGCGTGGCACTGGCGCGGTTGTACCTGGACAGCCCGGCACTGTGGATCCTCGATGAGCCCTTTACCGCGCTCGATAAACAAGGCGTGGCGCAGCTCGAAGAACACCTGGCCGCACATTGCGAAAGCGGTGGCATGGTGGTGCTGACCACGCACCACACCCTGAGCCGGATGCCGGCCGGTTATCGCGACATTGATCTGGGGAACTGGGCCGTATGACTGTCTTCGGCCTGTTGGTCGCCCGTGAGGCCCGTTTGCTGTTCCGCCGTCCCGCGGAATTGGCCAATCCGCTCGTATTCTTCGCGATCGTCGTTTCCCTGTTCCCGTTGGCGGTCGGTCCCGAGTCTCAATTGTTGCAAACCTTGTCTCCGGGACTGGTCTGGGTGGCGGCCCTTTTATCGGTTTTGCTCTCGCTGGACGGGCTCTTCCGCAGTGATTTCGAGGATGGTTCCCTGGAACAGTGGGTCCTTTCGTCGCACCCCCTGCCTCTTCTGGTATTGGCCAAGGTACTGGCACACTGGGCCTTCTCTGGCCTGGCACTGGTTTTGCTCGCACCATTGCTGGCGTTGATGCTCGGTTTGCCTGCCGCCTGTCTGCCGGTATTGCTGCTTTCGTTATTGCTGGGTACACCGGTGCTGAGCCTGCTCGGTGCGGTGGGCGCGGCGCTGACGGTGGGATTGAAGCGAGGCGGCCTGTTGCTGGCATTGCTGATCCTGCCGTTGTACATCCCGGTGTTGATCCTGGGCAGTGGCGCCTTGCAGGCGGCCCTGCAGGGCATGCCGGCGACCGGTTATCTCCTGTGGCTTGGCAGCCTGACCGCCCTGGCGATAACCCTGACACCTTTTGCAATAGCTGCTGGCCTGAAGATCAGCGTCGGCGAATAATAATGAGGCCTGGTCAAATTTTGACCACTTCTTTGGAAGAAAGGCAGACTCCTGGCGTTGAAGCCAGGAGCAACCGTGATGGAAACAGCAATGAACTGGACCTGGTTTCATAAGCTCGGCTCACCCAAATGGTTTTATGGCATCAGCGGCAAGCTGCTGCCGTGGCTCAGTGTCGCGGCGTTGCTGCTGATCGGCGTTGGCGTAGTATGGGGTCTGGCCTTCGCGCCGCCGGACTACCAGCAAGGCAACAGCTTTCGCATCATCTATATCCACGTTCCGGCCGCCATGCTCGCGCAGTCCATCTACGTGATGCTGGCTGTGTGCGGCATCGTCGGGCTGGTCTGGAAGATGAAACTGGCGGACGTCGCCCTGCAATGCGCGGCGCCCATCGGTGCCTGGATGACCGCCGTGGCACTGGTCACCGGCGCGATCTGGGGCAAACCGACCTGGGGTTCGTGGTGGGTCTGGGATGCGCGACTAACGTCCATGCTGATCCTGCTGTTTCTGTACTTCGGTCTCATTGCGCTGGGCAACGCGATCAGCAATCGTGACAGCGCGGCCAAGGCCTGTGCGGTGCTGGCGATCGTCGGCGTGATCAATATCCCGATCATCAAATACTCGGTGGAGTGGTGGAATACCCTGCACCAGGGCGCCACCTTCACCCTCACCGAAAAACCGGCGATGCCGGTGGAAATGTGGCTGCCACTGCTGCTGACGGTGTTGGGTTTCTACTGTTTCTTCGGCGCCGTGCTGTTGCTGCGCATGCGCCTTGAAGTGCTCAAGCGCGAAGCCCGTGCCAGCTGGGTCAAGGCCGAAGTGCAAAACAGCCTGGAGATCGCGCGATGAGTTTTGCTTCATTCGGCGACTTCCTCGCCATGGGCCATCACGGCCTGTACGTCTGGTCGGCCTATGGCATTTGCCTGGCGGTACTGGTTCTCAACGTGGCGGCGCCGGTCCTGGCCCGCAAGCGGTATCTGCAACAAGAGGCGCGTCGTCTGCGCCGGGAGAACGGCAAGTGAATCCCCTGCGTAAAAAGCGTCTTATCATCATTCTCGCGATCCTGGTCGGCGTCGGCGCGGCGGTCGGCCTGGCCCTGAGCGCCCTGCAACAGAACATCAATCTGTTCTACACCCCGACCCAGATCGCCAACGGCGAAGCCCCGCAAGATACGCGCATCCGCGCCGGCGGCATGGTCGAGAAAGGTTCGCTGCAACGTTCCGGCGATTCCCTGGACGTGAAATTCGTGGTCACCGACTTCAAGGAATCCGTGACTATCAGCTACCGCGGCATCCTTCCGGATCTGTTCCGCGAAGGGCAGGGCATCGTTGCCCTGGGCAAGCTCAATGCCGATGGCGTGGTGGTGGCCGACGAAGTGCTGGCCAAGCACGATGAAAAATACATGCCGCCTGAAGTGACCAAGGCTTTGAAAGACAGCGGTCAATCGGCGCCAACGCCCGCGAAGGAGGGTTGAACCATGACTTCCGGCATTTTTATACCTGAGCTGGGCCACCTGGCGATGATCCTCGCGCTATGCTTCGCGCTGGTCCAGGCCGTGGTGCCGTTGCTGGGTGCCTGGCGCGGCGACCGCTTGTGGATGAGCCTGGCCCAGCCGGCCGCCTGGGGGCAATTCGCGTTCCTGCTGTTTGCCTTCGGTTGCCTGACGTACGCCTTCATGGCCGACGATTTCTCCGTGGCCTATGTCGCCGGTAACTCCAACAGCGCCTTGCCGTGGTACTACAAATTCAGCGCGGTATGGGGCGCTCACGAAGGCTCGTTGCTGCTGTGGGCGCTGATCCTCGGCGGCTGGACCTTCGCCGTGTCGGTGTTCTCCCGGCAGTTGCCGCAGGTGATGCTTGCCCGTGTGTTGTCGATCATGGGCATGATCAGCATCGGTTTCCTGCTGTTCCTGATCCTGACGTCCAACCCCTTCGAACGGATCCTGCCGCAGATTCCAACGGACGGTCGTGACCTCAACCCCTTGCTGCAAGACATCGGGCTGATCGTTCACCCGCCGATGCTGTACATGGGTTATGTCGGTTTCTCCGTGGCCTTCGCCTTTGCCATCGCCGCGTTGCTCGGTGGGCGTCTCGATGCTGCGTGGGCGCGCTGGTCTCGTCCGTGGACCATCGTCGCCTGGGCCTTCCTCGGTATCGGTATCACGTTGGGCTCCTGGTGGGCCTATTACGAGCTCGGCTGGGGTGGCTGGTGGTTCTGGGACCCGGTGGAAAACGCCTCCTTCATGCCCTGGCTGGTCGGCACGGCGCTGATTCACTCGTTGGCGGTCACGGAAAAACGTGGCGTATTCAAGAGCTGGACCGTGTTGCTGGCCATCGCCGCGTTTTCGTTGAGCCTGCTCGGCACCTTCCTCGTGCGTTCCGGTGTGCTGACGTCGGTGCACGCCTTTGCGTCCGACCCCGAGCGCGGCGTGTTCATCCTGATCTTCCTGTTGTTCGTGGTGGGCGGTTCGCTGACGCTGTTCGCCCTGCGCGCACCGGTGGTCAAGAGTCACGTCGGCTTCAACCTCTGGTCCCGGGAAACCCTGCTGCTGGGCAACAACCTGGTGCTGGTGGTGGCGGCTTCGATGATTCTGCTCGGCACCTTGTACCCGCTGATCCTCGATGCGATGACCGGCGCCAAGCTGTCGGTCGGCCCGCCGTACTTCAACGCGTTGTTCATTCCCTTGATGGCGTTGTTGATGGTGGTGATGGCGATCGGCATGCTGGTGCGCTGGAAAGACACTCCGGTCAAATGGCTGATGGGCATGCTGACCCCGGTGTTGCTCGGCAGCGCCGCGCTGGCCGTGGTGGCCGGCGTCGCCTACGGTGATTTCAACTGGGCGGTGATCGCCACCTTCATGCTCGCCGCCTGGGTATTGCTGGCCGGCGTTCGCGACATTTTCGACAAGACTCGCCACAAAGGCTTGATCAAAGGCCTGCCGACCTTGACCCGCAGCTATTGGGGCATGCAGGTCGCGCACCTCGGCATTGCCGTATGCGCCCTGGGTGTCGTGCTCTCGAGCCAGAACAGTGCCGAACGCGACCTGCGCCTGGCGCCGGGCGAATCCATGGACCTGGGTGGTTACCAATTCGTGTTCGAAGGCGCCAAACACTACGAAGGCCCGAACTTCACCTCCGACAAGGGCACCGTACGCGTGATCCGCGATGGCAAGGAAATCAGCGTGCTGCACCCGGAAAAACGCCTCTATACCGTGCAGAACTCGGTGATGACCGAAGCCGGGATCGACGCCGGTTTCACCCGTGACCTCTACGTTGCCCTCGGCGAACCGCTGGGCGAGGGTGCCTGGGCCGTGCGTGTGCACGTCAAGCCGTTCGTGCGCTGGATCTGGTTCGGCGGCTTGCTCACCGGTCTCGGCGGGTTGCTGGCGGCGCTGGATCCGCGTTATCGGGTCAAGGTGAAAAGCCGCGTGCGTGAAGCACTTGGCATGTCGGAGGCGACGGCATGAGACGTTGGCTGATGCTGTTGCCCCTGGCGATTTTCCTGGTGGTTGCCGTGTTCCTGTACCGCGGCCTGTACCTGAACCCGGCCGAGTTGCCCTCGGCGATGATCAACAAGCCGTTCCCGGAGTTTTCCCTGCCGGCGGTGCAGGGCGACAAGACCCTGACCAGGGCCGACCTCCTCGGCAAGCCGGCGCTGGTCAACGTCTGGGGCACCTGGTGCATTTCCTGCCGGGTCGAGCACCCGGTGCTGAACAAGCTGGCCGAGAAGGGCGTGGTGATCTACGGCATCAACTACAAGGACATCAACGCCGATGCCTTGAAGTGGCTGGATGAATTCCACAACCCGTACCAGCTGGACATCCGCGACGACGCAGGCACATTGGGCCTGAACCTCGGCGTGTATGGTGCCCCGGAAACCTTCTTCATCGACGCCAAGGGCATCATCCGCGACAAGTTCGTCGGGGTGATCGACGAACAGGTCTGGCGTGAAAAACTGGCGGCCAAGTATCAGGCGCTGGTGGATGAGGCCAAGCCATGAAGCGCTGGATAGCCGCTGTGGTGTTGGGCTTGAGCATGGCCGGCGTGGCACATGCGGCCATCGACACCTATGAGTTTGCCAATGAAAACGATCGCGAGCGTTTTCGCGAACTGACCAAAGAACTGCGCTGCCCCAAGTGCCAGAATCAGGACATCGCCGATTCCAACGCACCGATTGCCGCCGACCTGCGCAAAGAGATCTTCCGCATGCTCGGCGAGGGCAAGGACAATCAGCAAATCATCGATTTCATGGTCGATCGCTACGGTGATTTCGTGCGCTACAAACCCGCGCTGAATGCCAAGACCGCCGTGCTCTGGTTCGGCCCCGCCGGCCTGCTGCTGGGCGGTTTCGTGATCATCGCCGTGATCGTCCGGCGCCGACGCGTGCAAAGCGTTGCCACCAAGGATGAGCTTTCTGTCGAGGAGCGTGAGCGCCTCGACCAACTGTTGGATAAAACCAAGAATGATTGATTTCTGGCTCGCTGCAGGTCTGCTGCTTCTGGTTGCCCTGAGTTTTCTGCTGATCCCCGTTCTGCGTGGCCGTCGTGCCCAGCTTGAAGAGGATCGTACTGCCCTCAACGTCGCGCTGTATCAGGAGCGCGTGGCCGAACTGCAAACCCAGCAGGAGGAGGGGGTGCTCGACGCCGGGCAAATGGACACCGGCCGTGCCGAAGCGGCGCGTGAGCTGCTGGCGGACACCGAAGGCGTCGAGGCACCGCGCGTGTCGCGCCTGGGCAAACCGTTGCCCTTGCTCGCGGCGATTCTGGTGCCGGTGCTGGGCCTGGGCCTGTACCTGCATTTCGGGGCCAGCGACAAGGTCGAACTGACCCGGGAATTCACCCAGGCGCCACAGTCGATGGAAGAGATGACCCGTCGCCTGGAGCGCGCGGTCGAGGCGCAGCCGGACTCGGCTGAAGGCCTGTATTTCCTCGGTCGCACCTACATGGCGCAGGATCGTCCAGCCGATGCGGCGAAGATCTTCGAACGTGCAGCTAACGTGGCCGGTCGTCAGCCGGAGTTGCTCGGCCAATGGGCCCAGGCCCAATACTTCGCCGACGGCAAAAAGTGGTCGGACAAGATCCAGGCACTGACCGACGAAGCGCTCAAGGCCGATCCGAAGGAGGTCACCAGTCTCGGCCTGCTCGGTATTGCCGCCTTCGAAAGCGAGCGTTACCAGGACGCCATCGACTATTGGAATCGCCTGCTCGCGCAGTTGCCGCCGGATGACAATTCCCGTGCCGCTCTGCAAGGCGGGATTGCGCGGGCCAGCGAAAAACTCGTCGCCAGCGGCGGCAAGGTGACCGAGGCACCAGTGGCCAAGGTCGCGGCGGTGCTCAAGGTGCGTGTGGATCTTTCACCCGAGCTCAAGGCCAAGGTCCAGCCGGGCGACAGCGTGTTCATCTTTGCCCGCGCCACCTCCGGCCCACCCGCGCCACTGGCCGCCAAGCGCCTGACCGTGGCCGACTTGCCGGCGACCGTCGAGCTGGGCGATGCCGATGCCATGATGCCGCAGTTGAAACTGTCGAACTTCCCTGAAGTCCAACTGGTTGCACGCGTCTCCCGCGCCGGCCAACCCACGGCGGGCGAATGGATCGGTCGCAGCCAGCCCTTGGCCAGCAGCACCACCGCACAGCAACAACTGACTATCGACAGTCCGGATAAATGACAGCCCCGGCAAAAAAAACAGGAAGCACCGCCATGACCGCCTTCGCTCGAATCACCCTGCTCAGTATGGTCCTGGGGTTAAGCGCTTGCGCGGTCCAGCGGCCCGAGCCGACGCCGAGGCCACTGCCGCCGATCCCGCCCTCGCAGCCCCGCCCGACGCCGTCTACCACGCCGACGCCGAGCAAGCCGAGCATTCCGGCCAAGCCTGCCAAACCGCTGCCTCGCACCTCTGCCAGCTTCGCCCCGCCGCCCGGCGGCAACAGCCACTGGGATCCCAAGCTCGGCGTCTACGTGCTTGAAGATCAGACCAACACCTTCTACCGCCAGCGCACCTACTACCGCTGGAACAACGGCTGGAGTCGTTCGATCAGCCCGAACGGGCCGTGGGAAGAAACCACTATCCAGGGCGTGCCGGGGGGGTTGGGACGGCAGTTCGGGCAGTAAATAGTCAGCACGGAACAAGGCGACCTTCAGGTCGCCTTTTTTTTGGTCGCCCAGAGGTAGTGAATCCAACTCAACACCCTGTGGGAGCGAGCTTGCTCCGGGCGGCGTTCCGACGATAGCTGAGTGTCAGTTGACATTGATGTTGCGTGTGCCGCCCCCATCGCGAGCAAGCTCGCTCCCACAGTGGATAGGTGAGGCTCACACAGTTGTGGCTGACCTTGCGGCTCAACCTTTCACAAAACCTTCATCAAATAGATGATCCAGCGACATGTGCAAGTCATAGGGCTGACACAGCCTTTGCCTAAAGTCGGTTGAACTTCAAAACGGCCAGGGACGGCTGTTCAACCAGACAGAGAAGCCCATGAACGCAGCTATCCATGTCGATCATCTGAACAAGACCTTTGCGCGCAAGACCGCACTGGTCGACCTCCAACTCACCATCGGTGCCGGTGAGATGGTCGCGCTGATCGGCGCTTCCGGCTCCGGCAAATCCACCTTGTTGCGGCACCTCGCGGGCCTGGCCTGTTGCGATCGCAAAAACGGCGGCAGCGTCAAGGTGCTGGGGCGGGAAGTGCAGGCGTCCGGCCGGCTCAATGGCAAGGTCCGCCGTCTGCGCGCCGATATCGGCTACATCTTCCAGCAGTTCAACCTGGTCAATCGCCTCAGCGTGCTCGACAACGTGCTGCTCGGAAGCCTGGGGCGCATGCCACGCTGGCGCGGCAATCTGGGCCTGTTCAATGCCGATGAAAAACAGTTCGCCATGGAGTCCCTGGCCCGTGTCGGCCTGGCCGACCTGGCGGCGCAACGGGCGTCGACATTGTCCGGCGGCCAGCAGCAACGGGTGGCGATTGCCCGGGCATTGACCCAGCGTGCCGAGGTGATTCTGGCCGACGAGCCCATCGCCTCCCTGGACCCGGAGTCGGCGCGCAAAGTCATGGAGATCCTCGCCGACATCAACCGTCGCGACGGCAAGACCGTGGTGGTGACCCTGCATCAGGTCGATTACGCCACGCGTTATTGCCCCCGTGCCGTGGCGCTCAAGGGCGGGCGCATCCATTTCGATGGCCCAGCCGCCGACCTGAGCAGTCAGTTCCTCAATGATCTGTACGGCGCCGATCTCGACACCAGCCTGATGTTTTCCGACCAGACCCGCCACGCCGAACCCGCGCCCCGGCTGGTGCTGGCTCGCGTGTGAACACCCCCATTTAGCACCCTCAGGAATCCTTTCCATGTTGAACCGTATCGGTCGCGTCTTTGCTGGCGCAACACTCCTTGCAAGCTGCGTACTGGGCACCGCCCAGGCTGAAGAAAAAGCCATCAACTTCGGCATCATGTCCACCGAGTCTTCGCAGAACCTCAAGAGCATCTGGCAGCCGTTTCTGGACGATATGCACAAGAAGACCGGCCTGAAGATCAACGCCACCTTCGCCTCCGACTATGCCGGCCTGATTCAGGGCATGCGCTTCAACAAGGTCGACGTCGCCTGGCTGGGCAACAAGGCCGCCATCGAAGCGGTGGACCGTTCCAACGGCGAGATCTTCGCCCAGACCGCTGCCGCCAGTGGCGCCGCCGGCTACTGGAGCGTGCTGATCGCGCGCAAGGACAGCCCGATCAACTCCGTCGACGACATGCTGAAAAACGCCAAGACCCTGACCTTCGGCAACGGTGATCCGAACTCTACCTCGGGCTATCTGGTGCCTGGCTACTACGTGTTCGCCAAGAACGGTGTCGATGCGGCCACCGCGTTCAAGCGCACCCTCAATTCCAGCCATGAGGTCAACGCCTTGAGCGTGGCCAAGGGGCAACTGGATGTGGCGACCTTCAACACTGAAAGCTGGGATCGTCTGGAAGTCACTCAGCCGGACAAGGCTGCACTGCTCAAAGTGATCTGGAAGTCGCCGCTGATCCCCGCCGACCCGTTGGTGTGGAGCAAGGCCCTCAGCGACAGCGAGAAGAACAAGATCCGCGATTTCATCTTCAGCTATGGCGATACCGAGTCCGAGAAAGCGGTGCTCAAGGGCATGCAGCTGGGCAAGTTCCTGGCCTCCAGCGACGACCAGTTGCTGCCGATCCGTCAGCTCGAGCTGTTCAAGCTGCGCACCACGATCAATGCCGACGCCAAGCTTGCGGCGGCGGACAAGGCCAAGCGCCTGGCCGAGATCGATGCCGAGCTGGCCAAGCTGCAAGAGCGCCTGACCCTCCTTGAGAAATCCACCGATAAAAAGACCGCCAACGCCGGTTGATTCACGGCGCAATTCATGTGGGAGCGGGCTTGCCCGCGATGGCGGTGTGTCAGTCGACATCGATGGTGCATGGGCCGGCGCCTTCGCGGGCAAGCCCGCTCCCACAGGTTCTGCACTAGGCATTACTCATGTGTCGCGCCTCTTTAAACCGATTTAGAGAAACCTTATGACCACTCTGCACGCTGAAGCTGTCGGCAAGCGTACCTGGCCGCAGTACGCCGGTTGGGGCCTGTTCCTGGTCCTGCTGGCCTGGGCCTGGCGCGGTGCCGAAATGAACCCGATGGCGCTGTACCGCGATTCGGGAAACATGGCGACCTTCGCCGCCGATTTTTTCCCGCCTGACTTCCACGAATGGCGCGCCTACCTCAAGGAAATGATCGTCACCGTCCAAATCGCCCTGTGGGGCACGGTGTTGGCGATTGTCTGCTCGATACCCCTGGGAATTCTCTGCTCCGAGAACATCACCCCCTGGTGGATTCACCAGCCGCTGCGGCGGGTGATGGATGCCTTCCGTTCGATCAACGAAATGGTGTTTGCCATGTTGTTTGTGGTGGCGGTCGGGCTGGGGCCATTCGCCGGGGTGCTGGCGCTGTGGATCAGCACCACCGGGGTGCTCGCCAAGCTGTTCGCCGAAGCGGTCGAGGCCATCGATCCGGGCCCGGTGGAAGGTGTTCGCGCTACCGGTGCCAGCGCACTGCAGGAGGTGATCTACGGCGTGATTCCGCAAGTGATGCCGCTCTGGGTCTCCTACGCGCTCTACCGCTTCGAGGCCAACGTGCGCTCGGCGACGGTGGTGGGGATGGTCGGTGCCGGCGGGATCGGCGTGATTCTGTGGGAGAACATCCGCGCCTTTCAGTTCGTCCAGACCTGTGCGGTGTTGCTGGTAATCATCGTCGTGGTCAGCCTGATCGACATCCTGTCGCAACGCCTGCGCAAGCGGTTCATCTGAATTTCGGAGGGGTGCCCTTGGGCGCTTTTTTTTAAGCATGCAGTTGTCTAGACAAGACGAACCGGTGTACCGCGAACTGGCCGACATCCTGCGCCGCGAGCTGGCCGATTATCACGCCGGGGACTTCCTGCCGGCGGAAGTGCAGTTGGCCGAGCGTTTCGGGGTCAACCGCCATACCTTGCGCCGCGCCATCGACGAGCTGGTGTTCGAAGGCAGCCTGTTGCGCCGCCAGGGCAAGGGCACGCAGGTGCTGGAGCGGCCGCTGATTTATCCGATGGCGGCCGACAGTGCCTACAGCCAATCGTTATCGGCCCAGGGCCTGGGTGTGGAGGCGGTGCTGCTCAAGCGTCGTTACTGCTTCGCCAGCCGCGAAGAGGCGCAACACCTTGGCATTGCCGAGATGGCGCCAATGATCGAATTGCAGACCCTGCGCAAGCTCGATCACCAGCCGGTCAGCCTGATCCGCCATCGCTATTGCGCCAGCCACGCGCCGTTGTTGGCCGACTACACCGGTGGCTCATTGCGCCAGTACCTCAGCGAACGCGATCTGCCACTGACCCGCACCCTGAGCCTGATCGGCGCCCGTTTACCCAGCCGCGAAGAAGCCGCGTTGCTGATGATGCCCCGGCATTTACCGGCGCTGAGTGTGTTCACCCTTTCCCGCGACCGCGACGGCCGCCCGGTGGAGCTGGCCCAGTCCACCAGCCGTTCGGATCGCTTCCAGTACCAGGTCGTCACCTGATGGAGAACTCAACGATGAACCCTGTTCCTCACGAGCGGCAACGCTGGATCGGCGTGCTGGCCCGCGCCCGTCGCAGCGAATTGCAGCCGCACGAAGCCGCGCTGCGCGACATTGAATACCAACTGATCCGCGCCCCGGAAATCGGCATGACCCTGGTCCGTGGCCGCATGGGCGGCAACGGTGCGCCCTTCAACGTCGGCGAAATGAGCGTGACCCGGTGCGTGGTGCGCCTGGCCGATGGGCGTACCGGCTATAGCTACCTGGCGGGCCGCGACAAGGTCCATGCCGAGTTGGCGGCCCTGGCCGACGCGCATTTGCAGGGGGCGCAACAGCGCCATTGGCTCGATCAAGTGATCACGCCCCTGGCCAACGCCCAGGCAGAACGCCGGGCGCAGAAAGAGGCGGAAACCGCCGCCACCAAAGTCGAATTCTTCACCCTCGTGCGAGGAGAAAACTGATGCACGCACAGTTGTTGCAACCGGCGTTCAACGACCCGGTGCTGGATGCCCAGCGCGGTTTTCGCGCCGCGCTCAAGGCGCTCGCCGGCCCCGGATCGATCCAGTCCCTGCACGCCTCCCCAAGCCTTGACGGGCTGGCGTCGGCGACCTACGGGTTGTGCCTGGCCTTGCTGGATGCCGACACGCCGCTGTGGCTGGCGCCGTCTTTCGACACGCCGGTGATCCGCGCCAACCTGGCATTTCATTGTGGTTGCCCGATCACCGCAAACCGCAAAGACGCACGGTTTGCCTTGCTCGCCGCCGACGATCTGACCGACCTGAGCGGTTTCGATCATGGCAATGACCGCTACCCCGATCAGTCCTGCACCTTGTTGGTTCAGCTGCCGGACCTGAGCGGCGGGGCAGGGCTGGCCTGGCGCGGGCCGGGCATCGAAGCCGAGCACTGCGTCGCTCTGCCCGTGGCCGACGAATTCTGGCGCGAACGTGAACAGCGCAACGGCTTTCCCCGGGGGCTGGATGTGTTTTTCAGCGTCGGTCACGAGGTTATCGGCCTGCCGCGTAGCACGCGGGTCATCCGCACACACCAGGAGCCTGTCTGATGTACGTAGCCGTCAAGGGTGGCGAACAGGCCATCGACAACGCCCACCGTCTGCTGGCGAAAAAACGCCGGGGCGATACGGCGGTCACTGAGCTCGGCGTCGAGCAGATCCGCCAGCAACTGCCCCTGGCTGTGGCCCGGGTCATGAGCGAAGGCTCGCTGTACGACGAGGAACTGGCCGCTCTGGCAATCAAGCAAGCGGCGGGGGATCTGGTCGAGGCGATCTTCCTGTTGCGGGCCTATCGCACCACGTTGCCGCGCTTCAGCCCGAGCTTGCCGATCGACACCTCAAACATGCAACTCAGTCGACGCCTGTCGGCCACCTTCAAGGATGTGCCGGGCGGGCAGTTGCTGGGGCCGACCTTCGATTACACCCATCGTCTGCTGGACTTTGCGTTGCTTGCCGAAGGCGAATACCCGGGGCCGGCCGTCACCCCGGATGCCAGCCTCGAACCCTGCCCACGGGTCCTCGGTTTATTGGCCAGGGAAGGCCTGATCAAAAACGAGGCCGACAACAGCGACAGCGTCGCTGACATCACCCGCGACCCGCTGGAACTGCCCGCCAGTCGCGCCGAGCGCCTGCAAGCCCTGGCCCGTGGCGATGAAGGTTTTCTGCTGGCGCTGGGGTATTCCACTCAACGGGGCTATGGCCGCAACCATCCGTTCGCCGGTGAGATTCGCATTGGTGAAGTGCAGGTGTGGATCGATCCAGAAGAGCTGGGCTTCCCCATCTGCCTGGGCAGCATCGAAGTCACCGAGTGCGAAATGGTCAACCAGTTCGTCGGCTCCGCCACCGAGTTGGCGCAGTTCACCCGCGGTTATGGCCTGGCCTTCGGCCACGCCGAGCGCAAGGCCATGGGCATGGCGCTGGTCGACCGTGCGTTGCGGGCCGAGGAGTACAACGAAGAGATCCTGTCCCCGGCGCAGCAGGAAGAATTCGTGCTGATGCACTGCGACAACGTCGAGGCTGCCGGTTTCGTCTCGCACCTCAAATTACCGCACTACGTGGATTTCCAGGCCGAACTGGAACTGATCCGCAAACTTCGCAAACCTGCCGAGGGGCGCAGCCATGAATGAACTGAGCAACCCCATGCAGGGCCGGGCGCTTTCGCGCGATGCGGCCTACAACTTCGCCTATCTCGATGAGCAGACCAAGCGCATGATCCGTCGCGCCTTGCTCAAGGCCGTGGCGATCCCCGGTTATCAGGTACCGTTCGGCGGGCGCGAGATGCCGCTGCCCTACGGCTGGGGTACCGGCGGCATGCAATTGACCGCGGCCATTCTCGGCGACGACGACGTGCTCAAAGTCATCGACCAAGGCGCGGACGACACCACCAATGCGGTGTCGATCCGCCGCTTCTTCGCCCGCACCGCCGGTGTCGCGACCACCGAAAGCACCCCGGATGCCACGGTGATCCAGACCCGCCACCGCATCCCGGAAACCCCGCTGCACGCCGACCAGATCATGGTCTATCAGGTGCCGATCCCCGAGCCGTTGCGCTTTATCGAACCCTCGGAAACCGAGACCCGGACCATGCACGCCCTCAATGACTACGGGGTGATGCACGTCAAACTCTACGAAGACATCGCCACCTTCGGCCACATCGCCACCGCCTACGCCTACCCGGTGATGGTTGATGAGCGCTACGTGATGGACCCCTCGCCAATCCCCAAATTCGACAACCCCAAGCTCGACATGAGCCCGGCGCTGATGCTGTTCGGCGCCGGTCGTGAGAAACGCTTGTATGCGGTGCCGCCGTACACCCGGGTCACCAGCCTCGACTTCGAGGATCACCCCTTCGAGGCGCAGAAGTGGGACCAGTGCTGTGCCATTTGCGCCAGTCACGATTCTTTCCTCGATGAGCTGATCGTCGACGACGCCGGAACCCAGCGCTTCGTCTGTTCCGATACCTATTACTGCGCCCAGCGCGTCAGCCAGCAGGAGCAGGGCCAATGAACCAGGCGCTGAAGAATCAACTGTCCGCCGTCACCGCCGAACCCTTGCTGCAAGTGCGCGACTTGTCGCTGTTGTACGGCCCGGAGAAGGGCTGCCAAGGCGTCAGTTTCGACCTGTACCCGGGTGAGGTACTGGGGATTGTCGGCGAGTCCGGTTCCGGCAAGTCGACCTTGCTCTCGCTGCTCAGCGGCCGCCTGCCGCCCCAGCGCGGCAGCATCGGTTACCGCGACAAACAGGGGCAATGGCTCGATCTGTACAGCGCCAGCGAAGCCGAGCGCAGAACGTTGCTGCGCACCGAATGGGGCTTCGTCGAACAGAACCCGCGAGACGGCTTGCGCATGGGCGTTTCCGCCGGCGCCAACATCGGCGAGCGCCTGATGGCCCAGGGCGTGCGCAATTACCAGCAACTGCGCGGTGCCGGGATCGACTGGCTGAGCCAGGTGGAAATCGACCCGCTGCGCATCGACGACTTGCCGCGCACCTTCTCCGGCGGCATGCAGCAACGCCTGCAAATCGCCCGCAACCTGGTGTCGAGCCCGCGCCTGGTATTCATGGACGAGCCGACGGGCGGACTCGACGTGTCGGTGCAGGCGCGTTTGCTCGACCTGCTGCGCGGGTTGGTGCGGGAACTGGACCTGGCGGTGGTCATCGTCACCCACGACCTGGCCGTGGCGCGTCTGCTGGCGGATCGGCTGATGGTGATGCGGCGCTCGCGGGTGGTGGAAACCGGCCTGACCGACCAGATCCTCGACGATCCGCAGCACCCTTACTCGCAACTGCTGGTGTCTTCGGTGTTGCAGCCGTGAAATCTCGCCCCTCTGTGGAAAATCGAGCGATGAATACCTTGATCGAGGTCCGTGACCTCTCGAAAACCTTCACCTTGCATCAACAGCACGGTGTTGTCCTCAACGTCCTGCGCGGGGTCGATTTCAGCGTGGCAGCGGGTGAGTGCCTGGTGCTGCATGGCCAGTCCGGCGCGGGTAAAAGCACCTTGTTGCGCACCCTCTATGGCAATTACCTGCCGGCCGGCGGCAGCATTCGCGTGCAGCACGACGGTCACTGGCTGGAGTTGGTGGGCGCCGAGCCGCGGGACATTCTCCAGGTGCGCCAGCGAACCCTGGGCTATGTCAGTCAGTTCCTGCGGGTGATTCCACGAGTGGCCTGCCTGGACGTGGTGATGGAACCGGCGTTGGCCCGTGGCTGGTCGAAACAGCTGGCGCAATCGCGCGCCGAGCTGTTGCTCAGCCGTTTGAACATTCCGCAACGCCTTTGGCAACTGGCCCCCGGCACCTTCTCCGGTGGCGAGCAGCAACGGGTCAACATCGCCCGCGGCTTCATGGTGACCTGGCCGGTGATGCTGCTCGACGAGCCGACCGCGTCCCTGGACGACAGCAATCGCCAGGTGGTGCTGGAGCTGATGAACGAAGCCAAGGCGGCAGGCGCCGCGTTGATCGGCATCTTCCACGACCGCACCGCCCGCGAAGCGGTTGCCGATCGCCATCTCGACATGACCCCAGCCGCTGTGAACCATGAGGAATACGCCGATGCCCGCTGAACAGATCCTCAGCAATGCCCGCCTGGTCACTGCTGACCGGGTGTTTCTCGGCACCTTGGTGTTGCGCGACGGCGTGATCGCCGACATCGCCGAAGGCCCGAGCCGGTTGCCCCAGGCCCAGGACCTGGGCGGTGATTTCCTGTTGCCGGGGCTGGTCGAGCTGCATACCGACAACCTGGAAAAGCACATGACCCCGCGTCCCGGCGTCGATTGGCCGTCGACCTCGGCGGTGCTCAGCCACGATGCGCAGATCATCGCCGCCGGCATTACCACGGTGTTCGACGCCGTGTCCATCGGCGATGTGAACCCCAAGGGCAATCGCATGCAGAAATTGCCGGCGATGCTCGAGGCGATCTCCAGTGCGTCCAGCGCCGGGCTGACCCGCGCAGAACACCGTTTGCACCTGCGCTGCGAACTCTGTCATCCGGACACCCTGAGTGTGTTCCGCGACCTGGTGCAACATCCCCTGGTGCAATTGGTGTCGGTGATGGACCACTCGCCGGGTCAGCGCCAGTTTGTGCAGGAATCCAAGTACCGTGAGTACTACATGGGCAAGTACCACCTGACGACCCTGCAAATGGAGGAATTCATCGAGTTGCAGATGGCCAACTCACGTCAGTACAGCACCCGCTATCGCGCGGCGATTGTGGAACATTGCCTGGACCTCGGCCTCTCGGTGGCCAGCCATGACGATGCGACCCTGGCGCATGTCGAAGAGTCGGCGCGCTACGGCATGACCATCGCCGAGTTCCCGACCACCCGTGAGGCGGCGCAGGGCAGCCGGCAACGGGGGATGAAGGTGTTGATGGGCGCACCGAACATCGTGCGCGGCGGTTCCCACTCGGGTAACGTCGCCGCTGCAGAACTGGCCGAGGCAGGGCTGCTGGATATCCTGTCCAGTGACTATTACCCGGCCAGTCTGCTGCAGGCAGCGTTTTTGCTGGCGGCCCAGGACCATCCGTGCGACCTGGCGCAGGCGGTGCGCATGGTCACCCAGGCCCCGGCCAGAGCGGCAGGGTTGAATGATCGCGGCGAAATTGCGCCTGGCTTGCGCGCGGACCTGGTGCAGGCCCGGAGTCGGGACGGATTGCCGGTCGTACAACAAGTCTGGCGACAGGCGAAGAGGGTGTTTTGATGATAGGCAGGTTGATTTATCTCATCGGACCTTCCGGTTCGGGCAAGGACAGCCTGCTGGATGCGGCACGGGAGCCGTTGGCCGATCGCGGCTGTCGCATGGTGCGACGGGTCATCACCCGCTCGGCGGAAGCGGTGGGGGAGGCGGCGCAAGGTGTCAGTTCGCAACAGTTTGCCGAGCTGGAGGCGCAGGGTGCGTTTGCCCTGAGCTGGCATGCCAATGGCCTGGCCTATGGCATCCCGCGGGAAATCGACGACTGGCTGGCGGCGGGGCAGGACGTTCTGGTCAATGGCTCCCGCGGCCATTTGCCAGCTACACGCCGGCGTTATCCAAACCTGCTCGTGCTGTTGCTGACCGTCGATCAAGCCGTTTTGCGCCAACGCCTGCTGGCACGGGGGCGGGAGTCGGTCACCGAGATCGAGGCGCGGCTGGCGCGCAATGCTCGCTTCAGCGAGCGCGTGCTCGCCGGGCACGATCCGGCAGTGCGCGTGATCGACAACTCCGGGTCGCTGGAGCACACGGTCGAACATTTGCTGGCCTGCGTCGACGGACAATCCGAATGCGCCTGACCTTGCTCGGCACCGGTGATGCGCGACAGGTGCCGGTCTACGGCTGCGAGTGCGCAGCCTGTGACCTGGCCCGCAAGGACGAACGCCGCAGGCGTCGCCCCTGCAGCGCCCTGGTCGAATGTGGCGATCAGCGTTGGTTGATCGACAGCGGCCTGCCGGACCTGACCGAACGCTTCCCGCGGCGCAGCTTCAACGGCATTTTCCAGACCCACTACCATGCCGATCACGCCCAGGGCCTGCTGCATTTGCGCTGGGGCCAGGGGCTGGTCATTCCGGTGCATGGGCCGGTGGACCCGGAAGGCCTGGCCGACCTCTACAAACACCCTGGCATTCTCGACTTCAGTCAGCCGTTCGCAGCCTTCGATACCCGCCGGTTCGGCACGCTTAGCGTCACGGCTTTACCGCTGCAACACTCCAAGCCCACCCTCGGCTACCTGCTGGAAGGCGAGGGACGGCGTATTGCCTATCTGACCGACACCGTAGGCTTGCCGCCGGCCACCACCACCTGGCTGCAACAGGCGCCCCTTGATGTCTTGGTAATCGACTGCTCGATACCGCCACAGCCTCAGGCGCCGCGTAACCACAACGATCTGAACCTGGCGTTGCGGTGCATTGAAGATTTGCAACCGGAGTTGGCGGTGTTGACCCATGTTGGGCATGCGTTGGATGCGTGGTTGCTGGAGCATCGGGGCAAGTTGCCGCGCAATGTCACTGTGGGATTTGATGGGTGTGTGGTTTAGTTTTCGTAACCCGTTACACAAGCGTCGGGTAACGCCTGATCCATTAGCTCGGACGTGCGATCGAGTTGTTCCGCGGTTCGTGAGGAAGGCAGGCAAGGTGCGCTGGCCCTCGACAGCAGCCTGCACCTCGCGCTCCATGGGTCAGGTAATCGGGGGATGAGTGGAACTTCAATCACACGCCGTAAAACAACCGAACGTCGTCCTCCCGATTTTTGTGCTTGAGTAAAGATAACTCTAGGGTTACTTTTGTCGAGGCCAAAGCAAGGAGGCTGGGGTGCAGAGCAGGTTATTGATCAAGGAGCTGGAAGAGGCGGGCTGGACGCTGGATCGGGTCACTGGCAGTCATCACCTCTTCACTCACCGCTACAACCCATACACGATACCCGTCCCTCATCCGAAAAAGGATTTACCGATCGGGACGGTCAAAAGCATCAGGAGGCGCGCCGGGCTGATCTGCCCGCGAGCCGGTTGCACAGGAGATCCATAATGCAATATCCAATCTGTATCGAGTGGGGCGACGAGAACACCGCCATCGGTATTCAGATCCCCGATATTCCAGGCGCGGTAACCGCCGGGGATACGTTTGAAGACGCCTACAACGCTGCAATCGAAATCGCCCACATCATGCTGCAGGAAATGGCGGCTGACGGGGAATCGATTCCCATGCCGAGTTCAGCGGCTGCGCATCGCAACAATCCCGAGTTTGCCGACATGGGCTGGGGAATGCTGGAGCTGGACATCGCGCCGTATATGGGCAAGACCGAGAAGGTCAATGTGACGCTGCCGGGCTATGTGATCCAGCGTATCGACCGCTATGTGCGCGAGCACAATGTCAAAAGTCGCTCTTCCTTTCTGGCCGATGCGGCGATGGAGAAGCTGGTTCGGCATTGAGTGGTGTCAGCCATATCACCATTGTCGGATCGCCCGGGTGGTGATCCGACAATGCTTTTGATGGTTTATGCGGTAGCGAGCGAATGCTTTTGTGAAACACTCAAAAATCGTAACAACGCCAACAATGGAAACGCACTGCCGACGATCACGATCCACAACCAGCCGCCATGCTCATATACCGCACTGGCCACCGACGAACCAAACGCGCCACCGATGAAGATGCTGGTCATGTACAACGCATTCAACCGGCTGCGGCTTTTGGCGTCGAGGGCGTAGACCGCGCGTTGGCCGAGGACCATGTTCATCTGTACGCAGAAGTCGAGTACCACACCGGTGACCGCGAGGCCGATGACGCTGTAGACCGGATGGATGAACGCTGGCAAGAAGCTCAGGCTGGCGAACAGCAGCGCCAGCAAGGAAGCGATGCGGGTGTGGCCGGCATCGGCCAGGCGACCGGCGATGGGCGCGGCAATGGCGCCAATGGCCCCGACCAGGGCGAAAACCGCGATCTGGGTTTGCGACAAGCCATGATTGCGCGCCAGTTCAAGCGGCACGGCAGTCCAGAACAGGCTGAAGGTCGCGAACATGCAGCCCTGGTAAAACGCGCGCTGACGCAGGACCGGTTCTTGACGCAACAGGGTCCAGAGGGAACCCAGCAACTGGCCATAAGTCGCGCTGTGATCAGGCTGGCGCTTGGGAATGGTCACGGCCAACACGACGCTGATTGCCGCCATCAGTGCCGCCGCAATCACAAACATCGCTCGCCAGCCGAAATGGTCAGCCACTATGCTGGACACTGGTCGCGCCAACAGAATCCCCAGCAGCAAGCCGCCCATGATCCCGCCGACCACGCGACCGCGAGACTCTTCCGGCGCCAGGTGCGCAGCCAGCGGAATCAGGATCTGCACCGACACCGAACTGAAACCCACCAGCAGCGAAATCAGCAAAAACACGTTCGGCTGATCGGTGAACGCCGCGCCCAGCAGGCTGGCTATTGCTACCACACTGGTGATGATCATCAGCCGGCGATTCTCGAGCAGATCACCCAGCGGCACCAGGAATAACATGCCCAACGCGTAACCGATCTGGGTCAGCGAAACGATGAAACTGGCCATGGAGCTGGTCAGGCCGACATCCGGAGCGATCAGCTCGATGATCGGCTGGGCGTAATAGAGGTTGGCCACAATGGCGCCGCAGCAGAAGGCGAATAGCAGCACCATCCCTCGAGTCATTGTCACGGTGCTGTGGGACACCTGGGTTGCACGGCTCATAACGGGTCTCGCTGAACTGAAGTGAAGGCACGCAGGCTAAGCGGCGGGCCAAAGCGGCGGAAGAGGGATTGGCGTGATATTAATTATTCCTGTGCGCAATGAATGCCCGGTTGAGTGGTGGCCGAAGTGCCGCTCCTACAAAAAAGGCGGCCTTCTCAGGTTAATGCTGATCAGTTAAGCGAATGGGACCCCTGTAGGAGCGAGCTTGCTCGCGATGGTCGTCAACGATAACGCGTGTTTGCTGGTTAAACGCGGCGCTCTTGAGTCCATCGCGAGCAAGCTCGCTCCTACAATTTCCTTAACTGACTGGCATTAGCCTTCTCAGGTCGCCTTTTTCGTTGGTCGCAGGGATTACTGACCGCTGTAGATCTGATCAAAAACCCCGCCATCATTGAAGTGGGTCTTCTGCACGGTACGCCAGTCACCAAAGGTCTTTTCCACCGACAGGAAATCCACTTTCGGGAAGCGGTCGGTGTACTTCGCCAACACCGCCGGATCACGCGGGCGCAGGTAGTTCGCCGCGGCAATCTCCTGACCTTCCGGCGACCACAGGTACTTCAGGTATTCTTCGGCGGCGGCGCGGGTGCCTTTCTTCTCGACCACTTTGTCGACCACGGAAACCGGCGGCTCGGCTTCGGCGGAGACGCTTGGGTAAATGACTTCGAACTGATCGCGGCCAAACTCACGCGCGATCATTTCCGCTTCGTTTTCAAAGGTCACCAGCACGTCGCCAAGCTGGTTGGTCATGAAGGTGGTGGTGGCTGCACGGCCACCGGTGTCCAGCACTGGCGCCTGTTTGAACAGCTTGCCAACGAAATCCTTGGCCTTGGTTTCGTC
>Ga0247820_10000435_pt1 | contig 22240 bp, 18 predicted proteins | sample 13C_Glucose_Day1_2_FD_192480 | JGI IMG/M metagenome (GOLD analysis project Ga0247820, IMG submission 192480) | Soil microbial communities from agricultural site in Penn Yan, New York, United States - 13C_Glucose_Day14 | ecosystem: Environmental > Terrestrial > Soil > Agricultural land | place...
GTCGCGATGGGCTGCGCAGCAGCCCCGGCAATCTCTGCCGCGAAGCTGAGATCCTGGGGCTGCTGCGCAGCCCATCGCGACACAAGGCCGCTCCTACAGGGACCGCGTGAAGCAGGTTGCTAGCCCAGCATTTCATGCATGGCAATGATCTGCTCGGCCACCTGGATCAGCTTCTGCTGCCGGCTCATGGCCTGGCGGCGCATCAGGGTGTAGGCCTGTTCTTCGTTGCAATCCTTCATCTTCATCAGCAAACCCTTGGCCTGCTCGATGCGCTTGCGCTCAGCCAGTTGCTGGTCGCGCGCCAACAATTGTGCCTTCAGTGCCTGGTCACTTTCGAAGCGGGCCATGGCCACATCCAGGATCGGCTGCAGCCGCGCCGCATGGATGCCTTCGACGATGTAGGCGCTGACCCCCGACTGAATCGCCTGGCGCATCACGGCGGGGTCATGCTCGTCGGTGAACAGAACGATGGGGCGTGGCTGGTCACGGCTGACCAGCACCACCTGTTCCATCACATCTCGGTCCGGTGAGTCGGTATCGATCAGCACCACATCCGGGCGCACCGTTTCGACGCAGGCGGGCAGGTCGATGGTCAGGCCGGGGGCTTCGATGACCTCGAAGCCGGCCTCGCTCAAGGCCGCCTTGAGGCGACCGAGTTTGCTCTGGGTGTCGTCGATCAGGAGGATGCGCAACATGAATGGTACCCCTCACGCGCCGACACGGGCATCGGGCAGGTCGCCCATGGCATGCAGGCTGAAACTGCGGGCATAACCGTAGGGGTCGCTGCCGTCCCAGCGGCTGCCATCAATCAACAGGCTGCTGCGCATTGGTTCAGGGCAGGCCACGCCGAGGCTTTGTGCCGCCTCGCCATACAACGCCAGCTGCTGGACCTGGCGGGCCACGCCGAGGTAGTCGGGATCATCGCGCAGCAGGCCCCAGCGGCGGAACTGGGTCATGAACCACATGCCGTCGGACAGGTACGGCAGGTTGGCCCGGCCATGGTCGTGCAGGCGCAGTGCATGGGGATCTTGCCAGTGGTTGCCCAGGCCATCGTGGTAGCTGCCCAGCAAGCGTGGTTCGATACTCGCCAGCGGGGTGGCCAGGTAGGCGCTGCCGCTGAGCAGTTGCGCAGTGCTGCGGCGATTTTCCGGGCTTTGCTCGATGAAGCGGCTGGCGGCCAGGACCGCCTTGATCAGCGCGCGGGCACTGTTGGGGTATTGCTCGGCAAAGGCGCGGGCGCAGGCCAGGACCTTCTCCGGATGGTCCGGCCAGATCGACTGACTGGTGGCCAGTGTGAAGCCCTGGCCCGTGGCCACTGCATCGGCAGCCCAGGGTTCGCCCACGCAGAAACCGTCGATGCGCCCGGCCTGGATATGCGCGGCCATTTGTGCCGGTGGCACCACCACGCTGTCGACGTCGCGCAATGGGTGGATGCCCTGGCTGGCCAGCCAGTAATACAGCCACATGGCGTGGGTGCCGGTGGGGAAGGTCTGGGCAAAGGTGAGGCGTGCGCCATGCTGGTGCGCCAGGCGCGCCAATGCTTCAGGGTTGGTCACGCCTTTGCGCTGCAGGGCCGGAGACAGGTTTATGGCTTGGGCGTTCTGGTTCAGCCCCATGAGCACGGCCATTTCGCTGGCCGGTACACCGCCGATGCCCAGGTGCACGGCATAGACCAGGCCATACAGGCAGTGCGCCGCATCCAGTTCGCCGCTGACCAGCTTGTCGCGCAGCCCGGCCCAGGAACCCTGGCGTTTGAGGTTGAGGGTAAGGCCGTGCTGCTGGGCAAAGCCCTGGGTGGCGGCGACTACCACCGAGGCGCAGTCGGTCAGGGCCATGTAGCCGATGTTCAGGCTGGGCTTTTCCGGCGCGTCGCTGCCGTTGACCCAGGCCAGGGGCGTTGCTCGGGGTACAGTGTTCACAAGGTTCCTCGCCCGTACTGATAAGGCTGTGGGCTTTTCCGGTGCAACGCATGTGCCAAAGGCCCTGGGGTCGCATTGCGGCCCCGTGAAAGCAACTGTCTTGCGCAAAGCTAAAAGCTTGTGCGATCCCTGTGGGAGTGGGTTCACCCGCGAAGCAGGCAGCTCGGTGGATGGCACCGGCTTCGCCGGTGTTCGCGGGTGAACCCGCTCCCACAGGTACTGCACTGGCTGTCAGAGCTTCACCGGCCCCACGATTTGCTGTCATGCCGGCCCCACGCTGGCTATAATCGCCCCCTCATTCACCCCGAGCCTTGCCCGCCCATGTATACCCTGGCCCGCCAGCTGCTGTTCAAGCTTTCCCCGGAAACCTCCCACGACCTGTCCCTGGACCTGATCGGCGCCGGTGGCCGTCTTGGCCTCAACGGCGTGCTGTGCAAGCAGCCGGCGGCTTTGCCGGTTACGGTCATGGGCTTGAACTTCGCCAACCCGGTGGGCCTGGCGGCCGGCCTGGACAAGAACGGTGCGGCCATCGACGGTTTCGCCCAGCTGGGCTTCGGCTTCGTCGAAATCGGCACCGTCACCCCGCGACCGCAGCCGGGCAACCCCAAGCCGCGGCTGTTCCGCCTGCCGGAGGCAACGGCCATCATCAACCGCATGGGCTTCAACAACCTGGGTGTTGATCACCTGCTCGGCCGGGTGCGGGCTGCGCGTTACAACGGCGTGCTGGGCATCAACATCGGCAAGAATTTCGACACCCCGGTGGAGCGTGCCGTCGATGACTACCTGATCTGCCTGGACAAGGTGTACACCGCGGCCAGTTACATCACGGTCAACGTCAGTTCACCAAACACCCCGGGCCTGCGCAGCCTGCAATTTGGCGATTCGCTCAAGCAGTTGCTCGATGCCCTGGCCGAGCGCCGTGAGCAACTGGCCGGCACGCATGGCAAGCGCGTACCTCTGGCAATCAAGATTGCCCCGGACATGAGCGACGAAGAAACTGCCCTGGTGGCCGCAGCGCTGATGGAGTCGGGCATGGATGCGGTGATCGCCACCAACACCACGCTGGGGCGTGAAGGTGTCGAAGGGCTGCCATACGGTGGCGAGGCGGGCGGCCTGTCGGGCGCGCCGGTGCTGGAAAAGAGCACCCACATCGTCAAGGTGCTGGCGGGCGAACTGGGCGGCAAGCTGCCGATCATTGCCGCTGGCGGCATTACCGAAGGCCGCCATGCCGCCGAGAAGATCGCTGCCGGCGCGAGCCTGGTGCAGATTTATTCGGGCTTCATTTACAAGGGGCCGGCGCTGATTCGCGAAGCGGTGGATGCTATCGCTGCGATGCCGCGGTGACCTGACACGGCCTCTTCGCGGGTAAACCCGCTCCCACAGGTACTTCACTGCTCTCAAGCTTGTGTAGTCCCTGTGGGAGCGGGTTTACCCGCGAAGAGGCCAGTGCAGTTGGGAAGGTTTGCCAAGGCAAAAAAAGGGCCCCATCAAGGGGCCCCTGGGCCTTCGCCCGCCGCCCGGATAGGGCGTGCATGGTGAATCGAATTCAGTGTCCTCGTTCAGCCAACGGCGTGATTTTCGTTGAGTCTATGGATGCCAGCGGTGCCAGTCATTCCGTCCCAGTTATCACCGCGACCTTCACGCCAGCCGTTGATCCAGGCTTGGCGAACAGAAGGAAGATTGAAGGGGCAAAGTTCGCGGGATTTGCCGGTGACCCCGTATTGGTAGCCACGTGAATATGCTCTTTCCAACGGATCACGCTTAAGTCTTCTCATAGGGTGTTGCCCTCACTTGTTGACTGTAATGTCCCGTCGGCCTCTCCGAGGCCGGGCAGAGTCTTTCTGCCGGTGTGCGCTCGCTGCCGGCGTGGCGAGCTGAAAGTGCCGCCTCGTTGCGAAGCGGCCTGAGACCAGTTCTATCGAATGCGAGTCACGGTGTGAATGATCGATTTGTCATAAGCACGTAACCTTTCCAAGGGTGAGGGGATAAGTAAATAAATGCGACTCAACCTTGTTTAGCGTTGAGCCCGCTATGATCAGGGTTTGCCGATCATTGACGTCATTTCGCCAGCGTGGCTTGCGGATGACAGAAATAATTTGAAATGCGACGAAGGGTCACATCGGCCCCGGTATCGCCAGAATTTTTCGTACTGCCTGATGATCTAAGCTGTCTTTGCCACTGGGCCAAGCACAGATCGGTCAGGCGGCCCGGCCTTTCACCGCACGCTCGCGTGCCACGAAAGGCCACCCGCACGCCTGCTGGAAAGGTGTGCGGGCAAACATCGCGGGGCGATGCGTCGCCCCGTCAGTCAAATAGCCCAAGGCGCTGGATTACTCATGTCGGACCGTTTCGAACTTTACCTCACCTGCCCCAAAGGCCTGGAAGGCCTGCTTGCCGAAGAGGCCCGGGCCCTCGGCCTGGATGACGTGCGCGAGCACACCTCGGCCATTCGCGGCGCCGCCGACATGGAAACCGCCTACCGCCTGTGCCTGTGGTCACGCTTGGCCAACCGGGTGCTGCTGGTACTCAAGCGCTTCTCCATGAAGAACGCCGACGACCTCTACGACGGCGTGCACGCGGTCGACTGGGCTGATCACCTGGCAGCCGACGGCACCTTGGCAGTGGAGTTCAGCGGCCATGGCTCGGGCATCGACAACACCCACTTCGGTGCGCTGAAGGTCAAGGACGCGATCGTCGACAAGCTGCGCAACCGCGAAGGCCTGCGCCCGTCGGTGGAAAAGATCGACCCGGATGTGCGCGTGCACCTGCGCCTGGACCGTGGCGAAGCCATTCTCTCCCTCGACCTTTCCGGGCACAGCCTGCACCAGCGTGGCTACCGTCTGCAGCAAGGCGCCGCGCCGCTGAAGGAAAACCTGGCGGCGGCGGTGCTTATCCGCGCCGGCTGGCCGCGCATTGCCGCCGAAGGTGGCGCGCTGGCCGACCCGATGTGCGGTGTGGGTACCTTCCTGGTCGAAGCGGCAATGATCGCCGCCGATATCGCGCCCAACCTCAAGCGTGAACGCTGGGGCTTCAGTGCCTGGCTTGGCCACGTACCGGCATTGTGGCGCAAGGTACATGACGAGGCGCAGGCGCGGGCACAGGCCGGCCTGGCCAAGCCACCGCTGTGGATCCGTGGCTACGAGGCCGACCCGCGGCTGATCCAGCCGGGCCGCAACAACGTCGAGCGTGCCGGCCTGGGCGACTGGGTGAAGATCTACCAGGGCGAAGTCAGCACCTTCGAGCCGCGCCCGGACCAGAACCAGAAAGGCCTGGTCATCAGCAACCCGCCCTATGGCGAGCGCCTGGGTGACGAAGCCAGCCTGCTGTACCTCTACCAGAACCTCGGCGAGCGCCTGCGCCAGGCCTGCATGGGCTGGGAAGCGGCGGTATTCACTGGCGCGCCGCAGCTGGGCAAGCGCATGGGTATTCGCAGCCACAAGCAGTACGCATTCTGGAACGGCGCCTTGCCGTGCAAGCTGCTGCTGTTCAAGGTGCAGCCCGACCAGTTCGTCACCGGCGAGCGCCGCGAGGCGCAGCCTGAAGGTGCGCAAACCCGCCAGCAGGCAGTACCGGCCAGCGAGCCGGCACGTTTGTCGGAAGGTGCGCAGATGTTCGCCAACCGCCTGCAGAAAAACCTCCGGCAGCTGGGCAAGTGGGCCCGCCGCGAGCAGGTCGATTGCTACCGCCTGTACGATGCCGACATGCCCGAATATGCCCTGGCGGTCGACCTGTACCAGGACTGGGTGCACGTGCAGGAATACGCCGCGCCACGTTCGGTCGACCCGGACAAGGCTCAGGCACGCCTGCTCGACGCGCTGGCAGCCATCCCGCAGGCCTTGGGCATTTCGCCGCAGCGTGTGGTGCTCAAGCGTCGCGAGCGGCAGAGCGGCACGCGCCAGTACGAGCGCCAGGCAACCGAAGGCCGCTTCCAGGAAGTGAACGAAGGCGGCGTCAAGCTGCTGGTCAACCTTACCGATTACCTCGACACCGGCCTGTTCCTCGACCATCGCCCGATGCGCATGCGCATCCAGCGCGAAGCAGCCGGCAAACGCTTCCTCAACCTGTTCTGCTACACCGCCACGGCCAGCGTGCATGCGGCCAAGGGTGGCGCCCGCAGCACCACCAGCGTCGACCTGTCGAAAACCTACCTGGACTGGGCGCGGCGCAACCTGGCGCTCAATGGCTTCTCGGATCGCAACCGCCTGGAGCAGGGCGATGTGATGGCCTGGCTGGAGGGTAACCGCGACAGCTACGACCTGATCTTCATCGACCCGCCGACCTTCTCCAACTCCAAGCGCATGGAAGGCGTGTTCGATGTGCAGCGTGACCACGTGCAGCTGCTTGATTTGGCCATGGCCCGCCTGGCGCCGGGTGGCGTGCTGTATTTCTCCAACAACTTCCGCAAGTTCCAGCTGGACGAGCACCTGATGGCGCGTTACGCGGTGGAGGAAATCACGGCCCAGACCCTGGATCCGGACTTCGCCCGCAACAACCGTATCCATCGCGCCTGGCGCCTGCAGCTTCGTTGAGGCGACGAGGTACATTGCGCGGCTAATGGCCAATAGCTATAACTGGGGACAGGGCAAGATAATCCGCAGGACGCTGACGTGACGAGATGGGTGTATGTCAAAGGGTGGCGTGTGCGCGCGGTTGCTTGGCCTGTGCACAGAGGCATTATCCGCCTGGGCGGTAGCCTTGGTCGCCCTGGTCGTGGGCGGCCTGTTGACGGCCGTCCTGGCGCTAGCCGCGCAAACCTTTTACAAGCAGCAGCTGCGCCAGCGCTTCGAGCTGCTGGCAAGCGAGCGTTTCAGCCGTATCGCCGAGCGGTTTGATGAACAGCAGCAGCGCCTGGACGGGCTGCGGCGGTTTTTCAGCTTTTCCAACGAAATCACCCCGCACGAGTTCGACGGCTACGCCCGGCCATTGCTGCAACGGACCCTGGCCTACGCCTGGGCGCCGCGTGTCGAGGCCGCGCAACGCGCCGAATTCGAGCGCCAGGCCAGTGCGCATTCCGGCCCGGGCTATGTGATCCGCGACCAGGATGAACAAGGCCAGTGGCACCCATCCCCCCAGCGCGACCATTACTTCCCGGTACTCTATACCCAGTCGGGTGAATTGCCCGGGCTGCCCTATGGGCTGGACCTCGCCGGCCAGGAAGTGCCCCTGGCGGCCTTGGCGCGGGCGCTTGGGCCGGGCAGCATGGCGGTGTCCGAGCCACTGCCCATGTTCGATACCAGCTCGGATGCGCGTGGCCTGCTGATGGTGGCGCCGGTGTTTTCCGATGCCAACCCCCGCGGCGCGGCAGTGGGTTATGTGATGGCCTTGCTGAGCATGCGTGAGCTGATCAGCGACGGGCGCCCGGTTACGGCAGACGATAACCTTGTGGTGCGTATCGTCGACCCCACCGGGCTACATGGCCCCGAGGTGATGTTCGACTCGCAGAACCCGGTCGCACCCCTGCCGCTGGCCAGCAACCAGCTATTGCACCTGGCTGACCACCACTTCCAGTTGAATATCCGGCCGAGTCAGGCCTTCGTGCGCGCCAACCGTTCCTCCGCGGTGCTGGCTGTGAGCCTGCTGGGCAGCTTGTTGAGCCTGTTGCTCAGCGTGTTGCTCTACAGCCTGTTCAGCCAGCGCCAGCGCGCATTGGCCCTGGTAGAGCAGCGCACTGCCGAGCTGCGTGTCAGCGAGCAGTCACTGCGCGGTACCCACAACCAGCTGCGCAGCGTGCTGGATGCCGCAACCCAGGTGGCGATCATCGCCACCAACCTCAAGGGCGTGGTCAGCACTTTCAACGCCGGCGCCGAGCGCATGCTCGGTTACCCGGCCAGTGAGGCGATCGGCCAGCTGCGCCTGGAGGACCTGGTGCTGCCCGAAGAGTTGAACCTGCGTGCCCATGCCTTGAGCCTGCGTTACGGCCGACCGATTGAAGGTGGCCAGGCCATGTTCGCCGAAACAGCGCAGGAGCATGGCGCCGAACCGGGGGAGTGGACCTTGTTGCGTGCCGATGGCAGCCAACTGGTGGCCAACATGCTGGTCACCGCCATGCTCGATGAACAGGGGTTATGGATCGGTTACCTGGCGATCTGCATCGATGTTACTGAACGGCGTCGGGTGCATGAGGCGCTGGCAGCGCGTGACCGTCTTCTGGAAAAGCTCAGTGCCGAGGTGCCGGGCGGCATTTACCAGTACCGCCTGGATGGCAACGGCCACTCCTGCTTTCCGTATGCCAGCATGGGCCTGTACGACATCTACGAAGTCGACCTGCAGCAGCTGCGCGAGGACGCCACCGCGGTGTTCGAGCGCATCCACCCGGACGACCTGGAGCGCGTGCGCCGCTCGGTGCGTTACTCGGCCGAACACCTGTCGCCCTGGCGCGAAGAATACCGCGTCTGCCTGCCGCGTGCCGGGTTGCGCTGGGTGCGTGGCGAGGCGACACCGGAGGTGGGCGAGCAGGGCTGCACCTTGTGGCATGGCTACCTGACCGACATCTCCGACCTGAAGGGCGTGGAGGAAGAGTTGCGTGCGCTGTCGGTGACCGACTCGCTGACCGGCATCCATAATCGCCGTTACTTCCAGGAGCGGCTCAAGCTCGAACTGGAACGAGCCCAGCGCGATGGCCTGGCGCTGGCGGTGATCATGCTCGATATCGATCACTTCAAGCGCATCAACGACCATTTCGGCCATGCCGTCGGCGACCGCGTGCTGCGCAGCCTGTGCCTGCGTATCGGCCAGCGTTTGCGGCGTACCGATGTGTTCTGCCGGCTGGGCGGCGAAGAGTTCATGGTGCTGTGCCCGGGCAGCGATGCCGAGCAGGCGCGGCTGCTGGCACTGGAGCTGTGGCAAGGCGTACGCAATGTGCCGGTGGAGGGCGTGGGCAGGGTGACCGCGAGTTTTGGTGTGGCGGGCTGGCGACCGGGGGAAGGGGCCGATGCCTTGCTGTTGCGGGCTGATGCCGGGGTGTATGCAGCCAAGCAGGCTGGGCGGGACCGGGTGGAGGGGGAGTTGGCCTGACAGCTGTCAGTTGCCAATGCCGGCCCTTTCGCGGCTAAAGCCGCTCCCACAGGGAAATTGCAGGTCTTGAACCCTGCGCTGAACCTGTGGGAGCGGCTTTAGCCGCGAAAGGGCCGGTACTGGCTACCTGTCAGTTGGCCGCTGTGCTGCCGGCCAGTTTCGGCTGGCGATACAAATCCAGCAGCACCTGGTCGAGCACCTGCGAGGCGCCCCACGGTTTCGGATCGTTGAGGATCGCCGCCACTGCCCAGGTATGGCCGTTGCTGTCACGGCTGAAGCCGGCAATTGCCCGTACGGTGTTCAGCGTACCGGTCTTGATGTGCCCTTCGCCGGTCATGGCGGTGCGCTTCAGGCGCTTGCGCATGGTGCCGTCCATACCCACCAGCGGCATCGAGCTCATGAACTCGGCAGCATAAGGGCTCTTCCAGGCCGCCTGCAGCATTGCCGCCATCTCCCGCGTGCTGACCCGTTCGGCACGCGACAGGCCGGAACCGTTTTCCATCACCAGGTGCGGCGCGGTAATACCCTTCTTCGCCAGCCACTGGCGCACCACGCGCTGGGCGGCGCGAGCGTCGTCACCGTCGGCATCGGTGCGGAACTGCGCGCCAAGGCTCAGGAACAGCTGCTGGGCCATGGTGTTGTTGCTGTACTTGTTGATGTCGCGGATCACTTCCACCAGGTCTGGCGAGAAGGCACGGGCCAGCAGGCGAGCGCCCTTGGGCACGTTCTCGAAGCGGTCGCCGCCCTGGATGCTGCCACCCAGCTCGTTCCAGATCGCGCGCACGGCACCGGCGGCGTAGGTCGGGTGGTCGAGCAGCGACAGGTAGGTCTGCGAGTTGCAGCCGTCACCCAGCTGGCCGCTGACCGTTACGCTGATGCCGTCGGCTTGCTGCACGGGGTTGTAGCGCACATCACCCGAACACTGTTTGGAGGCTACCGCCTTGACCTGGTTGTCGATACGGATGCTGGCAATCGGCGGTTCGACCGCGATGGTGACCTTGCCGCCATCGTTGCGGGCCACGAAACGCAGGGCTTTGAGGTTGACCAGCAGCGAGTCGGGCTTGACCAGGAAAGGCTTGTTCTCATCGCCGCCGTCATCGTTGAACTGCGGCAGGTTCGGCTGCACGAAGTGGCTGCGGTCCAGCACCAGGTCGCCGGTGATGGTGCGCACGCCATTGGCGCGCAGGTCACGCATCAGCAACCACAGCTTTTCCATGTTCAGTTTCGGGTCGCCGCCACCTTTGAGGTACAGGTTACCGTTGAGTACGCCGTTGCTCAGGGTGCCGTCGGTGTAGAACTCGGTTTTCCACTGGAAGGTCGGGCCGAGCAGTTCGAGGGCGGCGTAGGTGGTGACCAGTTTCATGGTCGAGGCCGGGTTGACCGAGACATCGGCATTGAACACGGTCGGTGTGCCGGGGCCGTCCAGCGGCAGCATTACCAGCGACAGGGCAGAATCCTGCAGTTTGTTGGCCTTGAGGGCCTGTTGCACTTTGGCAGGCAGCGTGGTGTTGACGGCGGCGGCCTGGCTGGGCAGGGCGAGTGGCAACAGCAGGCCGGCAAGAACGAGGGGACGAAGCGTTTTGATCATGATCGATAAATACCCTACGGCGAGGGAAAAGGGCATTGGGGCTGTAAGGAATGATGGCCCCAGAATGAAAGAATACGCATTATGCCCCAAGCGCAGCGACGATGCGCCACGTTCGACGGAAAAGCACCCCCAATAAAAAAGCCACCCCTAAGGGTGGCCTTTTCAGCGATCGAGCCGGGCCGGTATCACTCGGCCTTGTTGATCGGCTTTTCCGGGTACCAGGCGTCCAGCAGCGGGCTGACCTCGATCTTGGTCAGTTCGCTACGGCCTTTGAGCCAGGCTTCAACGGCTGCACGCTGTTCTTCGCTGACCGAGCCGCGTTTGACCGAGCACACCAGGCCGAAATCGTCACCGCCTACATAGTCCAGGCCATTGGCGTCCATGGCTTCTTCCAGGAACGCGTCGAGGAAAGCATCGATTGCCTGGTCGTCCAGATCTTCCTTGAATTCCAGGTTCAGCTCGAAGCCCAATTCCTGAAACTCGTCGACACACAGCTTCTTGCGCAGACGACGGGAGCGGTTTGTGGCCATGAAACAATCCTCTTAGGTAATAACGCCGCGCAGTCTACCAGTTAACACGCCTGGCTGCCTGCCTGTGTGCAGCTACCGGTGGCCAGCTCCCTGGCCAGGGCACGTTCTACCCGGCACATATGCCGTGCCAGTGCCTGGCGCCGCAGGCGTATCTGGGCGGTAGGCAAGCCGCCTGCCTCCAGGGCTTCGCAAGCCTTCATCAGTTCGGGGGCTTCCAGCATCCGCGCGGCGCTGAGCACCTTGTGCGCCTGTTCGGCAATGGCATCGCTGTCGTGCTGCGGATGCAATGCCATCAAAGTTGCCAGGTCGGCCTGCAGGCTCTGCTGCAACGCCATCAGGAAGCGCTGGCGGTCGTTCGGGTCATGCCCGACCACTGTGGCCAGGCCGTCCAGGTTGTACAGCTTGCGCCGCGATTTCTGCCGGCGGCGCGGGCGGATGCCGGCCAGGCGCTGGCTGAGCGTACCCAGGCTTATGGGCTTGAGCAGGCAGTCGTCCATGCCGGCGCTCAGGCACTTGCGGCGTACCTCCGGCTGCGCGTTGGCGGTGTAGCCGAGAATGGTGCAGCGCGGCCGCTTGCCATGGCGTTCCTCGGTACGCACGGCGGTGGCCAGCTGGTAGCCGTTCATGTGCGGCATGTTGCAGTCGAGCACCAGCACATCGAAGTCCCCCGCCCGCCAGGTGGCCAGGCCTTCGCGACCGTCGCGGGCGCTGGTGTGCTCCAGCCCCAGGTAGCCAAGCTGCTGTGCCATCAGCTGCAGGTTGGCCGGGTGGTCATCGATCACCAGTACGCTCAGCCGCGGGTCCGGCACATCGAGGTTCTCGATCAGCGGGGCCGGCGGCGCTGCAGCGTCAACCCGCTGCAGCGGCATCTTCAGGCGCACCTGGGTGCCGACATCCTCCAGGCTCTTGATGGTCAGGCTGCCGCCCATCATTTCGCACAGGTTGCGACAGATGGCCAGGCCTAGCCCGGTACCCGCGCGGGCGCTCTGGCTATGCGGGTTGGCCTGGATGAACGGGTTGAACAGGCGTTGCAGGTCGTCGGCGTGGATACCGATGCCGCTGTCGCGCACTTCCAGCTCCAGCACGGCGGGAGTGGTGGCGCCGTCGTCTTCCAGGCCTACGCAGATGCGCACCTGACCATGCTCGGTGAACTTGATGGCGTTGCTCACCAGGTTGGACAGGACCTGCTTGAAGCGCAGGGGGTCGAGCAGGGCATGGCAGCGTGCGGCCGGAGCGATCATCACCTCCAGGGCCAGGCCTTTCTGCCGCGCCTGGCCTTCGAAAATACGCCCCACCGATTCGACCAGGGCCGCCAGGTCGACGGCCTCCGGAGCGAGGGACAAGTGCCCGGATTCGATGCGCACGATGTCGAGGATATCGCCGATCAGGCCCAGCAGGTCCTTGGCCGAATGGTGGGCCAGCTCCAGCGCGCAGCGGTCTACCCGGCCTTGGTCGGCACGCTTGACTGCCAGCTCGAGCATGCCGATGACCGCATTCATCGGGGTGCGGATTTCGTGGCTGATGGTGGCCAGGAACGTGCTTTTGGCGCGGTTCGCATCGTCGGCCTGCTGCTTGGCCTGGCGCAACTCCATGACCAGATGGCGGCGCTCGCTGATGTCGATCCAGCCACCGATGATGCCCTGCACCTCACCCAGTGAGTCGCGGTACGGCAGAATCCAGTGGTAGATGGTCATCTCCCGGTCCTGGATCCGTAGTGTCCGGTCCATGATCAGTGGCGAGCCTTCGGCCATTACCTTCAGGTAGTCGGCGTGGATCTGCCGGGTCTGCTCGCAATCGGCGAACAGGCTCCCCTCCAGGTTCTTGCCGATGACCTCCTCGGAGCGCGCCTGCACGGCTTCCAGGTAGCTGTAGTTGCAGCTTTGCAGGCGGCCCTCGCGGTCACGCACGTACATGGGGTGGGGCGTGCCGTTGAGCAGGGCGCGCATGAATGCCACCTGGTCGTTCAATGCCCGTTCGGCGCGTTGCCGCTGGCGAATCTGCAGGCGCAGGCGGGCATTCCACAACAAGGCCAGCAGCAACAGCACGGCGGTGCCGAGTACCACCTGTATCGCCAGCCTTCGGTAACCGTGGTCGTTGCCATCCTCGTGCAGGCTGAAGCCGCGCCAGCGGTTGTTGATGACCCCCAGTTCTTCCGGCGAGATGCTCAGCAGCGCCTTGTCGAGGATCGACACCAGCGCCTGCGACGGGGCACTGGTGGCCATGGCGAAGCTGGCAGGGTCGCTGCCGACAGTGGCCCGGATGACCAGTTCAGGGTTGCCGGCCAGCGCGTGGTTGGCGTCGATCAAGGTGGTGATCACCGCATCGACGGCACCACTGTTGAGCAACGCCATGGAATAGAACGAGCTTTCGGTCTCGACCCAGCCGATTTGCGGATAGTGCCGCGACAGCATGGCGTCCATGGCACTGTAGCGGGTAATGGCGATGCGATGACCCTGCAACTGTTCCAGCGAGGTGAAGGGTTGCTTGTCCTTGCGGCTGACCAGCACATAGGCGCTTTCCAGGTAGGGCTGGCTGATTTGCAGGTCGTCTTCGTTCACCCCGCCGGTGGCCAGTGCGGCGATGACATCGGCGCGGCCGTCCTTCAGGCGGGCAATCATGTCTGCAAGGCCGCTGGCGCGCTGCACTTCGAAACGCAAGCCGGTGCGCAGGCGAAGCAGTTCGAGCAGGTCGGCGGTGATGCCGCGAAAATGCCCCGAGCCATCGAAATAGGAGACAGGTGCAGCGGTGTCATCGATTGCCACACGCATTACCGGGTGGTCCTTCAGCCACTGCTCTTCGGTGTCGGTCAGTTGCAGCTTGCGGTCGGTCAGCAGCAGGTCGCTACCGGCGCTCCAGCGCTTGAAGATACTGGCGCGTATGGCCGAGGTCTGTCTGTCCAGGGTGGCGTTAACCATCTCCATCAACACCCTGTCCTCGTGACGCAGGGCAAAACCGAAGCCGATGGCTTCGTGCTTGCCGAAACTGGCCATGCGCAGGCGTGGCAGGTGGCCGCGGTTGAGCTGGTAATGGGTGGAAATGGTATCGCCGATGAACACGTCGGCCTGGCCGAACGCCACGGCACTCAGGGCCTGGCTGGACGAGCCGAAGGCCAGGAGCTCGGCCTTGGGGTAGGTTCTGTTCACCTCCTGCCGGGGCAGGTAGTGGTAGAGCATGCCCAGGCGCATGCCGGCCAGGCCCGTGTCCAGCGCCCGGCTTTCGTCCTCGCGCGTTACCAGTACCGGTTGGTCGATGGCATAGGGGTGCGACAGGGCCAGGCCATCGCTGGCCGCTTCGTAGCCGTTGGCGCTGCCAAGCAGGTCGATATCGCCATGCCGGAGCGCTTCCACCGCCGCTTGTCGGCTGGAAAAGCGCAGAACCCGCACGGGCAACTGCAGGGCCTTGCCGATCAGGCTCGCGTACTCGGCGGTAAGGCCTTGGTAGTCGCGGCCCCCACTGGTGATGTCGAACGGCGGGTAGTCCGGAGCCGAGGTCCCCAGCACCAGTTCCTGACGGCCTTCGAGCCATTGCCGTTGCTCGTCGGTGAGCGCAGGCAGTGCCGGCTTGGCCGATGAGCGTGCCAGCAAGGTATAGGATGAAGCCTCGTGATGGGTAGCCTGTGCCACGCCGCTGAACAGGAGCAGGGTGAGCAACAGGCGAACGATAGGGTACGCCATGACTACCCTCAGACCAGCGCGTTGCGTTTGGCCATTTCAATCAGGTCGACCAGCGTATTGACCTGAAGTTTGTGCATGAGGCGCTTCTTGTAGGTACTGACTGTCTTGCTGCTGAGGAACATGCCCTTGGCAATTTCCTTGTTGCTGCGGCCTTGGGCGAATAGTTGCAGTACCATCAGTTCGCGGTCATTCACCTGGCGGAAAAGTTGCAAGTCGGCATTTACCGCCTGGTCATGCTTGATTGCCTGGCTGGGGAAATAGTTGTAACCAGCCAGCACGGCCTTGATTGCACTGAGCAGTTCGTTCAGGTCTTCCTGCTTGCACACATAGCCTGCAGCACCGGAGTGCATGCAGCGCACGGCAAACAAGGCCGGAGATTGCGCGGTCAGTACCAGCACCTTCAGGGGCAGGGCCATGGCCTGGAACCGGGCAAGCACCTCCAGCCCGTCCAGCTTGGGGATGCTGATGTCGAGTATGACCAGGTCGGGGGCGGTTTCGCGAATCATCTGCATGGCGTCCACGCCGTTGTCCGACTCGCCGACAACCTTGTAATTCTGGTTTTCCAGCAACATACGAACAGCCAGGCGGATGACGGGATGGTCGTCGACGATAAATATGGAATGCATGTTCAACTTCCCTGCGGGCGATTGAGGGTGACAGGCGGCACCTTATCGCAGTTGAAAGTCATCGGGCATGCGAGGAAGGGCTATCAGCCCTATATGGGAAATGGCTTACAAGATAAAACAATTCGGGCTACGAAACAGGCGCGTTTAACCCAATGTCAAAATGTGTTTGGTAACTTTTCATTTGTTTTTATTCGTGCTGTTTAACTTGTCGCCAGCATATGTAGGAAGTTTCTCACAATGTACGGTGCAGCTCCGGGCGATACCCGGGCTGCACCGGCAGGGCTCAGGTCGGGCTGGAGCGCCCGGTCATTTCCCGGGCCATTTCGCTGGCATAGCTGTCGGTCATCCCGGCGATGAAGTCGATCATGCGCAGGAAGGCGCTGTGCAGCGAGCCGTGCGGGTCGGGGGCGTTGTTGCCGATCAGGTCCAGTACCCGGCGGCTCTTGAACGACGGCGTGCGTCCACCGTGCTGTTCGAGGGCGGCCCCGCAGAAGGTGTTCAGCAGAATCTCCAGCGTGGTGTAGGCGCCGATCTCGTGCAGGGTCTTGCGCTTGTCCTGGAAGATCTTGTTGCGTGCCATGTCCTTGGCCTGCAGCACGCAGCGCTTGGCCGGGCCGTGCATGTGTTCGACCAGGTCGCCCGCCAGCTGCCCGGCCAGCAAGGCTTGCTGCTGTTCGACGAAGGCGTGGGCGGCAGCGTTGGTCAGGTGCTCGATGGCCTTGCCGCGCAGGATCGCCAGCTTGCGCCGCCTGGAGTCGCCAGGGCCGAGCTGGCGGTAGGTTTCCGGCAGGTCCTCGCCGACCAGGTCGAGCAGCAGCGCTTCGACTTCGGCATATTGCAGCAGCTCCATTTCCAGGCCGTCTTCCAGGTCGATCAGCGCGTAGCAGATGTCATCCGCGGCTTCCATCAGGTAGACCAGCGGATGGCGCGCCCAGCGCTGATGTTCCAGTTGTGGCAGGCCGAGCTTGCGGGCGATCTGCTCGAGCAGCGGCAGTTCGCTCTGGTAACTGCCGAACTTGTGCTTCTTGTAACCCAGGGCGTCGGCGTGGCGTGCGCTCCACGGGTACTTCAGGTAAGTGCCGAGGGTGGCATAGGTCAGCCGTGTACCACCATCGAACTGGTGATATTCCAGCTGGGTGAGTACGCGAAAGCCTTGGGCGTTGCCTTCGAAGTTGAGGAAGTCGGCGCGCTCGTCGCCGCTCATGTCGTCCAGCCAGCCGCGCCCGGCGGCCTGCTGGAACCAGTGGCGGATGGCGTCTTCGCCAGAGTGGCCGAACGGTGGGTTGCCGATGTCATGGGCCAGGCAGGCCGACTGCACGATCATTCCCAGGTCACTGGGGGCGCACCAGTCCGGCAGGCTGTCGCGCAGGGTTTCGCCGACGCGCATGCCCAGCGAGCGGCCGACGCAGCTGACTTCCAGCGAGTGGGTCAGGCGTGTGTGGATATGGTCGTTGCTGGAAACCGGGTGCACCTGGGTCTTGCGCCCGAGGCGGCGGAAGGCACCGGAGAAGATGATGCGGTCGTGGTCCTTGTGAAAGGGGCTGCGCCCGAGTTCATCGGCGCTGTACAGGGCTTTGCCCAGGCGTTCGCGGGTGAGCAGGGTGTGCCAGTCCAAGGCGCGGTCTCCTGTGGATCGAAGGCATTAGCTTCCAGTGTCGCGTGCATATGCGCAAGGGGCAGGTCGATACCGACCCTGTGGGAGCGGGTTTACCCGCGAATGCGTCGGTGTCTCCAGTGCCGCATTCGCGGGTAAACCCGCTCCCACAAGGGGCAATACAGATCGTCAGGGGCGGCGGCTGCCTTGCAGGTACAGGCGCAGCAACGGCAGCAGGCTGGTGCCCAGGCGCACCAGCCGCGCCAGGTTGCCGCTGCGCACGCCCTTGCCGGTGAGGAAGCCCAGCGCCACCACGGCGCCTATCCCCCACAGCGGTGCATGCTTGATGCCCAGCCCATCGTGCAGCGAGCTGCCCATGCCGCGCACGCGGCGCAGTGGCTCCAGCAACTGCGCGGACTCGTGGCGGATTTCCTGGCGGTGCATTTCCATGCGCAGGCGCAGCAGCGCCTTGCGCAGTTCGCGCGGGTTACGGGTGTTTGGCAGTTCTGGCAGGTTCATGGCAACAGGCGCTCCCGGTCCTTGGCAAGTTCCTCGAGGGTGGCGCCGAAGGGCGACGACTCGTCGAACACCGCTGCCTTCAGGCGCAGGCCGCAATACAGCGCGGCGATGCCGTAGAACACGCACAGGCCGATGATGCCGGCCAGGCGATAGCTGTCCCACAGCAGCACCAGCAGCAGCCCGGACAGCGCCGTCAGCAGCAGCAGGGCGAATACGAGGGCCAGGCCAGCGAACAGCAGCAGGCTCAAGGTGCGGCCCTTCTGCTCCTGCAACTCGATGCCGAACAGTTCGATATGGCTGTGCAGCAGCCCCAGGGCAGCCGCACCCAGGCGCTTGCCCGAGGCGCTGGCGCCGTTGGCGTCGTTCTCCATGGGAACCCCTTAGCGCCGGTTGGCCAGCAGGCCGATCAACAGGCCGACGCCAGCGGCAATGCCGATCGCCTGCCATGGTTTTTCCTGTACGTACTGTTCGGCACTGCCCAGTGCTGCCTGGCCGCGCTCGCGCACCGAGTCCTGGGTCAGCTGCAGGGTTTCGCGGGCCTGGGTCAGGCGGTCGTGGATCTGTTCACGCAACTCGTCAGCCTGGTCGCCTGCCAGGTTGGCGGTGTCGGCCAGCAGCTTCTCGGTGTCGCGGACCAGTGCCTGGAAGTCAGCCGTCAATATCTCTTGTGCAGTCTTTGCCGATTTGCTGGCCATGGGTGTCTCCCTGTCGATGAATGTTGGTAGTTCGAGTGATCGCACGCGCGGAAGGTTCAAGTGCCGACGCTGGTATGAGCCTTGCTATGGCTTTGCCACGTTGCGGGGCGCCCAGGGCGAGTATTGCGCCGATTCAGGGCGCCAGCGCAGCGGATACCGATAAACCTTAACCCAATCCACGACAAACCCAAGAAAAAACCACGCAGGCTCCGCCCGGCTCACCGGAACAGGGCAGGGAGCTGGCACCGATTCGGTGCAGGGATGCAGGTTCTTGAACTGTCCTGGTGCCTTTTTCAGCAGGCCTGCCTATTTCATGGAAAACATGCACAGCGCGATGGACTCTCTGGTCCACGGTTCCAACACCCTGTTCATTCTCATGGGCGCCATCCTGGTGCTGGCCATGCATGCCGGCTTCGCGTTTCTCGAAGTGGGCACGGTGCGTCACAAGAACCAGGTCAATGCCTTGTCGAAGATTCTCAGCGATTTCGCTATTTCTGCATTGGTGTACTTCTTCATCGGCTACTGGATCGCCTACGGGGTCAGCTTCTTCCAGCCGGCGGCGGCGCTGGCTGCCGACCATGGCTATGCGCTGGTCAAGTGCTTCTTCCTGCTGACCTTCGCCGCGGCGATCCCGGCAATCATCTCCGGGGGCATCGCCGAGCGGGCACGCTTCGTGCCGCAACTGTGCGCCACGGCGTTGATCGTGGCGTTCATCTACCCATTCTTCGAGGGGGTGGTGTGGAACGGCAACCTGGGCGTACAGGCCTGGTTGCAGGCACGCTTCGGTGCGCCGTTCCATGACTTTGCCGGCTCGGTGGTGGTGCATGCCATGGGCGGCTGGCTGGCGTTGGCGGCGGTACTGCTGCTGGGCGCGCGCCGCGGGCGCTACCGTGAGGGCCGGCTGGTGGCGTTTGCGCCGTCGAGCATTCCTTTCCTGGCATTAGGGTCGTGGATCCTGATCATCGGCTGGTTCGGGTTCAACGTCATGAGTGCCCAGACCCTGCAGGGTGTCAGCGGCCTGGTGGCGATCAACTCGCTGATGGCCATGGTCGGTGGCACCCTGTCGGCCTTGCTGGCCGGGCGTAACGACCCAGGTTTCCTGCATAACGGGCCGTTGGCCGGGCTGGTGGCGGTGTGTGCCGGTTCCGACCTGATGCACCCGATTGGTGCGCTGGCCACCGGCCTGGTGGCGGGCGCGCTGTTCGTCTGGAGCTTCACCGCAGCGCAGAACCGCTGGAAGATCGACGATGTGCTGGGTGTGTGGCCGTTGCATGGCCTGTGTGGCGTATGGGGTGGCATGGCCTGCGGCATCTTCGGCCAGGAGGTACTGGGTGGCATGGGCGGTGTGAGCCTGGTCAGCCAGGTGCTGGGCAGTCTGATGGGCGTGGTGGTGGCATTGGCCGGCGGTTTTGCCGTGTATGGTGCAATCCGCGCGCTGAACGGACTGCGCTTGAGCCATGAGCAGGAGTTCCAGGGCGCGGACCTGTCGCTGCACCGTATCGGCGCCACCAGCCAGGATTGAGCCAGGTCAGGTGCACTGTGCGCAGGACGGACCTAGAATAGGTTTCCCTCCTGCCAACGCGGACTTGCCCCATGCTGCCTGAATGCCAACTGTTCGGCACCCTCGGCTGCCACCTGTGTGAAGTGGCCGAGGCCGTGCTGATGCCCTTCGTCGACCATGGCCTGCTGGTAGAGCTGGTCGACATTGCCGAGAACGAAGCCCTGTTCGAACGCTACGGCCTGATCATTCCGGTGCTGCGCCGCTGTGACAACGGCGCCGAACTGCACTGGCCGTTCGATGCCGAACAGGTGGTGGCGTTTCTCGCGCAGTAATTGCGCCAGGGGAGGTCTGTCCCTGCTCCATGCGGCATGCTGCGTTGTGATGATCGGCTGCCGGCACCTTGAGGCCGGCATTTTTCACCGGTCATCAGGAACCCAGCCATGCTCATTTCACCCCATTTCACCCTCGATGAAATGACCGTTTCGCAGCTCGCCGCCAGGGAAGGGCTCGACAATAATCCACCAGCCGAGGCGCGTGCCAACCTGCAGTTGCTGTGCAATTCACTGGAGCAGGTGCGGGCGCTGTTCGGCGCACCGGTCATCGTCAGTAGCGGCTATCGCAGCCCCGCGGTCAACCAGCGCATTGGCGGGGCGCGGACGAGCCAGCATTTGCAGGGGCTGGCGGCTGACTTCACGGTGTTTGGAGTGAGCCCGCGCGAGGTTGTGCTCCGGGTCAGCGAAAGCGCCATTCCCTTCGACCAGCTGATCCTCGAATTCGATAACTGGGTGCACCTGGCCGTATCGCGCGGCGTCCCTCGGCGCCAGGTGTTGACCATTCGTAAAGGCAGCGGCTATCTGCCGGGGCTGCAATGAAGCGCATTGACGGCGGCAAGGGGATGTTCGTATGCTGTATATAAATACAGTATCGAGGTGAAGCCATGCTCAATGTCGAGCAACTCAAGTACAGCGTCAACCGCATGCCCGTCGAGCGGGTGGCCGATGCTGTTCTGGAACTGCGCCTCGAAGGCCTGGTTACCGACGACCGTACGCCGTTCGGCAAGGTCCACTTCAATACCTGCTTCGCCGAGATCGAGGCCTTGTTCCAGCGTGCCGGCTACCATCGTGGGCTGGACGTGGTGGGTTACCAGGGGTTGCTGTATGCCCTCTATGACCCTGGGCGCTGGGAGCCGGTGCAGGTGTTGCGCTGGCTGAAGGAGCGCTGTGAGGCCATTGCCCAGGCTGGTTGAGGGCGCGGGCTTGGGGGATAATGCGCGACCGTGAACGTTTCGAGCCCTGCCATGACCACGCCTTTCGACCCCGCCCGCCAGCAAGCCAGCACGGTGTGCCTGCCCCCCGGTAACTGGGCGACGGTGCTCGACTGCCTGTGTGACCATTTCAAGGCCATCGACCGCGCCCAGTGGCTCGACCGCTTTGCCCGTGGCCGGGTGCTGGATGCCGAGGGCAGGGCGGTTTCTGCCGAACTGCCTTACAAGCGCGGTATGCGTTTGCACTACTTCCGTGAGGTGCCGAACGAGCGGCCGATCCCGGTGCAGGAGACCATACTGCATGTGGATGAGCACCTGGTGGTGGCCGACAAGCCGCATTTCCTGCCAGTGACGCCGACTGGTGAATACGTCGAACAGACCTTGTTGCGCCGCCTGATCCGCCGCCTGGGCAACCCGCATCTGGTGCCGTTGCACCGTATCGACCGGCATACCGCCGGGCTTGTGCTGTTTTCCGCCAACCCGCAGAGCCGCAGTGCCTACCAACGGCTGTTCCCTGAACGTCGCATCGACAAGCGCTACCAGGCCATTGCCGCGGCCATGCCGCAGCACGTTTTCCCGCTGGTGCACAAAAGCCGCCTGGGACATGGCGAGCCGTTTTTCCGCATGCATGAGGTAGAGGGGGAGGCCAACAGCGAAACCCTGGCCGAAGTGCTGGAGAAGAACGGTGAGCTGTGGCGTTACGGGCTGTCGCCGGTGACTGGCAAGACCCATCAGTTGCGTGTGCACATGGCAGCATTGGGGGCGGGGATCTGCAATGACCCGTTCTATCCGCAGTTGGTCAACGAAGAGGATGACTACCAGCGGCCGCTGAAGTTGCTGGCGCAGAGCCTGCGCTTTGCAGACCCGCTGAGCGGGGAAGAGCGCTACTTCGAGAGCCGCTTGCGGCTGGATTGGTAAAGCACACGCTCATTGCAGGAAGCAGTTGCAGTGAATGCACTCTGAAGGCTTGCGCGGTCCCCTGTGGGAGCGGGTTCACCCGCGAATAAGCCTGTGCGCTGGATGGCACCGGCTTTGCCGGTGTTCGCGGGTGAACCCGCTCCCACAGTGACCGCGCAATCTTCTGAGTTTTGCGCAAAGCAGTTAATCCCAAAGGTACGGCGCAGCTACAAGTGCATGCCGTACCTCTGGAAGCCGCCCTAGCGGTTGAACCGTTCCACCAGCGAATACTGGCTGCCAGCAGTACTGGTCAGCTCTTCGCTTAGCAGCGCCGAATGCTGGGCCTGTTCGGCAGTCTGGTCGGCGAGGTCGGCGATGGTGCTGATGTTGCGGCTGATCTCGTCAGCCACCGCAGTCTG
>Ga0247820_10000437_pt1 | contig 22184 bp, 22 predicted proteins | sample 13C_Glucose_Day1_2_FD_192480 | JGI IMG/M metagenome (GOLD analysis project Ga0247820, IMG submission 192480) | Soil microbial communities from agricultural site in Penn Yan, New York, United States - 13C_Glucose_Day14 | ecosystem: Environmental > Terrestrial > Soil > Agricultural land | place...
GCACGGCGGCTGCCGGGCCGCCGTGCTCGGGCGCGGGGCGGGCGGCGGGCAGGGCGGCACGACCGTCCTGCTGGGCCTCCTGCACCCGGGCGGCGGCACGGGCGCCCGCCCGGTAGGCGGCGATCGCTCCCGCGCGGGCCGCCCGTACGTCTCCCGCGCTGTCCAGGGCCCGGGGGGCCGCCGCCGGGGTGAGACCGCCGGCCGTCTGCGTGCCGCCGCCGGGCAGCCGGCCCGCCCGCGCCTCGATGGCGGCGCGGCGGTCGGCGTCGGGGTCCGGGCCCGCGGTGAACCCGGGCGGCCAGGCCGGTCCGGCCCCGGTGTCCGGCGTACCCGCCGGTCCCGGCGCCTCGAGCGCCCCCGCCGGCCGTCCCGGTTCGTCGTCCGGAGCGGGCACCGGGTCGTACCCGCACAGCGCCTCCTCCGCCGCGCCGACGGCGAGGCCCGTCAGCATCACCCGGCCGTCGTCACAGACGAGCACCGTGCGGGCGGTGATGTTGCGGTGCACCCAGCCGTGGGAGTGCAGCACCCGCAGGGCGGTCAGCACGTCGGAGGCGACCTCGGCGGCCCGGTAGGGGGACAGCGGCTCCTCGGCGAGCAGGGCGGCGAGCGGACGCGCGGGCACGAGTTCGCTGACTATCCACAGCGAACCGCCCTCCGCGAACACGTCGAAGACCTGGTCCAGGCGCGGGTGGTCGGGGATGGCGGCGGCCGCCTGCGCGGCCTCGACCGCGCGCCGCACGACCGGGTCGGCGGGCCGCCGTGTGACGGCGCGCGCGGACGCGGGCCCCCGCCCGCCCCGCCGGGCGGCTCCGTCACGGGCGGTGAAGCCGTCGGGCAGCCCCTCCGCGTCGAGCACCTCGGCCTCGACGACCTCCGGCAACGGGACCTGGCGGACCAGGACTTCCTGCCCGCTGTAGGTGTCGAAGGCGCTGGTCTCGGTCAGTTCGTACTCGTCGGAGGGGGGCAGCGGCAGGCGGTAGCGGTCGGCGAGCACCCGTCCCGCATAGTCGTCCACGTTGCCTCCCCCGGCATTACGGTCGGTCGGATCCGGTCGCCCGGCGGGCCGTTCCGGGTGCGTACGGTCCGCAAGCACTCACGATACGTGCCGGAGGCAACCCGCAGAGAGGGGATGCCACATCTGACTCCCCAATCCGCGGGCCGCTCATGCTCAGGACTTCGGCTTGAACGTCTTCGTCAGCGTCCGCCAGGTGTCCTCGCGCAGGTCGCTGTCCCACTCGCCTGCCTTGGCCGTGTACATCAGCCCGTAGCCGAGCCGGTCGCCGACGACGGTCCCGCGGTCGACGGACCGGTAGGTGGTCCCGCCCTCCACGTAGGTGAACTCCCAGTCGGCCGTGTTCCAGCCCCGGTACTCCACCGCTTCGATCCGTATCCGCTTGTACTGCGAACGCACCATGTAGCGTTCCTGGTTCTGCCAGTCGGCGACCGGGTCGTCCTTCGGCGTGGTGGTCCAGCCGATGAGCAGCTTCTGCCCGTCCGGCCCGGTGAACCGGTCCCCGGCCGACCCCGACGACTGGAACTTCCACCCGTCGGGCAGTCCGATCGAATACCCCTGCTTGCCCTTGTGCGTCGTCTTGGCCGAGGTGCCGCCGTCGTCCTCGTCCTCGTCCTCGTCGCCGGCCGAGTCGTCCTTGTCACCGGCCCCGGCACCCGCGCCGTCCGACGCAGGCCCCGACCCCGTCGCGGTGCCGGCCGGATCGGTCGCCGTGCCGTCGGTGCGGGTGCCGTCGCTGTCGTCGCTCCTGGTGTCGGCGCTCGGGGTCGAACCGGCCGTCGTACGGTCGCCGCCGCCCTTCGCTCCCGTGCCGCCCCCGTCGTCACCGAGCGTGAGGGCCAGCACCGTGCCCAGCACGGCGAGCGCCACGACCACCGCAATGATGATCAGCGTCCGCCGCGGCACCACATCGGTGAGCGGGGCTCGCGGGACGGGCCTGGCCGGCAGGTCGGGCGGCGTCATCACCGGCCACCCCGAACTGCGCCCGCCGGCTGCGGCGTTCCGCTGCCCGGCGCCCGGCGCACCCGGACCGGACGCCGTCGCCGGCTCCGTGGCGGGGGCCGCCGGGGACGCCGTGCCGGAAGCCGAAGTGCCGGTGCCGCTGCCGGACTTGGCGCGGGCCGCGGCGGCACCGGCCGAACCGGCGGCCACCGCCGCCTTCCGCACGGAACGCAGCGCGCCGCGGAGCTTCTCCCCGGGCTGCTCGGGCAGCGGCACGACCTTCGTCGCGTCCGCCGGTTCCGGGTCGGCGTCCTGGGACGCGGGGGCGTTGACGATTGCGTTCAGCAGGGCACGGGCGCCTGCGTCGTCGAGCCGCTGGGCCGGGTCCTTGGTGAGCAGGCCGTAGATGACGTCCTTGAGCGGTCCCGCGTTCTTCGGCTCCTCGAGCGGTTCGGTCATCACCGCCGTGAGCGTCGCGATGGCGGAGCCCTTGTCGTACGGCGGGGTGCCCTCCACCGCCGCGTACAGCAGCCCGCCGAGGGACCACAGGTCGGCCGCGGGACCGGGCTTGTGCCCGCGGGCCCGTTCCGGGGAGATGTAGGAGGGGGCGCCTACCAGCATGCCGGTCGAGGTGATGGACGGGTCGCCCTCCACCTGGGCGATGCCGAAGTCGGTGAGCACGACCCGGCCGTCCTCGGCGATCAGCACGTTCGACGGCTTCACGTCGCGGTGCAGGATGCCCTCGCGGTGCGCGGAGCGCAGGACGTCCAGGATGGCGAGGCCGACCTCCGCGGCGCGGCGCGGCTCCAGCAGGCCGTCCTCCCGGATGGCCTCGGCGAGCGACTTGCCCTCGACGAGTTCCATCACGATCCAGGGCCGGTCGTCCTCCTCGACCACGTCGAAGACGGTCACGGCGCTGTTGTTGCGGATCCGTGCGATGGCCTTGGCCTCGCGCAGGGTCCGGGTGATCAGCCGCCGCTTCTCCTCCTCGTCGATGTTCGTCGGGAAGCGGAGCTCCTTGACGGCGACGGTCCGCCCCAGGGTCTCGTCCTGGGCCCGCCACACCGTGCCCATGCCGCCGCGGCCGAGCACATCTCCCAGCCGGTACCGCCCGGCGAGGAGACGTGCGCTCTTGTCCTGACGGGATGTCCCCGCCCGCTCCGCCTCCGACATGCGTCCCCTCATGCAACCCGCCCTGACAGAGCCTTCATTGTCCCTCACCCGACAAGTGGTCCACGCCCAGGGTGCCACTGGCGGCCCGCCGGGCCCCGCGCGAGCGGAACCCGGGTGCCGCTCGCGCGCCCCCGCCCTGCATGATGGGCCCCCGACAAAGGAGGAACCGGCATGCCGCCGCTGCGGACGCTACTGGCCGTTCCCGTGTCGCTGGCCCTGCTCGCGCTGGCCCCCACCGCCTCCTCGGCCCCGGCGGCCCTCTCACCGGAAGCCCTCCTTCCGCTGCTGGTCACGCAGGGCGGCGCCCCCGCCGCGGCGCTGCTGACCCTGGAGGAGGCCGGGCCCCACTACGCCCACGCCGGGCCGGGCATCGGGCGGGCCGACCACTTCCGCGCCGGCAGCGTCACGAAGACCTTCCTCGCCACGGTCGTGCTCCAACTGGCCGACGAGGGCCGCCTGTCGCTGTCCGACACCGTCGAGGAGCATCTGCCCGGCCTGGTGCGGGGAGCGGGCAACGACGGCCGCGCGCTGACCCTGCGTTCCCTGCTCACCCACACCAGCGGCCTGTACGACTTCACCGCCGACACGCGGGGCACCGTCCCGCTCACGGCTCCTCAGGCCGTCCGCATCGCACTCACCCACCCCCCGGCCGCACGCGGCCGCTTCTCCTACTCGAACACCAACTACGTCCTGCTCGGCCTGGTCGTCGAGCAGGTCACCGGCCGCTCGTACGCCGCCGAGACCGAGCGCCGCATACTCGCCCCACTGCGTCTGTCGGGCACCTCCTTCCCCGGTTCCCGCGCCTCCCTGCCCTCGCCGCACGGCCGCGCCTACGCGGCCGACGGCACCGACGTCACCCGGCTCGACCCGCGGGTGGCCGGCGCCGCGGGCGAACTGGTGACCACGCTCGCCGATCTGGACCGCTTCTACGCGGCCCTGCTCGGCGGCGAACTGCTGCCCCCGCGCCGGCTGCGCGAGATGCTCGACACCCGTGCCGCACAGGGCTCGTACGGCATGGGCCTGTTTCCCGTGACGCTCCCGTGCGGGACCACGGTGTGGGGGCACGACGGGCGCATAGCCGGCAGCTATGTGCGCACCGCGGCCACCGTCGACGGCCGGCGTGTCCTCACCTTCCGGGTGAACACGGACGCGATCGCGGATCCCGGCCTCGAACCCGCGGTGCTCGCGGCCGAGTTCTGCTCCCGCACTTCCTGGAACGAGCGGCTGCCGAACGAAGATCCCGCTTCCAGCCACCCGTTCGAGTGATTCAGGCACGTTCGCCAAAGCCGCCGACGGCGACTGGAGCGGCTACAGCGGCGCGATGTCCGGCGCTCCCAGCCGCGCCGCGTCCGCCGTCAGGTCGTCGGGCTGCCGCTGCGACTCCCGCTCGGCCTCCACCCGCTTCTCGTAGTGCTGCACCTCGCGCTCGATCTGGTCCTTGTCCCAGTGCAGCACCGGCGCCATCAGCTCGGCGGCCTCCCGCGCGCTGCGCGTTCCCCGGTCGAAGGTCTCGATGGATATGCGGGTGCGCCGGGTCAGCGCATCGTCCAGATGCCGGGCCCCCTCGTGCGAGGCGGCGTAGGTGATCTCGGCGCGCAGATAGTCGTCGGCCGCGCGCAACGGCTCGCCCAGCGAGGGGTCCGAGGCGATGAGGTCCAGCACCTCCGCCGCCATCGCGCCGTACCGCTGCAGCAGGTGCTCCACCCGTGCCGTGTGCAGTCCGGTGCGCGCGGCGGTGCGCGCACGCGCGTTCCACAGCGCGTGGTAGCCCTCGGCGCCCACCAGCGCCGTGTCCTCGGTGACGCAGTCGGCGACGCGCATGTCGAGCCCGTGCACCGCCGCGTCCACCGCGTCCTTGGCCATGACCCGGTACGTCGTGTACTTGCCGCCGGCCACCACGACGAGCCCGGGCACGGGATGTGCCACGGTGTGCTCGCGGGAGAGCTTGCTGGTGGCGTCCGACTCCCCGGCGAGCAGCGGGCGCAGACCGGCGTACACGCCCTCCACGTCGTCCCGCGTCAGCGGCACCGCGAGCACCGAGTTCACGTGTTCCAGCAGGTAGTCGATGTCGGCGCTGGACGCGGCCGGATGCGCCTTGTCGAGGTCCCAGCCGGTGTCCGTGGTGCCGACGATCCAGTGCCGGCCCCAGGGGATGACGAACAGCACCGACTTCTCGGTGCGCAGGATGAGCCCCGTCGTGGAGTGGATGCGGTCCTTGGGGACGACCAGGTGGATGCCCTTCGAGGCACGGACGTGGAACTGCCCCCGCTCGCCGACCATCGCCTGGGTGTCGTCGGTCCACACACCGGTGGCGTTGACGACCTGCTTGGCGCGGATCTCGTACTCGCCGCCGCCCTCGACGTCCTGCACCCGGGCGCCCACGACACGCTCGCCCTCGCGCAGGAAGCCGGTGACCCGCGCCCCGTTGGCGGCCTTCGCGCCGTACGCCACCGCCGTGCGGACGAGGGTCATCACGAAGCGGGCGTCGTCCATCTGCGCGTCGTAGTACTGCAACGCCCCGACCAGCGCGTCCTTCTTCAAGCAGGGTGCCACCCGCAGCGCGTGACGGCGGCTCAGATGGCGGTGCAGGGGCAGGCCCCGCCCGTGTCCGCGGGCCATCGACATGGTGTCGTAGAGCGCGACGCCCGCTCCCGCGTACAGCCGCTCCCAGCCCTTGTGCTGCAGCGGGTACAGGAACGGCACCGGCCGCACGAGATGCGGAGCGATCCTTTCCAGCAGCAGGCCGCGCTCCTTCAGCGCCTCCCTGACGAGCGCGAAGTCGAGCATCTCCAGATAGCGCAGACCACCGTGGATCAGCTTGCTGGACCTGCTGGAGGTGCCCGACGCCCAGTCACGCGCCTCGACCAGACCCGTGGACAGGCCTCGCGTCACGGCGTCGAGCGCCGTACCCGCACCGACCACGCCGCCGCCCACGACCAGCACGTCCAGCTCGTGCTCGGCCATGGACGCGAGTGATTCGGCGCGCTGCGCCGGCCCCAGTGTCGCTGTCCTCACCGCTGCCTCCCGCTCATCGGTCGCATCGGCCGCACCCGTCGGGCGAAGCCCGGTCCCCCACCCTCATGCCCAAATTCTGACCGTCCTGCCCGACTCCAGCCACCACGGACCCCCAGCCTGTGGACAACCCCTGCGGAACGACTCACCGAAACTCGGCCGATCAATCCCACATATCGGTCATATTTACTCCTAGTCTGACATTGCGCTCGCCTGTCCAGTCCACACGGCTTGCGCATCTGTCGCACTCCGGATATCGGGAAGGACGGCCCACGCCATGCCCGCAGATCTCGCCGTCATCGGACTCGGCCCGTACGGCCTGCCCCTGGCCCAGGCCGCCGTCGCCGCCGGCATCCCCACCATCGGGTACCGGACCGGCCCGGAGGCGGGCTCCCTCAGCGCCGCCGAACAGCGCCGCATGCTCGCGCAGGGCTTCCGTACGACCGCCAACGCCGCCGAGCTCGGCCGGGTACGCACCGCCGTCATCTGCGCACCGACGCCGCGCGGCGCGGACGGCGGGCTGGACCTGTCCCAGCTGGAGACGGCCGCCCGCACCCTCGCCGCGCGGCTGCGCCCGCACACCACGGTGATCCTCGAGTCCCCCGTGCCCCCGGGGACCACGGAGGGGCCCCTGCTGCGCCTGCTGGAGTCGGGCTCGGGTCTGCGCGCGGGGCGGGATTTCCACCTCGCGCACTCCCCCAGCCGGGTCGACCCCGGCAACCGGGACTTCTCCCCGGCCAACACCCCGAAGGTCATCGGCGGCCTCACCCCCGCCTGCACCGAGTCGGCCGCCGCCTTCTACGGGCGGATCACCGACAAGGTGGTCCGCGCGCGGGGCCTGCGGGAGGCGGAGACCGTACAGCTCCTGGAGACCAACTTCCGGCACGTCAACATCGCCCTGGTCAACGAGATGGCCGCCCTCTGCCACGACCTGGGCATCGACCTGTGGGACGTCCTCAGATGCGCGGAGACCAAACCCTTCGGCTTCCAGGCGTTCCGGCCCGGCCCCGGCGTCGGCGGCCACACCGTCCCCCAGGACCTGACCGCCCACGCGGGCCGCACCCTGCGCATGGCGGAACTGGCCCAGGAGGTCAACAGCCGCATGCCCCGCTACGTCGTGCAGCGCGCCGCCGCCCTCCTCAACGAGCACGGCAAGTCCGCGCGCGGCGCGCGGGTGCTGCTCCTCGGCGTGACGTACAAGCCCGACCTCGCCGACCAGCAGGGCGCCCCGGCCCAGGAGATCGCGGTCCGGCTGATGGAGCTGGGCGCCTCCGTCAGCTACCACGACCCGCACGTACCGTCCTGGAACGTCCTCGACCGGCCCGTCCCCCGCGCGGACTCCCTCTACGAGGCCGCCGCCGAGGCCGACCTGACGGTCCTCCTCCAGCAGCACCGCACCTACGACCTCCAGGGCCTGTCGGTGAAGGCCCAGCTACTCCTGGACACCCGAGGAGCAACCCCCACGGGCGCGGCGCACCGGTTGTAGCGGGGGCGCGCAAGGGCTGCCCGTGCCACCGGGGTTGCTGGTGGGCGGACCATCGCGCGGGTACGGTAGAAAACAGGCGGAGCCCACCGCAGCGGGTACTGCGGCAGGCTCCTGAGCAGTGAACGGAGTGTCCACCCCTAATTCTCGTAGGGGTGGCCGCTCACTTCCCGTGAATCCACAAGATGCACCTCCTGCGGAACTTCACCATCCGCAGACGGATCCGGTCCCAGGCGGTGGGCTTGCGGTGACGGCCCATGGCGCGCCCCCTTCCACGATGCCGCCAGTAGCCCGGTAGGCGGTCCGTCTGGAATTCGGGCCGGGCCCCGAGGGCGGGGTCCGGAACGATCTCCTTGGAAGGGGGCGCCCCAGAGAACTGGGTCGCCGGGCACAGACGCTACCGACTCGGCACCGCCCGTCCCTCGCGTTTTGCCCCCGATGACAACTACGCGCCCCCGGAGCACCACGTGCGCCCCCGGGGTGTGCGAAAGGGCCGGTCACCCCGGGATGGGGTGACCGGCCCTTTCGGTGGTGGCCGGGAGCCGGGTGGGGTTCAGCGGCGGTGCTGTGAGTCCCCGACCGTCACCTCGACGCGCTGGAACTCCTTCAGCTCGCTGTAGCCGGTCGTGGCCATCGCGCGGCGCAGGGCGCCGAAGAGGTTCATCGAGCCGTCGGGGGTGTGGGACGGGCCGGTGAGGATCTCCTCCAGCGTGCCCACCGTGCCGAGGTCGACCTTCTTGCCGCGCGGCAGCTCCTCGTTCACGGCCTCCATGCCCCAGTGGTGGCCGCGCCCGGGCCCGTCCGTCGCGCGGGCCAGCGGGGAGCCCATCATCACGGAGTCCGCGCCGCAGGCGATCGCCTTGGGCAGGTCGCCGGACCAGCCGACGCCGCCGTCCGCGATCACGTGCACGTACCGGCCGCCGGACTCGTCCATGTAGTCGCGGCGGGCGGCGGCCACGTCGGCGACCGCGGTGGCCATGGGGACCTGGATGCCGAGCACGTTGCGCGTGGTGTGCGCGGCGCCGCCGCCGAAGCCGACCAGGACACCCGCCGCGCCGGTGCGCATGAGGTGCAGGGCGGCGGTGTAGGTGGCGCAGCCGCCGACGATCACCGGGACGTCGAGCTCGTAGATGAACTGCTTCAGGTTCAGCGGCTCGTGCGAACCGGAGACGTGCTCCGCCGAGACCGTCGTACCGCGGATGACGAAGATGTCCACACCCGCGTCGACGACGGCCTTGGAGAACTGGGCGGTGCGCTGCGGGGAGAGCGCCGCGGCGGTGACCACGCCCGAGTCGCGCACCTCCTTGATGCGCTGCCCGATCAGCTCCTCCTTGATGGGAGCCGCGTAGATCTCCTGCAGGCGCCGGGTGGCCGCCTCGGCGGGCAGGCCGACGATCTCGTCCAGCAGCGGCTGCGGGTCCTCGTAGCGCGTCCACAGGCCCTCGAGGTTCAGCACGCCGAGGCCGCCGAGCTCGCCGATGCGGATCGCCGAGGCCGGCGAGACGACCGAGTCCATGGGGGCGGCCAGGAACGGCAGCTCGAAGCGGTAGGCGTCGATCTGCCAGGCGATCGAGACCTCCTTCGGGTCCCGCGTACGGCGGCTGGGGACGACGGCGATGTCGTCGAAGGCGTACGCCCGGCGGCCGCGCTTGCCGCGCCCGATCTCGATCTCAGTCACGTCTGTGGCCTTTCCCTGATGCGTTGCAGCGCCTTCCAGTATCCCCGACGGACACGCCGAGGGCGGTCCCGGAGGTGCCCGGAACCGCCCAGGAAGGCCTTCTGCCTACTTGCTGCGGCTGTAGTTCGGTGCCTCGACCGTCATCTGGATGTCGTGCGGGTGGCTCTCCTTGAGGCCGGCGGAGGTGATCCGCACGAACCGTCCGTTGTCCTGCAGCTCGGGCACGGTGCGCCCGCCGACGTAGAACATCGACTGGCGCAGGCCGCCGACCAGCTGGTGGACGACCGAGGAGAGCGGGCCGCGGTAGGGCACCTGGCCCTCGATGCCCTCGGGGACGAGCTGCTCGTCGGAGGCGACGCCCTCCTGGAAGTAGCGGTCCTTGGAGAACGACTTGCGGTCGCCGCGCGTCTGCATGGCGCCCAGCGAGCCCATGCCGCGGTACGACTTGAACTGCTTGCCGTTGATGAACAGCAGCTCGCCCGGGGACTCCTCGCAGCCGGCGAGCAGCGAGCCCAGCATCACGGTGTCGGCGCCCGCGACGAGGGCCTTGGCGATGTCGCCGGAGTACTGCAGACCGCCGTCGCCGATGACCGGGACTCCGGCCTCCTTGGCGGCGAGCGCGGCCTCGTAGATCGCGGTGACCTGCGGGACGCCGACGCCGGCGACGACGCGCGTGGTGCAGATGGAGCCGGGGCCGACGCCGACCTTGATGCCGTCGCAGCCCGCGTCGACGAGGGCCTTCGCGCCGTCACGGGTGGCGATGTTGCCGCCGATGACGTCGACGCCCGAGGAGTTCGACTTGATCTTGGCGACCATGTCGCCGACCAGCCGGGAGTGGCCGTGCGCGGTGTCGACGACGATGAAGTCGGCGCCCGCCTCGATCAGCGCCTGGGCCCGCTCGAACGCGTCACCGGCGACGCCGACCGCGGCGCCGACCAGCAGCCGGCCCTCGGCGTCCTTCGCCGCGTTCGGGTACTTCTCGGCCTTCACGAAGTCCTTGACCGTGATCAGGCCCTTGAGGACGCCGGCGTCGTCGACCAGCGGAAGCTTCTCGATCTTGTGGCGGCGCAGCAGCTCCATGGCCTCGGGCCCGGAGATGCCGACCTTGCCGGTGACCAGCGGCATCGGCGTCATGACCTCGCGGACCTGCCGGGTGCGGTCGGTCTCGAAGGCCATGTCACGGTTGGTGACGATGCCGAGCAGCCTCTTGTTGCCGTCGGTGACCGGGACGCCGCTGATGCGGAACTTGGCGCACAGGGCGTCGGCCTCGGCGAGCGTGGCGTCCGGGTGGATGGTGATCGGGTCGGTGACCATGCCGGACTCGGAGCGCTTCACCAGGTCGACCTGGTTGGCCTGGCCCTCGATGGACAGGTTGCGGTGCAGGACGCCGACGCCGCCCTGGCGGGCCATCGCGATCGCCATGCGGGACTCGGTCACCTTGTCCATGGCGGCGGACAGCAGCGGAATGTTGACCCGCACGTTCCGGGAGACGTACGAGGCGGTGTCGATCTGGTCGGGCGCCATGTCCGACGCGCCCGGCAGCAGCAGCACGTCGTCGTAGGTCAGCCCGAGTGTCGCGAATTTTCCGGGCACTCCGTCGACGTTGGCAGTCATGACACCTTCCCCAAATGGCCTTGATCGGTGCGGATGTCCATGCTAACGGGAAGCGAGGGTGTCTCATTCCACGGTTTCGCACGGCTCCCGGCCTCGTACGTTCGTACGGGACTGTTCATACGGGACCGGCTGATCTTCTGTTCATACGCCGAAGGGGCGGCGCGACGGCGGCTCTTACTGCTCCGCCAGGGCGCGCAGCCGGCTCAGCGCGCGGTGCTGGGCCACCCGGACGGCGCCTGGTGACATTCCCAACATCTGTCCAGTCTCCTCCGCCGTGAGGCCCACGGCGATCCGCAGCAGCAGCAGCTCGCGCTGGTTCTCCGGCAGGTTGGCCAGCAGTTTCTTGGCCCATGCGGCGTCGCTGCTGAGCAGGGCGCGCTCTTCCGGACCGAGTGAGTCGTCGGGACGCTCGGGCATCTCGTCGGAGGGCACGGCCGTGGAGCCGGGGTGCCGCATCGCGGCCCGCTGCAGGTCGGCGACCTTGTGCGAGGCGATGGCGAAGATGAACGCCTCGAACGGGCGGCCGGTGTCCTTGTAGCGGGGCAGCGCGAGGAGCACCGCCACGCAGACCTCCTGGGCGAGGTCCTCCACGAAGTGCCGGGCGTCGCCCGGGAGGCGGGACAGACGGGTGCGGCAGTAGCGCAGGGCCAGGGGGTGGACATGGGCGAGCAGATCGTGCGTGGCCTGCTCGTCCCCGTCGACCGCGCGATGGACGAGCGCACCGATCGCCCCATGGGCAGTGCCCGCCTCGTCGTCGCGCATCGGTCCATGGTGCCTTGCGGACGTCGGGTCCGCGGCACCGTGTCCCTTGTTGTGCACCGAAGCGTTATGAGCAGGTGCGCCGGAACTCATACCCTGCGCCCTCCCCTTCCGCTCGACCGACTCGTCCCCGAGGAACTCCACACCTCAAGGATGCGGCATCCGCGGCGAAACGAGCAGTGGGCACCCTCCGGCCACGACGGACGCCCAGGTGGGCCGGGCTTCCGGTGCCGCCCCCGAGGGTGCTCGTCCGGTACCGGTCCCGCGCGGGAGCGCCGGACGCGGCGCCCCGGGGGACGCCCGCGTCACCGAACCCGCCCGGCGGCATCACGCGAGCGGCGGCTCGCGCGCATGCGGAGCCACCACGGGAAGCACCACCCGCGGACGGCGCCCGCGCCCGCGCCGACGCACCCGGAAGGCACCCGGGTGCCGGCGTCACCGCCGGCCGGAAGCGTCCACGTGTCCGCACCGCCCCACAGGTGAGGCGTCCGCGCGCCCCGGCACCGGGCGCGGCATCCGCGCACAGCCGGCGGCACACGGGCCCGGCGCCGGGCGGGGGCGTGGGGGTGCCCCCGTTCACCGGTCCGCGCTCGATGCCGTACGCCGCTGTCGGCCCGGCCCGAAGGACGGGCCCTAGCGCACGAGCCCCCACCGGAAGCCGAGCGCCACCGCGTGGGCCCGGTCCGAGGCGCCGAGCTTCTTGAAGAGCCGGCGGGCGTGGGTCTTGACGGTGTCCTCGGAGAGGAACAGCTCACGGCCGATCTCCGCGTTGGAGCGGCCGTGGCTCATGCCTTCGAGGACCTGGATCTCCCGCGCGGTGAGCGTGGGCGCCGCGCCCATCTCGGCGGAGCGCAGCCGGCGCGGGGCGAGCCGCCAGGTCGGGTCGGCGAGCGCCTGGGTGACCGTGGCCCGCAGCTCCGCTCGGGAGGCGTCCTTGTGCAGATAGCCGCGCGCGCCGGCGGCCACCGCGAGCGCCACACCGTCGAGGTCCTCGGCGACGGTGAGCATGATGATGCGCGCTCCGGGGTCGGCCGACAGCAGCCGGCGGACCGTCTCGACGCCGCCCAGGCCGGGCATGCGTACGTCCATCAGAATCAGGTCGGAGCGGTCGGCCCCCCAGCGGCGGAGGACTTCCTCCCCGTTGGCGGCCGTCGTCACGCGCTCGACGCCGGGCACGGTCGCGACCGCGCGGCGGAGCGCCTCTCGGGCAAGCGGGGAGTCGTCGCAGACGAGGACGGAAGTCATGGCCGCCCTCCGCAGCTGATGCGCGTCACCTTGAGCCTCCAGGCTGGTACGAAATCGTCACCTGTGCGGTCGACCGCCTCGGACGCCCGCCCGAGCGCTTGTTCCTTCAACCGCCTCGCACTCTCAACGACGGTCACTCGAAAGAGTTACGGGGCCGTCTGCCATCTTCGGCACTCTACGTGAGGAAGCGAACACGATGGAGATATGCGCCCCGGACCCCCGAACTTTCACCACAACCTGTGCCCCATTCAGCCCCTTTTCTTCCCCTTTGCTGGTGTCCGGGGCTAGATTCGCAATGAGTCATATTTTCATCTCCTTGGATCGTAGTTGTACGGTCTGGACACCGGATCCGCCCAGAACGGCTACAAGGGGTCACGCAATGGCAGATTTCTCCCGCCTTCCCGGACCGAACGCGGACCTGTGGGACTGGCAGCTCCTCGCCGCCTGCCGCGGGGTGGACAGCTCGCTCTTCTTCCACCCGGAGGGCGAGCGTGGTGCGGCGCGAAGCGCTCGCGAGAACTCGGCCAAAGAGGTCTGCATGAGGTGCCCGGTACGGGCCGAGTGCGCGGCCCACGCGCTGGCGGTACGCGAGCCGTACGGCGTGTGGGGCGGACTGACCGAGGACGAGCGCGAAGAGCTCATGGGGCGGGCGCGCAACCGGCTGGTGTCGGCGTCGGCCTCCGGAGGGCACACCGCTTCGAACAACTGAAGGAACGTTTCTCCAGAACGCGGGGCACGTACGCGTGCCGCCGCTACTGCCGTATCTGCCGTTTCTGCCGCTTCTGCCGCTTCTCGCCCCGGAGGGCCGGTCAGCCGCCCTCACGCGCGGTGACCACACGCGCGAGAGCCACGGTCACCGGGCGGCCGCCCCCGCCAGCTTGTCCAGCGTCGCGCCGACCGCCGGCACCTGGGCGAGGTCCGGAAGCGTGAGGGCGACGATCTCCCGCCGCACGGCCGGCTCCAGCGCCACGGTGCGCACCCCGCGGGGCCGTACCGCCTCGAGTGCCAGCTGGGGCAGGACCGCGACCCCGAGTCCGGCGCCGACCAGTCCGGCGACCGCCGGATAGTCGTCGGTCGCGAAGTCGATGCGCGGGGTGAAGCCGGCCGTCTCGCACACCTCGACCAGCTGGCCCCGGCAGCGCGGGCAGCCGGCGATCCACGGCTCGTCGGCGAGTTCGTCTATGGCGACGGACTCCGCGCGGGCGAGCCGGTGCCGCTCGGGCACGAGCCCCACCAGCCGGTCCGACAGCAGCGGCCGCACCACCAGGTCGTCCCACTCCTCGGCGCCCGCCGCCCCCTCGTACCGGAAGGCCAGCGCCACGTCGCAGTCGCCCTCACGCAGCATCTCCACCGAGCGCGGCGGTTCGGCCTCCTCCAGGGACACCCGGGTGCCGGGGTGGGCGTCGCGCAGCGCGGCGAGGGCCGCCGGGACCAGCGTGGAGCTGCCGCTGGGGAAGGAGACGAGCCGGACCCGCCCCGCGCGCAGCCCGGCGATGGCGGCGACCTCCTCCTCCGCGGCGGTCAGCCCGGCGATGATCCCGGCCGCGTGCCGCACCAGCGCCGACCCGGCCTGCGTCAGGCGCATCTCCCTGCCGGTGCGTATCAGCAGGGGCGTGCCCACGGACGCCTCCAGGGCCTTCATCTGCTGGCTGACGGCGGGCTGGGTGCAGCCCAGTTCGCGGGCGGCGGCGGAGAAGGAGCCGGTGGTGGACACGGCGCGGAGCACGCGGAGATGACGGGCCTCGATCACCCCACAAGGATAAGCGGTCCTTTGACACGGCGCCGAATAACGCGTCGACGCTTTGGCCCCGGATCGCTTACCGTGCGACCCATGAAGCTTCTGTCAGTGAACCTGGGTCGCCCCGAGGCCGTGCCGTACACGGACCAGCGCGACGGCGTGACCGGTATCGACAAGCGGCCCGTGGACGGACCGGTCAGGGTGGCGGCGCCGGGGGCCAAGGGGGCCGGCGGAAGCGGACTGGCCGGCGACGCGGTGTGCGAGACACGCCATCACGGCGGGGACGACCAGGCGGTGTACGCCGTGGCCCGCGAGGACCTCGACGAGTGGGAGCGCACCCTGGGGCGCCCGCTGGCGAACGGCTCGTTCGGCGAGAACCTCACCACCGAGGGGATCGACGTGTCCGGTGCGCTGATCGGTGAGCGCTGGGCGGTCGGGCCCGAGGTGGTCCTGGAGATCACCTCGGGGCGCATCCCCTGCCGTACCTTCCAGGGCCATCTGGGTGAGAAGGGCTGGGTGAAGCGGTTCACTCAGCGGGCGGCGCCGGGTGCGTATCTGCGGGTGATCCGGCCCGGTGGGATACGCGCGGGCGACGCGGTACGGATCGTGCACCGGCCGGACCACGAGGTGACGGTCGCGCTGCAGTTCCGCGCGGTGACGACCGAGCGGGCGCTGCTGCCCCGGCTGCTCGCCGCCGAAGGGGCGCTGCACCCGGAGGCGCTGGCGACGGCTCGGACGTACGTGGAGAAGTACGGGGCGGGGTCGCCGGCCTGACGGTGCACCACGGGACCGGCACCGAGCGGACGGCTCTCCTCCGGGTAACTACTCTTGCGCCATGACAACGGCTCTGATTACGGGATCGACGGCGGGGATCGGTGCCGCGTTCGCGCGGCGGCTGGCGGCCGACGGACATGATCTGGTGCTGGTCGCCCGCGACACGGGCCGGCTCCGCGAGCAGGCGACCGAGCTGCACGACCGCCACGGCATCGAGGCGGAGGTGCTGACCGCCGACCTGGCGCAGGACAAGGGGATCGAGGCGGTGGCCGACCGGCTCGGCGACCGCAAGAACCCCGTCGACCTGCTGATCAACAACGCCGGCTTCGGCAACAAGGGCCGTTACCTCGACGTCTCCATGGCCGACGAGCTGCGCATGCTCAAGGTGCACTGCGAGGCGGTGCTCCGGCTGACCTCCGCGGCGGCGGAGGCGATGCGTGAGCGCGGCCGCGGCGGTGTCGTGAACGTCGCCTCGACCGCCGCGTTCGTGCCGCGCGGGACCTACGGGGCGTCCAAGGCGTGGGTCGTGCAGTTCACCCAGGGCGCGGCGCTGGACCTGGCGGGCGCCGGCGTGCGGCTGATGGCGCTGTGCCCGGGCTTCGTGCGCACCGAGTTCCACGAGCGGGCGGGGATGGGCACGGACAACATCCCCAACTGGATGTGGCTGGACGCGGACAAGGTCGTCGCGGCGGCGCTCGCGGACCTGGCCCGCGGCAAGACGGTGTCGATCCCGGACCCGCGCTACAAGGCCCTGATGGGCGCGGCGAAACTGGTCCCGCGCGGGCTGCTGGGCGGCTTCTCGTCACGGACGGGACGGAAGTACGGACCGCGCTGACGGCGTCCCCGCGGGTACCGCGGTCACGCCGGGACGGGGGCCGCGCCCCGCGAGAGGATGGGTGGTGTCAGAACCCGGACCCAGGGGGGACCGGAGGCGAGCGCCATGACCTTCATGCAGCTCATCGACTGCAGGACGAACCGGTTGGAGGAGATCGACCGGCTGCTGGACCAGTGGGTCGAGCAGACCAGGGGGAAGCGGACGGCGACGCACGCGGTGGTCGGCAAGGACCGCTCGGACACGTCCCACGTCGTCGAGATCGTGGAGTTCCCGTCGTACGAGGAGGCGATGCGGAACTCGAAGCTGCCGGAGACCGACCGGATCTTCCGGGAGATGGTCGCCCTGTGCGACGGCATGCCGACGTTCACCGACCTGGACGTGGTGCGCGACGCGCGGCTCAACACGGACACCGCGCGACGCTTCTTCGAGGTGCTGACCACCGCGGACGACCTGTCCGCGATGACGGGGCTGGTCGAGGAGCACTACCACGACCACGATCCGGCGAACGAGCAGGACATCGTCGGCCTCGACCACCTCCGGCGCGAGATGGACGTGTGGCGCGGCGGCTTCGACTTCGCGTTCCGGATCGAGGACCGGCTCGCGGAGGGCGACCGGGTGTGCACCCGGTGGAGCTGGGAGGGCACCCACAAGGGCGACTTCCTCGGCATCCCGGCGACGGGGAAGAAGGTCGCCATGACGGGCACGACCGTCTTCCGCTTCGGCGGCAACGGGAAGATCGTCGAGGGATGGTGGCAGTACGACCGGCTGGGCCTGATGACACAACTGGGGGCGCTGGAACCCACGGAGCTCTGAGCCGCCCGAGCCGCGCCGTCGGCACGCGGACCTCGACCCGGCTCCGGCGCCACCGTCCGCCGCGATGCCGGACCCGGCGGGCACCAAGGCTCGGGGACGCCTCCACGCCGGAGGCCCTCACCGGTGGTGAGGGCCTCGTGATGTGGCGTGGGAGGACGGCGATGCCGGCGCGCTAGGACAGCGGCGGCTGCCACCACTCGACGTAGCCCCAGCCGCCCACGGTGGCGATCAGCCACAGCAGCAGCACCAGGGAGATCCGGAGCTCCAGGTAGCGGCCCGCCTTGATGTTCAGCCCCGACCGGTCGAGCCGGAAGTCCCAGGCGGGCGTCTCCCGCACGGCGCCCTCGCAGGTCGCGCACCCGTCGGTGCCTTCCGTGTCCCGCTTCTTGGTGGCCATGTCCCGCACCGTCCTCTCATCGTGTCCCGCACGGACCCTATAACTCTACCTAGGTCATACACAACCTAGGTAGAGTTGCCGAAGGGCGTGAGGCGCTCGACTATTCCGCTGGAGGCAACATAAGTCATGGACAAGATAGGTAGAGTTAGCGATATGAGTGGATTCCGAATGACCAAGCAGACCGAGCTGGTCCTCAGGGAGCTGCTCCGGAACCCGACGCGGGCCCAGTACGGGCTGGCAATCGGTCAGGCGGTGGAACTGCAGAGCGGGACCATCCAGCCCATCCTGGCCAGGCTCGAACGAGCGGGGATACTGGAGAGCTTCTGGGAGGACCCCGACGAGCACGTCGCAAGCACTCCACCCCGGCCCCGACGCCGCTACTACCGGTTCACCACGGACGGTGCGGAGCAGGCCCGCGTGGCTTTGGCCCTGGCTCTGGCCCGCACCAGCAGAAGCAGGCCGGTGAAGCCCGGCACGGTCGCCCCCACTCCCGTCACGGACTGATCGGACTGCACATCGATGGTCACCGCTCTCGCCGCCGCCGTCCTGTTCGTCTCGGCGGCCCTCCTCCTGGCCCTCGCCCTGCTGATAGCGGTGCGCGGCAGGAAGTCGACAGCACAAGCGATCAAACAGCTGCCCGAACCGCTCGACGCGTTCCTGGGCCGGGTGGGCAGGCGGCTCGTGTCCCTGTGGCGGACGAGCCCCGAAGGGGGACAGCACGAGGGGCAGCCCGCGGCCACCCCCGAGGAGGCCCGGGTCGGCGTCAGGCTGCGCTTCATCGGCGCCTTCCTCCCCGACGGTGAGAAATGGCGGCTCGAGGAGACGATGAACCACCGCAACGAGCTGCGGAAGCAAAGGGGACGCCTGCCTCGGTTCTACTACCTGGTCAGCTTCGCGGGAGCGTGCAGGATGCGCTGGGAAGCATGGGCGGACCCCAAGCGGCAGGTCGACTGAGACCGGACGGCGGCGCGAGGGGAGAGCGGCCGACGGGGCCCCCACAGTTGTGGGGGCCCTTCGCATGTTCGGTACGGACGCGGATTGCCATGCTCACGTCATTCAGCTATTGGCTGACCGACATGGGCATAATGGCATGGGCATACAGGCGTAGGCGTTCCGTGCATAGCAGAGAAGGTACCGGGTACGCGCACGACGGAAGGAGCGGCGATGACACCCCTTGTTGATCCCAGCCTCAACAGGCGAAAGCTGCGTATCGCGCTGCGCAGGGCCCGGGAAGCCGCCGGCCTCACTCAGCGCGAGGCCGCGGAGCGCGTGGAGTGGTCCCTGTCCAAATTGGTCCGGGTGGAGAACGGCGCGGTGAGCATCTCCGTGACCGACCTGCGCGCCCTGGCCCAGATCTACGGCATCACCGACCCCGCCGTGGTCGAGGAACTGGAGACCGCGGCCCGCGGAAGCAAGGGGCCCAGCTGGTGGTCCAGTTTCCATGATGTCGTCAATCCGCAGTTCGCCCAGTACCTGGGGTACGAGACCGCGGCCGTCAGCCTGACCACGTACCACCCGATCGTGGTGCCGGGCCATCTGCAGACCCGCGGCTACGCGGAGGCGCTGCTGCGTTCTCGTGTCCTCGACCCCGAGCGGCTCGAGCGCGTGGTGGACCTCAGAATGAGGCGCCAGGAGCGGATGTTCGGGGGCGACGGCCCTCGGGAGACGCTGTTCTTCCTCGACGAGGCCGCAGTCCGGCGCCGGGTCGGCGGCGACGCGGTGATGGCCGGGCAGCTCCAGCAACTGCTGGAGTTCGCGGACCGGCCCGGCGTCACGCTGCGCGTCCTGCCCTTCGAGGCGGGCGCCCACTACAGCACCCTCGGCAGCTTCGTCCTGCTCGGCTTCACCGACGACGAGGACCTGCTGTACCTGGAGTACGCCACCGGCAGCATGACCGGGGGTGAGAACCCCGAGCTGCTGGAGCGTTACCACGAGTGCCTGGAGCAGATCTCGCGCCTGGCTCTCGACGCGTCCGAGTCACTCGGTCTGATCGGCCGCGTCAAGCAGGGTCTGGACAGAGCCTAGCCGGGCCGGGCCCCGCGGAACCCACATGAGCAGGGGGAGGATCGAGGTGACGAGAGCGGCGTGGCGGCGCCTGCGGGAGCTGCTCGTTTCCAGAAGAAGGCAGGACCCTGCGGACTCGGCCGACGAGCCCGCGGAGGAGGACTCAGGGACACCCGGGCGGGAGGGGGAAACCGCCCCCGCGCACCCCGCCCCCGTTCCGGAGGGGTCCGTGGAGCGGATCGTCGGTTGCTCCGCCGTACTCGCCCTGCTCTTCGTATCGAGCGTGTCGATCGTCGCGCTCAGCATGCCCCACGGCTCGTGGGACGCCTCGTGGAAGACCGTCACCTGGATCGTGGTCAGCCTGGTGATCGCCATACCGGCCGCCGCACTCGCCTGGTGGGGCGGGAAGGCCCTGCAACGCCGGAGGAAGGGCCCTATCGGGGCGAACCCGCCCGTGGAACGTACGGAAGACGATCAGAGCTCGGTGGGGAAGCCGTGACGGAATAACGTCCGCACCACAGGCCCGCACTCACCGACACGGCGAGCAGCACGGCCACCCACAGCACTCGCTTCGCCAGCAGGCTCTCCACCAGGAGGGACGCGGCGGCCGCGGTACTCGTGGCGACCGCCCCGACGGCGAGCAGGAAGAGCGCGGGGGGCGCGACGCCGAGGGAGCGGGACCGACCCTCACCCCCGAGCCTCCGCGCTGCAGACTTCTCGATGCCCATAACAGCCCCACACTTTCTGCCGTCCGCCCGAAAGGATGTCATGCGTCCCTTGGTTCTCCGCGTGCGACAGCGCTGAGGAAGCCCGTCCAGGCGAGGGCGGTGAAGCGCAGCACGGTCGCGGCAGGTCGCTTCGAGTCCCGCGCAAGGACATGCCTCGCGAGTACGGCCACCTCCACACACTCCGACTCGTTGCCGCAGGCACTGCTTCTACGCCATAAGGGTCGCCCCTCATGAACCACCGCGGTCTCCCCCCGATCCCCCAAGCTGCCCGAAATGGTGCCCGTCAAGCGTAGTGGCCGACCGTCCACGGCCGCAGGCGAGTACCGAAATCCCTGGCTTCACCTTCGCCATTGGTACCCGGCCGACCACAAGGAGCTACCTGTAGTTCAGGTTAGGGTCAGCTCACCTCGGATGCCATACGAGAACTGGCCCATTCGGGGTACGCCGGTCCTCACGCGGCACCGACGAGCGCCGACCGCGTGTACCGGGCTCATGGCGCCGCTCGCACCCAGCGGCTGAGCGTCTCGCTCCTCTCGTCGTACGTGAGCCAGGTGCCGTCGCCGAGCGGGCGTACGTAGCTGTCGACGGGGCCCGTCGGGTACGTGACCACTCCCCGTATGCGCAGTGTGTGCGCGTCGAGCAGCCAGTGGCGGGCCTGCTCCGGCTCCTCGTCGGCCTCGACCGTGGAGGCGATGACCGTGCCGGCGTCGACGAAGCCGCAGCCGTAGTCCCAGTAGGTCTCGTCCCCGCCCCCGGCTCCGTCCTCGTCGTCGGCCGGCTCGGGCTCCTGCTCGGCGATCACCGTGCCGTCCAGGGCGTGCAGGCGCAGGTCGGCTCCGTAGTGTTCGACCGTCAGGAAGCCCGGGTGCCCCGCGTGGACGTCCGTCAGGATGCGGTCCAGTCCCTCGTTCACGTCCCAGCCGGTCAGCTTCTCGCCGTCCCAGCGCGCCCAGTACAGCAGGATGCCGTCCTGGCCCATGCCGATGCCCAGACCCATGTGCGTACCGTCCGGGTGGGAGAGGTGGTTCGAGCCGGCCGCCGCGCTGTCCAGCGGCAGCGACGCCAGCTCCCGTCCGTCCCGGGCGTCCAGGACGACCCAGCGCTCCTCCGCTTCGCCCGGCTCCTGCTCGGCCACGACATGGGCCCACACGAGCCGGCCGTCGTCCGAGATCCGGCAGGAGCCGCTCTCCAGACCACGGCACACCTCCTGCTCGTCCCCCGTGTGCGGGTGACCGAGCTCGGGGCCCCAGCAGCCGTGCCGGTACTCCCACAGCGTCCGGCCGCCCGCAGCCATCGCCCGTACCGAGCGCTGACCCGAGAACACCGCGAAGGTGCCGTCGGGGCTCACCGAGTGGACGCCGTGGTCCCAGCGCGGCCAGGGCAGCGGGAAGACGGCCGCCGGCGCCCGCTCCCCCGCGAACAGCTCCCGGAGGTCGTGGACCTCCAGCTCGTGCCCGTTCCGGAGGAGGGCGCGGTGCGAACCGTCCCCCCGGCTCTCCAGGGCGAACCCGTTGACCAGTACGCGCCCACCCGGCAGCCTCACCGAATCGCGCAGTTGTGCGGTGATCGACATGTCCCGAAGGTAACCGGCCCCACTGACAGAGCAGCCGCCGGCCAGCAGGTGCTCGAACGAAAACGGCATCCGCTCCGTCGGTACTCATGAGGCCGGGCACATCTTCGGACTGTCCTGGCCCTCCGCAGCATCTACCAGGAGGAACACATGAACCGGTCGGGGCGAATGACACGTCTGCCTCTGATGGCAGCCATGCTGGTGCTGGCCGTGGCCTGCACATCGGAGAGCAGCAGCGACGGAGCAGACGGGCAGGCGGCATCGTGCGCCTACCTCGTCCACTACCAGGACCGCAGCTACCAGGACGTCGCGAACGTGGAGTTCACGGCGGGTGAGGAGCTCGGGTCCGCCACCGTCCCCCCGTGCGACGACACCGGTGGCCAGGAGGACGCCGAACAGTCCGGGGA
>Ga0247820_10000438_pt1 | contig 22163 bp, 16 predicted proteins | sample 13C_Glucose_Day1_2_FD_192480 | JGI IMG/M metagenome (GOLD analysis project Ga0247820, IMG submission 192480) | Soil microbial communities from agricultural site in Penn Yan, New York, United States - 13C_Glucose_Day14 | ecosystem: Environmental > Terrestrial > Soil > Agricultural land | place...
CGCGATATCACCCGCCAGGCTGAACTGGGCGAAACCTGTCGCGACCTGTCCGACCTTGCTGACGCGGCGATCGACGAAGCTTATCAATGGCTGTATCCGCGCCACTGCCAGCAGTTTGGTACGCCGATCGGTAACCGCAGTGGTGAACCGCAGCATATGGTGGTGCTGGGCATGGGCAAGCTGGGGGCGGTCGAGCTCAACCTGTCATCGGATATCGACCTGATCTTTGCCTTCCCCGAGGGCGGTGAGACCGAAGGGGTCAAGCGCTCGCTGGACAATCAGGAATTCTTCACCCGTCTGGGCCAGCGCCTGATCAGGGCGCTCGACCCGGTCACCGTCGATGGCTTCGTGTTCCGCGTCGACATGCGCCTGCGCCCCTACGGCTCGGCCGGTTCGCTGGTGCTTAGCTTCAATGCCCTGGAGCAGTACTACCAGGATCAGGGCCGCGACTGGGAACGCTACGCGATGATCAAGGCGCGGGTGGTGGCCGGCGACCAGGCAGCTGGCGCGCAACTGCAGGAGATGCTGCGCCCGTTCGTGTATCGGCGTTACCTGGATTTCTCGGCGATCGAAGCGCTGCGTACCATGAAGCAGCTGATACAGCAGGAGGTGCGGCGCAAGGGCATGTCCGAGAACATCAAGCTTGGCGCCGGTGGTATTCGTGAAGTGGAGTTCATTGCTCAGGCCTTCCAGCTGATTCACGGTGGGCGTGACTTGAGCCTGCAGCAGCGGCCATTGCTTAAAGTCCTGGCCACCCTGGAGGGGCAGGGTTACCTGCCGCCGGCCGTGGTAGCGGAGCTGCGTGAAGGGTATGAGTTCCTGCGTTATACCGAGCATGCCATCCAGGCCATTGCAGATCGTCAGACGCAGATGCTGCCTGATGACGAGACCGACCGTGAGCGCGTGGCCTATATGCTCGGCTTTGCCGGCTGGCAGAGCTTCCACGATCAGCTGATGCACTGGCGCGGCCGTGTTGACTGGCACTTCCGCCAGGTCATCGCCGACCCTGATGAAGAAGAAGGCGAGGGTGACCTGGTGGTTGGCGGCGAGTGGTCGCCCTTGTGGGAGCAGGCGCAGGATGAGGAGGCCGCCGGCCGTCAGCTGGAAGAGGCCGGTTTCAATCAGCCCGCCGAAGCCTTGCGCAGGCTTGCGGGGTTGCGTGCCAGCCCACAGTTGCGCTCGATGCAGCGCATCGGCCGTGAGCGTCTGGATGCCTTCATCCCGCGTCTGCTGGCCCAGGCGGTTGAGCATGACAACCCTGACCTGGTACTGGAACGTGTATTGCCGCTGGTCGAAGCTGTGGCGCGGCGTTCGGCCTACTTGGTGCTGTTGACTGAAAACCCGGGAGCCTTGCGCCGTCTGCTGACCCTTTGTGCCGCCAGCCCCTGGATCGCCGAACAGATCGCCCGTTACCCATTGCTGCTCGATGAGTTGCTCAATGAAGGCCGGCTGTTCAGCCCGCCGCTGGCCCCGGAGCTGGCCGCCGAGCTGCGCGAGCGGCTGACGCGCATCCCCGAGGACGATCTTGAACAGCAGATGGAGGCCTTGCGCCACTTCAAGCTGGCCCACAGCCTGCGCGTGGCAGCCTCCGAGATCAGTGGCAACCTGCCGTTGATGAAAGTCAGCGACTACCTGACCTGGCTGGCCGAAGCCATTCTCGACCAGGTGCTGGCTCTGGCCTGGCGCCAGACCGTGGCGCGCCACGGCCAGCCCAAGCGCAGCGACGGCAGCCTGTGCGACCCGGGCTTCATCATCCTCGGCTACGGCAAGGTGGGCGGCCTGGAGCTGGGCCACGGCTCGGACCTGGACCTGGTGTTCATCCACGACGGCGACCCGCAGGCGGAAACCGACGGTGCCAAGCCGATCGACAGCGCGCAGTTCTTCACGCGCCTTGGCCAGCGCATCATCCATTTGCTGACCACGCAAACCAACTCAGGCCAGCTTTATGACGTCGACATGCGCCTGCGGCCATCGGGCGCAGCGGGGCTGCTGGTCAGCTCGCTGGGCGCGTTCGAGCGCTACCAGCAGAGCGAAGCCTGGACCTGGGAGCATCAGGCCCTGGTGCGCGCCCGCGTGCTGGTGGGCTGCAAGCAGGTGGCGGCAGCGTTCGAGGGTGTGCGCGCCAAGGTTCTGGGCCAGGCTCGTGATCTGGACAAGCTGCGCAGCGAAGTCAGCGAAATGCGCGCCAAGATGCGCGACAACCTGGGTACCAAGGCCACCGCCGCGGGCACTGCGGCCAATGCCTTCGATGCGGGGATGGCGTTCGATATCAAGCAGGATGCCGGCGGTATCGTCGATATCGAATTTATGGTGCAATACGCCGCTTTGGCCTGGTCCCACGACCATCCGGCCATACTGCGCTGGACCGATAACATTCGCATTCTGGAAGAGCTGGAGCAGGCGGGCTTGATGCCGGCCAGCGATGCGGTTTTGTTGCGTGAAGTGTACAAGGCGTTTCGCTCAGCCTCGCACCGCCAGGCCTTGCAGAAGCAGGCCGGGGTGATCGATGCGGCACAGTTTGCCGATGAGCGCCGCGAGGTGCGGCGGATCTGGGGTGAACTGGGATTGGCATGAGATTGTTGGGGCCGCTTTGCGGCCCTTTCGCGACGCAAGGCCGCTCCTGCAGGGGCCTAAAGGCCGATGTTCCACCACCGGTGTTACACTGTCCGCCACATAGCCTGAATATAAAGAGGGGAGGCCAGGCTGTACCGCAGCCTGCAGCCTCCCCGAGCGTTTCTGGACTAAGCATGAGAATACTGATCATTGGCCCCAGCTGGGTCGGCGACATGGTGATGGCGCAAACCCTGTTCCAGTGCCTGAAACAGCAGCACCCCGACTGCGTGATCGATGTGCTGGCACCCGAGTGGAGCCGGCCGATCCTTGAGCGCATGCCCCAAGTGCGTCAGGCCTTGAGCTTCCCGCTCGGCCATGGCGCACTGGAACTGGCGACGCGCCGGCGCATCGGCAAGTCCCTGGCCGGCCAGTACGACCAGGCGATCCTGCTGCCCAACTCGCTGAAGTCAGCGCTGGTGCCGTTCTTTGCCGGCATTCCCAAACGCACCGGCTGGCGTGGCGAAATGCGCTTCGGCCTGCTCAACGACGTGCGCAAACTGGACAAGGCGCGTTACCCGCTGATGATCGAGCGCTTCATGGCCCTGGCCTACGCGCCGGGTGCCGAGCTGCCGCAGCCTTATCCCCGGCCTGGGCTGCAGATCCAGGCGCAGAGCCGTGATGCAGCGCTGGCCAAGTTCGGTCTGGAGCTGGACCGCCCGGTGCTTGCGCTGTGCCCAGGTGCCGAGTTCGGTGAAGCCAAGCGCTGGCCGGCAGAGCACTACGCCAGCGTTGCCGACGCCATGATTCGTCAAGGCTGGCAGGTTTGGCTGTTCGGTTCGAAAAATGATCACCCGGTCGGCGAGCAGATTCGCGACCGGCTGATCCCGGGTTTGCGTGAAGAATCCTATAACCTGGCGGGCGAAACCTCGTTGGCCGAGGCGATCGACCTTATGTCCTGCGCCAACGCGGTGGTGTCCAACGACTCCGGGCTGATGCACGTTGCTGCGGCGTTGAACCGCCCACTGGTTGCCGTTTATGGCTCGACCTCGCCGGGCTTTACCCCGCCGTTGGCCGAGCAGGTGGAAATCGTGCGCACCGGCATCGAGTGCAGCCCATGCTTCGACCGCACCTGCCGTTTCGGCCACTACAACTGCCTGCGTCTGCTGGAGCCTGGCAAAGTCATCGCCGCCCTGCACAGCCTGGGTGGGCCGAACCTGATCGATACCGTGGCCGAGGTCGAGTAAGTGCGGGTATTGATCATCAAGACCTCGTCGCTGGGTGATGTGATCCACACCCTGCCGGCGCTCACCGATGCCGCCCATGCGATCCCGGGCATCCGCTTCGACTGGGTGGTGGAAGAAGGCTTCGCCGAGATCCCCAGCTGGCACCCGGCGGTCGACCAGGTGATACCGGTGGCCATTCGGCGCTGGCGCAAGAATGTCTGGCAGACCATCAAGAGCGGCGAGTGGAAGGCGTTCAAGCAACGCGTGCGCGAGCGCAAGTACGACCTGGTGATAGATGCCCAGGGGTTGGTCAAGTCGGCGTGGCTGACCCGCTACGTCAAGGCGCCGGTGGCCGGCCTGGACCGTTACTCGGCGCGTGAAGGCTGGGCCAGCCGCTTCTATGACCGGCGCCTTTCGGTCGCCGTCGGCCAGCATGCGGTAGAGCGCGTGCGCCAGCTGTTCGCCATGGCCCTGGCCTATGACCTGCCCGAAGGCATCGGCAACTACGGCCTGGACCTGGACCGCCTGCAACTGCCGCCAGCAGCGCCGTATGTGGTGTTTCTGCACGGCACCACCTGGGCGACCAAGCACTGGCCCGAGGCCTACTGGCGTGAGCTGGCTGAACGCCTGGGCCGCAGCAAGCTGCAGGTATGCCTGCCATGGGGCAACCCGGCCGAGAAAGACCGCGCCGAGCGTATTGCCCAGGGCTTGAACAACTGCCAGGTGCTCCCCAAATTGAACCTTGCCGGCGTCGCCCGCGTGCTGGCGGCGGCAAAGGCCTGTGTAGCGGTGGACACTGGGCTGGGCCACCTGGCCGCAGCGCTGGATGTGCCTACCATTTCGCTGTTCGGCCCGACCAACCCGGGCCTGACCGGCGCCTATGGCCGTGTGCAGGTGCACCAGGCCAGCGATTTCCCCTGTGCACCGTGCCTGCAGAAAAAGTGCACCTACAGACCGAGCGCCGACGACCTGCGCCGGTTCGATCTCAAACGCGAGTGGCCACTGTGCTTCACTCGCCTGAATCCCGAGCATGTGGCGAGCCGCTTGAGCGCGTTGCTGCTGGCTGAGGATGTCCGTTGATGCAACTGGCTTTCGTGCTTTACAAATATTTCCCCTTCGGCGGGCTGCAGCGCGATTTCATGCGCATTGCCCTGGAATGCCAGAAGCGGGGCCACCAGATCCGTGTCTACACGCTGATCTGGGAAGGCGATATTCCGCCCGGTTTCGAAGTGCTGGTGGCGCCGGTCAAAGCGCTGTTCAATCACCGTCGCAACGAAAAACTCACCGCCTGGATGGAAGCCGATCTGGCCAAGCGTCCAGTAGACCGGTTGATCGGCTTCAACAAGATGCCGGGCCTGGACGTGTATTACGCGGCCGACGCCTGTTTCGAGGACAAGGCCCAGACTTTGCGTGGCGGCCTGTACCGCCGCTGGGGCCGCTACCGGCACTTTGCCGAGTACGAGCGGGCCGTGTTCGCCAAAGATGCACGCACCGAAGTGCTGATGATTTCAGAGGTGCAGCAACCGCTGTTCATCAAGCATTACGGCACCCCTGTCGAGCGCTTTCACCTGTTGCCGCCCGGCATTTCCCAGGACCGCCGTGCGCCGGCCAATGCCGCCGAGATCCGCGCGCAGTTCCGCAAGGAGTTCAACCTGGGCGATGACGACCTGCTGCTGGTACAGATCGGCTCGGGCTTCAAGACCAAGGGCCTCGACCGTAGCCTCAAGGCCCTGGCCGCGCTGCCGTCGTCTCTGCGCAAGCGCACCCGGCTTATGGTCATCGGCCAGGACGATCCCAAGGTGTTCCAGCTGCAGAGCGCAGCCTTGGGCCTGGGCGAACAGGTGCAGTTCCTCAAGGGCCGCAGTGACATCCCGCGCTTCCTGTTGGGTGCCGACCTGCTGATCCACCCGGCCTATAACGAGAACACCGGTACGGTGTTGCTCGAGGCGCTGGTGGCTGGCTTGCCGGTGCTGGTTTCCAAAGTCTGCGGCTACGCCCATTACATTGCCGAGGCCGACAGCGGCCTGGTGCTGGATGAGCCGTTCGAGCAGGAACAGCTCAACGGCTACCTGCAGCGCATGCTCGAAGCGCCAACGGCGCGTGCCGAGTGGGCGCGCAATGGGCTGGCATTTGCCGAAACCGCCGATCTTTACAGCATGCCGCAGCACGCTGCCGACGTGATTCTGGGGCAGGAGAGCGCATGAAGCTGATCCTGGCCGAACCGTTCAAGCGCATGTGGGCCGGGCGTGATGCCTTTGATGCCGTGGAGGCTCTGCAAGGCGAGGTGTACCGCGAGCTGGAAGGCCGCCGCACGCTGCGCACCGAGGTCGATGGCGAAGGTTTCTTCGTCAAGATCCACCGTGGCATTGGTTGGGGCGAAATCTTCAAGAACCTGCTCACCGCCAAGCTTCCGGTGCTGGGTGCCGGGCAGGAATGGCGGGCCATCGAGCGCCTGCATGAAGTCGGTGTGCCGACCATGACTGCAGTGGCCTATGGCGAGCGTGGCAGTAATCCGGCCACGCAGCACTCGTTCATCGTCACCGAAGAACTGGCGCCGACCATCAGCCTGGAAGACTTCAGCATCGACTGGGTCAGGCAGCCGCCTGAGCCGGCGCTCAAGCGCGCGCTGATCGCCGAAGTGGCGAAGATGACCGGCGGCATGCACCGCGCCGGGGTCAACCACCGCGACTGCTACATCTGCCACTTCCTGCTGCACACCGACCGCCCGGTGACGGCGCAAGACTTCAAGCTGTCGGTAATCGACCTGCACCGCGCCCAGACCCGGGCGACAATCAGCCGCCGCTGGCGGGACAAGGACCTGGCCGCGCTCTACTTCTCAGCGCTGGACATCGGCCTTACCCGGCGCGACAAGCTGCGTTTCCTGCGCGGATACTTCCAACGCCCGCTGCGCCAGATCCTCAGCGAGGAAGCCACGCTGCTAGCCTGGCTCGATCGCAAGGCGCAGAAACTCTACGATCGCAAAAAACGCTATGGGGATGCACTCTGATGGCGGGTTGGACACTGGCGGCTGGCTACGAACAGCTGGCGGCGGACTTCGGCAGTCTCGATGCAGTGTTTGCCCTGCAGGGTGAACGCCTGACCCGTGACCCGCTCAGCGAAGTGGTCCGCGTCGAGCGTGACGGGGTCAACTATTACGTCAAGCGGTACACCGGCGCCGGCAAGCACATGCGCCGTTATCTCGGCCGGCCGCGCATCAAGGCCGAATGGCAGAACCTCAAGCAGTTCGCCAAATGGGACATCCCGACCGCTGAAGTTGTGGCCTGGGGTCTGGAGCGCAATGGCCTGGCATTTGGCCGTGGCGCGATGATCACTCGCGAGCTGCCTCGCACCGAAGACTTGTCGGCGCTGGCTGAGCGTAATGATCCGCGCCTGGCCGATCGCGCCTGGGTCGAGCACATCAGCCAACAGCTGGCGCGCCATACCCGGGTCATGCATGAGCACCATTTCGCCCACAACGACCTTAAGTGGCGCAACCTGTTGGTCGATGACCGGGGCACGCTATTCTTCATCGACTGCCCGACCGGTGACTTCTGGCGCGGCTTCATGTGGCGCCACCGGCTGATCAAGGACCTGGCATGCCTGGACAAGGTCGCCAAATACCACCTGACGGCGACTCAGCGTCTGCGCTTCTATTTGCAGTACCGCGAGCGCCAGCGCCTGAATGCGCGCGACAAGCGGCGGATCCGTCAGGTACTGAGCTTCTTCGAGGGAAGGGAATGACCGATTACCTGGCCAGCGCGGACCTCGCGCTGCTCAAACGCCATGGCCTGAATGACTTCGAAGCACTGTGGGCGCTGCAGCTCGATGCCGTGGACGAACCCAATACCGGTCGTGGCGGCTGGAGCAGCGTCTATCGCCTGGAGCTCGAGGGCAAAGGGTATTACCTCAAGCGCCAGAGCGACTACCTGACCCGCACTTTGCATCGCCCATTTGGCGAGCCGACTTTCGCCCGTGAGTTCCGCAACATCAGCCGTTACCAGAAGCTGCATATCCCGGCCCTGCAGGCGGTGTTCTACGGTGAGCGCAAGCATGCGGGCCAGCACCGGGCGATTCTGCTCACCCGTGCTCTGGATGAATGGAGCGACCTGGAAAGCCTGCTGGGCCAGTGGCCGCAGCTCAGTGACGTTGAGCGCAACGGCATCCTCCAGGCCTGTGGCCAGCTGGCGCGCACGCTGCACAGCGCCGGCCAGGTGCATGGCTGCTTCTACCCCAAGCACATCTTCCTGCGCCAGCGCCGCGAAGGCTGGGACGCGCAATTGATCGACCTGGAGAAGACCCGGCCACTGCTGTTCGGCATGCGTGATCGCCTGAAGGACCTGGAGCCGCTACTGCGCCGCGCCCGGGCCTGGAGCGAAGCGGATGTGCGCAAGCTGCTGGCCGCCTATCTTGCCCAGCCGGCCGACAGCGCACTGGTCGGCACCTGGTTGCAGCGCCTGACGCAACGACGTCGTGAAAAAGAGGCCCGCTGATGCGTTTGTCTGAATTGAAAGATGCCGGGCGCAGCCCTTCACTGCCGCTCTCGATCAGCTTGGCCGACGCCGCTGGCAACGCCGAACTGCAGCTGTTCAGCCTGCTGCGCGTGCTGCCGGGCCAGCGCTATGTCGGTGCCGGTGTATGGCGCGGTACGCCGGTGTTGGCCAAGTTGCTGGTGGGCGCTAACGCCGCGCGCCATTTCCAACGGGAGCTGGAGGGTGTGAGGTTGCTGGCCGAACAGGGCCTGACAACGCCAAAGCTGCTTGCCGATGGGCTCAAGGAAGGTGAGGGTGGCTGGCTGCTGTTCGAGTTTCTCGACGGCGCCGAAAGCCTGGCCGATGCCTGGGACGAGGTGGCAAACCTGCCGGTGCTGGCCGACGAACAGCACCTGGTGCTTGGCGAAGCGCTGACTGCCGTGGCGCAGATGCATGCCAAGGGCCTCTGGCAGGAAGATTTGCACCTGGACAACCTGTTGCGTCACGGCGGCAAGCTGTACCTGATCGATGGCGCCGGCATCAAGGCCGAAACACCAGGCCAGCAGCTGTCGCGTCCGCGTGTGCTGGAAAACCTCGGGGTTTTCTTCGCCCAATTGCCCAAGCGCCTGGAGCCGTTCATCGAAGAGCTGCTGGTGCATTACCTGTTGGCCAATGCCGAGCACGCGTTGCCGATGGAAGCGTTACAGAAGCAGGTGGACAAGGTGCGGAACTGGCGCCTCAAGGATTACCTGGAGAAGGCCGGCCGCGAATGCACACTGTTCAGCGTCGAGCGCAGCCTTTCGGGCTTGCGGGCGATTCGCCGCAGCGAAGTCCAGGCCATGCTGCCGGTGCTGGAACAGGCCGATACATTGATCGACCAAGGCCACCTGTACAAGACAGGCGGGGCGGCCAGCGTGGCGCGTGTCGAGGTGGGTGGGCGCTCACTGGTACTCAAGCGCTACAACATCAAGAACACCGCGCATTGGTTCAAGCGTTTCTGGCGCCCGAGCCGGGCCTGGCACTCCTGGATTGAAGGCCACCGCCTGGAGTTCCTGGGCATAGCCACGCCGCGCCCTTTGGCAGTGCTGGAGCAGCGCGTCATGGGCCTGCGCAGCCGGGCGTACTTGGTCACCGAACATGTCGATGGCCCGGACCTCACCGCGTGCTTCGCCCCTTATGTGGAAAACGGCGAGGCGCCAGAAGAGCAAGTCGATGCCCTGGTGGAAGTGATGCAGCAACTGATCCGCGAGCGTATCAGCCATGGCGACTTCAAGGGCCACAACCTGTTCTGGCACAACGGCCAATGGTCCTTGATCGACCTTGACGCCATGTGCCAGCACGCCACCGGGCTCAGCTTTGCCCCGGCCTACGCCCGTGATCGGGCGCGGCTGCTGCGCAACTGGCCGAGCAGCAGTGCCTTGCATCAGCGGCTCGACCGGTTGTTGCCAAGGCTCGGCGAGTAGACATCCGGCAGCGCCAGCCAATCGCTGCTGCGCCCTGCCTGGCGCACACGGACGCGCCACTGCCGGTCTTGCCAGCGCAGGATCGCCCACGGCACCACGCCGGCTTCCCGTGCGTGCGGGATCAACAGGTGGTAGCGCCCGGCGAGCAGGTGCGCGCGCACTGGCAGTTGCCCGGCAGGGGTTTGCAGATAAAGCTGGTCGTCTGCCCGATACAACCCTGCCAGCGTGTCCACCACCTCACCCGCCAATGGCGGCTGCAGGCGGCAGCTGGCCAACAACTGCGGCAGATCGGGAAGGCCGTCGTACCACAGCACCGGTGAGTCGATGACCCAGTTGCCATTGGCCAGGCGTTTGACCGGCTGCAGCAGGTAAGCGTCGGGTTGGGTTGGGTCGATGACCCGCCAGCGATGGCCGTCGAATGAGACCTTGTAATACCGGCCGTGGGCATCCTGGATGAAATACAGGGTCAGCCCTTCGAATGTCGATGCTTTCTCGAACACGCCTTCGCCGTGCACACCGTCAATGGCGTAGCGTAGGTGTTCCAGCGCAGGCGTGACGCTGTAGCGCGAGGGCAGTGGCAACGGTGGTTGCGTTGGCATGCCACGCATCATCCGGCGCATCAGGCCGGTGCTGACGACGCTGGTACCAGCGTCGTTGGCATAGCTCAGGGCGTTGTAAGTATGGGTCAGCACGCCGTTGATATCGTCTTCGCTGAAGGCTTCCAGGCCGTTCCAGATTTCGATCACCATGCGCCCCAGCGCGAGCGGAACCTGCACACGGGCGGGCAGCACCAGGCTGATAAGGTCGAGCAAGCGCCAGATCAGGTCGGTGCCCTGTTGGAGATCGGCTTCCCCGGTGGTGCGGCTCTGGGCATCGACCACTGCCAACCAGCCGCGCACCTGAGCCATGTAGTAGGCAAAGAACAGCTCATTTTCGATGGCTGGAGTGCGCAGTACGGGGCTGAGCCGGCCCTTGCTCAGCAGCTGTTCGATACGGACAGGCGCCAGCAGGGGCAGGCGGCTGGCGGCGTAGGCGCGTAGGGCGGGTTGTTTGCGTAGCAGCCGCATCAGTTCGCGGGCATTGCTCAGCCCGCGCCAGGCGCGGCGGTCGGGTGCGTCCGGTGTGTAGAGGATGAACGCGCCTGTGCCGGCACTTTCGGCATTGATCAGCAAAACGCCTTGCAGGGTATGGCCATGGATCGTCAATTGGCGCACGGTGATGCGCTGGTTGTCCACCGGGGGGCGCAGCGCGTTGTGTGGGTAGTCCAGTACCTGACGTACCCAGCGGTAGCCCTGGTCAGCCTGATAGGCAAGGCCAAAGTGCCCGGCGTAAAGTGCCTTGGCGGCCTCGGCGCGCATGCGGGCGCGGTTGATCAAAGCATGGGCATTGAGCCGCCATCCCCCGACCGGGGAATCGATCAACTGGGTTTTCAGGTAGGCATGATAGCTACCGCCGACATTCAGGTGCCTGATCATCGCCTTGATGTAGGCCGGGTTCAGCGCTTCGGGTAATGGCTTGTCTTGACGGTGGGTTACCCGGGCGGTGAGCCAATAGTCGTAGTCGAACCAGTTCAGGTTGCGCAACGCCAGCTCGTGCAGCGGGTAACTCTCCCTGGTTAGCTCGACCATCTGCCCACCGACGCGCTCGAAACCTCGCCAGGTGACGTAGCTCGATGGGTTGAAGGGGTTCAGCTGCGGACCTGCCTGACGGCTGTGCACCACATGTACCATGATGTCGGCGGCTGCGTAGCGCAGGCCATGATCGTGGCGCAGGCGTTCCTCTACGCGCGCGCGGGCCCAGTTCTGCAAGCTCTCCTGCTCGCGGAACTGCGCCAGGGTGAGGATGCCTGGCGCGGCGATGCGATTGCCGGCGGCGACCAGTTGTTGCATGGTCTGCATGATGTGCGTAAGCGCCTGGGGCCCTGCCGTGCTCAACCAGTTGGGCAGGTTTTTTTCCAGCAGCAGGCCGTAGCGCGTTTCGAGCAACGCTTGCTTGCCGACTTCGGCCGCCAGTGAAAGGGCCCTGCGCAGCGTCTCGGCGGCGGGTGCCAGGGCGCCATGGGCAGATGTCCAAGCGTGGTTGACACGCAGGCGCTGCGCTTCGATCAGGGCGTCGACCTGGGCTTGCACCGGGTCATCGGCATACCATTCGTAGCGCAGGCGGTCGGCCTTGGCGGCGTTCTCTATACGCTCCCCATCGACCAGCAGGCGTAGCAGTGGCGGACCCTGCAGTGGGTCGTCGAGGCGTTCGCACAGCTCAAGGTGCAATTCGGCCAGCGATGCGTAGGCCTCGATGCCTTGGGTCAGGCCGCACAGCAACGCCGGCCCGTGGGCCTGCTCCGGGGTGAGCTCGGCAGCCTCGTCGTTACCGGTGATGACCACGAACATACCTGGCAGCACCGCTCGGCTGTGGGGCTGGCTACGGCTGAGGACCAGGCGGTATATCTGGGCACGTGTGGCCATCGCTTGGGGCCGGCGTTGCCAGGCGTTAGGCAGGTCCAGGCACAGGCTCAGGGCATCGGCCTCGGGGGTGGGCAAGGTCCGGTCGCCTTGGCGTAGATTCAACTCGGCATGCATCAGGGCGCGGCGCAGATCGCACAGGCGGACCCTGCGCGAGCGGCCCTGGGGGTCGCAGGCTGCCCAGTATTCAGCCAGTTCGCCTTGTAGCTGCTGACGGGTGAGTCCCGGCCGATCGGGGCTTGGCAATTGTGCCAGCAGGGCGATGATCTGTTGGTCGACGAATTCGATACGTTCCAGCGGTAGCATGTTGCGCTCCTTCGGTCAGGGAGGCGCAACGTTAGGGCCCAGGGCAAGGGCCGAAGCGGTAGCCGGTTATCGCCCGCATAGCCCCCGCAGCCCGAGGATCGCGGGTATGCCCAGGCCCAGCCAGGCCAGGGCATCCCACGCGCCGTCACCCAGCAAGGCGGCGAACAGGCCGGCGGCGCCGAGCAGGCTGATGGCGGCAGGCCAGGTGAAGATGCGCAGGGTCGGTTGCGATTTGTGGCTCATGCCCGCGCCTCCCGGGTTTTGCGCTGTTTGCCCCACCACAGGTAAAGGCCGCTGCCGAGCACGATGATGGTCAACACGTCGAGTACTGCCCAGAGGATCTGCATCGGCCGCCCGCCGTAGTCGCCGAAGTGCAGTGGCTGCGAGAGGCCCATGGCGTCCATGTACCAGGGGCGTTCGCCCACTGCCGTCACCTGCAGGCTGCGCGCATCGATCAGTACGGGCGTGAGCAGGTGCGATGTAAGGTGGGTGGCGCCTTTCATGAACACGGCGTAATGGTGCTCGCTGGAGAACCGCGTGCCGGGGAAGGCGATGAAGTCTGGGCGCATTCCGGGTGCGGCCTGCTTGGCGATGTCCAGCAGGCGGCTGGCCGGTGCGCGCTCGGTAAGTGGCGGGGCGTCACGGTAGGGCGCGACCATTGCGGCTAGGCTGTCGTTGCGCCAGGCGGCGATGACCAGGTCGGACAGGGCGCTGATGACCCCGGTTACACCGACGGTCAGCGCCCAGGCCAGGGTCACCACCCCGATCAGGTTGTGCAGGTCGAGCCAGCGCAGGCGGCGGGATTTGTCGTGGCGCACCGTGGCGAATTGCAGGCGGCGCATGAACGGTGCGTAGAGCACGGTGCCGGAGATGATCGCGACAACGAACAACACACCCATGAACGCCAGCAGCAGCTTGCCGGGCAGCCCGGCGAACATGTCGACGTGCAGGCGCAGCATGATCATCATGAAACCGCCGTTGGCGGCCGGCATGGCGACGGCTTCGCCGGTGCGGGCGTCGAGCATGAAGGTGTGTGACGAATTGGGTTCGGTGCCCGCAGTGGCAGCGGTGATCGCCACCACGCCGTTGCGTTCGTCTTCGTCATAGCCGAAGTACTGCATCACCTCGCCTGGACGATGCTGCTCGGCCTTGAGCACCAACTGTTGCAGGTCCAGGTGCGGGGTGCCTGCAGGCATCTCGCGCAGCTTTGGTGCGTCGCCGAGCAGGTGTTCGATTTCGTGGTGGAAGATCAGCGGCAGGCCGGTTAGGGCCAGCAATAGCAGGAACAAGGTGCAGACCAGACTGCTCCAGGTGTGAATCACGGACCAGCGGCGGATGGTTTGGCTTTTCATCACGGTACCGAATGTGCCTGATGGAACCTGGGGCCGCACAGCGGCCCCGATTCGCTCAGAACTTATAATTGACGCTGGCCACTACGTTGCGTTCGTCGCCGTAGTAGCAGTAGTAACCGTCACAAGTCGACAGGTAATCCTTGTTGAACAGGTTCTTCGCATCTACGGCAACGGTCACGCCCTTGAGGGTTGGGTTCAGACGGCCCAAGTCGTAATGCACCGAGGCATCGTAAACGGTGTATGAGCCCACATGGCCCCAGTCGGTATTGGTGGTGTTGCCATAGGTGTCACCCACATAGCGCACACCGACGCCCACGCCAAAGCCATCGAGCGCACCTTCGTGCCAGGTGTAGTCGGCCCAGGCAGTGGCCTGGTTACGAGGGACCTGGGCCATGCGCTTGCCCTTCTCACCGTCGTTGCCTTTGGTGATCTCGCTGTCGTTATAGGTGTAGGAACCGATCAATTTCAGGTTCTTGGTTACATCCGATGTGGCTTCAAGCTCCAGGCCTTTGACGCGAACTTCACCTACTTGGCGAGTCACACCGCCCTCGGTTACCGACATGTTTTCTTGGGTCAGGTCGAATACCGCTGCGCTAAGCAGTGTCTTGCTGCCAGGGGGCTGGTACTTGATGCCCAGTTCGTACTGTTTGCCTTCGGTAGGTTTAAAAGCATCGGTGCTGTTCACTGCGGCACCGGTTGCGGCCTGGAACGACTCGGCATACGAGAAGTACGGGGTAATGCCGTTGTCGAAAACGTAGCTCAGTGCTGCGTTACCGCTGAATTTCTTGTCACGCTGGGTATTGGTGGCGTCGCCCTGGTTGTGGAAGGTGGTGCCGGTGTGTACCCAGTCTTCACGGCCGCCCAAGGTCAGGCGCCAGTTGTTCAGGGCCATCTGATCCTGGACATACAGACCGGTCTGCTGGGTTTTCTGATCGTAGTCATACATGTCGAAGTACTGGACGTTCGAGAAATCCTGGCCGTAGATCGGGTTGTGGATATTGCTTGGCGGCACGCCGGCCGAACCCCAGCGCCAGCGGGCATTGCTGTCCGAACGTTGGTGATCGAGCCCCAGCAGCAGGGTATGGGCGACCATGCCAGTCTGGAAGTCCGCTTGGAAGTTGTTATCCACCGCGAACTGGGAGATGTCTTCCTCGACGATGCCGGCGGTGCGTTGCACCGTGCCATCGGCGCTGACTGCTTCGTCCGGGCCTGCCGGCCAGATCGAACCGCCGGCGGTGATGCCCTTGAAGTCCAGCTCGTTGCGCGCGTAACGCAGGTTCTGGCGGAACTGCCATGTGTCGTTCAGGCGGGTCTCGAACGCGTAGCCCAAATGATAGTAAGTGCGGTCGTAGGATTCCCAGTCCGGGTCGCCCAGGTTCTTGTGGTGGGAGATCTTGCCTGCAGGACTGTCCAGTTTGGTGCCCTGCAAGGGAAGGAACTGGCCGGTGATACCGGTATCGTCGCGGGTGTACTGGGTAATGAACGTCAGTTTGGTGTCGTCATTGATGTTCCAGGTCAAGCTGGGTGCGATGTTGTAGCGCTTGTCCGGAATATGATCGATCGGTGTGCCGCTGTCGCGCACGGTACCGCTCACACGGTAGAGAAACCGTCCCGCGTCATCGATCTTGCCAGTGCTGTCGAAGTTGATCTGTTTGTGGTTGTTGCTGCCAACCTGGGCTTCAACTTCGTGGCTGCTTTCAAAATCCGGGCGGCGGCTGGTCATGTCCAGCAAGCCACCGGGAGGGGTCTGGCCGTAGACGGAAGAGGCCGGGCCACGCAGTACCGCGATGCGCTCCAGGTTCCAGGGCTCTATTTTCGGCGACGCATAGTTACCCTTTGGCAATGGCAGGCCGTCAAGAAACTGGGTGGGCACGAAGCCGCGCACCAACAGCCAGTCGCTGCGCGAGTCGGAGCCGTAGCCGCTGCTCTGTACGCCAGCGGTGTAGCGCAAGGCGTCGTTGAGATTGAGGACCGGGCGGTCTTCCATCTGCTGGCGGGTGATCACCGTCACCGACCGTGGTAGTTCGGCAATGGCTGTGTCTGTCTTGGTGCCAGCGGCGGTGCGTGTTGCCGTGTAGCCGTCAACCGGGCCCCAGGCGCTTTCGTACGATGCATCGGCATTGATCGCGGTCTCGGGCAACGCCAGGCTGCCATCAGGAACAGCCACCAGGCTGTAGCTGCCGACAGTGCTCTGCTGCAGCTGCAGGCCGGTACCGAGCAGGGCGGCCTGCAGGGCGCCGAGGCCGTCGTACTGGCCGTTGACCGGCGCCGAGTTTCGGCCGCTGACCAGTGCCGGGTCGATGGCCAGGGCGATGCCCGACTGGCTGGCGATCTGGTTCAGGGTGGTGGCCAGCGGGGCGCTGGGCAGGTCGTAGGCGCGCTGTGCGGACTGCTCGGCGGCGAACAGGGCAGTGCTGGCCAACGGGGCAGCCAGGGCGATGGCCAAGGCCATCAGGCTGGGGCGCAGGATACGATCAACGGCACGGGACATGCAGCGGTTCCTCGACGGATAAGTGCTAATTGCTTCCTTGCCGAGCGAGATTTCAGAAGTGACAGGGGTATCTGGAAAAAAAGTGGAAATGGTTTGTATTTGTACGCAGCCAGCTTAGGCCTCATCGCCGGCAAGCCGGCTCCACGGGGGGCGCTATGGTGCTACTTGGGCACCACGCTCACCCACCACTGGGTATGCCGCTCGATCTTCACCGGCAACGCGGGCACCAGCGATGCTAGGGCCAGCTCGGTGTCAGTCAGCGGGAAGCTCCCCGTCACGCGCAGGTCGGCCACTTCATCGGCTACGCCCAAGTGGCCGCTACGGTATTGGCCCAGCTGCGCTACCAAGTCGGCCAGGCGTATGTTGTCCACCACCAGCATGCCGCGGGTCCAGGCATCCGCACCGGCTTGCACTGGCGCGATACGGCCCAGGCCATTTGCGTTCATGAGCACCTGCTGGCCCTCACGCAGTACCTGCTCGTCACCACTGTTCAGCGGCTGCGCTGCGACAGAGGCCTGCAACACCTCCAGGCGGGTGCCGTGGTTTTCGCGACGTACCAGAAAGCGCGTGCCCAGAGGGCGCAGGCGGCCATCGTCGGTGCGCACCAGCAACGGGCGAGGGTCTTGGTGGCCGGTCTCCACCGAGATTTCACCCTGGTGCAGCACCAGTACACGCTGGTCGCCTTCGTAGTCGATGTCTACCGCCGTATGAGTGTTCAGGCTCAGCAGCGTGCCGTCCTCCAGACGCAAGGTCCGCAGTTCGCCGGTGGCGGTGCGCTGATCGGCCAACCAGTAGCTTGCCGATAGCGAGGGCGCGCCGACCCAGGCCAGCAGTGAGCCGAGCAGGAACATGCCGGCCAGCCCTCCGCCCACCTTGGCCACCCGCCGGCGCAACCCGGCGCGCGATTGCTGCAGGGCCTGGCGCGCGGGGCCGGCGGCGGCACTTACCCGCTGATCGAGGGCGCCCAGCTGGCGCCAGGCGCGAGCGTGTTCTTCGCTGGCGGCATGCCAGCGCATGAACTCGCTGCGCTCGTCGGGCGTACCGGTACCGTCGTCCAGGCTCAGTTTCCAGGCGATGGCAGCTTCAAGGACCCCGGCAGAAACCGGTGAGTTGTTCACGTCGGCTCCCCATACAGGGCCACATAGCACTGGCGCATGCCTTGGGCGATGTATTGGCGCACCCGCGATACCGATACGCCCAGGCGCTCGGCGATTTCGGCGTGGCCCATGCCGTCCAGGCGATTGTGCAGGAATGCCGTGCGTGCCTTGCTCGACAGCTTGCCGAGCAGGCGGTCGATGGCCTTGAGGTCTTCGAGGATCAGGTGCTGAAGCTCTGGGGAGGGTTGTTCGGCTTCCGGCAAGCGGGCCAGTTCGGCCAGGTAGGCCTGCTCCAGGGCGGCGCGGCGAAAGTGGTCGAACATCAGCCCCTTGGCCACTGCGGCCAGGAATGCGCGCGGCTCACGGGGGGTGTCCAGTTGTTCGCGCCCGAGCAGACGCACGAAGGTGTCCTGGCTCAGGTCTTCAGCACGCTGACGGCAGGCCATGCTGCGTTGCAGCCAGGCAAGCAGCCAGCTGCGATGGTCGCGGTACAGCGCACCGACCAGTTCGGCGTGTGGGCTCTGAGCAGAAGACAAGCAGTGTCCCCCCCGGAACGAATGCGTTAACTAACGATAATTATTCGCGATTGTTGCAGAGGCGGGGGGCGCGGCGCAATGGACGCTTATCGGGTTGCCACTGACTGTCATGGGGGGCCGGTGTCCGATACTACGGGCGCAGCCCCTTCAAAGGGTATGTTTCTAAAGCCCATGCCCCTGCACATTGCGCCGCCGCCACCTGCGCAACCGCTGCTCCAGCTGCAACGGGCTGTCGAGCTGCTGGCGACGGGCCTGGCTGAACAGGATTAACGCCAGCTCAGCAGTGACTTGGGCGTCTGCGCTGGCGTGGTGGCGCTCATCCACCTGCAGCCCGAAGCGCGCCACCCAGTCATCCAGCCCGGCTTCGCGCAGTACGGTGTCTGGGTTGAGCATGGGCGCCAGTTCAGCGACATCGAGAAAGGGCAGTTGCAAGCGATGACCAAGGGTTTCTTTCAACGCCCGAGCCAACATGCGCTGGTCGAAAGGTGCATGAAATGCCAGCACCGGGCTGTCACCGATGAACTCGAGCAGTTCGAGCAACGCCTCGGCCGGGTCGCTGCCTGCGGCCAGGGCGCTCGGGCCCAGGCCATGGATGAGTACACTGGCGTTGGTTTTCTGGGCCGGGCGGTGCAGGGTGCGCTCGAACTGCTGGGAGAAGTCGATGGCGCCGTCTTCGATGGCTACGGCACCGATCGACAGGACCTGATCGCGGTTGGGGTTCAAGCCGCTGGTCTCAAGGTCCAGCACCACCCAGCGCTGATCACGCAGCGAGCACACGCCCAGCGGTGCGGGTTTTGGCAGGCGCGCCAGGCGTTGATGCAGTGCATCGTCCAGGGCCGGCGCGGCAGGGCGCAGCCAGGCGAACAGGCTCATAGCTGGTACCGCAGGGCCAGGCTGCTTTGCAGGCGCTGCGCCTGGCGCAGCGACTCACGCAGGATGCGCCGGTCCAGATGGTTGAGGCTGTCCGGATCGAGGCGGTTGGAGTACGGCTGATTATCGCGGCTTTGGCGCTGGTGCTGCTGCATGCGCGTTTGCTGGATGAAATGGTAGGCCTCTTCGTAGGCCGCGCCGTCGAGTGCCTCGATAACGCCTCTGTCGACCAGCTGGCGCAGGCGCTCCAGGGTATTGCAGGCGCCGATGCCATTGGCCAGGGCCAGCAGCCGGGCACCATCGACGAAGGGCGTCAGGCCCTGGACCTTGAGGTCCAGGGTTGCGGCCTTGTCGTTGCCTTGGCGGGTCAGGACAAATTCGCGCAGGCGGCCTACCGGAGGCCGCTGACGCAGGGCGTTGTCGGCCATCATGCGCTGGAAAATGCGGTTCTCGGCTACTTGTTCCAGCACGCTTTGGCGCAGTTGTTCGCAACCCTGTTCGTCGCCCCAGACCACACGCAGGTCGAAATAGATGCTCGAGCCGAGCAGGTTCTCTGGGCTGGCTTCACGGATGAAGCCGGCGAAACGCCGTGCCCATTCAGTGCGCGACAGGCACAGCTCGGGGTTGCCTGCCATGACGTTACCCTTGCACAGGGTGAAGCCGCATTGGGCCAGGCATTGGTTGATGTAGTGGGCCAGTGGTAGCAGACGGGCGCGAATGGCTTCGGCTTCGCTGCTGTCAGCTGCCTCGAACAGGATGCCGTTGTCCTGGTCGGTATGCAGGGTCTGTTCACGGCGCCCTTCGCTGCCAAAGCACAGCCAGCTGAACGGCACCCCAGGGTCGCCGCGTTCGGCCAGAGCCAGTTCGATTACCCGGCAGACAGTGTGGTCGTTGAGCAGGGTGATGATCTGGGTAATCTGGGTCGAGGAGGCGCCGTGGGCGAGCATGCGCTCCACCAGCTGGCCGATCTCGCCACGCAGCGCCACCAGCGAGTCCAGGCGCGGTGCATGGCGGATGGTGCGGGCCAGGTGCACGAGGTCGACCCGTTGCAGGGAAAACAGGTCGCGCTCCGAGACCACGCCGCACAGGCGCTGGTTGTCCACCAGGCAAACATGGGCAATGTGTCGCTCGGTCATGGCCATGGCCGCGTCGAAGGCGCTGGCCTGCGGGCTGAGGTAGAAGGGTTTGACGGTCATGTGCCGTTCGATTGCGCTACCGAGGTCGGCATCGACAGTGGCCACCACTTGGCGCAGGTCACGCAGGGTGAAGATGCCCACCGGGTAACGCTGCGTATCGACCACCACGATGCTGCCGACCTGTTGCTCGTGCATCGACCGCACGGCGTCGCGCAGCGGCGTGCCCGGGGTGCAGACCACCGGATGACGCATGGCCAGTTCACCCAGTGGGGTGTTCAGCGAGTATTGGGTGCCGAGTGTTTGCACCGCTTGCTGACGTACCTGTTGGTTGACCTGGTCTAGCAAGCTACTGACGCCACGCAGCGCAAAATCGCGAAACACATCCGACAGGGAGAACACACGGATGAAGGCGGCTTTGTTCAATTGCAGGCAGAACGTGTCCTCGCCCGCCAGGTGTTCGGTGCGGGTAGCGCGTTCGCCGAGCAGGGCAGCCAGCGGGAAGCACTCCCCGCTGGTGATCTCGAAAGTGGTTTCCACACCAGGCTTGACCAGGTGCTGGCGTTCACCGACCACGCGCCCCTGTTTGACGATGTAGAAGTGCTCCACCGGGCCGTCAGCGGGTTTGATGATGCTTTCCCCGCTGGCGTAGAAACGCAACTGGCACTGTTCCACCAGGAACGCCAGGTGGCTGTGTTCCATTTGGTTGAACGGCGGGAAACGCTGCAAAAACTGCAGGGTGCCCTGAATGTTCTGCAGAACGGCAGTTCTGCCCGCCTGGGTGTAGGCGTCGTTTTTGCTCATGACACTGACCGTATCGCTATGCCGAACTATATATATCTATATATAGGTGCGGCCTTGTTGTTCTCGGTCCCCATGGTCGGCTGACGGCCGTGCGGTGCCCATTGGACGTAAGTCTATGAGCGTAGTGTGATCAATATCGCAAGCTGCGGTCTTACCGGTGAGCAAGACTATTTGATGAGACGACCATGGTTGAGCATGACGACATCCTGAGTGACGCCGAACGCGAGGCACTGGCCGGGTTGAGTGCGCCTGTTGCGCCCAGGCCGGTGGTATTGGTGGTTGATGACAACCCGGTGAACAGTGAGGCCCTGTGCCTTTACCTGAAGAGCAGGGGGATCGACTGCATGCAGGCCGATGGTGCTCAGGAGGCGATGTTCAAACTGCATTACGAACCGCGCATTGCCCTGATGATCACCGACCTGCGCATGCAGCCCAAGGATGGCCTGGAGCTGATCCGGCAGATACGTGAGTCGGAACGGGCGGCGTTGTCGATCATCGTGGTGTCAGGCGACACCGATGTGAAAGAGGCGGTGGATGTGATGCACCTAGGGGTGGTGGATTTTTTGCTGAAGCCGGTGGATCTGGGGAAATTGCTGGGGTTGGTGAAGAAAGAATTGAAGCTTGAGTGAGCGGGATTGGGGCTGCTTTGCAGCCCTTTCGCGACACAAGGCCGCTCCTACAGGGGAATGCGATCCTCCTGTAATTGATGGAGCGGCCCCGATGTCTTACAGCCCGTTACGCGCCTTGAACTCGCGGCGGCGACGGTGCAGTACCGGCTCGGTATAACCGTTCGGTTGCTTGGCACCCTCGATTACCAGTTCCACTGCAGCCTGGAATGCCACGTTGTCGTCGAAGTTCGGCGCCATCGGGCGGTACAGGGCGTCACCGGCGTTCTGCTTGTCGACCACGGCGGCCATGCGCTGGAGGCTTTCCAGCACCTGCTCCTGGGTAACCACGCCATGGCGCAGCCAGTTGGCCAGCAGCTGGGCCGAGATACGCAGGGTAGCGCGGTCTTCCATCAGGCCCACATCGTTGATGTCCGGCACTTTGGAGCAACCCACGCCCTGGTCGATCCAGCGAACCACATAGCCGAGGATGCCCTGGGCGTTGTTGTCCAGCTCGTTGCGGATCTCTTCTGCCGACCAGTTGGTGTCAGCTGCCAGCGGGATGGTCAGGATGTCGTCGACCGAGGCCGGGGTGCGGCTGGCCAGCTCGCGCTGACGCGCCTGCACGTCGACTTTATGGTAGTGCAGGGCGTGCAGGGTGGCGGCGGTCGGCGAAGGAACCCAAGCGGTGTTGGCACCGGCCAGCGGGTGAGCGATCTTCTGCTCGAGCATGGCGGCCATCAGGTCCGGCATGGCCCACATGCCTTTGCCGATCTGCGCACGGCCTTGCAGGCCGGTGGCA
>Ga0247820_10000443_pt1 | contig 22025 bp, 24 predicted proteins | sample 13C_Glucose_Day1_2_FD_192480 | JGI IMG/M metagenome (GOLD analysis project Ga0247820, IMG submission 192480) | Soil microbial communities from agricultural site in Penn Yan, New York, United States - 13C_Glucose_Day14 | ecosystem: Environmental > Terrestrial > Soil > Agricultural land | place...
CCGTATAGATTGACGCAAACCAAACTCACGCACATCTCAGTACAGTATTGCAGAAATGGGGGTAACCATAGATGTAGGAGCGGCCTTGTGCCGCGATGCGCCGCGCGGGCGGCGCTCGATCTGATAGCCGCTGCAAGGGTTACGGCGGACACCTTGAGGACAAGAATCGGGACAAACGCCCCTCCAGAACTTTTTCCATTTTCCCGGTCTATTGGGTGAGTGCATTCCTCGGTTGCTCCAACAGCCACCGAACGCACGCTCACCTGCCATTCAGAGGTTGTCTTCTCTCATGAAATCCCCTGCCCCATGCATGCTGCTCGTTGGCCTGTTCGCACTCGCGGCCGCAGGCTCGGCATCCGCCACACCGATGAAGACTTCGACACCTCACACCCTCGACCTGGCGGACCGCCAGGCCAGCGAAAACCCTTGGCCAAGCCTGGCCAGCGCACCCTCGGCAGCGCTGCTGGCCCATGACGACCGCTACCGGCACGACGAGCGCTGGCACGATCACCGCGACGACTGGCGTCGGGAACAGTGGCGCCGCGAACAATGGCGCCGGGAGCAGCACCGCCGGGATATGGAACGGCAACGTTACTGGGAACGCCATCACGAGCGCGCCCTGCGTCATCGCTATGACGACGACCACCGCTACTATCGTCGCTGAACAGCCCACGCGCTGCCTGCTTCCCTCTGGAACAAAACATAACGTGCTGATTTAGCTTGCACAGCGTGGGAGCGGGCTTGCCCCGTGATGGGGTTGCGCGATACATACGAAAATACGTATATTCGATTTTCCATATGTATAGGCCATCACCATGCTCACGCCTCCCGAGGTATTCAAATGCCTCGCCGACGAGACTCGCGCCCGTGCCACCTTGCTGATCGCCCAGTCGGGCGAGCTGTGCGTCTGCGAGTTGATGTGCGCCCTCGGCGACAGCCAGCCGAAGATCAGCCGCCACCTGGCCCAACTGCGCAACTGCGGCCTGTTGCAGGACCGCCGCCAGGGCCAGTGGGTGTACTACCGCCTCGCCCCACAGCTCCCTGCCTGGGTGCATGACCTGCTGCAACTGACCCTGCGAGCCAACGAAACCTGGCTGCACGACAACACCACCCGCCTGCAGCACATGGACGGCCGCCCGCAACGCGCCGCCTGCTGCTGAACCTGCCCCCGGAAAACACCCATGCTGATCGCGATCGCGGTATTCGTCTTCACCCTGGTGCTGGTGATCTGGCAACCCCGTGGCCTGGGCGTGGGCTGGAGCGCGGCACTCGGCGCGCTGATCGCCCTGGCCGTCGGCGCGGTCTCGCTGCAGGACATCCCGGCGGTCTGGGCCATCGTCTGGAACGCCACGGCCACCTTCATCGCCATCATTATCATCAGCCTGCTGCTCGATGAAGCCGGTTTCTTCGAGTGGGCTGCCCTGCATGTGGCGCGCTGGGCCAATGGCAGCGGCTACCGGTTGTTCGCCTTCTGCGTGCTGCTGGGCGCGGCGGTGTCGGCGCTGTTCGCCAACGACGGCGCCGCGCTGATCCTCACCCCCATCGTCATGTCGATGCTGCTTGCCTTGCGCTTCTCGGCCGCCACGACCCTGGCGTTCGTCATGGCCGCTGGTTTCATTGCCGACACCGCGAGCCTGCCGCTGGTGGTGTCGAACCTGGTCAATATCGTCTCGGCGGACTATTTCGGCCTGGGCTTCGGCGAGTACGCCGCGGTGATGGTCCCGGTGAACCTGGTCAGCGTCGCCGCCACCCTCGGCGTGCTGTGGCTGTTCTTCCGTCGCGACCTGCCGCGTCACTATGCCCTCGATGCGCTCAAGGCCCCCGAGGCGGCGATCCATGACCGCGCCACCTTCGTGGTCGGCGGCTGGATGCTGCTGGTGCTGCTGGTCGGGCTGTTCGCCCTGGAACCGCTGGGCGTGCCGGTCAGCGCGGTGGCGGCGGTGTGCGCGGCGATGCTGTTCGCCGTCGCCGCCCGCGGCCATCGCATCTCCACCCGTCGCGTGCTGCGCGAGGCGCCCTGGCAGGTGGTGATCTTCTCGCTGGGCATGTACCTGGTGGTGTACGGACTGAAGAACGCCGGCCTCACCGACCTGCTCACGCAACTGCTCGACCGCCTGGCCGCGCACGGCCTGTGGAGCGCCACCCTCGGTACCGGCCTGCTCGCCGCCTTGCTGTCGTCGGTGATGAACAACATGCCCAGCGTGCTCATCGGCGCCCTGTCGATCCAGGCCAGCGATGCCCAGGGTCTGGTACGCGAAGCGATGATCTACGCCAACGTCATCGGCTGCGACCTGGGCCCCAAGATCACCCCCATCGGCAGCCTCGCCACCCTGCTCTGGCTGCACGTACTGGAGCGCAAGGGCATGCGCATCACCTGGGGCTACTACTTCAAGGTCGGCATCCTGCTGACCCTGCCGGTCCTGTTGATCACCCTCTCGGCCCTGGCCTTGCGCCTGAGCCTTTGATACCCGGAGCGCCCCATGCGAGTCCTGTTCATGTGCACGGCCAACAGCTGCCGCAGCATCCTCAGCGAAGCCCTGTTCAACCACCTGGCGCCGCCGGGCTTGCAGGCCGTGAGCGCCGGCAGCTTTCCCCGGGGCCAGGTGCTGCCGCGCAGCCTGAGCACCCTGCAACAGGCCGGCATCGCCATCGAGGGGCTGAGCAGCAAAGGCAACGACGCCTTCGCGGACAACCCGCCGGACATCGTCATCACCGTGTGCGACAAGGCCGCCGGAGAAACCTGCCCGGTGTACTTCGGCCCGGCGCTGAAGTGCCACTGGGGACTGGCGGACCCGTCCGAGGTGGTGGGCGACGAGCAGACCATCGACGCCGCCTTCCGCGCCACCCTGGCGCATATCGAACGGCGCTGCCGGGCGTTTCTGGCCCTGCCATTGGCCAGCCTCGGGCGCGATCAGCTTGCGGTTGAGCTGGAGAAGATCGGCAGGCTTTGAACGCTGGTCCTTTCGAGGTGTTCGACATTAGAGTTGCAGCGCCTACAAGATCGAGCGCCGCCCGCGCGGCGCATCGCGACGCAAGGCCGCTCCTACATCTGTTGCAACGTGCCGAACCTGTCAGGCCATGGTTGCCCGCCTTGGTGCATGTCTTGAGACAGGTGAGGCGCCAGTGGTGCCCACATTGAAACCGCGTCGTACCAACAAGGCGGACAAGGTATTGGCACAGGATTGACTGGCCCGAAACAGATGTAGGAGCGGCCTTGCGTCGCGATGCGCCGCGCGGGCGGCGCTCGATCTCACAGGCGCTGCAACACTCTCGTCGAACCCCAGGGAAAATGGCAATCTAGGTCCCGCAGTGAACCATCAACAGGATGTTCAAGGGAGTCATGTCGTCATGGCAGCACTGGATCGCGTATTTCATGGTCTTCACCAGCAAGGGTTGTTACTTCTGGCCAACGTGGCGGACGCCGGCGGCGCGCGCCTGGTCGAGCGCCAGGGCAGCCAGGCGGTCGCCACCAGCAGCGCCGCCGTGGCCTGGTCGCACGGTTACCAGGACGGCGACAAGCTGCCCCTGGCACTGCTGGCCGGCACCGTCGAGTCGATGGCAAGGGTGCTCAGCGTGCCGCTGACGGTGGATATCGAAGGCGGCTATTCGCACGCCCCCGAACAGGTTGCCAAGGTCGTCGACACGGTCATCGCCGCAGGCGCGGTGGGGATCAACATCGAGGACGGCACACAGCCTCCCGAACAGCTCCTGCGCAAGCTCGACGCCGCCAGAAACGCCGCGAGCCGGCGCGGGGTCGACCTGTTCATCAACGTGCGCAGCGATGTCTACCTGAAGAACCTGCTGCCCGCCGAGCAGCGCCTCGAGGAGCTCCTGCGGCGCGCCGCGCGCTATGCCGCTGGCGGCGCGAACGGGCTGTTCGCCGCCGGCGTGGTCGAGCCCGACGAGATCGCTACGCTGTGCCGGGAGCTGACGCTGCCGGTCAATCTGCTCTGGCGCGCAGGCTTGCCCGGCCCGGCCGAATTGCAACAGCTTGGCGTTCGCCGCCTGAGTGCCGGATCGAGCATCGCCGAGTTTCTCTATGGCGCCATGAGCGGCCTGGCCCAGCGTTTCCTGGAAAGCGGCCAACTCGACACCAGCGGGTTGAAGGCACACAGCTATGGTGAACTCAACGCACTGATGGCCAGCCAGGCCGATGGTTCCTGAACGGTAGGGAGAGCCTGTAGAAGCTGAAAAGCACCTGGCCCTCATCGGTTCGCTCCACTACCGTGGGCTGATCATTTCCGGCCCACTGGACCAGGCCTTTCAAGGTGTTCGACGACAGAGTTGCAGCGCCTACAAGATCGAGCGCCGCCCGCGCGGCGCTCGGTCTTATAGGCGTTGCAAGGTTTGCGGCGGACACCTTGAGGCCCTTATCCGGTAAAGACCTTGAAAGGGATGGCCCACTGGACGAATCGCCGGAATCGCCCTAGCATCGGCGCCCCCACGGCCTCACTCACGGACGATCATGCCCCCCGCCACCCGACTGCTTGCCCTGTTCGCCCTGTCCACCCTGGTCAGCGCCTGCAGTGTCAATGGCACCTATATCGACAGCACCCGCCCCGATGCCGCCAAGCTGCGCTACATCTCGGGCAATAGCAGCTCCACCCTCGACCTGTTCGACAGCGAGCGCTGTGAAGGGCGGACCACCGGCATGCTCAACAACCTGTTCGTCCCCGACTCCCGCCGGCGCGCCGACATGAGCGTACCGCCGCCAGCGCACAGCAACAGCTACTACGAGATTCGCCTCGAACCCGGCAAACCAGTACATGTTCGCGCCAACACCCAGGGCACCACCACGGTCTGTGCGGCCTCGTTCACCTTGACACCGCAGGCAGGTTCCGAATACGAACTGAGCTTCGACAAGTCGCCTGGCTACTGCCAGGTGGAACTGGTGCGCCTGCAACGGGTGAGGGAGAGGACCAGCGCCAGCCCTATCCGATGATCGACACTGTTCCAACCGTCTGCTGGGGTACGTCAGCGCTGTTCCCGAAACAACCCACGCCACTGCCCGATTCCGCCCGGCGCACCGCGCTGATCGACAGCATCCTGCGCGACAGCGTCACACCGGAGATGGAACAGTTGACCACGTTGCGCACAGCCGTGGTCCTCACCCGCCAAGCCTCCCCCGAAGTACAGGTAGCGGCACGCAAACAGGAAATGGGCCTTGATTTGCCTGAGGCCTATTGGCAGCAATACCAGCAGAACCTGCAGACATTCGCCGAGGCGCTCGCCAACCTGAAGACTCGTACGCTGGAGCGCTACGACACCGACAACCGCGCCTACCTGCGCAGTGTCCTTGACCAGCAACTGCAGGTCTGGGCTGGTGACAACAACGACCCACACCTGCCCAGCAGGGCCCAGCGTATGCGCGACATGGCGCACTACTACAACTATGTCCTGCAAGAGACGGTCGCCCAGATCAGACTCGAACACTTGCGCAGCATGGCTGAACTGGACCAACGCGAAGGGGTTTGCAAGCGCTTCGCCGGATGCTGGAAACTCTAGGCCGTCAACCGAGCGAAGGTCTGCCCCATGCCGCCGGGGCATGACGGTCACGGTCTTCGACCCCGACCTGGACCCCGACGGGCGCTGCGCGACGACAATCGTCGAGTTATTGGGGCGGTTGCCGTTTCCGCCAGACAAGGGCACTTGAAGCAGCCGACGGTCTGCTTGCCCACAGGTAGTGTGCCGCGCCCCCGAGCCTGTGTATGCTGCACGGGCGCGGCAAGCGGCCCCCGGCGGCTTGCAGGACCTCGCGCCGCCGCCCTGCGTGATCGGACCATGACCGGGCTACCCGTATCGGACACCCCTGCCCTATGCCCGTCGACCTGCAAGCGCTCTACCCCAGGCTGATCCACCTGATGCTGGACACCGTGTTCGTGGTCGACCGGGACGACACCATCGTGTTCGTGAGCAACGCCTGCGAAGCCTTGCTCGGCTATCGCGCCGACGAACTGACCGGCACCCCGATCACCCGCTACATGCACCCGGACGATCTGGAAACCACCCGCGCCTCGATCGTCCGGGTCATGGACGGCACCCCGCACTTCGACTTTCGCAACCGCTATGTGCGCAAGGATGGCGAGATCGTGCATATCCTCTGGGCGGCCTTCTGGTCCGACGAGGTGGGGGCGCGGATCGGCGTCGCGCGCAACATCACCGCCCTCACCCAGGCCGAGCAGGAACTGCGCTTTCTCGCCCATCACGACCCGCTGACCAAGCTGACCAACCGCTCGCTGTTCAACGACCGCCTGGCCACCGCCCTGCGCGCCGCCCGTCAGCAGCAGCGACGGCTGGCCCTGCTGTTCCTGGACGTCAACGACTTCAAGGGCATCAACGATGTGCACGGCCACGCGGCCGGCGACCGCGTGCTGTGCACCATCGCCCGACGCCTGCAGGACAGCGTGCAGGAAGCAGACACCGTGGCGCGGATCGGCGGCGACGAGTTCATCGTACTGCTGACCGATGTGCCGTCGGAGGACGCCGTGTACGAGGTGGTCGAGCAGATCGCCATGGTCATGGAGGAGCCGCTCGGGGCCGAGTTCGGCGATGTCAGGATGCCGTCCTGCAGCATCGGCGTGGCCTGCTATCCCAGCGATGGCGAGGATGCCGACACCCTGCTCAGCCATGCCGATGGCGAGATGTACCGCAAGAAGCGGCGGCGAGTGCGGGTGGGGTGATGGCCTGTTGTGGCCTCATCGCGGGGCAAGCCCGCTCCCACGCTGATGAGCACGCGCAACCACTCGTGGGAGCGGGCTTGCCCCGCGATGAGGCCCGTGCGATTGCTCAGCCCTTCCAGGCCTCCACCACGATCCGCGTGGCCGCCGCAATCGTCTCGCTGTTCCACGGCGCGTCCTGTTTCGTAGCACGGCTGAACACCACCAGGATCCACGGCGCCCGGCCCTTGGGCCAGATGACCGCGACATCGTTGGCCACGCCATAGTCACCCGAGCCGGTCTTGTCGCCCACCACCCAGTCCTTCGGCAGCCCGGCGCGAATGCGCGTGTCGCCGGTGGTGTTGCCCTTGAGCCAGGCCTGCAGCTGTTGTTGCGCGGCGGCGGGCAGGCCATCGGTGAGCAGCAGGCGCTGCAGGGTCATGCCCATGGCCAGGGGCGTCGTGGTGTCACGCGGATCACCCGGCAAGGCGGTGTTCAGCGTCGGCTCGTTACGGTCGAGGCGGAAGGTCGGATCGCCCAGGCCACGGACGAACGCCGTCAGCCCGGGTGGACCACCGACCAGCTCGAGCAGCAGGTTGCCGGCGGTGTTGTCGCTGTACTGCACCGCGGCGGCGCACAGTTCGGCGACGGTCATGCCAGGCCCGACATGCTTTTCGGTGACCGGCGAATAGACCACCAGTTGCTCGGCGCCATAAGCGATGCGCCGCGCCAGCAAACCCGGCTCGGACGCGCTGCGGTGCAGGACGGCACCGGCAAGGACGGCCTTGAAGGTGCTGCAGAAGGCGAAGCGCTCTTCGCCACGCCAGGCCAATTGCCGACCGCTGCCGGTGTCCAGGGCCCACAGGCCGATGGTACTGCCGCTGGCCGCCTCGAGCTGTTGCATCGCCTGGCGCAGCGAATTGTCCGCCCAGGCGGGCAGGGTCAGCAGGGCCGAGCAGCCGAGCGCGCCCTGGAGCACGCGGCGGCGGCTGAGGGTGGGGATCATGCAGGCATTCCTTAAGAAAATGAGCAAAACGCGAAGGCTAGAACGTTTTAGCACCTGAGCCAAGCACCGCCTTGTCCCTCCAGCAGGACCACCCATGCCGTGGGAAAGCGGATTCTTTTCGCGCCACTGCCCTGGCCACCCTTGCGTTGACCGGCAAAAGGCAGGACAGTAACCGGGTGTTCCCGCAATGAAACGGAGATTCGCCTTGACTACCGATCGCCTGAGCCTGCTCCAGTTCGAGCAACTCAGCCTGAAGCCCGCCGCCGCCAGCCAGTTCGCCCTCTCGCTGAAGGACCTCGAACAGCTGACACTCCCCGAGCGCTACGCCTATCGTGCTGCCCACTACCTGGGCGACATGGCCGAGGCAGAGAACAGCCAGCAGCTGGCTGTCGCCAAGGAGCAGGGCATCGGTTTCACCCAGGGCCTGCTCACCGCCGCGGCCATCGAAGACGCCCTGGCGAAAAGGCTGATCGAGGTCTTCAATAACGCGAGCGAGCGCGCCTCCAAGCTGCTGCCACAGTAACGGTAGTTGCCTTCACGAGCCCGGCGCCTGTCCGGGCTCATGCCTGATCCTGCCCTACCAGCTCCTGCGTCTCGCCTGGCCATCGTCCAAGGAGTCCACATGCCACTGGTACGCATCGATATCAAGCGCCACCCCGACCCGGCTCATCTGCGCACACTCGGCCAGATCGTCTACGCCTGCATGCGGCGAACGATCAATGTGCCCGAACACGACAATTTCCAGATCCTTACCGAACACGATGGCGACCACCTGGTGAGCGACCCGCAGTACCTGGGCATCCACCGCTCCGACGGCCAGGTGTTCATCCAGATCACCCTCAACGAAGGCCGCACCCTGGAGCAGAAGAAGGCGCTGTACCAGGCCATCGCCGAAGGTTTCGAGCGCGAGGCCGGGGTGCGGCCGCAGGACGTGTTCATCAACCTGGTCGAGGTGCGCAAGGAGAACTGGTCGTTCGGCAACGGTATCGCCCAGTACGCCAGTTGACGGCAGTGGGCAGCCTGGCACCGTCCTTACCCTGGCCGCAGGAGCCTCCGATGATCAGCGAACTGTCCGTTCATGTCCTGTTCCGCAGCCTGTGCTATCCGCTCGGTTGGCCACTGGTGAAGCTGGCCACGCTGGGCAGGTATCCGTCCAGGGGCGCCTGGTACACCGAGCGCGCCGAGGCCGAGTGGACAGCTGCCATCGGCCTTGTCGTACTCTTGCTGCTACTGATGCTGTTGCTGGGACAATTCGACATTGCGCCTTTCCCCTGATCCGCTGGAGCCCTCGTTGACCAACACGCCCTTCTTCCCCTTGCAGGCCCTCGCAGCCGAGTTGCTGCCCCAACTGCCCGCCGACAGTAACGACGGCTCCCATGACCTCGCCCATCTGCAACGGGTCTGGAGCAATGTCCGGCGTATCCAGGCCAGGGAGGGCGGCGACCTCGAAGTGCTGCTCGCCGCCACCGTGCTGCACGATTGCGTGGCGGTGGAAAAGAACTCGCCCCTGCGTGCGCAGGCCTCGACGCTTTCGGCCGAACGCGCCGCCGCGATCCTTGCCGACATGGGCTGGCCGCAACCGCGCATCGAGCAGGTGACCCATGCGGTGATGACCCACAGCTACTCGGCGGGCCTTTCGCCGCAGAGCCTGGAAGCGAAGATCCTCCAGGACAGCGATCGCCTGGACTCCATGGGCGCCGTCGGCATCGCCCGCTGCTTCTATGTGTCCGGGCGCATGGGGTCGGCGCTCTACGACGTCGAGAACCCCACCGCCGCAGGCCGGGACTATCGCGACAACCGCTTCACCATCGAGCATTTCCAGACCAAGCTGCTCAAGCTTGCCTCGGGCTTGCAGACCGGTGAAGGCGCGCGCCTGGCCGCGCTCAGGCATCAGCGGCTGGCGTCGTTCCTGGCCGAATTCATGGAGGAAATCGGGGTGGAATGATACCCGTCCCGGTCTACTGCTCGTGGAACTGGGCAACGGCCAGGAGCACGACCGCAAGGAGTGGCCTGCGGAGCGCTTCGTGTACCTTTTGCAAAGCGGCTGAATCGATCACGTCGGCATCGACTCAGGCCGCAGGCACCTGCATGCCTGTCTTCACATTGCTCATCGACACCAGTGTCTTGAACCGCTTGACATTGTTGCTCTCGAAGAACAGCGCTCGCGTCAGCTGGGTGTACTGTTCCATGTCTCGCACCAGCATGATCAGCACGAAGTCGCATTCCCCCGCCACGTAATAGCACTGCTGCACCTGCGGGCAGGCCATGAAGGTGCGCTTCATGGCGTCGAGCAGGTCGAGTCGCTCGTTCTCCACCTCCACTTCGGTGATCACGGTCAGGCTGTAGCCCAAGGCGGCAGCGTCCACCTGGGCCACGGTGCGCTGGATCACACCGTCGTGGGTGAGTTTCTTCAGCCGGCGATTGACCGCAGCTGACGACAGGTTCACCTGCGCGCCCAGCTCGATCTGCGAAGTGCTGGCGTCACGCTGCACGGCGTCGAGCAGTGCGCGGTCGAAGGCGTCGAGGCTCATGGCATGAGTCCTGAAAGGTGTACGAAAACGCAATGAAATTACGTTTCATACCCAAAAATCAATATTTCAGTTCGCAACTACTAAATACCATTTCAGCAACACCGCATGAAACGCTTACCGGAGAACCCCATGAGCGAGCTGCACCTCAATGGTCCGAAACTGTTGGAGCAAATCCAAGATTTGGGCAAGATCGGTGCCGATACACTCGGCGGCGGTCGGACCCGCATCGCCTTCACCGACGCCGACAAGGCCGGCCGCGACCAGCTGGTGGCCTGGATGCGCGAGCTTGGACTGGAGATCGACGTCGATCGCATCGGCAATATCTTCGGCACCCTGCGCGCCTCCAACGATATCGCGCCACTGATGATCGGTTCGCATATCGACAGCGTCACCAACGCCGGCGCGCTGGACGGCTGCTACGGCGTACTGGCCGGGCTGGCGGTGCAGCGTGCCTACCGCGAAGCCGGCGTGCTGCCAGCGCGGTCGATCACCGTGGCGGCCTTCAGCAACGAGGAAGGCGTGCGCTACCAGCCGGACATGATGGGCTCGCTGGTTCATGCCGGCGGGCTGGCGGTACAGGCGGCGCTGGACACGCTCGGCAGCGATGGCACGCGCCTGGGCGACGAGCTGCAACGCATCGGCTACGCCGGCGACCTGGAGCCTGGTGCCATCGTGCCCCACGCGTATCTCGAGCTGCATATCGAACAGGGCCCGATCCTCGAAGCCGAGCAAACGCTGATCGGGGTGGTGGAAAACCTGCAAGGGATTTCCTGGCAGCAAGTGACGGTGACAGGCAACGCCAACCATGCCGGCACCACCCCGACCCGGCTGCGACATGACGCAGGTTACGTAGCCTGCGCCGTGGTCACCGAACTGCGGCGCCAGGCGCGCGACAGCGGCACGACGCTGGCCACCACCGGTTGCATGCGCTTCGAGCCCGATGTGATCAATGTGATCCCGCGTCGCGCCACCTTTACCGTCGACCTGCGCGATCCGGACGAACAGCGCCTGCAACAGGCCGAGACACACCTGGCAGATCTTCTGCGGCAACTTGCCGAAGCCGAAGGCGTGGTCATCGAAACCGAGCAAAAAGTACGTCTGGAGCCGGTGATTTTCGATGCCACGCTGGCAAGTGCCATCGAGGCCAGCGCCGGGCGCCTGGGCCTGAGCCACCGGCGCATGACTTCCGGCGCCGGCCACGATGCGCAGATGATCGCGCGTATCGCCCCAGCGGCGATGATCTTCGTGCCCAGCCGTGGCGGTATCAGCCACAACCCGCGTGAGCACACCGACGACGACCAGTTGCTCGATGGCGCACGGCTACTGCTGGACGTGGTCGTTCAACGCCTGAGCGTCATGCGCTGAAGCCTGCCCCCTCGCCGCCTGTCGAAAGGAGATCCCCATGCTGTTCGCCAACCCCAACGCCATACGCACGCCCTACCCCGCCTCCCTGCAAGCCCTGATGAGCATTCGCCGGGCCAACGAAAGCCGTCAGTGGCTGTCGCACTGGCCGCAGTTGCGCGCCACCGGCACCCCGCTCTATAACCTGCCAGACCTTGCCGCCGAGCTGGGTGTCGGGCAGGTGCTGGTCAAGGACGAGTCGGTGCGCTCGGCGCTGGGCAGCTTCAAGGCACTGGGGGCGCCCAACGCCCTGGTACGCCTGATCCTGCGCACCTTCCCCGAGCTTGGTTTCAGCGCCGCCGGCCTGTTCGCTGGCCAGCACGCCACTCAGCTGGACGGTTTCAGCGTGGTCAGCGCTACCGACGGCAACCATGGACGAGCCCTGGCAGCCGCCGCTCAGAGCATCGGCTGCCGTTGCATCATCGTCCTGCACGCCCAGGTCAGCGTCGAACGGGAACAGGCCATCGCCGCCCATGGCGCGCAGATCGTGCGGATCGAGGGCAATTACGACGCATCGGTGGCGCATGCCGCGGCACTGGCCCAGGCCCATGGCTGGCAGGTGGTCTCGGACACATCCTACGATGGTTACGAACAGATCCCGGGGGACGTGATGCAGGGCTACGGTACCCTGGTCGCCGAGCTCGTCGAGCCCGCCGGGCAGGCTCCGACCTTCACCCATGTGTTCCTGCAAGGGGGCGTGGGAGGGTTGGCGGCGGGCGTCGTCAGCTACCTCTGGGAGCTTCATGGCGAGGGACGCCCGACCTTCATCGTGGTTGAGCCCGAGCAAGCCGACTGCCTCCTGCAAAGCGCCATGGCCGGGCAAGCGCGTGCCGCCAGCGGCTCGGTGGACTCGTTGATGGCCGGACTGGCCTGCGGGCAGGCATCGCCGCTGGCGTGGCGATTCCTGCAACCGAGCGTCGATTTCTTCATGACCCTGGAAGACGTCGATGCGGTTGCCGCAATGCGCCGCCTGGCACAGGGCAGCGCCCGAGACATCCCGTTGCTCGCCGGTGAGTCGGCGGTGGCCGGACTGGCGGGGTTGACCCGTTTGATGGCACAGCCTGGCCTGGCAACCCAGGTGGGACTCGGTCGCAACTCGAGGGTGCTGTTGATCAGCACCGAAGGGGCCACGGCACCAAGCCTGTACGCAGAGCTGGTGGGCGAGACGGCAGCGTCGGTGCTGGCACGACAGCAGGCCTGGGGTTGAGTGCCGCCGGCCAGGCCTCATCGCGGGGCAAGCCCGCTCCCACGCAGGTGATGCCGACAACGCCGTTGCCTGCGTAATGGCGCGATCCCAAAGGTTGGGAGAACGCCTGAAAAAAATACCCGTATCTGCGAGAACCCGCTTTACCTGTCTATAACTTCATGGTTCATCATCGCCCCACTGCATGAGGGGAAGACCGGTGTATCGCATTTCCGAACTGGCGGCGAAGGTGGGCCTGAGCCGCTCCACGCTGCTCTATTACGAAAAACTCGGGCTGGTGACGTCACGGCGCCAGGCCAATGGATATCGCACCTACAGCGAACAGGACCTGCAGCAACTGCGGCTGTTGCAGCAACTACAGGCCGGCGGCCTGAGCCTGAAGCAATGCCAGGCCTGCCTGGAAGCGCGCCTGGACCGCGCAGCCCTGCTCGAACGCCTGCACACGCTGGACGAGGAGATCGCCGCCCGGCAACGCTCGCGTGACCTGCTCGCGGCGATGCTCGGCTTGTCGTCCATGCGCCCCTGGCACCAGGCCCTCGAGCGGCAGGCGCCCGGCGCCCACCTGGCGTGGCTGCGCCGGCAGGGATTCAATGAAAAACAGGCCCTGCGCCTGAAATGGCTGTCCCGCGACATGAACGAACACGACCGCTACATGGCCGACTTCGAACGCATTTTCGATGGCCTCGATTACCTCGGCCCGGGCTCGGCACAGGATTCACTCAAAGCACTGCACGCCCTGCCCCAAGCCCCCGCGACACTGCTGGACATCGGCTGTGGTCGTGGCGCCTCCAGCGTGCTGCTGGCCGAACACAGCCAGGCGCACATCACTGCGCTGGACAACGACGAGCACAGCCTGGGCTGCCTGCGCGCGACCCTGGTCGCCAAGGGCCTGCAGGCGCGGGTCACGCCGATTTGCGCGAGCATGACCCAGCTGCCGTTCGCGCCCCGGCACTTCGACACGATCTGGGCCGAGGGCTGCGCCTACATCATGGGCTTCGACAACGCCCTGGCGTACTGGCGCGCCTTTCTCAAACCCCAGGGTTACCTGGTGGTCAGCGACCTGGTGCGGGTGGCCGACCGGCTCACTCCCTCGGTCGAGGCGTTCTGGCAGGCCGCCTACCCCGACCTGCACAGCGTCGACACGCGCCTGGCCGCCATCGCCCGCCTGGGCTATCGCACCCTGTCGCACTTCCCCTTGAGCGTGCAGGCCTGGAGCCACTATCTGGAGCCGCTGCGCGAACGCGTGGCCAGCCTGGCGGACGAGGACTTCGCCTCCCAGGCCCTGGCCGACATCCGCCGCGAACTCAAGATCCACGAAAACCACCTGGGCGAGTACGGGTATCATCTGTTCGTCATGCAGACGCGCTGAACCCGCCCCAGGACATGGAGTCACCATGAACATCGAAAAACTGCAGAACCGCCTCGCCTTCCTGCGCCAGGCCGAACAACTCAAGAGCGTGATCCGCAGCGCCCACACCTCCAGCGGCCGCGCCGAAAGCACCGCCGAGCACACCTGGCGGCTGTGCCTGATGGCCATCACCTTCGCCGACGAACTGGGCGATCTCGACCTGCTCAAGGTGCTGAAGATGTGCCTGGTCCACGACCTGGGCGAGGCCATCAGCGGCGACGTCCCGGCCGTCAGCAAACAGGGCTTCCCCGACAAGAACCGGCAGGAACGCGAAGACCTGCTGCACCTGATGTCGAGCCTGGACGCCGCCCTGCGCGACGAGATCATGGCGTTGTGGGAGGAATACGAGGCCGCCACCTCGGTCGAGGCGCAGGCGGTCAAGGCCCTCGACAAGCTGGAAACCCTGCTGCAACACAACCAGGGCCGCAACCCGCCGGGCTTCGACTATGCCTTCAACCTCGACTACGGCAAGCGCTATACCGCCGCCACGCCGCTGTTCGAGGCCCTGCGCGGCCTGATCGACGCCGACACGCGCCGGCATCTCGACAATGGCATCAGCCTGCGCGACGAGCGCCCGGAGGACACCGCCACCATCGGCCAACTGACCGAGGCCGCCTTTGCCAACGCCGAACACAGCAGCCACACCGAGCAGTTCATCGTCGCTGCCCTGCGTCAGGCCGGACAACTGACGGTGTCGCTGGTGGCGGTGGAGGCCGGCGCCATCGTCGGCCATGTGGCGATCTCCTCGGTAAGCCTGTCGTCGGGCGCCAAGGGCTGGTACGGACTGGGACCGGTCTCGGTGCTGCCGCAGCGTCAGGGCCAGGGCATCGGCTCGGCGCTGATCAACGCCGCGCTGGCCCGCCTGCACGGGCTGGGTGGCCAGGGCTGCGTGGTGCTGGGCGACCCAGGGTACTACGGCCGCTTCGGTTTCAAGGCCCAACCGGGCCTGAGCTTGCCGGGCGTGCCGGCCGAGTACTTCCAGGCCCTGGCCTTCAGCGGTGATGTGCCGAAGGGCAGCGTGCAATACTCCACGGCGTTCGAGGCAACCGCCAACGCGTAAACGCGATCACTGTAGGAGCGGGCTTGCCCCGCGACGGCGTCGGCAGCCACAACCTTGTCACCCGTGCCGACGCTATCGCGGGGCAAGCCCGCTCCCACGCTGAAACCCTGTTCCCTGCGCGACAGCGCAGCCCGGAAGGGCTGTGTGATCTCCTACAGGTTGCGCATCAGCACGCGAGCCAACGCGAACAGATGTGCTCCGCAGCCAGCAACCATCGTCTACCTGAACGTTTTCGAACGCGCCTTTCCTTCGCACCAGGTTTCCCGATGCAAGCACTCCTGCAAGAGATCCTCGACCACGTCCGCCCCCTGCTCGTCCAGGGCCAGGTGGCGCAATACATCCCCGCCCTCGCCCAGGTCGACCCGAACCAGCTGGGCATCGCCGTGCAGAGCCTGGACGGCCAGTTGCACTGCGCGGGCGATGCCCACACGCCGTTCTCGATACAGAGCATCTCCAAAGTGTTCAGCCTGGTGCAGGCGATCAACCACAGCGGCGAGGACATCTGGTCGCGGCTGGGCTACGAGCCTTCGGGCCAGGCGTTCAACTCGCTGGTGCAGTTGGAGGTGGAAAAAGGCCGGCCACGCAACCCGTTCATCAATGCCGGGGCGCTGGTGATCTGTGACATCAACCAGTCGCGCTATGCCACGCCCACCCTGTCGATGCGCGACTTCGTCCGCCGCCTGGCGGCCAACCCGCGCATCGTCAGCGACACGGTGGTGGCCGAGTCGGAATACCAGCACCGCGCGCGCAACGCGGCCATGGCCTACCTGATGCAGGCCTTCGGCAACTTCCACAACGATGTCGACGCGGTGCTGCGCAGCTACTTCCACCACTGCGCGCTGTCCATGAGCTGCGCCGACGTGGCCCGCGGCTTCGCCTTCCTGGCCAACAGCGGCTACTGCCCGCACAGCGGCGAGCAGGTGCTCAGCCCGCGCCAGGCACAGCAGGTGAATGCGATCATGGCCACCAGTGGGCTGTATGACGAGGCCGGCAACTTCGCCTACCGGGTCGGCCTGCCAGGCAAGAGCGGCGTGGGCGGCGGCATCGTCGCGGTGGTGCCAGGGCGCTACAGCATCTGCGTGTGGTCGCCAGCGCTGAACGCCTCGGGCAACTCGCTGGCGGGGCTGCGGGCGCTGGAGCTTTTGAGCGAGCGGATGACCGGGTCGGTGTTCTCGGCGGTCTGAGCGCCCCCTACAGGGTCGGGCTGTCGCGCCAGGCCGAGGGGCTCTGTCCGGTCCAGCGCTTGAACGCCCGGCGAAAGCCGCGCACATCGCTGTAGCCCAGCGCTTCGGCAATGCGTTCGATGGGCATGTTCGGGTTGCCCAGCAGGCTCGTTGCCCGCGATTGGCGCACCTGCTCCTGCAAGCCTTCGAAGGTCACGCCGTGCTCGGTCAGGTGCCGGCGCAGGGTACGGCTGCTCATGTTGAGGTCGGCGGCGACACTGTCGATCCGGCAGCCCCCGGGCAGGTCGCGGGCGATGGCGCGCTCCACGCTCTGCAGCAGGCTGGCCTTGTGCTGCAGCGGCGCGCACTCCAGCTCCAGCAGTTTGAGCGCCTGGCGCAGGGCGACCGGCTGATGCCCGGGCAACGACTGGTCGAGCCAGCGGCTGGCGATCACCATGCGGTTGTGCAGGCAGCCGAACGCTACTGCCGGCCCTAACAGATGCACGTAAGTGTCCCGGTAGGCCGGCGCGGGATGGGTGAACTCGAAACGCAGCGGCTGGAACTCGGTACCGATCAGCGTCCGGCCGTAGACCATCAGGCTGGCGAAGAACTCCTCCACCGCGAACACCTGGATCTCGGCGTAGGGCAGCCGGCAGTCGACCTCGATAAAGGTCTCCCGCTCGTCCTCGTGAAGACTGTAGACCGCGATGCCGCCGCTGGCGTGCTGGTAGCGCGCGCCTACCTCGAAGGCATCGCGCAAGGTCCTGCACAACGACAGCACGTGGCCGAGCAGGCCCAGGGTGCCCAGTACATTGCGATGCCCGACCCACAGCCCCAGGCCCTGCCCGGGCAAGGCCTGCAGGGTGCGCTGGATCAGTGCCACGGCCTGGCGACAGGCGATGCGCTGGGCCGGGTCCTGCAGCTCGGCCGGGGTGAAGCCCAGGCCTCGACACAGCCGCTCGCCGTCCAGGCCACGGTCGCTGGCGAGCTGGAGCAAGGTCTGCAACATGAACGGCGAGGCCAGCGCCAGGTCGAGTTGCGGGTCGAGGGGGGTACTGGGCATGAAAGGCTGCTCCCGGGCCGAGGCGCCTGAGGTTCTTGTTGTCGGGGGCACTGCGCTCGGCGCCGTCATGATATCGCGCAGGGACGCGCCCCGACGGCGAGAGTAACAAAATATTGCAGAGTGTCCGGCAAAGCCCCCCTGCCTGTCCGGCACGGCCCTGCGCCCCCAGGCGGCCAGCGCTTATTTGTATAGGGCGGCACAACGCCGCTCGCCCACAACAATAAGAACGAGCCCGACCATGAACCCGACCCGCCTCGCCTGGCTGCCCCCGGCAGCCGCCTGCATGCTCAGCGCCAGCCTCGCCCTCCCGACCCATGCCACCGAAAACGGCGTGGACAACATCGGCCCCGGCACCGACGGTTTCTTCGTCCTGCCGCTGAACGTCGACCAGCTGCCGGCGCACATGTTCGCCTTCAATCTCTACTACAACCACTACCAGGCGCGAAAACTGGACATCAGCTCGCTCGGCGGCAAGGTCGAGCAGGTGAAGATCACCTCCGATGCGATCATCCCGCGGCTGGACTACCTCAGCCCGCTGCGCCTGTTCGGCGGGCGGGTCGGCGGCTACGTGGCGCAGCCCTACATGCGCCAGCAGGTGGCGATGTTCGGCCAGCGCAGCCGCCGCGAGAGCCAGGGCGACGTCACCATCGCACCGATCATCCTGTGGGACATGGGCGCGGACCTCACCCTGGGCGCGGCGCTGGAGATCACCCTGCCCACCGGCGACTACGAAGCCACGCGCATGGCCAACACCAGTAACAACTTCTACACCTACAAGCCGCTGCTGTCGGCGACCTGGCTGCCCAGCGAACGCAGCGAGCTGTCGGTCAAGGCCACCTACAGCTTCAACGAAGAGAACCATGACACCGATTACCGCTCGGGGCAGCTGTTCCACTTCGACTATTCGGCCAGCTACCGGGTGACCGACAACCTGCGCCTAGGGGTCAATGGCTACTACGTGAAGCAGACTACCGACGACAAGCAGTTCGGCCGGACCGTGAGCTTCATGGGTGAGGATGTCGATGATGGGGTGCGCGGGCAGGTGTTCGCCATCGGCCCGGCGCTGCATTACACCTTCCTCGAGTACGCCAGCATCGAGGCGCGCTGGGCCAAGGAGTTCGCGGTGCGCAACAGGCCGGAGGGGGAGATGCTGTGGGTCAAGCTGAGTTTGCCGTTTAGTTTGTGAGGCCCGATCAGTTGCTAATTTCAGCGTTTACGTCTTGATCGCCGGGGCTGCTTTGCAGCCCTTTCGCGGCACAAGGCCGCTCCTACAGGGAGTGCGGTCGCCTGTAGGAGCGGCCTTGTGCCGCGAAAGGGATGGCCGCCCATTCAGGGAAATGCATGAATTTATGGACTGCGCAGCAACCCGCTACGCATACACCGGCCAGCGCTCGACAATCCGCCCATCGCGTACCGCCAGCAGGTCGCCGAACTGCAGCAGGATGGCCTCGGACTGGGTCGGGCGCAGGAACACCTGGTCGTCGACCTGCAGGCCCACCGCCGCCGAGCCGTTGAGCATTTCCTGGTTGGAGCTGCGCCCATAAAGGCCGTTGAAACGCAGTCCCCTGGGCGACTCGGGCTCGGCCAGCCAGTTGCCGCCATAAATGAAGAAGGTCTCGCGCTGATTCGGGTCCCACCAGGCGAACAACGCCGACTTGCCGTCCAGCGCCGGAATCTGCACCGCACCCGTGCGCTTGATCACCGGCGTGGCAATATAGGCCGCCGGCTGGTGGTCCTGCAGCGACGGCAGGTCATAGTGGGTGGGCTTGAGCAAAGCCGAACCCACCGATACCTCGCTACTGGTGCGCTCGTACTCGTGCATCCGGTAGCTAGGGCTGCCGGCGGTGTTGAGGGTCAGGTCCGTACGCCACAACCCGGGATAACGGCTGCGGGCGTGGTCGACGAAGCCGTCGTACAAGCCCATGACCTTGGCGAACAGCGCCTGGGGCGAGCCGAGGATGCCCGGCACGCCCATGCCGACGAAGGGGTCGTAGCCCATGAAGCCGGCGAAGGCCAGGTGCCGGGGGTTGGCGGCGATGATCGCCAGCATCCGCTCCAGCTGCGCCGAGTCCTTGACCCCGCCACGGTGCAGGCCGACATCCAGCTCGATATTGATCCGCAGCCGGGTGCCCAGTCCCTGGGCCAGCGCCAGGTACTGTTGCAGGCGCTCGGGGGTGTCGAGCAACCATTGCAGTTGCCTGGCCGGGTCGAAAGCGCCGCGGTGCTCTTCGTAGAACAGCTGCGCCGAACGCACCGGCAGCGGCTTGCCCAGCAGGATGTCGGCATCCGGGAAGCGCAGCGCATCGTGGTTGAGAAACGGCTGGTGGAACGACATCAGCCGGCGGGTATCGGCGCGCCGGGCGATGTAGTCGAGCAACTGCGGCGAGGGCAGCGACTTCTCCACCAGGCGCAGCTGCTTGCCGGCACGGCGCACTGACTGGGTCACCACATCGATGTTGTGGTCCAGGCGGTCGAGGTCGATCAGCATCACCGGGCGCATCGGCCCGTGCTCGCGCAGCTCGCGCTGCAACCTGGCGAAATAGTCGTCGTGCGGCGCCCCTTGGGCGCCCGGGCGCAGCCAGGCGCCGGCAGCGGCCAGCAGCACACCGGCGCCCGCTGCGCCGACCAGGAATTTGCGTCTGTTCATCACATCTCCTTGTGCTCAGGCCACGCCGAGGATCGAGGCCAGGTGGCCATTGAGGAACTTGCCTGTCGGGTCCAGCGCCTGACGCACCTCGGTGAATGCCTTCCAGCGCGGATACAGCGGCTGCAGGGTGCGCGCATTGAGGCTGTGCAGCTTGCCCCAGTGCGGGCGCCCGGCGTATTTCCAGAAGATCGGCTCGATGGCGGCGAAGAAGTTGTGGTGGTCCATGCTGTAGTGCTGGTGCACCGAGATCGAGCAGCTGTCGCGCCCTTCGAACATGCTCAGCGGGATATCGTCGGCCTTGACGTAGCGGTACTCGATGGGGAACCAGCTTTGCAGGTCACGCTCGCGGATCAGCGCGAGGATCTCCCGCAGGCAGGCCGGGCCGTGCTCGGCGGGCACCGAGTACTCCATCTCGTTGAAGCGCACGTTGCGCACATTGGCAAAGATCTCGTACGAGTCGCCGACCCGCTCGTCGAAGCTGGCGACATGCCGCAGGCTGTTGAGCAGCACGCGCCGGGCTTCGGGAAAGTCGCTGCCGTACTTGTCGAGCTTCTCGATCAGGCTGACGAATTCGTTGCCACTGCCGCCGGCCGTATCCTGGTCAGCGGTGGCGGCATCATTGGTCTCGTTGAGGGCGATGGACAGCGCATAGTCGGAATGGGTGATTACCAGCATTTCCCAATGCTGGTTTTCCCGGGTGTGCTTCTCCACGTCCTCCAGCAATTCGTCGGTACGGGCGATCCATTGCCGCTCGCGCAGACGGAAGGCCTCGCGGTTCTGCAGGCGGATCCGGGTGGCCACGCCCAGCGCGCCGAGGGACACCCGCGCCGCGGCGAACACCTCGGGATGCCGATGGCTGTCGCAGTCGAGTACCTCGCCGCTGGCGGTGACCAGTTGCAGGCCGGTGACCTTCGAGGAATACGAGCCAAAGCCGACACCGGTGCCATGGGTCGAAGTAGCGATCGCGCCGGCCAGGGTCTGGTAGTCGATGTCGGCCATGTTCGGCAGCGCCTGGCCGACCGCCTTGAGCGCCGCGCCCATCGCCGACATCGGCGTGCCGGCGGCGAACTCGGCCTGCAAGGTGGCGGGGTCGTGGTCGAGCAAACCGCTGAAATAGCCGAGCGACACTAGAGTGCCGTCGCTGGGCACCAGGGCGCTGAAGGAATGCCCCGAACCGACCGGACGCACCCTGCCGGGGGCCTGGCGGATGGCCTGGGCCAGTTCGTCAAGGCTCTGCGGCGCCAGCCGCGCCTCCGGCAGGCAGCTCTGCGCGCCGGACCAGTTGCGCCAGGGGATCAGCCGCGGCGCGCGCAGCAGTTGCGCCAGTGCCGGGTTGGCGGAAAGCGCGAGCAACGCGCAGGCCGCGCCGGAGTGTTGCAGCCAGCGACGACGGGAAAGGTGAATCGTCATGGGAGTACCTTGCGCTCAGTGGAGGGGCTGGTCGGACATGTAGCCGATCAGGGCAAGGAACTGCGCCTCGCTGCACTGCATGCACAGGCCCATGGGCGGCATGCCCTGGTAGCCGTTGATGCTGTGCTCCAGCAGGCGGTCGACGCCCTGGGCCAGGCGCGGGGCCCAGGCCGCCGCGTCGCCTGCCAGAGGTGCGCCGGACGCTGGGTTGGCGTGGCAGGTCTGGCAGGTGCTGGCGTACAGCGCGGCCAACGCAGGGTCCGCGGGGGGGGCCTGGGTGACGGCGGGTTTGCTGTCGTCCCGGCAACCGCCGAGTAGCAGGGCCAGGGTGGTCAGGACGGCTGCAGGTAGCAGCGGTGGGAAAAGCGCCATGGTGCTCCCCTCTTCTACCGTGCTTGGGCACGGCGTTTTCTTGTGGTGGGTAGGAAGCAACAGTAAGGCGGGGACAGGCTGGGGGTTCAGGGCAATGGCGGACA
>Ga0247820_10000444_pt1 | contig 22006 bp, 17 predicted proteins | sample 13C_Glucose_Day1_2_FD_192480 | JGI IMG/M metagenome (GOLD analysis project Ga0247820, IMG submission 192480) | Soil microbial communities from agricultural site in Penn Yan, New York, United States - 13C_Glucose_Day14 | ecosystem: Environmental > Terrestrial > Soil > Agricultural land | place...
CCCCCGGAACCACCCCCCGCCGTACCCCGCGCGGGGCACGGTTCGCCGGGGCCGCCGAGCAGGAGGCGCCGGCGCCCGGTCCGGAGCCGTCCGCCGACGCGGTGGACCGGCGCGAGGCCGGCCGGTTCGTCGCGGCCCTCGCCCGGCTGCGGCGCGAGGGCCGCGGCGGGGAGGCGCACGCGCTGCTGATCGAGACCGCGTACGGGCCGGCCGCCCGGTTTCCGTTGCTCGCGGACGAGATGCGGCGGGCCGGACTGGACGCCGACTGGGCGACCCTGCTCTGGGAGGCCGCCGGCTCACTGCCCGCCGAACGGCTGGCCGCCACCGCCGAAGCGCTCACCGGGGCGGGCCGCGGCGAGGACGGGCGGCGGTTCCTGCGGCAGGGCGTCGTACGGCCCGCCGAGGAGATCGGGCGGGCCGTGCTCGCCCTGGACGCCCAGGCGCGGCACCGCGAACTGCGGGCGCTGCTGGACGCCTGCGTCCGCATGCGCACGCCCGAGCAGGCGGCCCGCACCGCCGCTCCGGACCCGCGACGGCTCGTCCCCCTGCTCCTCGCCGCCGCCCGTGACGTCTCCGACGAGCGGCACTGGGATCTCCTGCACGCCCTCCGGGTCGCCGGGTTCGCCGCCTGACCGGCGCCGGCGGGCACGGACGGATCACCCACAGGAGTGTGAAACACGATCGACTCAGCGGGTTCACGACGATGGTCTTGGCAAGGCCGTCCGAGGGGCTTACGTTCGTCCCTCTACCGCCTCTCTACGGGCGTAGAGGCTCTGACGTCGCGTCGAAGGAGCAGCTCATGGCCAACGTCGTACGTGCCGCTCTGGTCCAGGCCACCTGGACCGGTGACACCGAATCCATGCTGGCGAAACACGAGGAGCACGCCCGCGAGGCGGCCCGGCAGGGCGCGAAGGTCATCGGGTTCCAGGAGGTGTTCAACGCCCCCTACTTCTGCCAGGTCCAGGACCCCGAGCACTACCGCTGGGCCGAGCCCGTGCCCGACGGGCCGACCGTCCGCCGGATGCGGGAACTGGCCCGCGAGACCGGCATGGTGATCGTCGTGCCGGTGTTCGAGATCGAGCAGGCGGGCCACTACTACAACACCGCCGCCGTGATCGACGCCGACGGCACCGTCCTCGGCAAGTACCGCAAGCACCACATCCCGCAGGTCAAGGGCTTCTGGGAGAAGTTCTACTTCCGCCCCGGCAACGCCGGCTGGCCCGTCTTCGACACCGCCGTCGGCAGAATCGGCGTCTACATCTGCTACGACCGGCACTTCCCCGAAGGCTGGCGACAACTCGGTCTCAACGGGGCCCAGTTGGTCTACAACCCGTCCGCCACGCACCGCGGGCTCTCGTCCTACCTGTGGCGGCTGGAGCAGCCGGCGGCGGCCGTCGCGAACGAGTACTTCATCGCCGCGATCAACCGCGTGGGCGTGGAGGAGTACGGCGACAACGACTTCTACGGGACCTCGTACTTCGTCGACCCGCGCGGTCAGTTCGTCGGCGACGTCGCCAGCGACAGCAAGGAGGAACTCGTGGTCCGCGACCTGGACTTCGGCCTCATCGACGAGGTGCGGCAGCAGTGGGCGTTCTACCGCGACCGCCGCCCCGACGCCTACGAGGGGCTGGTGCGGCCGTGACCGACGACCTGCTGGGCCGCCACCGCTCCGTGCTCCCCGACTGGCTGGCCCTCTACTACGAGGAGCCCCTGGAGATCACCCACGGCGAGGGCCGCCACGTCTGGGACTCCCACGGCAACCGGTACCTCGACTTCTTCGGCGGCATCCTCACCACCATGACCGCCCACGCCCTGCCCGAGGTCACCAAGGCGGTGAGCGAGCAGGCCGGGCGGATCGTCCACTCCTCCACCCTCTACCTGAACCGGCAGATGGTGGAACTCGCGGAGCGCATCGCCCAGTTGAGCGACATCCCGGACGCCCGGGTGTTCTTCACCACCTCCGGCACCGAGGCCAACGACACCGCCCTGCTGCTCGCCACCGCCTACCGGCGCAGCAACACGGTCCTGGCGATGCGCAACAGCTACCACGGCCGCTCCTTCAGCTCGGTGGGCATCACCGGCAACCGCGGCTGGTCCCCGACCTCGCTCTCCCCGCTCCAGACGCTGTACGTCCACGGCGGGGTGCGCACCCGGGGCCCGTTCGCCGAGCTCGACGACTACGACTTCGTCGCGGCCTGCGTGGACGACCTCAAGGACATCCTCGGCCACACCCGTCCGCCCGCCGCGCTGATCGCCGAGCCGATCCAGGGCGTCGGCGGGTTCACCTCGCCGCCCGACGGGCTGTACGCGGCCTTCCGCGAGGTGCTGCACGAGCGGGACATCCTGTGGATCTCCGACGAGGTGCAGACCGGCTGGGGCCGCACCGGCGAGCACTTCTGGGGATGGCAGGCCCACGGCCGCGGCGGACCGCCGGACATGCTGACCTTCGCCAAGGGCATCGGCAACGGCATGTCCATCGGCGGTGTGGTCGCCCGCGCCGAGATCATGAACTGCCTGGACGCCAACAGCATCTCCACGTTCGGCGGCACCCAGATCACCATGGCGGCGGGCCTGGCCAACCTCAACTACCTGCTGGAGCACGACCTCCAGGGCAACGCCCGCCGGGTCGGCGGAATGCTCGTCGAGCGGCTGCGGGCCGCCGCGGCCGGGGTTCCCGCGGTACGGGAGGTGCGCGGGCGCGGGCTGATGATCGGCATCGAGCTGACGAAGCCCGGCACCGACGAGGCCGATCCGGCCGCGGCCTCCGCCGTCCTGGAGGCGGCCCGCGAGGGCGGTCTGCTCATCGGCAAGGGCGGCGGCCACGACACCAGCGCCCTGCGCATCGCCCCGCCGCTGTCCCTCAACGTCGCCGAGGCCGAGGAGGGCGCCGCGATCCTCGAACGCGCCCTGAGGAGCACGTCGTAGCACCGGCTCGCACCGCTCGCAGAGAGGGAGCACCATGAGCAGCCGTACCGTCATCCGTGGTGGCCTGGTCATCACCGCCTCCGACGAGATCCACGCGGACGTCCTGATCGAGGACGGCCGCATCGCCGCCCTCGCCGCCTCCGCAAGCCCGGCCGCCGGCGCCTTCACCGCCGACCGGACCATCGACGCCACCGGCAAGTACGTCATCCCGGGCGGGGTCGACGCGCACACCCACATGGAGCTGCCGTTCGGCGGCACCTTCGCCTCCGACACCTTCGAGACCGGCACCCGGGCCGCCGCCTGGGGCGGTACGACCACCATCGTCGACTTCGCGGTGCAGAGCGTCGGACAGTCCCTGCGCCAGGGCCTGGACGCCTGGCACGCCAAGGCCGAGGGCAACTGCGCCGTCGACTACGCCTTCCACATGATCGTCTCGGACGTCAACGCCGGGACGCTGAAGGAGATGGACCTCCTGGTGGAGGAGGGGGTCACGTCGTTCAAGCAGTTCATGGCGTACCCCGGGGTCTTCTACTCGGACGACGGCCAGATCCTGCGCGCCATGCAGCGCTCCGCCGAGAACGGCGGGCTGATCATGATGCACGCGGAGAACGGCATCGCCATCGACGTGCTCGTCGAACAGGCGCTGGCCCGCGGCGAGACCGACCCGCGTTACCACGGCGAGGTGCGCAAGGCGCTGCTGGAGGCCGAGGCCACCCACCGCGCCATCCGGCTCGCCCAGGTCGCCGGCGCCCCGCTGTACGTCGTGCACGTCTCCGCGACCGAGGCGGTCGCCGAACTGGCCCGGGCCCGCGACGAGGGGCTGAACGTCTTCGGGGAGACCTGCCCGCAGTACCTGTTCCTGTCCACCGACAACCTCGCCGAGCCGGACTTCGAGGGCGCCAAGTACGTGTGCAGCACCCCGCTCAGGCCGAGGGAGCACCAGGCCGCGCTCTGGCGGGGGCTGCGCACCAACGACCTCCAGGTGGTCTCCACCGACCACTGCCCGTTCTGCTTCACGGGCCAGAAGGAGCTCGGCCGGGGCGACTTCTCCAAGATCCCCAACGGGCTCCCGGGCGTCGAGAACCGCATGGACCTGCTCCACCAGGCCGTCCTCGACGGGCACATCTCCCGCCGCCGCTGGATCGAGATCGCCTGCGCCACCCCGGCCCGGATGTTCGGCCTGTACCCCAAGAAGGGCACCCTCGCGCCCGGCGCCGACGCCGACGTGGTGATCTACGACCCGCACGCCGAGCAGGTGCTGTCCGCCGGCACCCACCACATGAACGTCGACTACTCGGCCTACGAGGGCAAGCGGGTCACCGGCCGCGTCGAGACCGTCCTCTCGCGCGGAGTACCCGTCGTCACCGGGCGGGAGTACACCGGGCACGCCGGGCACGGCGTCTACACCCCGCGGTCCACCTGTCAGTACCTCACCTAGGAGACCCGCGCATGGACTTCGGACTCGTCCTGCAGACCGATCCGCCGGCCTCGCGGGTCGTCGGCCTGATGAAGCGCGCGGAGCGCAACGGCTTCACCCACGGCTGGACCTTCGACTCCGCCGTGCTGTGGCAGGAGCCCTTCGTCGTCTACAGCCAGATCCTGGCCGCCACCACGACCCTGAAGGTCGGCCCGATGGTCACCAACCCGGGCACCCGCACCTGGGAGGTCACCGCCTCCACCTTCGCCACCCTCAACGACATGTTCGGCAACCGCACCGTCTGCGGCATCGGCCGCGGCGACTCCGCGATGCGCGTCGCCGGACGCAGACCCAACACCCTGGCCCGCCTGGGCGAGGCGATCGACGCGATCCGCGACCTGGCCGAGGGACGCGAGGCCGAGGTCGACGGACAGCCGCTGAGGATCCCGTGGGTGAAGGACGGCAGGCTGCCCGTCTGGATGGCGGCGTACGGGCCGAAGGCGCTCGCCCTCACCGGACGGAAGGCCGACGGCTTCATCCTCCAGCTCGCCGACCCCTATCTGACCGAGTGGATGGTGAAGGCCGTCCGCGCCGCCGCGGCGGAGGCGGGACGCGACCCGGCCTCCGTCACCGTCTGCGTCGCCGCCCCCGCCTACGTCGGCGACGACCTGGCGCACGCCCGTGAGCAGTGCCGCTGGTTCGGCGGCATGGTCGGCAACCACGTCGCCGACCTCGTCTCCCGCTACGGCGAGCACTCCGGCCTGGTCCCCGAGGCGCTGACGTCGTACATCAAGGGACGGCACGGCTACGACTACAGCCACCACGGACGGGCCGGCAACCCGTCCACGGACTTCGTCCCGGACGAGATCGTGGACCGGTTCTGCCTGCTCGGCCCGCCCGAGGCGCACATCGAGAAACTGCGGGCGCTGCGGGATCTGGGAGTGGACCAGTTCGCCGTCTACGACATGCACGACGCGCAGGAGACGACGATCGACGCGTACGGCGCGGAGATCATCCCGGCACTCAGCCGCTGACCGGTATCCCTCGCCGAAGGGGGCACGCCCATGACCGCGACCGTCCCGCCCGCACCGTCCGACCGGCCCATACCCGACCCGGCGGGACGCGTCGAGCTCCCGCCGGGCGTCACCCCCGCCGACCCGCGCTTCGTCAACGACGACCTGCTGCCCGTCCCGCTGGCCCGGCGCCGCTGGACGACGTACAACTTCGCCGCCCTGTGGGTGGGGATGGCGCACAACATCCCGTCGTGGATGCTCGCCTCCGGTCTCGTCGCGCTGGGCATGGACTGGAAGCAGGCCGTGTTCACCATCGCGCTGGCCAACGTCATCGTGCTGGCGCCGATGCTGCTCACCGGCCACGCCGGCCCCAAGTACGGCATCCCGTTCCCGGTGCTGGCCCGGGCCTCGTTCGGGCTGCGCGGTGCCAACCTGCCGGCGCTGATCCGGGCCGGGGTGGCGTGCGCCTGGTTCGGCATCCAGACCTGGATCGGCGGCCAGGGCATCTTCGTGCTGCTCGGCAAGCTGTTCGGCGGCTGGGCCGAGGCGTCGGAGATCGGCGGCCGGCCGTGGACGCTGTGGGTGTGCTTCGTGCTGTTCTGGGCGCTCGAACTGGCCATCATCTACCGGGGCATGGAGACCCTGCGCCGGTTCGAGAACTGGGCGGCGCCGTTCGTCATCGTCGGCGCGCTGGTGCTGCTGGCCTGGATCGCGAACAAGGCCGGCGGTCTCGGCCCGCTGCTCGACCAGCCCTCGCGGCTGGGCTGGGGCGACGACTTCTGGCCGGTCTTCTTCCCGTCCCTGATGGGCATGATCGCCTTCTGGTCGACCCTGAGCCTGAACATCCCCGACTTCACCCGCTTCGGCGCGGGCCAGCGCGCCCAGGTGTGGGGCCAGACGCTCGGACTGCCCACCACCATGACCCTGTTCGCCCTGCTGTCGGTGTTCGTCACCTCCGGCTCGCAGGCGGTGTACGGGGCCCCGCTCTGGGACCCCGTGGCACTCGCCGCGAAGACCGACAACGTCTTCGGCCTGCTCTTCGCCCTGGTGACGGTGCTCGTCGCCACCATCTCGGTGAACATCGCGGCGAACGTGGTGTCACCGGCGTACGACCTGGCGAACCTGGCGCCGCGCCGCATCGGTTTCCGCACCGGCGCCCTGATCACCGGGGTCGTCGGCGTGGTGATCATGCCGTGGAAGCTCACCGAGACCCCCGAGCTGTACATCTTCACCTGGCTCGGCCTGGTCGGCGGGCTGCTGGGCACGGTCGCCGGCATCCTCATCGCCGACTACTGGCTGGTCCGCCGCACCGCACTGGACCTGCCCGGTCTGTACACCCCGGGCGGGCCCTACTGGTACGCCTCCGGCTGGAACCCGCGCGCCGTCGCCGCCTTCCTGACCGGCGGGGTGCTCGCGGTGGGCGGGTCCCACTCGGCCCCCGGGAAGGGCCCCTTCCCCGAGGACGGGCTGATCCCCTTCCTGAAGCCCCTCGCGGACTACGGCTGGGCGGTGGGGCTGGCGGCGTCGCTGCTGGTGTACCTCGCGCTGATGGCGGGCCACCGGCGCACGACGTCCTGACCCTAGCGGGCCGTGCCGAAGTCCTGGGTCCAGTAGGAGCCGGGCTGGGCGAGGCCCACGCCGATCTCCTTGAACGCGCAGTTGAGGATGTTCTCCTTGTGGCCCGGGCTGGCCATCCAGCCGGCCATCACCTGCCCGGGGGTGGAGTAGCCGTAGGCGACGTTCTCGCCGTAGGTGCTCCAGCTGTAGCCGGCCCGGGTGATGCGGTCACCGGGGGAGGAGCCGTCGGAGCCGGTGTGCGACATGCTGCCGCTCGCGGCCATGTCCTCGCTGTGGTCCTGCGCGGCCCCGGTCAGCGTGGAGTTCACCTTCACCGGGGAGCAACCGACCTTGGCGCGCTCGGCGTTGACGAGGTCCACCACTTCGGCGACGGCGCCGGACGCCTGGGCGCCGTCCGTCGCGGAGGGGCTCGACGCGGCGGGGCTCGACGTGGTGGGCGCCGGCTTCGACGCGGTGGCGGAGGGCTTCGGGGCGGCCGTCGTGGACCCGGGAGCCGCCGTGGTGGGCTTCGGGGCGGCCTTGGTGGGCTTCGCGGCCGGGGCGGCGGACCGGGTGGCCGGGGCCGTGGAGGCCGCCTTCTTCGGCTTGTGCGACGGCTTGGCGGGCTTCGAGGGGCTCGCGGAGGCGGCCGGCGTGTCCGACGGCGCCCGTGTGGGCTCGCCGTGCTGCTGACTGCTCCACCGGCTGTACCAGTCGGGCCCGTCCCACCTGTCCCCGGCCGCGGCCGGGCTGCCCTGGTCCTGCCGCCGGCCGTCGCCCGGCCAGTCCGTACAGGCCATGGCGACCGAGGGTATGCCTATGACTCCTGTGGCGACCGCCGCGACGACCGTCCGCCGGTACTGCTTCTGATGACGATGCTTTCCCATGCGTGACCTCACCCCTGCTGTCCGGAGGCTGGTCATTCTTGGGACGGTCCGGCGCCGGGCGCAAAGGGCCCGAGTACTACTGCGCCTCGTAGGCACCGGGGGGCCTTGCGGCACGCCGGAGAGCGTGCCGCCCCGCCCGGGGCGGGCTCGCCGGGACGGCTGCCGCCGCGTCAGAAACCCTCATGTGCCGCGCGAGCGGCGGCCCCCGGCATTCCGCCGGGAGACCCCTCGCCCCGCCCCTTCCCGCATTCACGCCAAGACGGACAAGTCCCCCATGTCGCCGGAGCGGTTTCTACTAAGCGACCCGCACAGATCGTCCGGAGCCTGTGACAGATGTCACGGAACCATCAATTCCGGTTCTTCTCCAGGGCCGCCACCGCCTCCTTGGCGGCCTTGATGGCGCCCTTGTTGATCTCGTCCGTACCGGGCGCCTTCTTCGACTCGAAGTCGCTGCCGTTGTACGTGACGACCACCAGCGCGTTGGAGGCGCGGGCCACCACCACGCCCTCCCGGGTCTGCTGCTTGTCCTCGGTGGAGAGGTTCACCACGGAGTACCCCGCGTCACCGAGTCCGGGGACCGCGCCGCCGCCGCTGCGGTCCTCCACCCGCCCCTGGTACGACCGTTCCGCCGCCTCCTCCGACTCCAGGACCTCGAAGGACACGTCGAGCCAGCGGTACTCGTAGCCCTTGAGAGCGTTCCAGGAACAGGTGCGGCGCAGCTCGGAGTCGGTGGACCGGATCTCCTTGCCGTCCTCCTTGGCGCCCGGCACGAGGGACTTGACGGTCTTCGCGGTCACGCTGTCGCACGGCGTGGGCGCGGCGGTGTACGTCTTCGGCGCCTGCGTCTGAGACGGGGCGGAGGCGGACTGCGTCTCCGTCTTCCCGGTCGGCTTCTTCTCGGCGGCCTCCGGCTCGGCCATCGGACCGGACGACAGGGCCCAGCCGGCCGCGGCGAGGACGATCACCGGCGACAGACGCGCGGTCAGGGCGATCGGGAGAGGAAAGGAACGCACGGCGCACTCTTCGTGGGGGACGGTGCGGAGGGGGGTCCGCACTGCGGACGGGACGCCAGTCTCACACGCATCCCTGTGGCGCGGAAGGGCCAACTCGCTCCGTGCAGGCGCGGTGACGGGGACGTACCGCGGACGCCGCCGTCTTGCCGCAATTTCCCGTGTGAAGAGGTGATTTGTGAGCGTCAGGGGACGCGGGCGGTCCACTCCGGCACGGTGAACTTCGTCCGGGCCCGTTCCTCGGCGAGGGCCAGCTCACCGTCCGTCACCTTGCCGTCCGCCAGTCCGTACCGGGAGCGGAACGAGTCGATCATCCGGTCGATGACGGCCTCGCGCGGCAGTCCGGTCTGCCGCCGCAGCGGGTCCACCCGCTTCTTCGCGCTCCTGGTGCCCTTGTCGGACATCTTCTCCCGTCCGATCCGCAGCACGTCCAGCATCTTGTCGGCGTCGATGTCGTACGCCATGGTCACGTGGTGCAGCACCGCGCCGGGGCCGCCGTCCGGGCCCACGATCCGCTTCTGCGCTGCGCCCGCGATCTTGCCCTGGTCGGTGGCGATGTCGTTCAGCGGCTGGTACCAGGCCCTGATGCCCATCTCACCGAGCGCGCCGAGCACCCAGTCGTCGAGGTAGGCGTAGCTGTCCTGGAACGACAGCCCCTGCACCAGCGCCTCCGGCACCGACAGCGAGTACGTGATGGTGTTGCCCGGTTCCACGAACATGGCGCCGCCGCCGGAGATCCGGCGCACCACCTCGATGCCGTGCCGCCGGGCGCCCTCCGGGTCGACCTCGTTGCGCAGCGACTGGAAGCTCCCGATGATGACCGCCGGGGCGCCCCACTCCCACACGCGCAGCGTCGGCGGACGCCGGCCCGCGGCGACCTCCGCGGTCAGCACCTCGTCCAGCGCCATGTGCAGCGCGGGCGGCTGCGGGCCCTCGTGGATCAGCTGCCAGTCGTAGTCGGTCCAGTCGGTGGCGTGCGCGAGCGCGCGGCGCACCGCGATGCCGACGCCCTCCGGGGTGAGCCCGTACATCACCGTGCCCGCGGGCAGCGCCGCGTCGATCCGGGCGGCCAGACCCGCGGCGTCGGTGTCGGCGGGGGCGCCGTCCAGGGCGCCGTTCACGGCGTCGAGCGCCTCGTCCGGTTCGAGGAAGAAGTCGCCCGCCACGCGCGCGCGGCTCAGCACGCCGTCCTCCACGTCCACGTCCACGACGACCAGCTTGCCGCCGGGAACCTTGTACTCACCGTGCACGGCTCCGCCTTTCCTCATGCCCTCGGCACCAACGCCGTCGGGGGCGGGGATGTTCCCCGCCCCCGCCGGCGCGGCACGGGATCAGACGGCGCCGGCGGCGGACACCACGGCGGCCTCGCCGCCCGGCTGCGGATGCACACAGTGCCAGCGGTGGCCGTCCGCGCCGCCGTCGGCGGCCGGGAAGGCGGCGGCGCACGCGTCGTCCGCCTTCCAGCAGCGGGTGCGGAACGGGCAGCCCGAGGGCGGGTTCGTCGCCGACGGCACCGGGCCGTGCAGCACGATGCGCTCGGGCCGCTCCAGCAGGCTCGGCGTCGCCGAGAGCAGCGCCTCGGTGTAGGGGTGCCGGGAGTCGCCGGTGACCTGCGCCGCCCGGCCCTCCTCGACGACACGGCCGAGGTACAGCACGGCGATGCGGTCGGAGAGATGGCGCACCGTCTGCACGTCGTGCGAGATGAACACCATGGCGAGGCCGAGACGGTCGCGCAGATCCACCAGGAGGTTGAGGATCTGCGCGCGCACCGAGACGTCCAGGGCGCTGGTGGGCTCGTCGGCGACGATCAGCTCCGGCTGCAGGGCCAGCGCGCGGGCGATGGCCACGCGCTGCCGCTGGCCGCCGGAGAGCTGGCCGGGGAGCGCCTCCAGTGTGTGGCCGGGCAGCCCGACCAGGTCCAGGAGTTCCTCGACGCGCCGCTCGCGCCCCTCCCGGGTGCCCCGGCCGTGCACGTCGAGCGGGTCGCGCAGGATCCGGCGCACCGGCAGCCGGGGGTTGAGCGCGGTGGACGGGTCCTGGAAGATCACGCCGACGGAGGCGCCGAACCCGGTACGGCGCTGCGCCGCGGGCATCTCCCACAGCTCCTGGCCCTTGAAGTACACCTGGCCCTCCGTCGGGCGCTGCAGTCCGGTGACCACCCGGGCCAGCGTCGACTTGCCGCAGCCCGACTCGCCGACCAGGCCGAGGATCTCGCCGGGCCGGACCTCCAGGGAGGCGTCGGTCAGGGCGTGCACGGCGTCCCGGCGCAGGATGCCGCCGCTGCGCGCCCTGTGCCGTACGTGGACGCGGTCGAGCCGGACGAGCGGTTCCATCGTGGTGTCCTCCGGGGCGGTCATCGGGCGGCCTCCAGCGACTTGGCCGACGGGTGTGCGGGCGCCGGGTGGTGGCAGGCGAACAGGTGGTCCTCCGCGGCGCCGCGGTCGGTGGCGGGCGGCGGGGTGGTGGCGCACACCCCGGTGGCGGCGGCGCAGCGCGAGACGAAGCGGCAGCCCGGGCCGAACGCCCTGGGCGCGGGCACGACGCCCCGGATCTGGTGCAGCCGCTCCGCGCCCGCCTCCAGCGAGACGACGGAGCCGAGCAGGCCCCGGCTGTAGTGGTGCGCCGGGTCCGTCAGCAGGGCGCGGGTGGCGCCCGCCTCGGCGACCTGACCCGCGTACATCACCGCGACCCGGTGGGCGAGATCGCCGACCAGGGCCAGGTCGTGCGAGACGAGGACCATCGCGAAGCCGAGCTCGTCGCGCAGCTGGACGAGGAGTTCGACGACCTGTGCCTGCACGGTCACGTCGAGCGCGGTCGTCGGCTCGTCGGCGATCAGCAGCCGGGGGCTGCGGGAGAGCGCCATGGCGATCAGCACGCGCTGGCGCTGGCCGCCGGAGAGCTCGTGCGGGTAGCTGCGCAGGGTGCGCTCGGGGGAGAGGCCGACCAGTTCGAGCAGTTCGGCGGGGGTGCGGGTGCCGCCGCGCGAGGTGAGCCGCTTGAGCTGGGTGCCGATCAGCACGGACGGGTTCAGCGACGACATGGCGTCCTGGTAGACCATGGCGATCTCCGGGCCCATGAGCGCCCGGCGCTCCTTCGGCGACAGCTTCAGCAGGTCGCGGCCCCGGTAGAGGATCTCGCCCTCGGCCTCGGCGTTGCGGGCCAGCAGACCCATGATCGCGAGGCTGGTGATGGACTTGCCGCAGCCCGACTCGCCGACCAGGCCGAGGGTCTCGCCCTCGCGGACGGTGAAGGAGATGCCGTCGACGACGCGGGTGTCGCCGTAGCGGTCGGGGAAGCGGATCGCCAGGTCGCGCACGACCAGCAGGTCGGCGGCGTCGTCGGGCAGGGGCTTCACGGAGGGCTCGGTGGTCTCCAGCCGGGCGGCGAGTCCGGCCAGCGCGGCGTCCACCTCGGCCCGGTCCGCGGCCGGCGCGGCGGCGGTCTTCTCGTCGGAGTCGTCGCCACCCGTGCGGCTCCTGTCCGGGGAGGCGGCGGCGTCCGTCATGCCCTCCGACAGGACGTTCAGCGCGAGCACCGTGATCAGCAGGCACAGACCCGGGAAGAGGGTCGCCCACCAGCCGCCCGAGAGCAGGATCTGCCGGCCGTACGCCAGCACGCTGCCCCAGCTGGGGTCGGGGTCCTGCACACCGGCGCCGATGAACGACAGGCTCGCCTCGAAGATGATCGAGTCGGCCACCATGACGGTCGCGAACACCAGCACCGGCGCCGCGCAGTTGACGGCGACGTGGCGGGCCACGATGTAGTGGCGGCGGGCGCCGATGACCTGTTCCGCGGCGACGTAGTCCTCGCCGTACTGCTCCAGCACGTTGGCCCGTACGACGCGGGCCAGCGACGGGGAGTAGACGAAGGCGATGGTGAAGATGATGACCGGGACGCTGGGCCCGAACACGGCGACCAGGACCGCGGCCAGGGCGATCGGCGGGAACGACATGACGACGTCGAGCGTGCGCATCACCGACTCGTCGGCGAGCTTGCGCGAGGTGGCCGCGAGGGCGCCCAGGACGGAGCCGATGGCGAGCGCGAGGAGCGTCGCGCCGAAGCCGATGACGAGGGAGTAGCGGGCACCGTGCACGACCCGGGCGAACACGTCGCGGCCCGCCCGGTCGGTGCCGAACCAGTGGTCGGCGCCCGGCGGCTGGGCCGGCAGACCGGTGGCGAGCGGGTCCTGGGTGAGCAGCGGCGCGAGGACCGCGCCCAGGACGACGACGAGAAGGATCCCGAACGCGATCCGGGAGGGCACGGGCAGGCGACGCAGGCGGGTGCCGGGCCGGAGCCGCTCGGCGAGGGAGCGTGGAGCGAACATCACACCGTCCTGATGCGCGGGTTGACGAGCAGGTAGAGCAGGTCGACGACGACGTTGACCACGAGGAAGGCGATGGCGATCGTGAGCACGGTGCCCTGGACCAGACCGACGTCGCCGCCGTTGACGCCTTCGAGGATCAGCTTGCCCATGCCGGGCAGGTCGAAGATCGCCTCGATGACCACGGCGCCGCTGAGCATGTAGCCGACCTTGACGCCGAGCACGGTCAGCGGGGTGATCAGGGAGTTGCGCAGCACCGACCGGATGATCATGAAGGGCGGCAGACCGCTGCCGCGAGCGGTGCGCACGTAGTCGCGGTCGAGTTCGGCGACCATCGAGGTGCGGATCAGCCGGGCCAGTGAGGAGGCGACCGGCAGGGCGAGTGCGACGGCCGGCAGCGCCAGGCTCTGCAGCCAGCCGGAGAAGGAGTCGGCCGGGTTGACGTAGCCGCCGGTCGGCAGGATCGGCATGTTCAGCGCGAACTGCTGGATGAGCAGGACACCGAGCCAGAACGAGGGCAGCGCGATGCCGATCATCGACAGCACCCGGAAGACCTGGTCGGGCCAGCGGTCGCGGTGGACGGCGCTGGTGACGCCGAAGACCAGGGCCAGCACGATGGCCAGCGAGAGGCCGAGGAGCGTCAGCTGGAGGGTGAGCGGGAAGGCCGTGGCGATCCGGTCGACCACCGGCTGGCTGGGCGCCACGGTGACACCGAGGTCTCCCCGCAGGAGATCACCGAGGAAGGCGAAGTACCGGACGGGCAGCGGGTCGTTCAGACCGTTCTCCTCGGCGAACGCGGCACGCGCCTCCGGACTCGCGCTGTCGCCGAGGGCGTTGTACGCGGGGTCGGCGGGCGAGAACTGCAGGACGACGAAGACCAGCAGTGCGATGCCGAGGATCATCACCGGCATCATCGCGACGCGGCGCAGCGCGAGCCGGAGAAAAGCAACCATCGTGAGGTTCCTAGCGATTGGGGCGGGGGCCGCCGCCCGGGCAGGCGCGGCGGCCCGTCGGCGTGGGCGTGCGGGGTCAGCCGCGGCCGACGTCGAGGAAGGACAGCCCGGTGGTGGGCAGCGGCTTGAACCCGGGCAGCGATCCGTCGCGCCAGGCGGTGGGCAGCTTGCGGTGCAGCACCGGGTACAGGGCGGCCTCGTCGGCGACCGTGTCGGTCACCTGGCCCCACAGTTCCCCGCGCTTGGCCTCGTCGGCCTCCGCCGCGGCCTTGTCCAGCAGCGACTTGACCTTCTTGTAGGCGGCGCTGTCCGCCCAGCCGTAGCGGTTCTCCGGCCAGAAGCCGTAGTAGAACCAGCGCAGCAGCAGGTCGGCGTCGTTGCCGAAGACGGAGGGGTCGCCCGGCGCGGCGAGCGCCTGGAAGTCACCCTTGTCGATCTTGGCGTACTGGGCGGCGGACTGCTGGATGTCGAGCTTGGCGTCGACGCCTACCGCGGCCCAGCTCTCCTTGATCAGCGGCGCGATGTCCTTGACCCAGCCGTTGTCGGTGAGCAGCAGCGTGAAGGAGAGCTTGCCCGCGCCCGCCTCGGCGAGCAGCTTCTTGGCCTTGGCCGGGTCGTGGCCGTAGACGGTGGCGGCCTTCCGGTAGTCGGGGTGCGTGGCCGGCACGTATCCGGTGGCGGGCTCGGCGTTGCCCAGCAGGGCGGTGGAGATGATCTTCTCGGTGTCGAGGGCGTAGTGCAGGGCCTGGCGCACCCGCTTGTCGGCGAAGCGCTTGTCCTTGGCGTTGAACATCAGGAAGAGCAGGCCGAAGGACTGGACCGACTCCACCTTGTCCTTGCCCGTGATGCCCTGGACGTCGATGTAGGGCACGTCCTCGATGGCCTGCACCCGGCCGGACTTGAGCGCGCTGACCCGGGCGGACGGGTCGGAGATCAGACGCCAGACCATCTTCTTGGCCTTGGCGGGGTGCGGGCCGTTGTACTTGTCGTACGCCGCCATGACGATCTTGTCCTCGCGGACCGCCGACACGAAGCGGTACGGGCCCGAGCCCACCGGCTTGGCGTCGAAGGCCTTGGCGTCGGCGCCGGCGATCTTCTTCGGCACGATCCGCACCACGGATATGCGCGAGGGGAAGAGCGCGAAGGCGTACTTGAGCTTGAACTCGACCGTCGTCTCGTCGACGGCCTTCACCTGGTCGATGAAGGGAACGAACTGCGCCATCAGCGAGGCGTTCTTCGGGTCGAGGACCCGCTCGAAGCTGAACACCACGTCCTCGGCGGTGACCGCGGAGCCGTCGTGGAAGGTGGCGCCCTTGCGGAGGGTGGCCCGGTAGGTGGTCGCGTTGATCTTCTTCGGCATCTCGGTGGCCAGCGTCGGCCGGGCGATGAGCGTGACCGGGTCGAGGTCCACCAGACCCTCGAAGATGTGCATGTTGGCGGCGTAGGGGGTCGCGCCGGAGGTGATCATGGGGTCGAAGCCCGTGGAGAGCGGGTACGAGAGGCCGGCTTCGATGGTGTCGGTGCTGCCGCCGGAACCGCCGGAGTCGTCACCGGTGCTGCCCGGCCCGCCGCAGGCGGACAGGCCCGCGGTGATCGCGGTCGCCACACCGATGGCGCTGGTGTATCTCATGAAGGTGCGGCGGTCGACGCCGGTTGCGCTGCGCGGGGACAAGGAACCCTCCTGGCGGGGAGTCAATGGCGGGCGAGGAAGCGGAATGGCTGATTCAGTACGACGGCTGGCGAGAACTTATCGCGTCGCGCAGCATCAGACGTCTGATGTCTGATGCTTGATAGCGTGGGAACGTAGTCGGGCAAAGGAGAGGGGTCAAGAGGTGGCGGTGGGACAAAGGGCGATTCGGGGTGCCGTACCGGAGCCCAAGGCGACGCGACAACCGTTGCGACAGGAGGTCGTGGACGGGATCAAGTCGTACATTCTGCGCAACCAGCTGCGCCCCGGCGACCCGCTGCCGACGGAGCCCGCCCTGTGCGAGGCGCTCGGCGCCAGCCGCTCCAGCGTGCGGGAGGCGATCAGGATCCTGACCGCCCTCGACATCGTCGAGGTGCGGCACGGACACGGCACCTACGTCGGCCGGCTGAGCCTGTCCGCACTGGTGGAGAGTCTGGCCTTCCGGGGCCTGCTCAGCCCGGACGACGACTTCCAGGTGCTGTCCGACCTGATCGAGGTGCGCGAGCTGTTCGAGCGCGGCATGGCGGAACGGCTCGTGCGGTCCCTCAGCGGCACGCAGATCGACCGGCTCGCGGCGCTCGTCGACGAGATGCGCAGGGCGGGCTCGGGGGAGGGGCACGGCTTCGTCGAGGCCGACCGCGCCTTCCACACCCTGCTCGTCGCCCCGCTGGGCAACGACCTGATCGGCCAGCTCTCCATGGCGTTCTGGGACGTCTACGTGATCGTCGCGCCGCACCTGGACGTCTTCACGCACGAGCACGAGGCGGCCACCATCGCCAACCACCAGCGCATCGTGGACGCCGTGCGGGACCGGAACCCCGCCGAGTTCGCGGCCGCGCTGACCGAGCACTACGCCCCCGTGCGCAAGCGGATCACGGAGGCGCGCGCCCGGCGCTGACCTGCTCCTTCCTCCGGCGGAGGCGGCCCCGGCGCGGGGCCGCCTCCGCCGTGTCGTACCGGTGGCGGGCCGGTCGGGAGAAGGGGGCCGGCCGGTGCGGCGGGGCACTTGACGACCGTCTTCCGGATCTCTAGGGTCCCAGGACAGCAGACATCAGACGTCTGCTCATTCGCCCTCGCGCTGCGCCGCGCGCACGCCTCACCCACCGGGGCCCTCTCCATGCCACTGACGGACCTCACCCTCGCCGAGTGCCTCGCGCTCCGGCCCGACCTCGACGAGCCCGCCGACCTCGACGCGTTCTGGGACCGGACCCTGCGGACGGCCCGGGCGGCCGGCGGCACCGCCGCCTTCACCCCCGTGGACACCGGCCTGACCCAGGTGACGACCTATGACGTGACCGTGCCCGGCTTCGCGGGCGAGCCCGTACGGGGCTGGCTGCACCTGCCCGCCGGGGCCGGCGGTCCGCTCGGCTGCGTCGTGGAGTTCCTCGGCTACGGGCGCGGACGCGGCCTGCCGCACGAGCAGCTGCTCTGGGCGAACGCCGGCTACGCCCACTTCCTCATGGACACCCGGGGCCAGGGCTGGTCCACGGCCGGCGGCGACACCCCCGACACGGTCTCCCTGAACGGCGACGTCCCCGGCTTCCTCACCCGCGGCGTGGACAGCCCGGACGACCACTACTACCGGCGCGTGTACACCGACGCCGTGCGCTTCGTCGACGCCGCCCTCGCCCACCCGATGGTCGACCCGGACCGGGTCGTCGTGACCGGACACAGCCAGGGCGGCGGCATCTCGCTCGCGGTCGCGGGTCTCGTCCCGGGCCTGGCGGGCGTCATGCCCGACACCCCGTTCCTGTGCGACATCCGGCGCGGCGCCCTGATCGCCGGCGCGCCCCCCTACACCGAGATCGCGGAGTACCTGAGCCTGTACCGCGACCGCGCCGGGACCGTCCTCACCACCCTGTCCTACGTCGACGCGGCCCTGCTGGCCTCCCGCGCCACGGCCCCGTCACTCTTCTCCATCGCCATGATGGACGACATCTGCCCGCCCTCCACCTGCTTCGCCGCCTACCACCGCTACGGCGGCGTCAAGGACCTGCGGGTCTACGAGTTCAACGGCCACGAGGGCGGCGGCGCCCACCACCGGCGCGAGCAACTCACCTGGGTCCGGGAGCGGTTCACCACGCCCCACCTCATCGCCGACCCCGGCCCCTCCACCCTGCACGATCCCCAACTCGCCTGACCGCACACCGAGAAGAGGCCCGTTCATGCAGCGTAGAGTCACCCCGGCCACCGTCACCGCGGCCGCCGCCCTGGCCCTCCTGGCCGCCGGCACCCCCGCCGCGCACACCGCCGAGGGGCAGGCCGCCCCCACCCCCGGCACCCTCACCTCGCAGGACATCGCCACCGCCGGCACCGGATCCCCGTACTACCGCATCCCCGCGCTGACCCGCACCACCAAGGGCACGCTGCTCGCCGCGTACGACGCCCGCCCCACCCTCGGCGACCTGCCCGGCAACCTGGGCGTGGTGCTGCGCCGCAGCACCGACGGCGGCACCACCTGGCAGGCCCAGCAGGTGGTCCGCAAGGAGGCCGCCCCCAAGGGCTTCGGCGACCCCAGCCTCCTCGTCGACCGGGAGACCGGCCGTGTCTTCGTCTTCTACGCCGCCTCCGTGAACCAGGGCTTCTTCGGCTCCGCGACCGGAAACGACGAGAGCGACCCCGACGTCCTGCAGGCCGACTACAGCTACTCCGACGACGACGGCCTGACCTGGAAGCACGAGCGGATCACCGCGGAGATCAAGAACCCCGCCTGGGCCGGGATGTTCGCGGCCTCCGGCGAGGGCATCCAGCTGCGGCACGGCACCCACAGGGGCCGGCTGATCCAGCAGTACGCGATCCGCGACGACGGCGCCAACTACGCGGTCAGCGCCTACAGCGACGACCACGGCGCCACCTGGAGGATGGGCACCCCCGTCGGCCCCGGCGGCGACGAGAACAAGACCGTCGAACTGTCCGACGGACGGGTGATGCTCAACAACCGCTCCGCCCCGTACCGCACGGTCGCGTACTCCACCGACGGCGGCGTCACCTACACGCCGTTCCAGCAGGACAAGGAGCTGCCCGACCCCGCCAACAACGGCTCCGTCATGCGCTTCGCCCCGGACGTGCCCGCCACGCACCCGCGGGCGGGGTGGCTGATGTTCAGCAACACCGCGACCACCAACAGCCGCAGCAACCTCACTGTCCGGCTCTCCTGCGACAACGGACAGAACTGGCCCGTCCGCAAGACGGCCGAATCCGGCTCGGCCGCCTACTCCACGCTCACCCCGCTCGGCAGCGGCACCATCGGCGACGACCGGGTGGGCATGCTCTGGGAGCGCGCCGACTACCGGCACATCACCTATTCCTCCTTCGACCTGCAGTGGCTCGGCGGGGTCTGCGCGCCCGTCACCGTCACCCCGCCCGCCTCCCTGCCCGCCGGGAAGACCACCGAGGTCACCGTCCGCGTCGTCAGCCAGAACGACAAGGCCCTGCCCGCCGGGTCGGTCTCCCTCCGCCTGCCGTCCGGCTGGAGCGCGCCGTCCGTCACCGTGCCCGCGCTCGATCCCGGCCAGGGCGCCAACATGAGGATCCCGGTCACCGTCCCCGCGAACGCCACCGCGGGCGCCGTGCCGACGACCGCCACCTACCTCGTGCGCGGCACCCAGCGGTCCTACGGTGACGGCACGCTCACCGTGACCGCGCCCTAGCGTCCCGGGGCCGCCCGTACGCCCCCGGCGGGCGGGCGGCCCGTTCCGCCCGTACCACCATCCGCACAGCCCAGGAGTCACCATGTCCCCGTCCCAGCCCCTCCGCGGCGTCGTGCCGCCCGTCTGCACCCCTCTGGATGCGTCGGGCGAGGTCGACACCGTCTCGCTCACCCGGCATGTGGAGCACCTCGTGAGCGGGGGAGTGCACGGGCTGTTCGCCCTGGGCTCCAGCAGCGAGGTCGCCTTCCTCACCGACCGGCAGCGGGAGGCGGTGCTGCGGACCGTCGTCGAGGCCGTCGCGGGCCGCGTCCCCGTACTCGCCGGAGTCATCGACATGACCACCCCCCGGGTGCTCGTCCACGCGGAGGCCGCCCTCGACGCCGGGGCCGACGCCCTGGTCGCGACCGCGCCCTTCTACGCCCGCACCCACCCCGCCGAGATCGCCCGCCACTTCCGCACCCTGCGCTCCCGGGTCGACCTCCCCCTGTACGCGTACGACCTCCCGGTCTCCGTGCACAGCAAGCTCTCCACCGCCTTGGTGCGCGAACTCGCCGAGGACGGCACGCTCGCCGGCCTCAAGGACAGCAGCGGCGACGAGGGCGGCCTGCGCCGGCTCGTCGTCGAACTCGGCGGACGCCACGGACGCGCGGACGGCCCCGCGCCCTCCTTCAGCATCCTCACCGGCTCCGAACTCACCGTGGACGCGGCCCTGCTGGCCGGCGCCGACGGAGTCGTCCCCGGCCTCGGCAACGTGGACCCGGCCGGATACGTGCGCCTCCACGACGCCGTGCGCGGTGGTGACTTCGACCGCGCGGTGAAGGAACAGGAGCGGCTGGTCGAGCTGTTCGGCATGGTCGACGCCGGACCCGAGAGCGAGATGGGCCGCAACTCCTCCGCCATCGGCGCCTTCAAGCACGCGCTGCGGCTGCTCGGGGTGTTCGCCCACGGCACCACCGCCGCCCCGCAGATCCAGCTGGGCGACGCGTCGGTCGCCCTCGTCGAGGAGCGGCTGCGCGGCGCCGGCCTGCTGCCGGTCCGATGACGGCACGGCATCCGGACGACGCCCCGGTGATCGGCCTCGACCTGGGCGGCACGAAGATCGCCGCCGCCCTGGTCGCGGCCGGCGGCGCCGTCCTGGCCCGGCACTCCCTGCCCACCCCGGCGACGGCGGGCGCCGAGGCCGTGCTCGACGCGCTCGCCGACGCCGCCCGCGCGGTGTGGGCGCCGGGCGTCACGGCGATCGGCGTCGCCGCCGCCGGAGTGATCGACCCCGGCACCGGGACCGTCACCAGCGCGACCGACACGATCCGCGGCTGGGCCGGCACCGCCCTGGCCGCCGGCCTCGCCGCCCGCGCCGGCCTCCCGGTCGCCTGCGACAACGACGTACGCGCGGCGGCGGCGACGGAACTGCCCGGCCCGCACGGGGACGCACCCGGGATCACGATGATCTACGCCGCGGTCGGCACCGGCGTGGGCGGCGCCGTGGCCGTCGACGGGCGCATTCTGCACGGGGCGGCCGGGATCGCCGGGCACCTCGGGCACCTGCCGAGCCCGGAGGCCGGCCGACTGCCCTGCACCTGCGGCGCCACCGGCCACCTCGAGGCGATCGCCGCGGGCCCCGCCATCACCGCCCACTACACGCGGATGAGCGGAACCCCGGCCGACCGCCTGGAGACGGTGGCCGCCCGCGCCGCCGGGGGCGAGCCGCACGCCACCGCGGCCATCGTGCTCGGCGCCGAGGCCACCGGACGCGCCCTGGGCGGCCTCGCCAACACGCTCGGCGCCGACCGCGTGGTCGTCGGCGGCGGGGTGCCCCGCATCGGCGCCCTGTACCTGGACGCCCTGCACACGGCGTTCACCGCCGAACTCATGCCGCCCCTGAGGAAGCTGCGTCCCGTACCACCGCGCGGCGGACCCGACGCCGCGGTCCTCGGCGCGGCCGCGCTGACCCGCACCCTGCCCCTGCACCACCCCGCGAGCACCACCGGAGCCCTCCGATGACCCTGCCCCTGGCCGACGCCCTGAAGGGCCGACTGATCGTGTCCTGCCAGGCCCCGCCCGGCGACCCGATGCGGCACACCGACACCCTGGTCCGCATGACCCTGGCCGCGCGGGCCGGCGGCGCGGCGGCCGTACGGGTCAACGACCCCGAGGTCGTCGCGGCCACCGTGGCGGCCGCAGGCCTTCCGGTGATCGGCCTGTGGAAGGACGGCGACAGCGGCGTCTTCATCACCCCGACCGTGCGCCACGCCCTCGCCCTGGTGGACGCCGGGGCCGCGGTCGTCGCGGCCGACGCCACCGCCCGGCCGCGCCCCGACGGCAGCACCTTCGCCGAACTCGTCGCGGCGGTCCACGCGGCGGGGGCGCTCGTCATGGCCGACGTGTCGACCCTCGCGGAAGGCCGTGAAGCCGCCGCCCAGGGCGCCGACTTCGTGGGGACGACCCTCTCCGGCTATGTGCCCGGCTCTCCCGTGCAGACCGCCCCGGACCTCGCCCTCGTCACCGATCTGGCCGGCGCGATCTCCGTTCCGGTGATCGCCGAGGGCCGCATCGCGACCCCCGGGCAGGCCGCCGGCGCGCTGGCGG
>Ga0247820_10000447_pt1 | contig 21950 bp, 18 predicted proteins | sample 13C_Glucose_Day1_2_FD_192480 | JGI IMG/M metagenome (GOLD analysis project Ga0247820, IMG submission 192480) | Soil microbial communities from agricultural site in Penn Yan, New York, United States - 13C_Glucose_Day14 | ecosystem: Environmental > Terrestrial > Soil > Agricultural land | place...
GAGACGCGGCGGACGGAACGGCTGCCGATGCCGGCGGCACGGATCCCGGACAGCGACCAGGAGGCGCGGTAGCACATGTGTGGCATCGCAGGCACATACCGGTGGCCGGACGGGAAGGCCGTCACCGACCGGCTCACCGACACCCTCGCCCACCGGGGTCCGGACGGGGCGGGCCGGTACGGCCACGCCGTCGGTGACGGCGAGGTGCACCTCGGGCACCGCCGGCTGGCCGTCATCGACCTGTCGGGGACCGGCGCGCAGCCGATGGTCTCGGGCGGCCTCGCATTGACGTACAACGGCGAGCTGTACAACGCGCCCGAGCTGCGCGCCGAACTGGCGGCCGCCGGGGTGCGCTTCCGCGGCACCTCCGACACCGAGGTGCTGCTGGAGGCGTGGCGGCGCTGGGGCACGGACTGTCTGCCCCGGCTGCGCGGCATGTTCGCCTTCGGGATCTTCGACGAGCGGACCGGTGAGCTGGTCCTCGCCCGCGACCAGCTCGGCATCAAGCCGCTGTTCCTGCTCCGGCGCGGCGAGGGGCTGGTGTTCGCCTCCGAGCTCAAGGCGCTCGCCGCCGTGACCGGGGGGTCGCTGGAGGTGGACCACGCGGCGATGGTGGCCTCGCTGCTGTACTACTGGGTGCCGGACTCACGGTGCGCGTTCCGCGAGGCGGAGAAGCTGCCGCCGGGCAGCTGGCTGAGGTGCCGGCCCGACGGCCGGGTGGAGCGCGGCCGTTACTGGCGGCTGGAGGACGTCGCCGCCGAGGGCCGGGAGCGGGCGCTGAGCGGCGAGCGGCCGGACATCGCGGCCGTCGTCGAGGAGTCGACCCGGCGCCATCTGCTCTCCGACGTGCCCGTGGCGACCTTCCTCTCCGGCGGTCTCGACTCCAGCTATCTGACCGCGCTGGCCGCCCGCGACCGGCCCGGGATCTCCGCCTACACGATCGGGTTCCGCGCCGAGGACGCCAGGTTCGAGGCGATGCCGGACGACCTGCGCCACGCCCGGCAGGTGGCCGGGCGGTACGGCGTCGACCTGCACGAGATCGAGATCGCCCCCGACGTGCTGGACCTGCTGCCGCGGATGACGTACCACCTCGACGAGCCGATCGGCGACCCGGCGGCGATCAACACGTTCCTGATCTGCTCGGCCGCCCGGGAGGCCGGGGTCAAGGTGATGCTCTCCGGGATGGGCGCCGACGAACTGTTCGCCGGGTACCGCAAGCACCTGGCCAACCGGCTCGCGCTGCGCTACCAGCGCGTTCCCCGGCCGCTGCGGCGCGCGGTGTCGGGCACCGTGGACCGGCTGCCGGTCGCCACGGCCCGCCGCGGATTCCGGTCGGTGCGCTTCGCGAAGCGGTTCCTCTCCTTCGCCGATCTGCCGGAGGAGACCGCCTTCCGGCGCAGCTACACCCTGTACGACCGGCGGGAACTGATCGACCTGATCGACCCGGGCCTCGCCGGCACGGTCGACGACGTGCTGACCGAGCACGCGGACGTCTACCGGGACAACGGCCTGGACGACTTCGTCAACCGCATGTGCCTGGCCGACGCCCGGATGTTCCTGCCGGGGCTGAACCTCGCCTACACGGACCGCTCCAGCATGGCCGCGTCGACGGAGGTGCGGGTGCCGTACGTGGACGTCGAGGTGGTGAAGGCGGCGTTCGCCGTGCCCGGTGACCGCAAGATCGCCGGACGGCAGGGCAAGGCCGTCCTCAAGGAGGCGGCCGCCTCCGTCCTGCCGCGGGAGATCGTGTACCGGCCCAAGGGCCTGTTCAGCGCCCCGCTGCGGGCCTGGATGAGCCGGGATCTGGCCCCGCTGGTGCGCGAGGTGGTCAACGACGGCGAGCTGGTCCGTTCCGGGTTCCTGCGCCGCGACGCGCTGCGGCGGCTGGTCGCCGCGGACGCCGCCGGACAGCAGGACTTCTCCAAACATCTGTGGCATGTGCTGACCCTCGAGTTCTGGTATCGCGGCGCGACCACCGGGGCCGGCCAGAACTCCCTCGACGGCGTAGAGACAAGAGGACTTCGGTGAAACAGGTCGTACAGAACTACAAGAGCGGCGAGCTGGCCCTGCTCGACGTGCCGGTGCCGGGGTGCGGGCCGGGCGGTGTGCTGGTGCGCAGCGCCTACTCGCTGATATCCACCGGGACCGAGATGATGAAGGTGTCCGAGGCCGGCATGTCGATGCTGGGCAAGGCCCGTTCCCGGCCGGACCAGGTGGCCAAGGTCGTGCAGAGCGTGGCCACCAACGGGGTGCCCGCCACCTATCGCAAGGTGATGGGCAAGCTGGACTCCTTCACGCCGCTGGGCTATTCGCTGTCCGGTGTGGTGGTGCAGGTCGGCGCCGGCGTCGACGACGTGTCGGTCGGCGACCTGGTGGCCTGCGCCGGCAACGAGCACGCGCTGCACGCCGAGTTGAACTGGGTGCCGAAGAACCTCTACGCCCGCCTCCCGGACGGTCTCGCGGCGCGGCACGCGGCCTTCGGCACCGTCGGGTCGATCGCGCTGCAGGGCGTCCGCCAGGGCGAGCCGCAGCTCGGCGAGGTGGCGCTGGTGATCGGCCTCGGGCTGATCGGGCAGCTGGTGGCGCAGCTGCTGACCGCCTCGGGTGTCCGGGTGGTCGGGGTGGACCCGGACCCGGTGCGCTGCGAGCTCGCCGAGCGGCTGGGCGCGGCGGCCTGCGGCGATCCCGACTCCCCGGCGGTGGCCCACTCCGTCGCCGAACTCACCGGCGGTCACGGGGTGGACCAGGTGTACCTGGCCGCCGGCGGTGGCAGCAACCAGCCCGTCGAGCTGGCCGCCCGGCTCTGCCGGGACCGGGGCCGGGTGGTCGACATCGGCAAGTGCCGCCTGGACCTGCCGTGGAACGCGTACTACGAGAAGGAGCTCGACGTCCGCTTCTCCCGCTCGTACGGCCCCGGGCGCTACGACCCGGAGTACGAGCTGGAGGGGCGGGACTACCCGATCGGCTACGTGCGCTGGACCGAACGCCGCAACCTGGCCTGCTTCCTGGACCTCGTCGCCCGGGGCCGGGTCGACGTGGAGCCGCTGGTCTCCCACACGGCCGACTTCGACGACGCCGTGGAGACGTACCGCAGCCTCGAGGACGGCGGTCTGAAGGCCGTGGCCGTGCTGTTCCGTTACCCCGAGCAGGCGGTGGAGGCGCCGGCCCCCGAGGTGGCCGTGCCCGAGGTGAGACGGCCCGGCGGCGCCGGGCCGGCCCCGGTCCGGGCCGTGAGGACGCCGGTGCGTCTGGCGTTCGTCGGCGCGGGGAACTACGCCTCGTCGATGCTGCTGCCCCACCTGGCGCAGCGCGAGGGCGTCGCGTTGTCCACGGTCGTCACCACGACGGCGCTGTCCGGCGCCAACGCGCGGCGCAAGTTCGGCTTCGAACGGGCCACCACCGATCTCGACGCCGTGCTCGGCGACCCGGCCGTCGACGCGGTGTTCGTGGTCACCCGCCACAGCTCGCACGCCGAACTGACCCGCAAGGCGCTGCTGTCCGGCAAGGCGGTGTTCGTGGAGAAGCCGCTGGCCCTCACCGAGGACGAACTGGCCGGTGTGCTCGCGGCGGTGGAGGAGTCCGGCAACGACCGGCTGCAGGTGGGCTTCAACCGCCGGTTCGCCCCGCTGCTGCGGGAGGCCCGGGAGCGGTTCGGCACCCGGACCGGACCGGGGCACCTGCGTTACCTGGTCAACGCGGGCCGCCTCGACCACGGCAGCTGGTACCTCCAACAGGGCACGCAGGGCTCCCGGTTCACCGGCGAGGGCGGGCACTTCATCGACACCGCGAGCTGGCTGCTGGGGGCCGACCCGGTCTCGGTGTACGCGCTCACCACGCCCGGCAACGAGGACCTCCAGGTCGTGCTCCGCTACCCGGACGGGTCCACCGCCACCATCGGCTACGTCACCACCGGCCCGGCCGGCTTCCCCAAGGAGACCCTGGACCTGGTCGCGGACGGCCGCGCCCTGCGCCTGGACGACTTCGTCCGCGCCACCGTCTACGACGGCCGCCGCAGGCAGTGGGTCGGTTCCCGGCTGCCCAAGGCCCGCGACAAGGGCCAGTCCGCCGAACTGGCCGCGTTCGTCAAGGCCGTGCGGACCGGCGGACCGATGCCGGTGCCGCTGGAATCGCTGGTCGCCACCACCGCGGCCACCCTCGCCGTGCGGGCGGGACTGGCCGGCGGCGCGCCGGTGACACTGGCGGGGCCGCGATGACGGTGAGCTCGGGGAGCCCGGGCTGGTACCTGCGGCGGCTGTCCCGGATGGGGCCGCGGGAGGTCGGCGGCCGGGTGGCCGACACGGCGCGCAGACGGCGCTGGCGGTCGGCGCCGCCGGCCTGCCCGGACGTGACGGGCGCCCGGTTCACCGCCGTACTGCCCGCGGGCGCGGCCGCCGCGGTGCCGCCGGACGCCGTGAAGCGTCTGGTCGCCGAGGCGGACCGGCTGATGGCCGGGCACGCCGAGTACTTCGGGGTGGCGCGCGACGACCTGGCCGACCCGGACTGGTGGTACGACCCGAAGACCGGACGCCGGGCACCCGACGGCTACGCCTTCGACGTGCCGTACCGGGACGAGGAGGCCGTCGGGGACGTCAAGCAGATCTGGGAGCTGTCCCGGCACCACCACCTCACCGTGCTCGCCGCCGCCTACGCGGTCACCGGGAACGAGCGGTACGCCGAGCGGGTGGCCGAGCACCTGCGGTCGTGGTGGGCGGCCAACGCGCCGCTGCGCGGGGTGCACTGGACCAGCGGCATCGAGCTCGGCATCCGGCTGCTGTCCTGGGTGTGGGTCCGCCGCCTGCTGGACGGCTGGCCGGGCGCGGCCGGGCTGTTCGAGGACAACCCGGTGGCGCTGCGCCAGATCTGGCACCACCAGCGCTGGCTGGCCGCCTTCCCCAGCCGGGGATCCTCGGCGAACAACCACGCCGTCGCCGAGGCCGCCGGGCAGTTCGCCGCGGCCTGCGCCTTCGGCTGGTTCCCCTCCTCGGCGCGCTGGCGGGCCGACGCGCTGCGGTCGCTGGACCAGCATCTGCGGAGCAACACCTTCGGCTCCGGCCTCAACCGCGAACTGGCGAGCGAGTATCACGGACTGGTGCTGGAGCTGGGCCTGGCCGCGGTGGCCGAGGCGGACACCGCGGGCGTGCCGGTCCCGGCGACCGTCCGGCTGGTGCTGCTGCGGATGACCGACGCGCTCGCGGCCGTCGTGGACGACCGGCTGCGGCCGCCGCGTCAGGGCGACGCGGACGACGGGCACGGTCTGGTGGTGGACGGCGCCGGCACCGACCGCTGGGCCTCGCTCCTGGCCACCGGGGACGCCCTGTTCGGGCGGCTCGGCTGGTGGCCGGAGGTGACCGGCACCGATGTGCGCACCCCGCTGCTGGCCGCGCTCGTCCGGCACACGGCGCCGGCCGTGGCCCGCCCGGCGAGCCGGCCGGCCCACTTCGCCGACGCGGGGATGACGATCCTGCGCGGCCCGGACGGCGTCTGGTGCCGCTGCGACGGCGGCCCGCACGGCTTCCTGTCCATCGCCGCGCACGCCCACGCGGACGCCCTGTCCGTGGAGGTCCGGCACGACGGGGTCGACGTGCTCGCCGACCCGGGCACGTACTGCTACCACGGCCAGCCCGGGTGGCGGCGGTACTTCCGGTCGACCCTCGGCCACAACACCCTGGAACTGGACGGCGCCGACCAGTCCGTGTCCGGCGGCCCGTTCCTGTGGACCCGGCACGCCCGCAGCCGCGTCCTGGTCGCGGACGCCTCCGGCGAGGGCGTGGCCCGCTGGTGCGGCGAGCACGACGGCTACCGGCCCTCCGTGCACCGCCGCCGCGTGGAACTGACGGCCGCGAGCCGGGAGCTGAGGGTGGTCGACGAGGTGCGGGGCCCGCGCCGGGCGGTGCGCCTCGCCTTTCACCTCGGCCCCGCGGTCACCGCCGACCTGACGGGGAACCGGGCCCTGCTCACCTGGACCCGGGACGGCGAGGACCGCTCCGCGGTGCTCGACCTGCCCGCCCAGCTGAGCTGGCGGGCGCATCGCGGCGAGAGCGACCCGCCGCTGGGCTGGTACTCCCCCGGCTTCGGCCGCAGGGAACCCGCCACGACGCTGGTCGGCACCGGCTTCACCGTCGGCACCCAGGGGTTCACCACCGTACTCGGGTTCCAGGGCTAGGGAGGAGGGGACAGGTGCGGAGCGAGGGGCGGCGCCGGGCGTTACCGGCGGCACCGCTGGTGCTGGTCCTGCTGGCGGCGACCGGCTGCGAGAGCACGCCGGACTCGCGGCCGGAACCGACCGCCGCGTGGTCCACGCCCGTGGCCCGGGTGTGCGCCGAGCCCGGGGCCGGGCCGTCCGGGGCGCCGGCCGGCGCCGTCACGGTCGACCCCTCCGTGACCGGTGACCTGGCCGCGAAGACCAGGAACAGCCCTCCGCACACCACCTTCTGGCTCCGGCCGGGCACCCACCGGCTCGCCGCCGACCGCTACGCGCAGGTCGTCCCCAAGACCGGCAACGTCTACCTCGGCGCGCCGGGCGCGGTGCTCGACGGCCGGAAGACCAACCAGTACGCGTTCGGCGGCACCGCCCGCGACGTCACCCTCCGCCACCTGACCGTGCAGGGGTTCGTCGCGCCGCACGACGAGGGCGTGGTCAACCACGACTCGGCCGACGGATGGGTGATCGAGCACTCGACGATCCAGAACAACTCCGGCGCCGGACTGATGGCCGGCGCCCGCCAGCGGGTGCGCGCCAACTGCCTGCGGGGGAACGGCCAGTACGGCATGAACGCCTACAAGGCCGGCGGCCCCCTGCGGGACCTGGTGGTCGAGGGCAACGAGATCACGGGCAACAACACCGACGACTGGGAGCGGAAGCGGCCGGGCTGCGGCTGCACCGGAGGCGTCAAGTTCTGGTCCGTCGACGGCGCCGACATCCGCGGCAACTGGGTGCACGACAACCGCGGAGCCGGCCTGTGGGCGGACACCAACAACAACGACTTCCGCATCGAGGAGAACGTGCTCGAGGCCAACGACGGCGCCGCGCTGATCTACGAGACCAGCTACAACGCGGTCGTCCGCGAGAACACCATCCGGCGGAACAACTGGGTCGAGGGCCGCAAGTCCGCCGACCGCGGCGACTCGTTCCCGTTCGCGACCGTCTACGTCTCCGAGTCCGGCGGCGAACCCAGGATCCCGGCCCGCACCGACCGGATCGAGATCCACCGGAACGTGCTGGAGGACAACTGGTCCGGGATCACCCTGTGGGAGAACGCCGACCGGTTCTGCAACAGCCCGGCCAACACCTCCTCCGGCGACTGCACGCTGCTGGTGAAGGACACCGGCCGCTGCACCCGGCCGGCGATCGCCACCGCGCCGCTGTACGCCGACTGCCGGTGGCGGACCCAGCGGGTGGACATCCACGACAACCGCTTCGTGCTGGACAAGTCGGTCGTCGACTGCGCGGTGAAGTGCGACCGCATGGCGGTGCTGGCCAACTACGGCACCTACCCGGACTGGTCGCCGTACCAGGGCGAGCGGGTGGCCGAGGCGATCACCCTGGAGCAGCACAACCGCTGGCACGACAACGTCTACGTCGGGCACTGGAAGTTCGTCGCCCACGACCCGAGCCGGGTACTCGACTCCGCGCAGTGGCAGGGCGCCCCCTACCGGCAGGACGCGGGCAGCACCTTCCGCGCACGGGACGGTGGTTGAGATGACCGCCGGCCGCATGCCGAAGGCCGTGGGGACGGCCTGGGGACTGCTCGTCCTCAACACGCTCGGCTCCGCGGGGGCGGAGACCATCGTCCCGCTGCCCCGCTCCCTCATCCAGATGGTCACCATGGGCGCGCTGGCCGCCGCGTTCGTGCTGGCGCTCGCGGTCAATCTCCGGCTGCGCGTCCGCCCGAGCGCCTTCCTGCTGCTGCTCACCCTGCTGCTGGTGCCGAGCGTGATCTCCAGCGCGGACCTGGAGTCCGGGTTCGGCGCGCTGTTCCGCTGCGCCCGGCTGGCCCTCTTCGTCGGCACGCTGTGGCTGCTCAGCCGCTGGTGGGACGGTGGCCCGGGGTTCGTCCGGCACCACATCCGGATGTACTTCCTGGTGCTGTGCTCGGTCGCCGCGGGCCTGGTCGTCTCACCGGGCGCCGCGATGCCCGAGCTCTACGGCGGACGGCTGGTCGGCGCGCTGTGGCCGCTCACCCCGCCGCAGATCGGCCAGTACGCCGCGGTGATCACCGGGCTGTCCGTGCTGCTCCTGCTGGGCGGCCGCACCGACCGCCGCAGCGCGGCGCTGGTGGCCCTGCCGGCGCTCGTCCTGCTCGCGCTGACCCACACCCGCACGGCCACCCTCGGCCTGCTGGCCGGGCTGGTCCTGGCGATCGGCTCGCTCGTCCTGACCAGCGCCGCCGCCCGCCGCTTCTTCACCTGGGCGGTGGCGTGCGCGGCCGTGGCCGCGGTGGGGTTCGGCTCCGTGCTGCAGGCGTGGTTCCTGCGCGGACAGAGCCAGGAGAACTTCGCCAGCCTCACCGGCCGGGCCAAGGTCTGGGACGCCCTGCTGGCGGCGCCCCGGACGACCTCGGAGTACGTGTTCGGGGCGGGCCTGGGCGACAAGTCGTTCGGCGGGCTGCCCATCGACAACAGCTGGCTGGCCGTCTACCACGAGCAGGGGGTGTTCGGCGTCGCCCTGGTGGCGGCGGCCGTGACCGTGCTGGGCGGGGTCGCGCTGCTGCGGCCGCCGTCGCTGTCGAGGGCCTGCGCGATCTTCCTGATCAGCTACTGCGCGATCGCGTCGTACACCGAGGCGGGGCTGGGCGACGCCTCGCCCTATCTGCTGCATCTGACCGTGGCCGCCTCGCTGTTGGCGGCGCCCGCCGCGACCAGTGCCGTCCCGGCGCCCGACGTGCCCCGCCGGCGCGTCCCGCGGTGGGCCCGGACCCCGGAGGTGACCTGAGCATGGACGTCCTGGTGGTGCACAACCGCTACGCCTCGGCACAGCCGAGCGGGGAGAACAAGGTCGTCGACCAGGAGGTGGCGCTGCTGCGGTCGGCCGGCCACCGGGTCGAGGTGTTCGAGCGGCGCAGCGACGACATCGCCGCGCGGTCCCTGCCGTCCAAGGCCGCGCTGCCGCTGCTCGTGCCGTGGAACCCGGCGGTCCGCAGGGAGCTGGCCGCGCGGCTGCGGGCCGGGCGGCCGGACGTGGTGCACATCCACAACGTCTTCCCGCTGCTGTCGCCGGCGGTGCTGGCCGCCTGCGCCGACGCCGGCGTGCCCGCCGTCGCCACGCTGCACAACTACACCCAGATCTGCCCGCCCGGCACACTGCAGCGGGACGGCGGACCGTGCACCGAGTGCGTCGGGGCCACGCCGCTGCCCGCCGTCCGGCACGGCTGCTACCGCGGCTCCCGGCTCGCGACGGTACCGCTCGCGGTCAGCCTGTCGGCCAACCGGCGGCGCTGGTGGACCGGCGTGGAGCGGTTCCTGTGCATCTCCGCGGCGCAGCGCGACGTCCTGGTGCGGGCCGGCATGCCGGCCGAACGGCTGGCGGTGAAGCACAACTTCGTGCCCGAACCGGGGGTCCGCCGCACGGGCTCCGGCGAGCACCTGCTCTATCTCGGCCGGCTCGCGGAGGCCAAGGGCGTACGGCTGCTCATGGCCGCGTGGGACGAGCTCGCCGCCGCCGGGGGTGTGGGCGTGCCGCTCGTGATCGCCGGGACGGGGCCGCTGGAGGACGAGGTGACCGCCTGGGCGGCGGGCCGGGACGACGTGCGGTACGCGGGCCTGTACGACACGGACCGGTGCCGCCGGGCCATCGCGGGGGCGGTCGCCGTGGTGGCCCCCTCCACCTGGCTGGAGGCGTTCGGCCTGGTGGCCGTGGAGGCGATGGCGGCGGGGGTCCCGGTCGTCGCCGCCGGCCACGGCGCCTTCACCGAACTCGTCGAGGACGGCGGGACCGGGCTGCTGCACCGGCCGGGCGACGCCGCCTCGCTGGCGTCCCGGATACGCCGGATCACGTCCGAGGAGGACCGCAACCGGGAGATGGGCCGGGCGGCCCGGCGCCGTTACGAGCGGGGTTTCAGCCCGGCCGTCGGCCTGGAGCGCCTGCTGGAGGAGTACCGCACCGCGATCGCGGGTCGGTCAGCACTGGCTCGCGGCGGGGACACCCGCGCGGGCAGGGGGGATGGGGACAGTAGATGACACACTGCCGACTCTGCGGCTCGGAGGCGATGGCGAGCGTCGTCGATCTCGGGGCGACGCCACCGTGCGAGAGCTTCCTCGCCGCGGACCAACTGGACAGACCGGAGCCGGCGTACCCGCTGCACCTGCGGGTCTGCGCCGACTGCCGGCTCGCACAGATCCCGCCGCTGATCACGCCGGAGGACACGTTCAGCGAGTACGCGTACTTCTCCTCCTACTCGACCTCCTGGGTGGAGCACGCGCGCACCTTCGTCACCGACGCCGCGGCGCGCCTGGGACTCGGCGCCGGCTCCTTCGTGGTGGAGGTGGCCAGCAACGACGGGTACCTGCTGAAGCACGTCGTGGACCGGGGGATCCGCTGCCTGGGCATCGAGCCCTCGGTGAACGTCGGCGCGGCGGCGCGGGAGGCGGGGGTGCCCACGCTCACCGCGTTCCTGGACCCGGACGCCGGCGCCGGCGTCCGCGCCGAACACGGCCCCGCGGACCTGGTCGTGGCGAACAACGTGTACGCGCACATCCCCGACGTGGTCGGGTTCACCCGGGGGCTGCGCGCCCTGGTCGCCGACGACGGCTGGGTCTCCGTGGAGGTGCAGCACCTGCTGACCCTGATCGAGGAGAACCAGTACGACACGATCTACCACGAGCACTTCCAGTACTACACGGTCGCGTCCGCGACCCGGGCGCTGGCGAGCGGCGGACTCGCCCTCGTGGACGTCGAGTTGCTCCCGACGCACGGCGGTTCCATCCGGCTGTGGGCCCGCCCCGCCGAGGTGGCCGGCGAGCCGTCCCGGCGGGTGGCGGAGGTGCTGGACCGGGAGAAGTCCGCCGGCCTCCAGGAGCTGTCCGGGTACGCCGAGTTCTCCGCGCGGGTGGCCAAGGTGCGCCGGGACCTGCTGCGGTTCCTCATCGACGCGGCCGAGCGCGGTGAGACGGTCGTCGGCTACGGCGCCCCGGGCAAGGGCAACACCCTGCTCAACCACTGCGGCATCCGGCCCGACCTGCTCCCGTACACGGTCGACCGCAACCCGTACAAGCACGGCAGGTTCACCCCGGGCACCCGCATCCCGATCCTGCCGCCCGAGCGGATCGCCGCCGACCGGCCGGACTACGTCCTCGTCCTCCCGTGGAACCTGCGGGCCGAGCTGACCGAGCAGCTGTCCTACGTGCACGAATGGGGCGGCCGGCTGGTCTTCCCGATACCGGAACTGAGCATCGTCGAGGTGGGGGCATGAAGGTCGTACTGTTCTGCGGCGGCTACGGGATGCGGATGCGCAGCGGAAGCTCCGACGACGTGCCCAAGCCGATGGCGATGGTCGGGCCGCGTCCGCTGATCTGGCATGTCATGCGGTACTACGCGCACTTCGGGCACACGGAGTTCGTCCTGTGCCTCGGCTACGGAGCCCACCACATCAAGGACTTCTTCCTCTCCTACGAGGAGACGACGTCCAACGACTTCGTACTGCGCGGCGGGCGGACGGAGTTGCTGTCCACCGACATCGCCGACTGGACCATCACGTTCGCGCAGACCGGCATCGAGTCGCCGATCGGGGAGCGGCTGCGGCGGGTGCGGCACCACCTGGACGGCGAGGAGATGTTCCTCGCCAACTACGCCGACGTGCTCACCGACGCCCCGCTGCCGGAGATGATCGACCGGTTCTCCCGGCGCGACGCCGGCGCTTCGATGATGGTGGTGCCGCCGCAGTCCTCGTTCCACTGCGTGGACCTGGGCGAGGACGGCCTGGTGGGCGGCATCACCCCGGTGAGCGAACTGCCGCTGTGGGAGAACGGCGGCTACTTCGTGCTCCGCCAGGAGGTCTTCGACCACATCCCGGAGGGCGGGGACCTGGTCGCCGACGGATGCGCCGGACTGGCCAAGCGGGGACGGCTGGTGGCGCACCGGCACCGCGGCTTCTGGAAGCCCACCGACACGGTGAAGGAGCGGGCCGCGCTCGACGACGCCTACGCCCGGGGCGACCGCCCGTGGGCCGTGTGGGAGCGGGACGGCGCGGGGGCGGGCGCCGGGGTGAGGACCGCGTGATCCGGCTCGGCTCCGGGCGCCTGGACCGGGTCGTCGCGGTGGGCGCGCACTGCGACGACATCGCCATCGGCGCCGGCGGCACCCTGCTCACCCTGTGCCTGGCGCGGCCCGGCGTCCGCGTCGACGCGCTGGTGCTCTCCGGCGGCGGCGGCGAGCGGGAGGAGGAGGAGCGGGCCGCGCTCGCCGCCTTCTGCCCGGGCGCCGACCTGCGGCTGACCGTGCTGAAGCTGCCGGACGGCCGGATGCCGGCGCACTGGGAGGAGGCCAAGTCCGCGGTCGAGGAGCTGCGCGGGCGCACCGAGCCCGATCTCGTGCTGGCCCCGCGCACCGAGGACGCCCACCAGGACCACCGGGGCCTGGCGAAGCTGATGTCCACCGCGTTCCGCGACCACCTGGTGCTCGGCTACGAGATCGTCAAGTGGGACGGCGACCTCGGCCGGATGGCGGCGTACCAGCCGCTGTCGCCGGACCTCGCCGAGCGGAAGGTGCGGCTGCTGCAGGAGCACTACCCCTCGCAGCGGCACCGGCCCTGGTACGACCGGGAGGCCTTCCTCGGGCTGGCCCGGATCCGCGGCATCGAATGCCACGCCCGCTACGCCGAGGCGTTCGCCGTCACCAAACTCACTCTGAACCTGGGGGATTGAACCGTGCGCGTACTGCTGACCGGACATCAGGGCTACCTGGGCACCGTGATGGCCCCCGTGCTCACGGCCGCGGGCCACGAGGTCGTCGGTCTCGACGCCGGCCTGTTCGCCGACTGCGTGCTGGGCCCGCGCCCCGCGGACCCGCCGGGGCAGCGGGTGGACCTGCGGGACGTCACCGCCGAGCACGTGGCCGGGGTGGACGCCGTGATCCATCTGGCCGCGCTGTCCAACGACCCGCTGGGCTCGCTGGCTCCCGAACTCACCTACGACATCAACCACCACGCGTCCGTGCGGCTCGCCCGGCTCGCCCGCGACGCCGGGGTGCAGCGCTTCCTGTACGCGTCGACCTGCTCGGTCTACGGCGCCGCCGGGGGTGACGACCTGGTGGGCGAGGACGCCCCGCTGCGCCCGGTGACGCCGTACGCGGAGTCCAAGGTGCGGGTGGAGGACGACCTGCACGCGCTGTCCGACGGCGACTTCAGCCCGGTGTACATGCGCAACGCCACCGCCTTCGGCCACTCCCCCCGGCTGCGCGCCGACATCGTGCTGAACAACCTGGTGGGCCACGCCCTCCTGTCCGGCGAGGTCCTCGTGCTCTCCGACGGCACCCCCTGGCGCCCGCTGGTGCACGCCGCCGACATCGCCCGCGCCTTCGCCGCCGCGCTGGTCGCGCCGCGGGAAGCGGTGCACGACCGGGCGTTCAACATCGGCAGCGAGGTCAACAACGTCACGGTCGCCGAGATCGCCGGGCAGGTCGCCGAGGCGGTCGCCGGGTCCAAGGTGGTGATCACCGGGGAGACCGGCGCCGACCCGCGGTCGTACCGGGTGGACTTCTCCCGGTTCCGCGCCGCGGTGCCCGGCTTCGACTGCGAGTGGACGGTGAAGCGGGGCGCGCTCGAACTCGCCGACGCCTACCGCAAGCACGGGCTGACCCGGGAGGACTTCGAGCAGCGTTTCACCCGGCTCGCCGTGCTGCGCGCCGCGTCCGACGCCGGCACCGTCGACGACACCCTGCGGTGGCGCCGGTGACCGGGTCGGGCGAGGAGATGTACGCGCTGGTGGAGCGGTTGTACCCGCTCTGCCGGAGCATCACCGGCGACGGGGTGCGCGCCACCCTGGACATCGTCGGCGAGTACGTCCCGCTGCGGGTGCACGAGGTGCCGACCGGGACGCAGGTGCTCGACTGGACGGTGCCGCAGGAGTGGAACATCCGGGACGCCTACGTCGCCGACGGCACCGGACGCCGGGTCGTCGACTTCGCCGCGTCCAGCCTGCACGTCCTCGGCTACAGCGTGCCGGTGTCGGCGACGATGCCGCTGTCCGAGCTGCGTGAGCACCTGTACACGCTGCCGGACCACCCGGAATGGGTGCCGTACCGCACCAGTTACTACCGGCCGGAGTGGGGTTTCTGCCTGGCGCAGGAGACCCTGGACGCGCTGCCGGACGGCGACTACGAGGTGCGTATCGACTCCACGCTCGCCGACGGCCACCTCACCTACGCCGAGCACGTGGTGCCCGGGCAGGTCGCCGACGAGGTGCTCGTCTCCTGCCACGTCTGCCACCCGTCGCTGGCCAACGACAACCTGACCGGCATCGCGGTGGCGACGTACCTGGCGCGGGCGCTGGCGGAGCGGACGCCGTACTACACCTACCGGTTCGTCTTCGCCCCCGGCACCATCGGGGCGATCACCTGGCTGGCGCGCAACGCGGAGCGGGTGGAACGGGTGCGGCACGGGCTGGTGCTGGCCTGCGCCGGCGACCCGGGCGACCTGACGTACAAGCGGAGCAGGCGCGGCGACGCGGAGATAGACCGGGTGCTGCGGCATGTGCTGACCGCCTCCGGACGGCCGCACCGCATCACCGAGTTCACTCCGTACGGCTATGACGAGCGGCAGTACTGCTCGCCCGGGTTCGATCTCGGCGTGGGCTCGCTCAGCCGGACCCCGTACGCGGGCTATCCCGAGTACCACACCTCGGCGGACAACCTGGAGTTCGTCTCCCCGGAGGCGATGGAGGACACCCTCGCGGTCTGCCGGGAGGCGTTCGCCGTGCTCGACCGGAACCGGCGGTACGTCAACCTCAGCCCGTACGGCGAACCGCAGTTGGGCCGGCGGGGGCTGTACGACTCGCTCGGGGGCCGCAGCGACGCCAAGGAGGCCCAGATGGCCATGCTCTGGGTGCTCAGCCTCTCCGACGGCGAGCACGGTCTGCTGGACGTCGCCGAGCGGTCCGGGCTGCCGTTCGACACCGTCGTCGCCGCCGCCGACGCCCTGCACGGCGCCGGACTGCTCAAGGCGTGACGCCGATGACCACCGAGGGGGAGAAGACGACGGCCACGGCGGCCCCGGCCGGTTCCGCCCGGCGGACCGTCACCCGGGCCGTCGTCGGCCGGCTGTCCTGGGGACTGGCCGACCAGGCGGCCTCCAGCCTGTCCAACTTCGCGGTGGGCGTCTATGTGGCCCGCTCGCTGGGGCTGACCGCGTTCGGCGTGTTCAGCCTGGCCTGGGTGACCTACGGCGTGGTGCTCAGCGTCTCCCGCGGCCTGGCCACCGACCCGCTCGTGGTCCGTTTCAGCGGCGTGCCGGACGCGTCCTGGCGGGGGGCGGTGGCCCGGTCCTCGGGTACCGCGCTCGGCGTCGGCGCCGTCATCGGCGCGGGGTGCCTGGCGGCCGGGCCGGTGCTCGGGAGCAGCGTGGGGCCCGCGTTCGTCTGCCTCGGCGTCGTGCTGCCGGGGCTGCTGCTGCAGGACGCCTGGCGGTACTCGTTCTTCGCCGCCGGCGCCGGGCGGAAGGCGTTCGTCAACGACGTGGTGTGGGGCGTCGCGCTCGTCCCGGCCATGGTGGTGGCGGCCCGGGTGGGCAGCGTGGCCGCGTTCGTGCTCGCCTGGGGCGGGTCCGCCGCGGTGGCCGCGCTGTACGGCTGCTTCCAGTCCGGTATCCGGCCCCGGCTGACCGGGGCGCGCGAGTGGGTCCGCGACCACCGCGACCTCGGCTACCGGTACCTGGTGGAGAACACCAGCGTCAGCGGCGCGAGCCAGCTGCGGGCGTACGGGCTCGGCGCGATCGTCGGGGTCGGCGCGGTGGGGGTGATCCGGGGCTCGGAGCTGCTGCTCGGCCCGTTCCTCGCCGTGCTGATGGGGCTGACGCTGGTCACCGTCGCGGAGGCGGCGCGGATGCTGCGGCAGGCCCCGCACCGGCTCGGGAGGTTCTGCCTGCTCCTCGGCGGCGGGCAGGCGGTGGCCGCCCTGCTCTGGGGAGCGGTGCTGCTGCTGATGCCGGACCGGGCGGGCGAGCTGGTGCTCGGCGACGTCTGGCCCGGCGCCTCGGAACTCATCGTGCCGGCCACGCTCAGCGTCGCGGGCGCCGGCCTCGGCAGCGGCGCCGCGGCCGGGCTGCGCGCGCTCGGCGCGGCCCGGCTCAGCCTGCGCTGCCAGCTGTTCGCCTCCGCCTGCTACGCCGGCGGCGGGATCGGCGGCGCGGCCGTCGGCGGCACGATCGGCTCGGCCTGGGGCGTCGCCACCGCGTCCGCCTGCGGTTCGGCCGTGTGGTGGCTGCAACTGCGGTCCGCGCTGCGCGAGCGCCACCGCACCCCCCTTCGCGAAGAGAGGACACCATGACCGACCGACCCAGGCTGAGCATCGGCCTGCCCGTGTACAACGGCGAGGAGTACCTCGCCGAGGCGTTCGACGCCCTGCTCGGCCAGACCTACGAGGACTTCGAGCTGGTCGTCTCCGACAACGCCTCGACCGACGGCACCCAGGACATCTGCCGCCGGTACGCCGCGAAGGACTCGCGTGTCCGCTATCTCCGGCTGCCCCGCAACATCGGCGCCGCGCCGAACCACAATCACGTGTTCACCGAGTGCCGCGGCGAGCTGTTCAAGTGGGCCTCGCACGACGACCTGTACGCCCGGGACCTGCTGCGGCGCTGCGTCGAGGCGCTGGACGAGCGGCCCGGCGTGATCCTCGCGCACAGCGGCCAGGCGGTCATCGACGGCGACGGCGAGGTGAAGGTCCCCTACGAGTACGGGCTCGCCACCGACTCGCCGCACGCGCCGGAGCGCTTCCGCAGCCTGCTGTTCGAGCCGGGCGGCGACGACTTCTACGGGGTGATGCGGGCCGACGTGCTGCGCCGGGTGAAGCCGCACGACAGCTACCACCACGCGGACCGCACCTTCGTCGCCGAGATCACCCTGCACGGCCCCTTCCACCAGGTGCCGGAGCTGCTGTACTTCCGCCGCGACCACCCCACCCGCGCCGAGCGGGCCAACCCGGGCAAGCGCTCCCGGTGCGTCAACCTGGACCCGCGCCGGGCGGGCCCGCTGCACCCGACGCCCCGGCTGCTCGCGGAGTACGTGTGGGGATTCGTCGCGGCGATCCGGCGGGCGCCGCTCTCCCCCGCCGACCGGCGCGCCTGCTACCGGCACCTGGCCGCGTGGATGGCCTCCCGGGTCCGGCCGGGCGCCGGCGAGCGGGTCGAGGACCGCGCCCCGGTCGACCCGGACCGGCTCACCGTCTCCGTCGACGCGCTGGTCGCCGGCCGCGAGGGGAGGCGGGCATGAGGCCCGTGAGGGTGGGGGTGTTCGGCCTGCTCGGCTCCGGCAACATCGGCAACGACGGATCGCTGGAGGCCGTGCTCGGCCATCTCCGCGCCGAGCACCCGGACGCGGTCGTGGACGCGCTGTGCGGCGGACCCGAGGCCGTCACGGCCCGGTACGGGATCCCCGCGACGCGGCTGAACTGGTACCGCGGGGAGTACCGGACGGCCTCCCGTGCGGGCGCCGTCGCGGCCAAGGGCCTGGGCAAGCTCGTCGACGTCGTCCGCACCGCCGCCTGGACGCGCCGGCACGACGTGGTGATCGTGCCGGGCACGGGAGTGCTGGAGACCACGCTGCCGCTGCGGCCGTGGGGCTTCCCGTACTCGCTGTTCCTGCTCTGCGCGACCGGCCGGCTGTTCGGCACCCGGGTCGCGCTCGTCGGCGTCGGCGCCGCCGCGATCGGCAACCGGCCGACCCGGACGCTGACCCGCTGGTCGACGCGGCTGGCCTCCTACCGGTCGTACCGGGACACCATGTCCCGTGACGCGATGCGGGCGATGGGCGTGGACACCGCCCGCGACGAGGTCTACGCGGACCTCGTGTTCGCCCTGCCGGCACCGCGGGCGAGCGAGCCCCCCGGCCCGCCGGGCACGGTCTGCGTCGGCGTCATGGACTTCCACGGGAGCAACGACGAACGCGACCGGGCGGAGGAGATCCACCGGCGCTACCTCGACGGGACGACCCGCTTCGTCCGCGCGCTGGCCGGGGACGGTCGGCCGGTCCGGCTGCTCACCGGCGACGAACTCGACGTGCCGGTGGCCGGGGCGATCCGCGACGCGGTGGACTCGCCGCTGGTCACCGTCGCCCGGACGGCTTCGCTGGCCGACCTGATGAAGGAGATGGCGGCCGCCGACACCGTGGTGGCGACCCGCTACCACAACCTGGTCTGCGCGCTGAAGGTCGGCACCCCCACGCTCGCCGTCAGCTACTCGGCGAAGAGCGACACGCTGATGGCGGAGATGGGGCTGGGCGAGTACTGCCACCCGGCGCGCGAGGCCGACGCCGACCGGATCCTCCAGCAGTTCCGGGAGCTGGAGCGGCGGTCGGCGGAGGTCCGCGCGACCCTCTCCGAACGGAACCTGGTCGTCGCCCGGCGCGTGCGGCACCAGTTCGCCGCGCTGAGCGCGGCCCTCTTCCCCGCGGCCGATCACCCCCGGGCGCACGCCCGACAGGAGACCCCATGAGAGCGACCGAAGTCCCGGCGATCGCCGGCGCGTACCTGTTCGAACCGACGCCGTACGCCGACGAACGCGGCTTCTTCTGCCGCACCTTCGACGCCGAGGTGGTCCGCTCGGCCGGCCTCGACCCGGACGCCTTCGTCCAGGACAGCCTGTCCCGCTCGGTGAAGGGCGTGCTGCGCGGGCTGCACCTGCGCTCCGGCGAGGGCGAGGCGAAACTGGTGCGCTGCTCGTACGGGAGGATCTTCGACGTGGTCGTGGACCTGCGGCCGGACTCACCCACCTATCTGGGCCGGGCCACCTTCGAACTGTCCGGCGAGACGCAGGCGACCCTGTACGTCCCGGCGGGGTGCGCGCACGGCTTCCAGGCGCTGACGGACACCGCCGACACCTCGTACCGCATCGACCGCCCGCACGATCCGGCCGAGGACGTGACGATCGCCTTCGACGACCCGGAGCTCGCCATTCCGTGGCCGCTGCCGGTCACCTCGATGTCCCGGCGGGACCGGGAGGCGCCGGGCCTCGCCGAGGTACTGAAGCAGAGGGAGAGCTGAGGCCCACGTGAGCACCGAAGACGTCGAGGGGTTCCGCCTGCCCCGGTCGCGGGAGGCGAACGAGCGGCTGCACGCCCTGATCCCCGGCGGCGCGCACACCTACGCCAAGGGCGACGACCAGTACCCCGAGGACCTGGCCCCGGTCATCAGCCACGGCCGCGGCGCCCATGTGTGGGACGTCGACGGCAACCGCTACGTCGAGTACGGCTCCGGACTGCGCTCGGTCAGCCTCGGCCACGCCCATCCGCGTGTGACCGAGGCGGTGCGGCGCGAACTGGACCGCGGCGGCAACTTCGTCCGCCCGTCCCTGCTGGAGGCCGAGGCCGCGGAACGCTTCCTGGCCACCGTGCCGACCGCCGAGATGGTGAAGTTCGCGAAGAACGGCTCCGACGCCACCACCGCCGCCGTGCGCCTCGCCCGCGCCGCCACCGGGCGCCCGCGGGTGGCGATCTGCGCCGACCACCCGTTCTTCTCCGTCGACGACTGGTTCATCGGCACCACACCGATGTCCGCCGGCGTTCCGGCGGCGACCGGCGACCTCACCGTGACGTTCCCGTACGGCGACCTGGCCGCCACGGAGGAACTGCTCACCCGGTACGAGGGCGAGGTCGCCTGCCTGGTCCTCGAACCCGCCACCCACACCGAACCGCCGCCCGGGTACCTCGCCGGCCTGCGCGCGCTGGCCGACCGGCACGGCTGCGTGCTGGTCTTCGACGAGATGATCACCGGTTTCCGCTGGTCCGAGGCGGGCGCCCAGGGCCTCTACGGCGTCGTCCCCGACCTCTCCACCTTCGGCAAGGCGCTGGGCAACGGGTTCGCCGTCTCCGCGCTGGCCGGGCGCCGGGGGCTGATGGAGCGGGGCGGGCTGCGCCACTCCGGCGACCGGGTGTTCCTGCTCTCGACCACGCACGGTGCGGAGACCCACTCCCTGGCGGCCGCGATGGCCGTGCAGACCGTCTACACCGAGGAGGGCGTCACCGCGCGGCTGCACACCCTCGGCGAGCGGCTGGCCGCCGGTGTCCGCGACGCCGCGGCGGGCATGGGCGTCGGGGACCATGTCGTCGTCCGGGGCCGGGCCAGCAACCTGGTCTTCGCCACGCTGGACGAGCGGCGGCGGCCGTCGCAGGAGTACCGCACCCTGTTCCTGCGCCGGCTCCTCGCGGGCGGGGTGCTGGCCCCGTCGTTCGTGGTGAGCGCCGCGCTGACCGACGCCGACATCGACCGCACCGTCGACGTGGTGGCCCAGGCGTGCGCGGTGTACCGCAAGGCGCTGGACGCCGGCGACCCCACGCCCTGGACGGGCGGGCGCCCGGTGAAACCGGTGTTCCGCCGCCGGGCGTGACGTCAGGGGCGCCTTCTCGACCACGCGTCGGCCGGCCACGCGGCCGCCGGGACCACCGCCAGGGCGGTGCACCAGCCGCCGAGGACGTCGGTCGGGTAGTGCGCCCCCAGGAGTACCTGCGCCCAGCCCATGGCGGCCCCGGCGGCCAGCGCGGCGGCGAGCACGAGGGACAGGCCGGCCGCCCTGCCGAGGCCGAGCCGGCCGGTCACGAGCAGCGCCACCACGAGGACGAACGCGGTGAGGAAGGCGGTGTGCCCGCTCGGGTAGGACAGGTTGTCGTCGCCGTGGATGGTCCGTCCCACCAGCGGCTTGAGCAGTGTCGTCGCCCCGACGGCCAGAGCGGGGCCGCCCGCGGCGAGCAGTGCCGCGCGGGGCCACCGGACCAGCAGACAGCCCGCCACGGCGGCCACGACCAGCACCGCCGCCCCCACGGGCTCCCCCAGGAAGTCCGTGGCCAGCGCGACGTCCCGCCACGTCGGCCCCGCCCGGTCCACGGCCGCCCAGATCCGCGCGTCCACCCTGCCGGGCTCGCCCTCACCGGCGTGCAGCACCCCGAGGACGAGGACGACCAGCCCGGCGAGGCCCGCCATCACCCCCAGCCACCCGCGCAGCGCGGGAGGTAACACCGCGCGCTCCGGCCGGCCGGCCGTACGCCCACCGCGGGTGAGCGGGGTCAGGTCATCCAACATGGGCCCATCATCGCCGCCGCGCCCCGCGGACACCGGGCCTTGTGGGCGATTCGGCCACGGCGCGCTTCGGTCCCCCCTTCCGTCAGCGCTCCCTGATACCCGTCACGGGTAGTAGTGCGTGAGGGACTCGGCCGCGCAGGCCGGTTTGGCGGAGTCCTCCAGCTCGAAGGTGAAGGACCGCGTCACCTGCACTCCGCCCCGCTTGACCGGTTCGACGGCGGCGACGGACGCGTGCAGGCGGACACGGCTGCCGACCGGCACCGGGGCCGGGAAGCGCACCTTGTTGACCCCGTAGTTGAGGGCCATGCCGACGCCCCGCACCTCGAGCAGTTCCGAGAACAGCGGGATGCCCCAGCTGAGGATCATGTAGCCGTGGGCGATGGTCCGGCCGTAGGGCCCGGCGGCGGCGCGTTCCGTGTCGGTGTGGATCCACTGGTGGTCGCCGGAGACCTCGGCGAAGGCGTCGATGAGCTCCTGGGTCACCGGCCGCCAGCCGGAGTGACCGAGGTCCTGGCCGGCGAGACCGGTGATCTCGTCGATGCCGTGGACGATGCGGGGCATGGGCGGGTGGCCTTTCTGTGGTGCGGTGCTCCCGGACGGGACGCGGTCGGGCGGGCGGGTCAGGCGGCGGCCATCGCGCCCGCCGGCTTCTCCTCCGCCCCGGCCGTCTCGTCGTAGTTGCGGCGCTTGAGCAGGAGCAGCATGCAGACGAGGGTCAGGGCGACCTGGACCA
>Ga0247820_10000448_pt1 | contig 21914 bp, 18 predicted proteins | sample 13C_Glucose_Day1_2_FD_192480 | JGI IMG/M metagenome (GOLD analysis project Ga0247820, IMG submission 192480) | Soil microbial communities from agricultural site in Penn Yan, New York, United States - 13C_Glucose_Day14 | ecosystem: Environmental > Terrestrial > Soil > Agricultural land | place...
CCACCGGGGTACCAGCAGGGACCGCCGCCCGGCGCCCCGGGTGGTCCGCCGCCCGGCTACCAGCAGGGCGGCTATCAGCAGCCGGGCTACCCCCCGCCCGGTGCGGCCTACGGTCCGCCCGGTGGACAGCCGGGCTACCCCGCCGCTCCCGGGGCGTACCCGCCGGCCGCCGGCGGACCCAAGCCCAGCTTCGACATGTCCAAGATCACCATCTCGGGGTGGGGCGTGCTCGGGTCGTCCCTGCTGACGCTGATCGCCAGCTTCTTCCCGTTCTGGTCGGTGTCCGCGGCCGGATTCATCGCGTTCACCGTCTCCCTCAACGGCTGGTCCCTCTGGTGGTGGCTGCCGGTGCTGCTGGCCGTCGCGGTCGGGGTGGTCTACGCGCTGGAGATCTTCGGCATCATCAAACCGAACCAGGTCAAGCCCGAGTGGTTGGTGTATGCGGCCGCGGCATCGTTCGTGCTGATGCTCGGGGTGCTGATCCAGACGTTCGCCTACGCCGGATCGGCGTTCGCCGGCACGGACGACATCTCGCACGGCCCGTCGTTCGGCGTGTTCATCGCGATCATCACCACGGCCGCGCTGACCTACTTCATGGCCCTCGCCGCGCAGTCGGCGGGTGCGAAGCTCCCGTTGAAGGTGCCCGGCCCGGCCTGACCGGCTGAGCACGGCTGAGCACGGCTGAGGCCGCGACCCGGGTTCGGGTCGCGGCCTTCGTCGTGCTCGGGACGGACCCGTCAGACCGTGATGCGCCGGATCGTCAGGTACCCGCCGAGGCTGACCAGCACGGCCAGCAACCCGGCGAACAGGCTGGCGTCGAGAATGTTCAGGTCGACGAGGAACCGCCAGACCTGCGGCCAGGCCTGCCGCCAGGTGACCGCCATGGCCGCCACGACCGCCGCCACGGCGAACCCGGCGAGAAAGACGACCGTCCCGACCAGACCGAACCGCCGGAAGACCAGACCGGTCCACAGGCCGGCCAGGAATGACAGGGCCAACAGCGCGAAGCTGGTGAGCCAGACCTGGTACCAGGGTCCGTCGAGGATCCACGGCACCCGGAAGAAGTGCCCGTTGATTCCCCAGCCATCGGTCAGGCCCTCGATCCACCACAGCGCGGTCAGGATCCCCGCGTAGAGCAGACAGAGCCCGACCACCAGGACGACGGTGCCGATGAAATAGGTCCGCCGGCTCACCCCTAGGGTCATGGCGAACGGGAGGAACTTCGTCGCCGCCTGGACGCCGATCACCACCATGAAGACGTAGATCGTCATCAGCGCCCCGGTGTAGAAGCCCTCCTCCGGTGGCGTCGGGATGACCGCCCAGATGGCCATGTTGAGGACGAAGGTAAGCGCGAGGATGCCCCAGACCAGCCACGTATAGCCGAAGCGATCGACCAGATGGAGCCGGGCGACGCGGCCGATGGCGGCGGCATTCGAGTGTTCGCCGTTCGCTCGCTGGCGCTCGCTCATGCGCTGATCCTTTCCGTGACCGCGGTGTCCACCGGTTGCCCCGCGGTGCGCACCACGAACTCCTGCAGCGAGACCGGCTCGATCTCCAGGTTCATCTCCCGGGCGCGGGCCCAGGCCAGATCGTCCAACGGCCCGGTGACGGTCGCTGCGGCGATGGAGCCGATACCCTGCCGGCTGAGCACCTCCCGGTGGACGGTGAACTCGTCGACCGCGCGGGCCGGCCCCGTCACGGTGACCGCACGTCCGCGCAGCTCATCGGCCGCCTCGTCGACGACGATCCGGCCCGCCTTGATGACCACCACGTGTTCGAGCAGGTTCGCGACCTCGTCGATCAGGTGGGTGGACAACAGGATCGTCCGCGGGTGCTGCGCATAGTCGGCCAGCAGGCGGTCGTAGAAGATCTGCCGGGCGACCGCGTCCAGGCCCAGGTACGGCTCGTCGAACAGGGTGATCTCGGCGCGGGAGGCCAGCCCGATGACGATGCCGACCGCCGAATGCATGCCGCGGGAGACCTTCTTCACCGGCCGCTTCATCGGCAGGTCGAAGTCCTCGATCAGCTGCGTGGCCAGCTCGTGGCTCCAGCGGGGATAGAACCAGGACGCCGCCTCGATCACCCGCTTGACCTTGATGTCCGGGTAGAGCTGGCTCTCCTTGACGAACGACATTGTCCGCAGCACGTCGTCGTGCTCGACCGGATTGCGCCCGTGGACGCGGACCGTGCCGGTCGATGGGAATTCCTGCGCGGTGATGATGCGCATCAGGGTGGACTTGCCGGCCCCGTTCCGGCCCAGCAGTCCGGTGATACTGCCTTCCTCGAACGCGACCGACACGTCGTCCAGCGCGGTGACTCCGCGATAGCGACGTGAGACGTGGTCGACGACAACTGCTGGCGTCATGATGCCTCCCCTGCTTGAGTTTCGGCATGCTCCTGCGGCTCCGGCCATTCCGGGGCATGCCGGATGAGATCGATCAGCTCGCCGTTGCCGATGCCCAGCCGCCGGGCCTCGACGAGCAGCGGATCGATGAACTGATCGGCGAACTCTTTGCGGCGCAACTGGATCAGCCGCTCCCGCGCCCCGACGACGACGAACATCCCGATCCCCCGGCGCTTTTCCAGCACCCCGTCGTCGACCAGGATGTTGATGCCCTTCGCCGCGGTCGCCGGATTGATCCGGTAGAACGCGGCGAACTCGTTGGTCGACGGCACGCGTGCACCCTCGGCCAGGGAGCCCTCGACGATGTCCGACGACAGCCGCTGGGCGATCTGCAGGAACAGGGGCGTCCCCTCGTCCAGCACCGTCACCTCCGCAGGATCCATGGTTCACCACTTGGGTGGTTAGTTATTCAACTAACGTACCAACGAGCTACCGGATTCGCAAGAGGCACCGACGGTGACCCGCAACCACGGCTCGGACCCGTCCGTCGCCGCCCGCCCGGCGGATCGGATGGCTGCGCCCAATTTTGCTTCGTTAATCGAAGCAATTGGTCGGATTGACCCGACGCTCCCCGAAATCGACCATCCGGATTCCGTTGCCGCTTTTCTCACCGCGCTCGGAGGCCATTCGCCACGGTAAGGTGCGAACGAAGGTCGCCGGAATTCGAGGAGGGCGGTGTGACACTCCTCGATGTGCGCTGCCTGGGTCCGTTGGCGGTTCGGGTGGACGGTGTCCCCGTTCCCACCGGGGGGCCCAAACAGCGTGTCGTGCTATCGATGCTCCTGTTGCGCGCCAACGCGAGCGTCTCGATTGACGAACTGACGGAAGCGGTTTGGGCGGGCGGAACACCTAAGAATCCTCGTGCGGTTCTCCAGGTCTACATCGCGAACCTGCGACGCCTGCTTTCCGGCAACCGCAACGGCAGTGCATCCGAACGCATCGAAACCACCCCGGGTGGATACCGGATCATCGTTCGGACCGATGAATTCGATTACCTGTTGTTCGGCCGCCAGATCGGCGAGGCAACCGCGACCCTCAATATCGGAGACCTCCGCGAGGCGGCCCGGCGGCTCCGCTCGGCGCTCGATCTGTGGCACGGGGTCGCCTTCGCCGACCTCTCGGCCATCGCGGCCGCGACGCCCGAACTCGCTGCGCTGACGGAGCGCCGGCTCACCGCGATCGAGGATCTGCTCGAGCTCCGGCTGGCCATGGAACCCGGCCACGCAGTGGTGCCCGAAGCCGCGCGGCTGGTCGAGGAGCATCCGTTCCGAGAACGCCTGCGGGTGGTTCTCGTCACGGCGCTCTATCGCGCCCAGCGCCAGGGTGATGCATTGGCCGCTTGCCGGCGCACCAGACGCTTCCTGGCCGACGAACTCGGCGTGGAACCGGGTCCCGTATTCCAGAATGCCGAAAAGGCTGTTCTGCGACAGGATCCGGAATTCGGCCGGACCCGGCCCGATCGCGCGCCGGCGCCGGCCGCAGCGAGTTCACTGCCCGCGGCGCCCTCCTCGTTCGTCGGGCGCGCCGAGGATCTCGCCGAGCTCACCGCCCTGCTGACCGGTGGTCGGGTTCGCTCGATCACGCTGACGGGCACCGGCGGGGTCGGCAAGACACGGCTCGCGCTGGCGGCGGCAGCGGCCGTCGAGCCGTCGTTCCCGGACGGTGCCGCCTGGGTCCCGCTGGACACGGTGGCGGCGGCCGGACGGGTCACCGGGGCCATCGCCGAGGTACTCGGGATCCGGGCAGCCCCGCAACGCGCCCTCGAGGATCTTGTCCGGGAGTACCTACGACCGCGCCGGATGCTGCTCGTGCTGGACAACTTCGAGCACGTCGCAGACGCGTGGCAGGTGATCGTCGACCTCCTGCAGACGGCAGCCAGGTTGACCGTCCTGGCCACCAGCCGGACACCGCTCCAGATCGCTGGTGAGCAACGCTTCGAGGTCTTGCCCTTGGATCTGCCGGATCGCGATGCCCCGCTCGCAACGGCCTTCGACTGCTCCTCGGTCCAGTTATTTCTCGCCCGCGCTCGGTTGGCGGACCGGCGGTTTCGCATCGACGAGGAGACCTGTGGCGCGGTCATCGACGTGTGCCGGCGCCTCGACGGCCTTCCCCTCGCCATCGAATTGGCCGCGGCCCTTGTGTCCGTGCTCGAACCAGGAAGCCTGTCGAGGGCGCTTCGCGACGTGCTGGACACGCTCGTCGGTGGGCCGCGGGACGCGGCTCCCCGGCACAGGTCGCTGCGGGACACCATCGAGTGGAGTTACCACCTCTTGACGCCCCCGGAGCAGGTCGTCTTCGATTCCATGGCCGCCTTCGCAGCGGCACCCGACATCGATGCGGTGCGGGCGGTGTCCGGCGGCTCGCCGGAGGTCCCGGACGCGATGGCCACGTTGGTGCGGCATGGTCTGGTTCAGGCCGCGGAGCGCGACCTGGGTGGTCGTTTCTCGATGCTTCAAACGGTCAAGGCCTTCGCCACCGAGGCGCTGGTCAAAGGCGGTGGCGAGCGAACAACTCGTCGCCGGCACGCCGAGCACTACCTGCGGCTGGCCCAGGACCTGCGCGCCCGGTTGCACGACGCCGGCCAGGTGGCCGCCTTCCGGCGGCTGCACCTGGAACGCGCCGAACTCGACGCCGCGCTCGACTGGGCGGCCGGACACGACGGTGACCTCGATCTCGCACTCCGCCTGGTCGGCGCACAGTGGGAGTACTGGGCGATCACGGGCGACGTCGCGGTGCCTCGACGGCGGGCCGAGGACACGTTGAGCCGGCCCTGGACTGGCGATCCCGGGATCCGGGCCGAAGCGGCCAGCGCCGCAGGGACGTTGTGCTGGCTGCTCGGGGACCTGGACAGTGCCGTCCGGTATCACGGCGAGGCGCTCGAGCTGTTCCGGGATTCGGGGAATCCGCCCGGTGTGGCCTGGTCGACCATGTGCCTGGCGGTCCAGGAGGCGAACGCCGGACGCTTCGATGCGGCCGAGGTCACCGCGCGCACGGCGCTCGAGCTTGCCCGGACCGCGGGCGCCCCGCACGTTCTCGCGGGGTGCCATGTGACGCTCGGCGTCCTGGCCATCTATCGCGGTGACGGCCGCGCAGCAGAGCGGCATCAGCTCGATGCGCTGGCGATCTCGGAGGACAGCGGCGACCACCGGGCCGCGGCGATGGCATTGATCAACCTCTCCGATATCGCTGAGGGCCGCGGGGAGTGGCTACAGGCGGCAGGCTTCGTCCGCCGCGCTCTGCGGAACAGCCGGCGGGTCGGCGACAACGTGCAGGCCCTTTTCGGAATCGAAGCGATGGGTGAGCTGCGGCTGCGCCTCGGCGCACCGGTCGCGGCTGCTCGCCTGCTCGGGGCGGCGCACCGGCACCGAACGTCGATGGCGCAACCCCTGGACCCGCACGAGCGAACGGCCCTCGACGACATCCTGGATGAGATCCGGTCGGCGGCCGGCCTGGTCGCCTTCGCCGTGGCCTGGGCCGAGGGACTCGAGCTGACGTTGGATGCGGCGATCGACATGGCCATAGCGGGGTCAACCGGCGACGGGTCGGCCCGCCGGTCCGGTGACGCCCCGGCGCAGCGAGCGGCCCTTGACGGGGTGCTTTGAAGCGTTTCTTAAGCGCCCGGTTCCACGCTGTGCCAGCCCAAGCCTCACCGGCGTCGGGGTCATCGGGGATACGACTGCGGTCGCGAAACAGCCGGCGTGAGGATCACCCGGAGATCCACCGATCTCCACGAACGAGGGAGCCGCCTCGTGAGAACCATTGGGACCACGACGTCACGCGCCGGGCGATCACGCCTGCGGACGGTCATCGGGCTGATCGCCGCGGTGGTGATGACGCTCAGCCTGGTGGCGCCCGGTTCGGCCGGGGCAACCGGAGGGGGTCAGTCCGGTGGGGTCAGCGCAAATCCCGTGTTCGGTCCGCTGTCGGCGAAGTGGTGGCAGTGGAGAGTCGCGCACCCATTTTCGGACACGCACACAGATCCCTCCACAGCTGATTGCGATAAGAGCCAGACCGGTTCCGTGTTCTTCCTGAGCGGAACTTTCGGAGACGGGCCGGGTGTTCCCGTGGAACGCAAGTGCACGGTGCCCTATGGCAAATCGTTGTTCTTTCCGCTGTTCAACATCGCCAACTTTGCAACCGAGACCAACGAAACGGCGCAGATTCTCTGGGAAGACATTCATGTCGACAAAGCTTGGACGGTCTCAACGCTGTCGTTGAAGATCGGCGGGATCAGACTGCTCAAGGACAGCCCGCCCAACGCAATCTACCGCGGCTGCGCGGGACCTGAGAGGGGATGCACTCCGCGATCGTTCTCGGCGGTTATTGGGGGAGAAGAGTACGAGCCAGCCATTGCCGACGGCTACTATGCGCTCATTCCGCCGCTTCCTCGAGGAAAGGTCACGATCAAGTTTGGTGGGACTGGATCGTGGATCCCGAATGCGAAGAACCCCGTGGTCGAGCATCTTGCACAAGACTTGACCTACGAACTCACCATCAAGTAGCTACTCCGAGAGTGTCATCTCGCAGACCGTCGCTTCGGCCACCCGAAGCGGCGGCCTCGCGCGTTCAGCCGACGGACGTCAGCACCTCGAGCAACGGCCGACGCATTCCGCTGTCGGCGCCTGGTCAGCGTTGGTCGGCGGGCAGGTAGTCGCGTTCGGTGTAGCCGGTGTAGACCTGGCGGGGCCGGCCGATCTTGGTGGCCGGGTCGTTGATCATTTCCCGCCACTGGGCGATCCACCCGGGGAGCCGGCCGAGGGCGAACAGCACGGTGAACATGCGGGTCGGGAAGCCCATCGCCTTGTAGATCAGGCCGGTGTAGAAGTCCACGTTCGGGTAGAGCTTGCGGCTGATGAAGTAGTCGTCGGACAGGGCGACCTCTTCCAGTTGCTTGGCCAGGTCCAGCAGCTGATCGGCCGCGCCCAGATCGGCCAGCACCTCGTCCGCGGTCGCCTTGACCAGCGCCGCCCGCGGGTCGTAGTTCTTGTACACCCGGTGCCCGAAGCCCATCAGTTTCACGCCGGGCTCGCGGTCCTTGACCCGCTTGACGAACGTGGCGACATCACCACCGTCCTTCCGGATCCCCTCGAGCATCTCCAACACGGCCTGGTTCGCCCCACCGTGCAACGGCCCGAACAACGCGTTGATGCCGGCCGAGACGGAGGCGAACATGTTCGCGTTCGACGACCCGACCAGCCGCACCGTCGAGGTCGAACAGTTCTGCTCGTGGTCGGCGTGCAGGATCAGCAACTGGTCCAACGCCTTGGCCAGTTTCGGGTTCACCTCGTACGGCTCGGCCGGGAACCCGAACGACATCCGCAGGAAGTTCTCCACCAGGCTCAGCGAGTTGTCCGGGTACAGGAACGGATGCCCCACCGACTTGCGGTACGCGTACGCCGCGATCGTGGGCAGCTTGGCCAGCAACCGCACCGTGGACAACTCGACCTGCTCGGGATTGAACGGATCCAACGAGTCCTGGTAGAACGTCGACAACGCGCTGACCGCGCTGGACAGCACCGGCATCGGATGCGCATCCCGCGGGAACCCGTCGAAGAACCGCTTCAGGTCCTCATGCAGCATCGTGTGCCGCGAGAGCCGGTTGGTGAACGAGTCCAACTCCGCCGGTGTCGGCAACTCCCCATGGATCAGCAGGTAACTGGTCTCCAAAAACGTCGAGTGCTGCGCCAACTGCTCGATCGGGTACCCCCGGTACCGCAGGATCCCCACATCACCATCGATATAGGTGATCTTCGACGTCGTCGACCCGGTATTGGTGAACCCCGGATCCAGGGTGATCACCCCGAGCGTCGTCAACAACTTCGAGATCTCGATCCCCGAGGAACCCTCCGTCGCCGGGATCACCTTGAGCTCCAACTGCTCACCACCGAACTCCAACGACCCCGTGGCCGGCGCCTGGATGGTGGCCTCGGTCGGCGGCAAGAACTGGATCGTGCCGGTCGCCTCAGCCGACCCCGGCGGATTGACCGGGGTCGGAACGGCGTCGGTGCTGGTCATCGCGGTCATGTGCAGTGGTTCCTCTCGTCAGCGGATTGAGTCGTCCGATGTTGCAGTGCCTTTCGTCCCGCCGGCGGAACGGTTCCGTTTGCGTCGGGGAGCCGGATACCGCAGGGTTTCGACGCCGAGCATCTTCGCCCGTTCCCCTTCGGACCGTCCGCCCCACACCCCGTACGGTTCCCGCGTGCGCAGGGCATGCCCGAGGCACTGATCGATCACCGGGCAGCCTCGGCACACCGCCTTGGCTCCATTAACATCTCGGCGGCGAGCCCGTTGGTCCTCGACGGGCGGGAAGAACGCGGCAGTCTCCATTCCACGGCAGGCAGCGGACAGTTGCCAGGGGCCGGCGCCGGCGACTGCGGCGGCCCGATTCGCGGTGATCATTCCCGGTCGGTCCCTTCTGCTCATCACTCTCGCCGGCACCGTCAGGATGCCACCGAGGAGATTTCAGGTCTCTTCGTGGATCGGCGCGACGGCCTGAAACACGATGCGTGAGCCGACCCGCACGGATGCATCGGCGAAACCGGCGGCTCGGAGCCGGCCGGCCAGGGTATCGGCCGGCACCACGGTCTTGGTATCGCCGAGGTGGATGAGATGGAAACGCAGGCCGACGCCACGGTTGTCGGACCCGCAGAACATGCCGCCGGGGCGTAGAACCCGTGCGGCCTCGCCGAACAGCCGGTCCTGCGCGGGTGGATCGGGCAGATGGTGCAGCATCGTCATGCACACCACGGCGCTGAAATGGTTGTCCGGGAACGGTAGTCGCGTGGCGTCGGCCTCGACGACGGTCACGTGCGGGAACTTCTTGACCGCCCGGCGGGCCGTCCGGGCCAGCTCGGGGTCGATCTCGACGGCGGTCAACTCCGTGGTCCGCGACGCCAGCGCCGCGGTGACCAGTCCGGGGCCGGCGCCCAGCTCCAGGACATGATCGCCGAGTTCGACACCGCTCACCGCAGCCGGCAGCAGGGTCGCGTTCACCAGCCGGTTCCATTTGTCGCCGGCGCAGTACCGGCGGTGAAACCAGTTCACGGTCGACCTCCAGAGCGACGGTCCATCGGGCCTACAACCCTAGGCGGCGGTAACGGTTCCGGCGCCGGCCCCTTCGGTCCGCCGCGTCCTGGGCCATCAGCGCGAACAGCTCGTCGGCGATGACGGTGCCCAGTCGCTGGCAGAACGCGATGGGTTCGTCGGCGGCGTCCGGCCGTTCCGGCACGATCCGGTCGACGATGCCGGCGTCCCGCAGGTCGGCCGCCCGCACCCCCTGGTCGGCGGCCATCTGCGGGGCGTGGCTGGTGTCCCGGTGGATGATGGCGCTCGCCCCCTCGGGCGGAAGGGGCGACAACCAACCGTTTTCGGCCGCCACCACCCGATCGGCCGGCACCAGGGCCAGGGCGCCGCCGCCGGTACCCTGCCCGAGCAGCACCGACAGGGTCGGACATTCGTGGGTGACCAGATCGACCAGGCAGCGGGCGATCTCCCCGGCCAGCCCGCCTTCCTCGGCCTCCTTGGACAGTGCCGCTCCCGGGGTGTCGATCAGGGTGACCAGGGGCAGGTGCAGCTCGGCGGCCAGCCGCATGCCGCGGCGGGCCTCCCGCAGAGCGGCGGGCCCGAGCGGGGTGTCGGAGGTCTGCCCGGCCCGGTCCTGGCCCAGCACGACACAGGGGGCCCCGTGGAAGCGGGCCAGCGCGAGCATGATGCCGGGATCGACCTCGCCGCTGCCGGTGCCGTTGAGCGGGGTGACGTCGGTGGCCGCGATCCGCAGCACCTTGCGGATCCCCGGTCGCGTCGACCGCCGCGACCGGGTGATCGACGTCCACGCCTCGTCCGGGGCGCCGGTGGTCGGCGCACAGTCGCCGGTGTCCAGGGTGGTCGGGCGCTGCCGGGACGCCATCAGCACGTTGAGCACCCGGTGCGCGACGTCGCCCAGTTCGGCGGGCGGCAGCACCGCGTCCAGCAGGCCGTGCCGGTACAGGTTCTCGCCGGTCTGCACCCCCGCCGGGAACGGCTGGTGATACAGCGCTTCGTAGACCCGCGGGCCGAGAAAGCCGACGAGCGCGTTCGGTTCGGCCGCGGTGAAGTGGCCGAGCGACCCCCAGGACGCCAGCACCCCGCCGGTGGTGGGACTGCGCAGGTAGACCAGGTACGGCAGGCCGGCGGCGCGGTGGGCGGCGACCGCGTCGGCGATCTTGATCATCTGCAGGAAGGCGACGGCGCCCTCCTGCATCCGGGTGCCCCCGGAAACCGGGGAGGCGAGCAGCGGCAGACGCTCGCGGGTCGCCCGTTCGATCGCCTGGGTGAGCCGTTCGGCGGCGGCGACGCCGATCGAGCCACCGAGGAACGCGAACTCGCCGGCGATGACGGCGACGTCCCGCCCGCGCAGGCGGCCCTGGCCGGTGATGACGGATTCGTCCAGGCCGGTCTTGGCGCGCGCCTGCGCCAGCACCCCCTGGTACTCCGCCGTCATGGGGACGTCGACCGGCGGGGTGTCCCAGCTGCGGTAGGTGTCGGCATCCAGGAATTGGTCGATGATTTCCTGGGCGCCGAAGCGGATCCGGGTGGCTGTGGTGGTCACGCTGTCTCCTCCAACCATGTGCGCACGACCTGGTCGTGCGCGTTGAGCACGGGGGGTGCCTGATGGGTGGTGCGGGTCGTTTCCAGTTCGCCGGCCCCGGTGGCGGTGAAGAACCGCAACGGCGAGCCGGGAATGGTGATGGTGCCGAGGGTGTCGTGCTGTACGTCGACCAGCAGGTGCTGGGAGCGGGTCTGCTCCCACTCGTAGACCTCGTCGATGCTCCGGACCTGGCCGGCGGGGATCCCCGCCGCGGACAGCCGGGCCAGCAGGGCGGTGCCGGTCTCGGCGGCGAAGGCCGACTCGACCAGGTCGATCACCTGGGCCCGGTGAGCGACCCGGTCGGCGTTGGTGACCAGGTCCGGCCGGTCGGCGTCCAGGCCGAACTCGGTGCAGAACTGCTTCCACAGGCCCTCGCTGCCGACGGCGATCTGGACGGCACCGTCGGCGCAGCGGAACAGGCCGTAGGGGCAGATGGACGGGTGATGGTTGCCCTGGGCCCGGCCGACCTCGCCGGCCACGGTCCACCGGGTGCCCTGGAAGGCGTGCACGCCGACGATGCTGGCCAGCAGGGAGGTCCGGACCAGCTGACCCCGGTTCGTCGCGGCCCGCTCGACCAGGGCACCCAGGACGCCGATGACCCCGTACAGGCCGGCGAGCAGGTCGCCGATCGGCACCCCGACCCGCTGCGGGTCGTCCGGACCTGAGCCGGTCAACGACATCAGGCCGGCCTCGCCCTGGGCGATCTGGTCGTAGCCGGCCCGGCCACCCTCGGGCCCGTCGTGGCCGAATCCGGAGATCGACAGCGTCACCAGTGACGGGTTCAGTTCGGCCAGCCGGACGGCGCCGAAGCCGAGCCGGTCCAGCACACCGGGCCGGAAATTCTCGACCAGCACGTCGGCCCGCCCGATCAACCGGGTCAGGATGTCGCGGCCGTCCGCCGACTTCAGGTCCAACGCGATCGATTCCTTGTTCCGGTTGCAGGACAGGAAGTATGTCGACTCGCGGTTCGCGGCCGGATCGTCGCCGCTGACGAAGGGCGGCCCCCAACCACGGGTGTCGTCCCCGGTTCCAGGCGTCTCGACCTTGATCACCCGGGCGCCGAGGTCGCCCAGGATCATCCCGGCATGCGGGCCGGCGAGCGCCCGCGACAGGTCGACGACCACCAGCCCGTCCAGCGGGCCGGACGAGGATTCACTGCGGTGGGCGGTGTCGATGTTCGACTCGGTACTGGTCATCGTCGTGGTCACCCGGTCACAGCCAGCCGGGGACGACCAGCAGGGCCCAGCTGAGCACCGGGGCGAGCACCACGATCGACATGCCCCACTGCATCAGCCGGCGGAAGACCATCTCCCGGTCCTTCTCGTCAGCATTGGCAACGACCAGGGCACCGTTGGTGGAGAACGGGCTGCAGTCGACCATGGAGCTGGAGATGGCCAGCGCGGTGACCAGGCCGATCGCGCCGACCTGACCGGTCAGCAGGAACGGCACGGCCAGCGGGATGAGTGCCCCCAGGATGCCGGTGGTGGACGCGAACGCCGAGACGACCGCGCCGATCAGGCAGATCAGGAAGGCCGCGAGCAGCGGAACGCCGACCCCGGCGACCTGGTCGCCGAGCCAGCCGACGGTGCCGTGCTCCTCGAGCAGCGAGACGTAGGTGACGATGCCGCCGATCAGCAACACGGTGCCCCAGCTGATCTTGTCCACCGCACCCTTGGCCGACTTCGGGAAGATCAGGGTCAGCCCGACCGCGACACCCAACGCGGTGAAGCCGACGTCGAGGTTGAAGGCGAAGGCGCTGACGGCCAGACCGACCAGGCCGATCAGGGTCAGCACCCGCTGCGGGTTGAGCCGGTGGTCGTCGTCCAGGACCGGAGTGCTCGTGCGGGCGGGCGCCGGCCGGGGCGACGAGGCCGCGGTGCCGACCGGGCTCAGCTCGCGCTGCGGCTGCCCACCTCCACCGGGCGCGGAGGGGCGCGGCCGATCGTCCGTCCCGCCGCCCAATCCGGAATGGGCTCCGGCGCGGCCGGTCGATTCGATGGTCGACTGCGGGGTGCCGGTGACCGGGGAACGGGTCGCGGCACGGGCGGCGTCGCCGGCGACGTGGTCCAGGTACTCGCTCGTCTCCTGGTTCTCGGCGCTACTCGAGCTGCGCCGCAACAATTCCCGACCGCCGAACGAGAAGAAGGCGACCAGGGAGATCACCAGGGCACTGACGAAGCAGCCGAGGAACAGGAACAGCGGGCTACTCGGCAGGCCGTTGTTCTCCACGACGCCGTTGGTGATGGCACCGAAGATGCCGATCGGCGAGAAGCTCCCGCCGGTGGCGCCCATCACCACGAGCAGGCCGACGAGCACCGGGTGGATGCCGTAGCGCTTGGCGAAACCCAGCGCGACCGGCGCCACGATCGCCACCGCGGCCGGGGTGATGGCGCCGATGGCGGTGATCGCGGCACAGACCATGAACATCGCCCAGGGGATCAGGGCGACCCGTCCGCCCACCGCCCGGACGGCGGCGTGCACGATCCAGTCGACCGTGCCGTTGTTCTTGGCCAGGGCGAACAGGTACGTGACGCCGACCAGGATCACGAACAGGTTGGCCGGGAAGCCGTCCAGCACGGCGGCGGGACCGACGCCGTACACGGTCGCCCCCACCACCGCGGCGGCGACCAGGGCCAACGCGCCCATGTTGACCGATCGCACGCTGGCGACCACGAACACCAGGACGAGCACGCCCAGTGCGATGACTTCCGGAGACATCGTCGACTCCTTGGGGTGGGTTGAGGTGTGGGTCCCGGGACGGACGGGGCATCCGTCGGCCCCGGGATCCACGTGGATGACCGGCGCTCCCTGAGCTGCTTGCCGATCGGGAGCGCATCCGGCCGGTGGAATTGGCCTAGCCTCTCGACCAATCAGCCAATTGTCAATACCCTGTTTCCATGGCGCTCGCCCGACGACACCAGCCCGCCCGGCTGCCGCGACCTCGGCTGTACCAGCAGCTGGCGGACCACATCACCGATTTCATCGAGGCGCAGGGCCTGGCCCCGGGGGACCGGCTGCCACCCGAGCGAGAACTCGCGGTCGAGCTGGGGGTCAGCCGGGCCACCCTCGCGCAGGCCCTGGTGGCACTGGAGATGCAGGGCAAGGTCGCGGTGCGCCACGGCAACGGTGCAGTCATCCTCGACCCGGCCGAGCGGGTCGCCGCGGTCGTCGCCGCCCTGGTCGGCTACACGCAGGACTCACTGCAGGCGGCCCGGCTGCCGGTCATCGCCGGGCTGCTGGTCGCGGCGGCGCTCGCCCCGCCGGACCGACGGCAACGGCTCGGCCAGCAGGCCGTGCCGCACCTGCCGCCCGACCTGCGCTGGCAGGCGGTCCGGGAGTGTGTCGGCGAGAACCCGTTGATCGACCTGGACGTGGCCATCGAGCAGGCCGGATGCGACCTGCCCGATCAGGTCGCCGGGGCGCTGGACGAGATCATCGCCCGGATCGTGGCCGGGGATCCGGCCGTGTTCACCGCGTTCGCCGTCCCGGATCCGGTGAGCTGACCGGAGCCGGCCCGCGGGCCCATCAGCCCGCGGCGGTCAGCACCTCGATCAGGGCCGACTCGATCGAGCGGGGCAGGCCCAGTGCGTGCAGGTCGCCCAGCCGGCCCCCGACCGGCCGATCGGCGGTGGCCACGCGCAGCGCGGCCACCTTGAGTTCGTGGTCGAGGTGGGCCAGGTCGAGGCGGTGGAACAGGTCGGCGGCGACGTCCGGGCGCGGCGCCGGACCGACCGGCACGGTGACCGGCTCGGTGGGCCGGGCCTGGACCGCCGGGCCGGGTGTGCCGCCGGGGACCGTCGCCGACCAGGTCCGGCTCGCCGGCAGGCCCTCGACGGCCCCGTCGGCCGGCCCGACCGTCAGGGTCCCGGCCGTGGCGTCGTACCGGATCGGCGTCGTCACGACCGCGCCGTGACCGTCGTCCTCGATGAGGTCGAAGTGTCCGTCCGCACCCGGTGCGACCAGCAGCTCCAGCGCAACGGGGTTGACCGGGTCGTTGCCGGGCACGGCGGCGGCGTCCAGCGGGATGATCGCACCGGCCGGGGCGAGCACCGGGATGTCCTGCAGTTCACGGTGCAGCACCTGTTTTCGGTCGCCGGCGTACCGTCGGCCGGTGAGAATGTCGACCCACTCCCCCGGTGGCAGCCACGCGGTCGTGGCGCCCAGCCGGCTGACCGGATCGGCCGGGGTGGTGATCGCCGCGACGATCAGCTCCGTGCCGAACAGGTACTGGTTCGGCACCTCGTACGACTCGGCCCGCTCCGGGTAGGCCCAGTACACCGGTCGGACCAGCGGAGTGCCCTGCGCCGCGAGGTGATTCATCGCGTGCAGGTAGGGCACCAGCCGGTGCCGCAGCCGCAGATACGTCGTCAGCGCCGTCCGGCTGGCGGGCGCCAGGGTCCACGGTTCCTTGTGGATGAACGGGTTCGACCCGGAGTGCAGCCGCAGGATGGGCGAGAAGGCGCCGAACTGAACCCATCTCGCAGTCAGTTCGTCGTCCTTCACGCCGAACATGTGCCCGCCGATGTCATGGCTCCACCAGCCGTAGCCGATGTTCGCCGCGGTCGCGGTGAACTCCGGCTGGAAATCCAACGACGCCCAGCTGATCACCGCGTCACCGGAGAAGCCGACGGGGTAGCGGTGACTGCCCGGGCCGGCGTAGCGGGAGAAGGTGAGACCACTCCCGGTGCGCCGGCTGTCCAGGAAATGGAAGTGGTTGAGCATCCACAGCGGGTCGATACCGATGACGCGGGAGTGCGGCCCGGACTGCCAGTCCAACCACCAGAAGTCGACACCCTGCCGTTCCAGATCGCGATGCAGGACCTCGAAATACGCGGCCAGGAATTCGCGGTCGGTGACGTCGAACGCGATCGGCTCCGTCGACGCCGGGTCGCGACCCAGCGCGGTGGCCAGCGCCGGGTAGGCATCCTCGAACGCGCGCACCCCGTCGGCCGGGTGCACGTTCAGGGTGACGCGTAAGCCGTTGGCGTGCAACCAGTCCAGGAACTCCTGGGGATCGGGGAACAGGTCCCGGTTCCAGGTGTAGCCGGTCCAGCCGGACCCGTGCTCGGGGTCGACATCGACCAGATGCCAGTCCATGTCGATGACGCTGACGGAGAACGGCAGCCCCTCGGCCCGGAACCGCTCGATCAGCTCCCGGTAGCCGTCGGCGGTGTAGCGGTGGTAGCGGCTCCACCAGTTGCCCAGCGCCCATCGCGGCAGCACGGGCGGATGGCCGCTGACCGCGTAGAACGCCTGGACCGCGGCGGCATAGTCGTGACCGTAGGCGAACACGTACAGGTCGATGCGGCCGCGCGGGCGGGGCGCCACCCAGCCGTCCGCCTCGAGGAGCAGGCTGCCCGAGTCGTCGATCACGGCGAACCCGACCCGGGAGGCGACCCCGGGCTCGAGCGGGATGCGACCGTCGGCCATGTCCAGGGTGCGCGCGGTGCCGCCCAGATCGGCGGCCGGCTCGCCGTAGCGCCATACCGAGTGGTAATTGCTGACGTTTCCGCGGACCTGCACGGACAGCCCGCTGGTGGTGAACGGGCCGCGGTCGTAGACCAGATGCAGCCGGTTGGTGACGATCTCCAGGGCGTGCCCGCCGTCGCGGACCGTGAAATCGGGCACCGGCAGCTCGCGGTGCAGCGCGAACGCCGACGCCCGGTCCTCGAACGTCCCGTCGTCGGCGTACTCGAGGCGCAGCAGCCCGTCGGTGAGCACGCTGATCCGGTACTTCTCGCCGCGGACCACCGCCTGTGGGTCGGCAACGGGCCGGACGGTCAGCGGGTCGGGCAGGCGGTGGCCGGGCATGGCCTCATCCTGCCCGGGACCCCCGATCCACTTGCCAGGTTCGGCCCGATTTTCTCGCCAGGGAGGGCGCAACCTGGCAAGTCGGCGGCTCGCCCGGGCCCGCCGGCGGCTCGCCCGGGCCGGCCGGCGGCTCGCCCGGGCCGGCCGGCGCCGAGCAGAACCGCACCCTCAGCTCGTCGGTACCGCCGAGACGACCTCACCGACCTGGTGCTGGAACTGGGTGCGGTAGAGCTCCGAGTAGAGCCCGCCCTGGGCGATCAGCTCGTCGTGGGTGCCGGATTGCACGACCCGACCCTCGTCGACGACGACGATCCGGTCGGCGCTCCGGATGGTGGACAGCCGGTGGGCGATCACCAGCGAGGTCCGGCCCCGCAGCGCCTCGGCCAGTGCCCGCTGCACCGCAACCTCCGACTCCGAGTCCAGATGGGCGGTGGCCTCGTCGAGGATGACGACGGACGGCGCCTTGAGCAGCACCCGGGCGATGGCCAGCCGCTGCTTCTCCCCGCCGGACAGGCGATGCCCGCGATCGCCGACCACCGTGCCGAGACCTTCGGGGAGCCGGTCGACCAGGTCCCAGATCTGCGCCGCCCGCAGGGCCGCGACCAGTTCGCCCTCGGTCGCTTCCGGCCGGGCGTAGAGCAGGTTGGCCCGGATCGTGTCGTGGAACAGGTGCGCATCCTGCGCGACGACGCCGATCGCGTCCCGCAGTGACTGGAGCGTCACGTCCCGCACGTCGTGGCCGCCGACCAGCACCGCGCCGGTGTCGACGTCGTAGATGCGCGGGACCAGCTGGGAGATGGTCGTCTTGCCGGCTCCCGACGGGCCGACCAGGGCGACCAGTTCCCCCGCCCGGGCGGTGAAGCTCACGCCGTGCAGGACCGGGTGACGGGGGCTGTGGTCGTTGACGGCGACGTCCTCCAGCGAGGCCAGGGACACCTCGTCGGCGCCCGGGTAGGCGAAGTGCACGTCCCGGAACTCGACCGACTGCTCGCCGGCCGGCAACACCCCGGCGTCCGGCTTCTCGATGATCAGCGGTGCGAGGTCGAGCACCTCGAAGACCCGCTCGAACGAGACCAACGCGCTCATCACGTCCACCCGCACGTTCGACAGCGCCATCAGCGGCCCGTAGAGGCGGGACAGCAGCAGGGCCAGCGAGACGACCGCGCCCGGCTCCATGGCTCCGTTGAGGGCCAGGGCGCCGCCGAGCCCGTAGGTCAGGGCCTGGGCCAAGGCGGCGACGAGGGTCAGCGCGACGATGAACACCCGCCCGTACATGGCGGTCGTGATGCCGATGTCGCGGACCCGGCCGGATCGGTCACGGAACGATTCCGCCTCCACCTCGGGCCGCCCGAACAACGCGACCAGCAGGGCGCCCGAGACGTTGAACCGCTCGGTCGTCGTGGTGTTCATCGACGCGTTGAGGTTGTAGCTCTCCCGGGTCAGCTGCTGCAGCTTGCGGCCGAACCGGCGGGCCGGCAGCACGAACACCGGCAGCAGGATCAGCGAGAGCAGGGTGACCTGCCAGGACAGGGTGAACATCACGACGGCGGTAAGGATCAGCCCGATGACGTTGGCGACCACCCCGGAGAGGGTGGAGGTGAACGCCTGCTGCGCGCCGATCACGTCGTTGTTGAGCCGGCTGACCAGCGCTCCGGTCTGGGTCCGGGTGAAGAAGGCCAACGACATCCGTTGCACGTGGTCGAACACCTTGGTGCGCATGTCGAAGATCAGGCCCTCGCCGATCCGCGCGGAGTACCAGCGGGTGCCCAGCGAGATCAGCGCGTCCAGCACCGCCAGCCCGCCGATGATCAGCGCGATCCGGACCACTGCCGCCACGGTGCCGTTGCCGCTGATCTGGTTGACGACGTCACCGGCCAGCAACGGGGTCAGCACCCCGATGACCGAGGAGACCACGGTTAGCAGCAGGAAGATCACCAGCTCGCGGCGGAACGGCCGGGCGAACGACACGACCCGGCGCAGGGTGCCCTTCGCCAGCTTGTGCTCGACCACTGAGCTGTCCTGGTGCATCGTGCGCCAGGCGCTGGCACCGGCCATCCGGCCGCCGGGTCTGGTCATGGGCACTCTCCTGGCGCTCGCACTCCTGGCATCAACGGCTACAACTGTGCCGCGGTACCGTCTGCTTCCCGCGGCCGTTGCGCCGACGGCGAACGGAAGGATCTCCGATGACCCCCACCTCGGAGCCGACCCGGTCTCGCGGAGCTGCCGTGACCGACGTGCTCGACCTCGGCGACGGCCGGGTGCTCGGCTATCGCAGCTACGGCGCCCCCGACGGCCCGGTGGTGGTGAGTTGCCACGGCGGTCTGGTGTCCGGGTTGGACGTCGCGCCGTTCGACCCGGTCGCCCGTGACCTGGGGGTGCGGATCGTCTCGCCCGACCGGCCGGGGCTGGGTGAGTCCACTCCGGCGCCCGGCCGCACGACCGGCGACTGGGCCGCCGACGTGCGGTCACTGCTGGACGCGATCGGCGCGGACCGCGCGTCGGTGCTGGGCTGGTCGATGGGCGGCCAGTACGCACTTGCCTGCGCCGCGCTCCTGCCGGACCGCGTCGACGCGACGGCGGTCATCGCCGGCTGCCGCCCGCTCGACGACGACCCGACCTTCCGCGAGCTCAACGCCATGGACCGGCGGCTCACCCTGCTCGCCCGGCACCACCCGCACGTCGCCGCCACCACCTTCCGCGCGCTCGGCGGGATCGCGCGGCGTACCCCGGCTGCGTGGGCCCACCTGACGCTGCGGGCCGCCCAGCCCGACGAGGCCTCCACCCTGGAGGCCCTGCCGGACCCGGGCATCGCGGCGGCCGCGGCCGCCGCCCTCGAGGGTGGCGACGGCATGGTCGAGGAATATCGGGCCTGGGTCCGCCCGTGGGGGTTCACCCCGGCCGACATCACCGGACCCGTCACCTTCTGGCACGGCGACGCCGATGACCTGGTGCCGCCGGCCTGGAGCGCGACCCTGGCCCAGGCCGTGCCCCGGGGCCGACTCGAGCGGGTGCCGGGCGCCGGGCACTTTCTCGGCTACACCCACACCGCCGACATCCTGCGCGGCCTCACCGGGTAGCGTCAGCCCCCGGGGATCTCGAACTTCTCGCGCTCGTCGGCCGGCACCAGATCCCGGTAGTCGGCGTGCCGCTGGATGTACCGCTTGACGAACGGGCAGAACGGCAGCACGGCGATGCCCCGGGAGCGCATCTCGTCCAAGGTGTCCTTGATCAACCGGGAGGCCAGCCCCCGGCCGCCGAATTCGTCACCGATCTCGGTGTGCACGAACGCGTATCGATCCCCGCGCGGGCGGTACTCGGTGAACCCGGCCAGCGCGTCACCGACGTGGATCTCGAAACGCCGGCGCTCCGGATGGTCGGCGACGACGATCGGCGCGTCATCCGTTGCAGTCATGAATGGTTCCTTCCGGTCAAACGGTCTCAGGCCGAGCCGACCCATTCGTCGGTGCCGTCGGTGAACACCTGGCGCTTCCACACCGGCAGCCGGCGCTTGACCTCGTCCACCAGGTCCATGCAGGCGGCGAACGCCTCCCGCCGATGCGCAGCGGAAGCCGCAGCGGCCAAAGCGATGTCGCCGACCCCCAGCAGGCCGACGCGGTGCGAGACGGCCACCGCGATCACCCCGGGACGGGCGGCGATCTCGGCGGCCACCTCGGCGACGATCGCCGCGGCGGTCGGGTGCTCGGAGTAGTCGAGTTCGGTGACGTTCCGGCCGTGATCATGGTCGCGAACCACCCCGGAGAAGGACACCGTGGCGCCGGCGGCCGGGTCCTGCACCGCGGCATAGTGTTCGGCCGGATCCAGGGGGTCGCTGGTGACCCGGGTCAACCCGACCCGCCCCGTCATCGGGCCGCCTGCCCGGGACGACTCGTTCACCGGTGATCCCCGCCGCGGATCTGGTCCAACGCATGGTCCAGAACCCGCTCCAGCACGGCCAGGCCGTCCCGGACCCCGCCGGTGGATCCCGGCAGGTTGACCACCAGCGTCCGGCCGGCCACCCCGGCCAGCCCGCGCGAGAGCACCGCCGTCGGTACGGCATCGCTGCCCTCGGCCCGGATGGCGGCGGCCAGCCCAGGGATCTGCAGGTCCAGCAACGGGGCTGTCTCCTCCGGGGTCGAGTCGGTCGGCGAGATTCCCGTGCCGCCGGAGGTGAGCACCAGGTCGGCCCCGATCGATTCCCGCAGGGCCGCGCCCACGTCGGCGCCGTCGGCCACCACCAGCGGTCCCGTCACCACGAAACCGCGCGCCTGCAGCCAGGTGTGGATCAGCGGGCCGGTCCGGTCCGGATACACCCCGGCGGCCGCCCGGGAGGAGGCGATGATCACCACCGCGGTCCGTGTCATGCGGGCCGGACCCAGGTGCCGGTCTTGCCGCCCGCCTTGCGCTCGACGCGCACCGCGTCGAGCACGGCAGCCGGGTCGACGGCCTTGACCATGTCGTGCAGGGTCAGTCCGGCCACGGCGACCGCGGTCAGCGCCTCCATCTCCACCCCGGTGCGATCGGCGGTCCGCACCGTCGCGGCGATGCGGACCTCGGCGTCGCCGACCTCCAGGTCCACCGACACGCCGGAGATCGCGATCGGATGGCACAACGGCACCAGGTCGGGGGTCCGCTTGGCCGCCATGATTCCGGCGATCCGCGCGGTCGCCAGCGCATCGCCCTTGGGCAGCGCACCGTCCCGCAGCAGCGCCGCGACCTGCGCGGTGGTGCGCAGGACCCCGGTGGCCACTGCTTCCCGGACCGACGCGGGCTTGCCCGACACGTCGACCATCCGAGCCGCGCCGGTGGCGTCGACATGGGTCAGCGCCGCCGGATCACGGCCGGGCTGCTCGGGGGTGGGCACGCCAGCGATGGTAACGGGACCGCCACCGGCCCGAATTCAGGCGGCCGGTCCGACCCGCGTGCGCAGGCAGCAACCACGACGGACCAGGGTGGTCGGGACCACGGTCTGCCGGGGCAGCCGCTTGTCCGGGTTGTCGATCCGCTGGAACAGGCGCGTGGCGGCCAGCCGGCCGAGCTCGGCCGGATCCTGCTCGACCACGGTCACCGCGGGCG
>Ga0247820_10000450_pt1 | contig 21853 bp, 16 predicted proteins | sample 13C_Glucose_Day1_2_FD_192480 | JGI IMG/M metagenome (GOLD analysis project Ga0247820, IMG submission 192480) | Soil microbial communities from agricultural site in Penn Yan, New York, United States - 13C_Glucose_Day14 | ecosystem: Environmental > Terrestrial > Soil > Agricultural land | place...
AAAGTCCTGTGGGAGCGGGTTTACCCGCGAAGAGGGCGACGCGGTTCAGGGCAGGGCGTACGCCATCACGTAGTCGCCACGATCGGTCGACTGGCGTGCGCCGCCGGCGGTGATCACCACGTACTGCTTGCCGGTCTTCGGCGACACATAGGTCATCGGGCCGCCCTGGCTGCCGACCGGCAGGCGGGCCTTCCAGATCTCGTTGCCGTTGCCGCTGTCGTAGGCGCGCAGGTAGAAGTCCTGGGTGCCGGCGATGAACACCAGGCCGCCCTGGGTGGACAGGGTGCCGCCCAGGGTCGGCAGGCCGATCTTGATCGGCAGGTGCATGCGGATGCCCAGGGGGCCGGTGTCCTCGACAGTGCCGACCGGTACCTGCCAGGCGATCTGCCGGGTCTTCATGTCGATGGCGGTGAGGGTGCCGAATGGCGGCGCCTGGCACGGGATACCGGCCACCGACAGGAAGCGGTTCTTGTTCACCGCATACGGTGTGCCCTTGAGCGGCACCGCGCCCATGCCGGTGTTCAGCGCCTCGCCGCCGCCCGCTGCCGCACCCGTGTTCTGCGAAGGGATCATCTGGATCCACAGGCCCAGGCGCATGTCATTGACGAAGATGAAGCCATGCACCGGGTCGGTGGAGAGGCTGCCCCAGTTCATGCCGCCCAGCGAACCCGGGAAGCTCAGCGACAGGTCGGTGCCCGGCGCGGTGTACAGGCCGTCATAGCGCATCTTCTTGAAGTCGATGCGGCACAGCAGCTGGTCGTACGGGGTGGCGCCCCACATGTCCGACTCGGTCAGGGTCTGCGCGCCGATCTGCGGCATGCCCACCGACTTCGGCTGGGTCGGCGAATACGGCTCGTTGGGGATGTTGCCCGGTTTTACCGGTACTTCGTCGACCTGGGTCAGCGGCTTGCCGGTGGCGCGATCGAGCACGTAGATCTGCCCGGCCTTGGTGCCGATCACCACGGCGGGCACGGTGCTGCCGTCATCCTTGGTGAAGTCGATCAGGCTCGGCTGCATCGGCAGGTCGAAGTCCCAGAGATCGTTGTGCACGGTCTGGTACACCCACTTTTCGTTGCCGGTGGTGGCGTCCAGGGCCAGCACCGAGGCGCCGTAGGTGTGATCAAGCTTGTTGCGTTCGACGCCGTAGATGTCGGTGGACGAGGAGCCCATCGGCAGGAACAGGGTGTTCATCGCCGGGTCGTACGACATCGGCGCCCAGCTGTTGGGCGTGCTGCGCACGTAGGTCCGGTCGCCTTGCGGGGCGTCGCGGTCCTGCGGGTTGCCCGGGTCGAAGGCCCAGCGCTGGGCGCCGGTGATCACATCGAAGCCACGGATCACGCCGCCGGGCATGTCGGTCTGGACGTTGTCGGCGACGCGGCCGCCGACCACCACGGTGGTACCGGCCATCAACGGCGCCGAGGACAGCTGGTAGTACGAGTCCGGCACGTTGCCCAGGCCGGCCTTGAGGTCGACCTGGCCGTTGTCGCCGAAGCCTTCGCAGAACGCGCCGGTGTCGGCATCGACTGCGATCAGGCGGGCATCGATGGTGTTGGTCAGCAGGCGGCGCTGGCAGTTGGCGCCGGCCGGCACGCTGCTCACGCTGACCGGCGTGCTGTCGGGCCGGGTCGGTTGGGCGATCGGCGCGCTGGCGTCGAAGTAGGCCAGGCCGCGGCAGCGCTGCCAGACCTTGGACTGGGCGTTGATGGCGTTCTTCCACAGCTCCTTGCCGGTGTCGGCGTCGAGGGCGATCAGGTTGTTGTGCGGGGTGCAGATGAACACCTTGTCGCCCACCTGCAGCGGCGTGAGCTGGTCTTCGGCGCCGTTGCCGTCGCTGAGGGCGACGTCACCGGTGTGGTAGGTCCAGGCCACCTTGAGCTGGTCGACGTTGCCACGGTTGATCTGGTCCAGCGCGGCGAAGCGGCTGCCGCCCTCGGTGTTGCCGTAGTGGGCCCAGTCCTTCTGTTGCTGGCCGGGTTCCACTGGCGTCAGGCCCGGGCCCTTGCTGGTAGGAGCGACGCTGGGGTGGGCGACGAACATGTTGCCGGCGGCGATCGCCAGCGCCACGCCCAGCAGACCGGCGATGCCGTAGGCGCCACGCGCTGGGCGCCGGACCAGTTGCGGATACACCAGCACTACCACCAGGCCGATGGTGGCGAACATGAACAGCCGCGAGAACAGCGGCCAGAACACCAACCCGGCGTCGGCCACGGCCCAGATCGCGGTACCGGCGAGGAACAGCGCATAGAGCCAGGCGCCAGCGGGCTTGCGACGGGCGATGAGGATGCCGGCAATGGCCATGGCCAGGCCGCCGCCCAGGAAGTACCAGGAGCCGCCCAGGCCGGCCAGCTTGACGCCGCCGGCAGCCAGGAGCAGGCCGAGCAGGGCGATGACGACGCCCAGGCCGACCAGGATGAAGGTTGAGGCGCCGGAGGCGCGGGGTGAGTCTTTCATGCCAGGGATCTCGCAGGTGGAATGCGAGAAGTTTAAGCCCTTAGCAAGCTAATTAACAAGTTAGTACATTTTGCGGCGAGCAAAATTTCTATAGGCCGTAATCCTCCCGTGTAGGAGCGGCCTTGTGCCGCGAAAGGGCCGCAAAGCGGCCCCGGCGATCTTTGCTCAGTCCTGAAATCCTGGGGCCGCTGCGCAGCCCTTTCGCGGCACGAGGCCGCTCCTACAGGTGGGCGTAGCCATTCAGACCTGCAACCCCTCCATCAAACAGCGCAACGCCCCCTTCACCCGTTCCGCCGCCGCCTGCGGATCGTCCTGGGCGATCACCCACATGCCGCTGTCGCCCATCGCGCCGTTGATCAGGTGCGCCATGGCCACGGCGTCGAAGGCGCGCAGCCTGCCGGCCTGCTGCAACTCCACCAGCCCCTGGGCCATGGGCCCGATGTAGCTGGCTTCCTCCAGTTCGCGCAGGCGCGGGCCGAGTACCCCGGGGGCGTCCTGCAGCAGGATGCGCCGCAGGGCCGGCTCGTGCAGCAGGTCGTAGTAGTACAGGCAGGTGTCGATATAGCCCTCCCATGGGTCGTCGTGGGTGGCGTAGCGGGCGTCGAGCGCCTGGTTGATCTCCTCGAGCAGGTGCTCCACCACGGCGGTGAACAGCCCGGCCTTGCCGCCGAAATGGTGGTGCAGGGCGCCCCGGGTGAGGTCGGCTTCGGCGCACAGTTCGTCCATCACCACGGCGGCAAAGCCCTTTTCGGCGAACTGGCGGCGGGCGACGGCGATCAGCCGTTCGATGGTATCCGCGCTCATGGCGGCGCGGCTGCGGCGAGGGGTGGGCATGGAGGGCTCCGGGTGAAAAGCGATGGCTGCAAATTAGCATACGTTGCGTATGTCAATAAATGGCATTAGCATACGCGGCGTATGTCAATTGGAGGTTACTACCGTGACTGCCCTTGTTTCACGCAAGAACATTGCCTGGCTGGGTGAGCTGCCCGGTCTGTTGCGCCTGGCGCTGCCGCTGGTGCTGGGCCTGTCGGCGGCCGAGTTGATCAGCCTGACCGATACCGTGCTGCTGGCCTCGCTGGGCACCGTGGTGCTGGCCTGTGTCGCGCTGACCAGCAGCGCCGGGCTGATCTTCCATGCCGGGCTCTACGGCATGCTTGCCACCCTCAGCGTGCGCGTCGGCCATGCCTTCGGCGCCGACGACCCCGGCACCGTGGCGCGCACCCTGCGCGCCGGGCTGGGCTATGGGCTGCTGGTGGGCATCCTCGGCTGCCTGGCGATGCTGGCCTGCCTGCCATTGGTGCAATGGCTGGGCGTGCCGCTGCCCGACGTGGCGCTGCTGACGCCGTACTGGCAGGCCATGGCGGTGTTCCTGATCCCGTACTGCCTGGCGGTGGTGTTCAAGGATGTGCTGGAAGCCATCGGCCGGCCCTGGGTGGGCGTGCTGCTGGTGATGAGCGCGGTGCTGTTCAACATTCCGCTGAGCTACGGGTTGATCCACGGCCATTTCGGCCTGCCGACGCTGGGCCTGCTGGGCGCGGGTATCGCCGGGGTGATCGCCGAATCGCTGGCGGTGTTGCTGGCCCTGGCTTATTGGCGCCTGGCGCCATCGCTGGCGCGTTACCGCCTGGCGCCACAGGGGGCGCGACTGAGCTGGCGCACGCTGCTGGGCGAAGGCTGGCCGCTGGGCCTGGGTTATCTCGCCGAAGCCGGCGCGGTGGTGATCGCCGCCTGGATGCTGGGCTGGCTGGGCAATGCCGCACTGGCGGCCAACCAGGTGGTGCAATCGATCGGCGCGTTGCTGTACATGCTGCCGCTGGGCATGGCCGCGGCGGTGAGCATCCGCATCAGCCAGGCCCAGGGCCGCGGCGAGACGGCGCGCATCCGTGCCATCGGCAGCGCCACCTTTGCCAGCGTGAGCGCCTGGATGCTGGTGGCCACCGTGCTGTTGGCGTTGTTCGGCCGCTCCATCGCCGAGGTCATGAGCGACGACCCGCAGGTGATCGCCATCGCCGTGCCGATGTTCGTGGTGGTCGCGGCCATGCAGGTGGCCGATGGCTTGCAGTCCACCGCGCTGGGCGCCTTGCGCGGCCTGCAGGACTACCGCTGGCCGGTGGGCGTGACCATGATCAGCTACTGGTTGCTGGCGTTGCCGCTGAGCTACTGGCTGGCCTTCCACTCCGCGCTGGGCGCGGTGGGAGTGTGGGTCGGGTTCGCCTGTGGCCTGGCCGTGGCGGCGGTGCTGCTGCCGTGGCGGTTCTATCGCCTGCAGGCGATGCCTGCCGCAGCGGCCTTGGCTCAGCCCTGATAGAACACCGCCAGCCATACCGTGGCCACGCCGAGTTCGGTCCACTCCACGCGGTGGCGGCAACCGGGCGGGATGTCCAGATGGTCGCCGGGGCGCAGCACGCGGGTGCGCGGCTCATGCTCCAGGCGCAGCCCGGCGCTGCCACTGAGCACGACCACCCATTCGCCCTCGGTCTGGTCGTACCAGAACCCTGGCGGGCTGGCCTGGCCGCTGGAGACGATGCGCTCGATGCGCAGACCCTGGCGCCGGAGCAGGTCGGTGAACTGCTCGTCGGCGTCGGGCGCGAGCGGGGGCAGGGCGGTAAACAGGTTGTCGGGCATGGGCGCCTCGCGCATGGTTGATTCCAGCCGGTGATTGTAGGAAGGTTTCGGCCTTTGCCCCATGGAAGATTGACGATGGACAAGCTGCTGGCGCTCAAGGTGTTCATGGCCACCGCCGAGGTCGGCGGCTTTTCCGCCGCTGCGCGCAGGCTGGGGGTGGCGACCTCCTCGGTGACCCGCCAGGTCGACGCCTTGGAACTGGAGCTGGGGGCCAGCCTGCTCAACCGCTCGACCCGCCAGGTCAGCCTGACCGAAGCCGGCGCCAGCTACTACCAGCGGGCCCGCGAGATCCTCGAGGCCCTGGCCGAGGCCGACGCCAGCGTCGCCGACCGCGGCGAGGAACCGGTCGGCGTGTTGCGCCTGTGCCTGCCGGTGGAATTCGGTCGCCGGGTCATCGCTCCGCACCTGGGCGCGTTCCTCGCCCGCCACCCGGCACTGGAACTGGACATCGACCTGAGCGACCGCTTCGACGACCTGCTCGATGGTCGCTACGACCTGAGCATCCGCCTCGGCGAGCCGGCGCCCAGCGACGAACTGGTGTGTCGCCCGCTGGGGCGTTTCGAGCGCTGGCTGGTGGCCAGCCCGGCATACCTGAGCCAGCAGCCAGTGCTTACCGAACCGCAGCAACTGGCCGCGTGCGCCTGCCTGCGCTTTCGCTACGGCCAGTCGGCACGGCCCTGGCGGCTGAGCCTGGGCGAGCAGCGCCTGGAACTGGACGTCAGCGGCCCGTTGCGCAGCGCCAACGCCGACCTGCTGCGCGAGGCGGCCATTGCCGGTAGCGGCGTGGCGCTGCTGGCCGACTGGCTGGTGCGCGAGGATGTCGAAGCCGGGCGCCTGCAAAGGTTGTTCGCCGACTGGACGGTGAGTCCGGGGGCGGCCAGCGCCAGCATCAACGCTCTGTACCTGCCCAACCACCGAGGCTCGCGCCGGGTCATGGCGTTCGTCGCCTTCTGCGAGGGGCTGCTGGCCGGCTGAGGTGTTGCGCGCCACGCAAAGGCCCGTTGCGCGGGCGATGGATTCTCGCCGGGGCGGTTGTCCGTCACCCTTCGCGCACATCCTTTCGCAAGCCGAGGTACCCTCGAATGAATCCCTCCCTCGCCGTCGCCCAGGCATCGGCCCCAGGCCTGAGCCGCACCCTGGTGACGCTACTGGCGTTCTGCTGCGGCGCCATCGTCGCCAACATCTACTACGCCCAGCCCATCGTCGGCCTGATCGCGCCGGACCTGGGGCTGCCCGCCGAACGGGCCAGCCTGATCGTGTCCCTGACCCAGATCGGCTACGCCCTGGGCCTGTTGTTCCTGGTGCCGCTGGCCGACCTGCTGGAGAACCGCCGGCTGATGATCGCCACGGCGGTGCTGGCCACCGGCAGCCTGTTGCTGGCCGGCACCAGCGGTCATGGGCAGGGCGAGGTGTTCCTGCTGTACGCGCTGCTGATCGGCTTCAGTTCGGTGGCGGTGCAGATGCTGATACCGCTGGCGGCGCACCTGGCGGCGGAGCGCGAGCGTGGCCGGGTGGTCGGCAACATCATGGGCGGGTTGCTGCTGGGCATCCTGCTGGCACGGCCGCTGGCGAGCCTGGTGGCGGATCACTTCGGCTGGCGCGCGGTGTTTGTCGGTGCCGCCGGGGTGATGGTGGCGATCATCCTGCTGCTGGCGTTGACCTTGCCGCGCCGGGTGCCTGAGCACACGGCCAGCTATGCCGGGCTGATGGCCTCGTTGCTGGTGCTGCTGCGCCGTTATCCGGTGTTGCGCCAGCGGGCACTGTTCCAGGCACTGATGTTCGCGGCGTTCAGCCTGTACTGGACGGCGGTGCCACTGGCGCTGGCCGGCGAGCACGGCCTGTCGCAGAGCCAGATCGCGCTGTTTGCCCTGGTCGGGGCGGTGGGCGCGGTGGCGGCGCCGCTGGCCGGTCGGCTGGCCGATGCCGGCCATGCGCGACGCGCTTCGCTGCTGGCGATGGCCCTGGCGCCGCTGGCGTTGCTGCTGGGCCTGAGCGCGCCGGGCGCCAGCGTGATCGGCCTGGGGTTGACCGGGGTACTGCTGGATTTCGCCGTGCAGATGAACATGGTCATCGGCCAGCGTGAGGTGTATGCGCTGGATCCGGCCAGCCGTGGCCGGCTCAATGCCTTGTACATGACCAGCATCTTCCTCGGCGGGGCGCTGGGCTCGGCGCTGGCCAGTGGGGTGTATGCGCAGTATGGCTGGAGCGGCGTGGCGTTGCTGGGCGCGGGATTGCCGGCGCTGGCGCTGGTGGTGTTCCTGGTCGTTTCCCGGCGTTGATCCCTGGGGCTTCTATCGTCCCAGCGGCAGGGCCACGCCGATCAGCGCGAACAGGCTCCCGCAGCAGCGGTTGAACCCACGTCCGCCCTTGGTCAGCCACGGGCGGATGCGAAACGCCAGGCGGGCCAGCAGGTACTCCACCAGGCATTCGACACTGGCGAAGGTCGCCGCCATCACCAGGAACTGCACCAGCAGGCCGCGCTGCGGATCGATGAACTGGGGCAGGAACGCGCCATAGAACAGCAGCACCTTGGGGTTGGCCAGCGCCGACAGGCAGCCCTGGCGGAACAGCCCGGCATTGCTCAGCGCCACGCTGCCGCGCGGTTGCTCCAGGTGCAGCGCCGGGGTGCGCCACAGCTGGATCCCCAGCCAGACCAGGTAGGCCCCGCCGACCCACTTGAGCACCGTCAGCACCGAGGCCGAGGCCTGCAACAGGGCGCTCAGGCCGAACATGGTCAGGGCGATCAGGAGACTGAAGCCCAGCACCCCGCCGAGGATGGTGAACAGCGTGCGGCGGGCGCCGTACAGCGCGCCATGGGTCAGGGCCAGCAGGCTGTTCGGACCTGGGGTCAGCGACAGGCCGATGCTGGCGAGCAGGTAGATGAGCCAGGTGTCGAGTGCCATGGGGGAGCCTTGTTTATGTGCAGGGCGTCAGTGTAGGGCAGGGCAGTGGGAATACAGGGTAGTATCTGGCCATTGAATGGTTATATCTGGACATACCTCAATGACACCCGACCTGCGCCTGCTGATCCTGCCGTTACCGGAGTTCGCCCTGCTGCCGTTCGGCGCGTTCCTCGACAAGCTGCGCTTTTCCGCCGACGACGAGGACTACAGCCGCCAGCGCTATTGCCGCTGGACCGTGCTCGGGCTGGACCGGGAGCCCGTGGTTTCAAGCAGCGCGGCGAGTGTTCAGGTCGAGGCGGCGCCTGCGGACATCCGCTGGGGCGACTACGACCACCTGGTGCTGTTCGGCGGGCGCAACGCCAGTGCCACGGCGGCTTTGGCGCCGCGCTACAGGGCTCTTTTGAAGCAGGCGACCAAGGCCGGGGTGAAGCTGGTGTGCGTTGACAACGCGGCTTTCCTGCTGGCCGCCTGTGGCCTGCTGGAGGGTCACCAGGTAGTGGTGCACTGGCGCCATGAGGCGGAGTTTCGCCTGGCCTTTCCCCGCGTGCGCCTGCTGACCGGGCAGCTGTTCTGCTTCGACGGTGGCCGCATCACCTGTGCCGGCGGCACGGCAGCCATCGACCTGGCGGTGGAATTGATTGCCCGCGCCAGTGGTCGCACCCGGGCGCTCAAGGGCCTGGCCGACATGCTGGTGGACGAGAGCCGCGATAGCCTCCATGCCTTGCGTTCGCTGGAGGCCGGTGCCGGGCAGGGGCGCCAGGTGCGGCGGGCCACGGCGCTGATGCGCCACCACCTGGCGACGCAGATGCCAGTGGAGGCGTTGGCGGCAGAGCTGGGCATCAGCCGGCGCCAGCTCGACCGCCAGTTCCAGGCCTGCCATGGCATGAGCGCCAAGGCCTGGTGGCAGGAACTGCGCCTGCAGCAGGCGCGCTGGCGCTTGCTCAACTCCAGCCACAGCCTGGCACAGATCGCCGATGAGGTGGGGATGGCAGATGCCAGCTACCTGGGCAAGTGGGTACGGCGGCGGTTTGGTTGCACGGCGCTGGCGTTGCGCAACTCGGGCCATGCACCGTCCCTGTAGGAGCGGCCTTGTGCCGCGAAAGGGCTGCGCAGCAGCCCCTGTCTCGGTGAAACGCTGAAATTGTCGGGGCCGCTTTGCGGCCCTTTCGCGGCACAAGGCCGCTCCTACAGGGACGGTGCCTGGCAGGGTTTACTGCGGCGTACCGAACAACCCCGTCCAGTAGATCCCGGCATCGCTCTTCGGGTCCACCGCATACGCCGCCCCCAGCTCGCGGAAGTCCGGGTTCATCAGCGTGGCGCAGTGCCCTGGGCTGGCCAGCCAGCCGTCGACCACCTTGCGCGCGGTGTCGCGCCCGGCGGCGATGTTCTCGCCGATCTGCCGGTACAGGTAGCCGGCCAGCTCCGCCCGATCACCTGGGGTGCGGCCCTCGCGGTCGAGATGGTCGAAGAAGTTCTGGTTGGCCATGGCCCGGGTGTGGTTGGCGGCGACGCCCGCCAGGGTAGTGCTCCAGGCCAGCGCCGGGGCGGCGGGGTAGGGCTGGCCGCCGCACTGGCGGGGCAGGTTGCGCGCGGCGTTGATCTCCTGCAGCAGCTTCTGCCCTTCGGCCTGCCAGTCACCCAGGCGAGCGCTGAGCAGCGGTCGGGCCAGGACAATGCGCCAGTCGCGGCCCTCCTGGCTGACGCCGATGTCGACGAACTGCGGGTCGAGCACCACCTGGCAGAAGCTCTCCTCGATGGCCTTCATCGCTGCCTGGGCGTCCCGTGGGCCGGACAGGCTGATGGCCTGGACGTTGACCATCGGGTAGGCGGCGCGGGTCATGGCCTGCTGCAGGTCGCGGGTGCCTTCGGGCGACAGCGCCAGGCGGGTGTCGCTGTTGAGCGGCGGCAATTCCAGCGAGGCTTCGCCACCACAGCGCTGGGCCTGACTGCGGTAGACGTTGATCGTATCGATCAGTTGCGCCTCTTCACCGGTGAAGGCCTGGGCGCTGGTAGCGGCGAGCAGGCCCAGCGTCAGGCCGACGAGGCAGGCAACGGATGGGACGCGCATGTGGATCTCCCTGTAACTGGCAGCGTCTGGATCTGCGCTGCCCATCCTACACAACGGCAAGGCTTTTGGCCCGGCCATGTGCAGTGTGAAAAGGCGGGCCTTGGCAGTCGAATGCGGTTGGCAAAAGAGGGAGTAGACCGCTGCTCGGCGAAAAAGTGCGATCGTTGTTGGCGCGCTATTGCTTCAAGGTACAGAAGAAGGTTGTGACCCTGCGGTCAACGTGGAGACTGTATCACCGGCACCATTTTGACCTGCAGGGATTGCAGCGTGTCTTACCAGAGTGCCACCGCTGCTGCTCCGACAACCCGGCCGAATACCGCCAGCGCCGTGTCCACGTCCGCTTCGCTGGTGTAGCGTCCGAGGCTCAGACGCACGCTGTTGCGCGCCTGGTGCTCGTCGAGGCCAAGAGCCAGCAGCACATGGGACGCCGCGTTGCTCGCCGAGTTGCAGGCCGAGGTGGTGGACAGCGCCAGCTCGCCGGCCAGGGCCAGGCTGTTGAAACCCTTGGCGTCGATGCGCAGGTTGAGGGTGTGGGGAATACGCTGCATCGCGCAGCCATTGAGCGTCACTCCGGGCAAGGCCAGCAGGCCGTCGCGCAGGCGCCGGGCGAGCTGTTCCAGGCGCTGGTACTCCGTCTCGCCGGGCTGGCCGGCCAAGTCGAAGGCGCTGCCCATGCCGACGATCTGGTGGGTGGCCAGGGTGCCGGAACGCAGGCCGCGTTCATGGCCGCCACCGTGCATCTGCGCACGCATGACCGGGCGAGCGTGAGGGCCGACGTAGAGGGCGCCGATGCCCTTGGGGCCGTAGACCTTGTGCGCCGAGAACGACATCAGGTCGACGGCCTGGTGCGCCAGGTCGATGCGGACCTTGCCCACGGCCTGGGCCGCGTCCACATGCAGCAGCGCGCCATGCTCGCGGACCAGCTGGCCGATACGGGCGAAGTCAGTCACCGTGCCCAGTTCATTGTTCACCGCCATCAGCGACACCAGGCGCGTGTCCGGGCGCAAGGCGGCCTGCACGGCTTCGGCCTGGATCAGGCCATGGGCGTCGGGCGCCAGGCGGGTCACTGTCCAGCCCTGGCGCTCCAGTTCGGCGGCGGTGTCGAGGATGGCCTTGTGTTCGAGCTGGCTGGTCAGCAGGTGCCCCGGCTGCGCGAAGCCCTGGGCGACGCCCTTGAGCGCCAGGTTGTTGGATTCGGTGGCGCCGGAGGTCCAGACCAGATCGTCGGGCTGTGCGCCCACCTGCATGGCCACCTGCTGGCGGGCCTGTTCGACGGCCTCGCGGGCCGCCTGGCCGTGGGCGTGGCCACTGGAGGCGGGGTTGCCGAAGTTCGCCTCGCGTCCCAGGCAGGTGAGCATGGCGGCAATGACCCGGTCATCGACCGGAGTGGTGGCGGCGTAATCGAAGTAGAGCGGGGTGCTGGGCATGATCGCGGGCGGGTCCGTGCGTGGACGCCGCCTGTCGGCATCCATGGACATCATCCTAGGCAACTGCCGATATGAATGTTTTTTCTTTTTCCCGTTCCAGGGCGATTTTCGAAAAAAATTCTATTCTTTTTCGCTATGTATTTAGAATTTTTTTCTTCCCTGGTTCAGAGCCATTGCCACGGTGCCTGCTTGGTGATCATCACAAGCACGATCAGGAACATACCGGCAAACCCCGCCACCCCCATCCACAGCCAGGGGCGGTACAGCCGCTGATAGTCCTCACCCAGCGCGGTGCCATGCTCGACCGCCTGGGCCGCGAGGCGCTGCATGCGCGTCTGCAACAGCAGCACCGGCAGCCACAGGGCGCCCACCGTGAAAAAGATCAGCAGTGCGCCACGCAGCCAGCCCGTGGACCACGGCATGCCGGTCATGCTGACCATGGCGTAGCCGGTCAGCAGTTGCAGGACGCCGGCGGGTGTGGTGATCCAGGCATCGAAGCGCACCACCATCCTGGCCACGGCGGCGATCACCCGTGGATCGCGGCTGCGGTTCGCGGCGATCAGGTACAGGTACGAGCCCATGCCGAAACCGAACAGGAATACGGCAGCGATCACATGCAGGTACTTGAGCAGCAGGTAGCTCATCTCAGCCTCGCCCGTGCTGGAAGCTGACGCTGTAGCGCACCTTGTCCGGTTCGCCGATGGCCGCCAGGTACTGCTCGACACTGATCTCGCCGACGCAGGGGCGGGCGCCCGGGGCTGGGGTGTAGCCCTCGATGACCCTGGCCATCAGCGCCACCGCCGCGCAGCTGGGAATTTCCGGGCCCTTGTCGTCGCGGGCGCTGACCTGGGCCTGCAGGCGCAGTGGCTGGCCCTGCATGTCCAGGCCGCGGACATCGAGGTACATCGCACTCATGCCATCGCCAAAGCGCTCGAAATGGCCGCCCAGGCGATGCAGACGCCGCGCCCAGGGCAGCGGATCGCGCACCAGGCCGTACTTGACCAGCAATGCCAGCGCGGCATTGGCCAGGCCACCGGCCATGAGCCCGGAGCCGGCCTTGAACGCCAGGTCCCGGGCGCCGTAGCGCTCGGCGAAGATGTCCATGTCCGGCACATCGACGTTGTTCAGCAGGCGCCAGCCCAGGCCGGGCAGGTGGCGCAACTGCAGGCCGAGCCAGCCGTCGACGGTGTGCGGGCGTCCGTCGCGCCACTGGCGGATCGGCCGGCCGGCGTAGGCCAGCACGCCCTCGATGGTGGACAGGCCGGGCATCTTCGCCGAGGAGGAAATGCCGTGCTCGATACGGTCTATGCGGCTGAAGTGATGGCGCTGCTCGTCGAGGATCGCCGACGACAGGCTGGGCACCGAGCTACAGCCGCTGAGCAGCGCGACATTGGCCTGGCGGGCGCGGGCGTCCAGGCGCTCGATGCCGTTGACGAACACCCGGCAGTCGGAGAGGTCGCAATAGCTGGCGCCAGCCTCGATGCAGGCTTCGGCCACGCTGTAGGGCTGGCCCTGGAAGGGGCCGCCGGTGTGGATCACCCAGTCAATGCGCAGGGCGCGCAGTGCGTCGGCGAAGCCGGGGGCCATGGCGTCGCCGCACCAGCTTTCGCTGCCGCTCAGTCGGGTGGCCAGTTGGGCGAGGCTGTTGGCGTTACGGCCGGCGATCACCAGTTGCACGGCGGGCATCTGCTGCAGGTGGCGGCAGATGATCCGGCCGAAGTTGCCGTAGGCGCCGATCACCAGGATTCTGCGGGACATGCGGGGGTCCTTGTGCATGTGTCGGGGGAGGAAAAGCTGACTTACATTTCCCTGTAGGAGCGGCCTTGCGCCGCGAAAGGGCCGCAGAGCGGCCCCAGCGATCGTTGCATCAACACTGAGATCCTGGGGCTGCTACGCAGCCCTTTCGCGGCGCAAGGCCGCTCCTACACAGAGGGGGCAGCGCAGGGCCGTATTCAGCCCTCGTAGCCCAGGTTCGGCGCCAGCCAGCGTTCGCTGACGCTGACATCCTGGCCCTTGCGCGCGCTGTATCGCTCGATCTGGTCCTTGTCCACCTTGCCCACGGCGAAGTACTGCGCCTGCGGGTGGGCGAAGTACCAGCCGCTGACTGCCGCCGCCGGGAACATGGCGAAGTGTTCGGTGAGGAACACGCCGCTCGGGCCGGTCTCGCCGATGGCGGTGCCATCGAGCAGGCGGAACAGGGTTTCCTTCTCGGTGTGGTCCGGGCAGGCCGGGTAGCCGGGGGCCGGGCGGATACCGCTGTACTGCTCCTTGATCAGCGCCTCGTTGTCCAGGTGCTCGTCCTTGGCGTAACCCCAGTGCTCCTTGCGCACCTGCTCGTGCAGCCACTCGGCGCAGGCCTCGGCCAGGCGGTCGGCCAGGGCCTTGACCATGATCGAGCTGTAGTCGTCGCCCTTGTCCTGGTAGGCCTTGGCCACTTCCTCGGCGTCGATGCCGGCGGTGGTGATGAAACCGCCGACATAGTCGGTCACGCCGCTGTCCTTCGGCGCGACGAAGTCGGCCAGCGACCAGTTCGGCTTGCCGTCGGGCTTGATAGTCTGCTGGCGCAGGTGGTGGAGGGTGGCCAGGGTGTCACCGTTGCCGCCATACACCTCGATGTCGTCGTGTTCGACCTGGTTGGCCGGCCAGAAACCGAACACCGCGCGGGCGCTGATCAGCTTCTCGTCGATCAGCTTGTCGAGCATTTCGCGGGCGTCCTTGTACAGCGCCGTGGCAGCCTCGCCGACCACTTCGTCGGTGAGGATGCGCGGGAACTTGCCGGCCAGGTCCCAGGAGATGAAGAACGGCGTCCAGTCGATGTACTCGGCCAGGGTGCGCAGGTCGATGTCTTCCAGCACCTTGACGCCGGTGAAGGAGGGCACCGCGGCCTGGTAGCCGGCCCAGTCGTACTGCGGCTTGGCGGCGATGGCCTGGGCGTAGCTCAGGCGTTCGGTGCGGGCGCTGCGGTTGGCGGTGCGCTCGCGCACCTCGACGTATTCCTGGCGGGTCTTCTCGACGAAGCCGCTCTTGAGCTCCTTGGACAGCAGCTGGGTGGCCACGCCCACCGCGCGTGAGGCGTCGGTGACATAGACCACGGCGTCGTTGGAATACTTGGGCTCGATCTTCACCGCGGTGTGGGCTTTCGAGGTGGTGGCGCCACCGATCATCAGCGGCAGGTGGAAGTCCTGGCGCTGCATCTCGCGGGCGACGTGGACCATTTCGTCCAGCGACGGGGTGATCAGGCCGGACAGGCCGATGATGTCGCACTTCTGCTCGCGGGCGGTCTGCAGGATCTTCTCGGCCGGGACCATCACGCCCATGTCGACGATGTCGTAGCCGTTGCAACCGAGCACCACGCCGACGATGTTCTTGCCGATGTCGTGCACGTCGCCCTTGACCGTGGCCATGAGGATCTTGCCCTTGGCCTCCGGTTTGTCGCCTTTCTCTTCCTCGATGAACGGAATGAGGTGGGCCACGGCCTGTTTCATCACGCGGGCGGACTTCACCACCTGCGGCAGGAACATCTTGCCGGCGCCGAACAGGTCACCGACCACGTTCATGCCGCTCATCAGCGGGCCTTCGATGACTTCGATGGGGCGCGCCGACTGCTGGCGGCATTCTTCGGTGTCTTCGACGATGTAGGCGGTGATGCCCTTGACCAGCGCATGCTCGAGGCGCTTGTCCACCGGCATCGAGCGCCATTCTTCGTTCTCGACTTCCTTGGTGGCACCGCCGCCCTTGTAGTCGTCGGCAATCGCCAGCAGGGCGTCGGTACCGTGCGGGGTGCGGTTGAGCACCACGTCCTCGACCTTCTCACGCAATGCCGCCGGGATCTCGTCATAGATCTCCAGCTGGCCGGCGTTGACGATACCCATGGTCAGGCCGTTCTGGATCGCGTGGTAGAGGAACACAGAGTGGATCGCCTCGCGCACCGGGTTGTTGCCGCGGAACGAGAACGACACGTTGGACACGCCGCCGGAGCTCAGGGCATACGGCAGGTGATCGCGGATATAGGCGCAGGCCTCGATGAAATCTACCGCGTAGTTGTTGTGCTCCTCGATGCCGGTGGCGACGGCGAAGATGTTCGGGTCGAAGATGATGTCTTCCGGCGGGAAGCCCACCTCGTTGACCAGGATGTCGTAGCTGCGCTGGCAGATCTCGCGCTTGCGCGCGGCGGTGTCGGCCTGGCCGACCTCGTCGAAGGCCATCACCACCACGGCGGCGCCGTAGCGCTTGCACAGGCGGGCGTGGTGCTTGAACTGCTCGACGCCTTCCTTCATCGAGATCGAGTTGACGATGCCCTTGCCCTGGATGCACTTGAGGCCGGCCTCGATCACCTCCCACTTGGAGGAGTCGATCATGATCGGCACCCGGGAGATGTCCGGCTCGCCGGCGATCAGGTTGAGGAAGCGGACCATGGCGGCCTGGGAGTCGAGCATCCCTTCGTCCATGTTGATGTCGATCACCTGGGCGCCGGCCTCGACCTGCTGCAGGGCCACCTCGAGCGCCTCGGTGTAGTTCTCTTCGCGAATCAGCCGGGCGAACTTGGCGGAACCGGTGATGTTGGTGCGCTCGCCGACGTTGACGAACAGCGACTGGCGATCGATGGTGAACGGCTCCAGGCCCGACAGGCGGCAGGCCTTGGGGATGTCCGGAATCGCCCGCGGCTTGTACTTGGCGACCGCCTCGGCGATGGCCTGGATGTGCGGCGGGGTGGTGCCGCAGCAACCGCCGATGATGTTGAGGAAGCCGCTGGCAGCGAACTCCTCGACCACCGCGGCCATTTCCGCCGGGGTCTCGTCGTACTCGCCGAAGGCGTTGGGCAGGCCGGCGTTGGGGTGGGCGGACACATGGGTGTCGGCCTTGGTCGCCAGCTCTTCCAGATACGGACGCAGGTCCTTGGCGCCCAGGGCGCAGTTCAGGCCGACGGAGATCGGCTTGGCGTGGCGCACCGAGTTCCAGAAGGCTTCGGTGGTCTGGCCCGACAGGGTGCGGCCGGAGGCGTCGGTGATGGTGCCGGAGATCATGATCGGCAGTTCGACGTCGTCCTCCTCGAACACCTGCTGCACGGCGAAAATCGCCGCCTTGGCATTGAGGGTGTCAAAGATGGTCTCGATCAGGATCAGGTCGGCGCCGCCCTCGATCAGGCCACGGGTGGCCTCGATGTAGTTCTCCACCAGTTCATCGAAGGTGACGTTGCGATAGCCTGGGTCGTTGACGTCGGGGGAGATCGAGCAGGTGCGGCTGGTCGGGCCGAGCACGCCGGCGACGAAGCGCGGCTTGTCCGGGGTCTCGAGGGTCTTGGCGTCGGCCACCTGGCGGGCAACGCGCGCGCCCTCGACGTTGAGCTCGTACACCAGCGCTTCCATGCCGTAGTCGGCCTGGGAAATCTGCGTGGCGTTGAAGGTGTTGGTCTCGAGGATATCGGCGCCGGCGTCCAGGTAGGCTTTCTCGATCGCGGCGATGACATCCGGGCGGCTGAGCAGCAGCAGATCGTTGTTGCCTTTGACATCGCTTGGCCAATCGGCGAAGCGCGTGCCACGATAGTCGTGTTCCTCGAGGCGGTAACTCTGGATCATAGTACCCATGCCGCCGTCGAGGATCAGGATGCGCTCTTTGAGTGCTTTCTGGAGTGCTTGGTAACGAGCGCTGCGGTCGGACATAGGAACTACCTGGTCGGGCGAATATCAGAAGGTGCCGAATAATAACAAAGCTGCACGGATTTTAGGCGTACCGCCGATTTGCATGAATTTACTTCATGTTGGTGCGGCGCCCCAACACCTCAGGACCCGCCAGGCACATCGTGATGGCTTCAAGTAACCAGGACTTTCGGCACATGCTGCATCGCATATTTGCCAGCGCCTTCGCCTTGCTCATCAGTGGCGCGGCGTTCGGGCAGGCCCCCCAAGCGAGCCCGACGATTTCATACACCCGGGATATCCAACCGATCTTCACCGAGAAGTGCGTGGCCTGCCACGCCTGCAACGACGCTGCCTGCCAGCTCAACCTGGGCAGCGCCGAGGGCGCCGAGCGGGGTGCTTCCAAGGTGCCGGTCTACCAGGGCGAGCGCAGCCAGGCGGTGCCCACCACGCGGTTATTCTACGATGCCCGTGACGAAGCCGGCTGGCGCAAGCAGGGCTTCTACTCGGTGCTGGACAAGCAGGGCAGCCAGGCCGCGCTGATGGCGCGCATGCTCGAGCTGGGCCACAAGACCCCGCTCACGCCCAATGCCAAGCTGCCCGAGGAGATCGTCCTGGGGCTCAACCGCAACAACATGTGCCCGTTACCCCACGAGTTCGACGCCTACGCCGGCGCCCACCCCAAAGAGGGCATGCCGCTGGCGGTCACCGGCCTGACCGACCAGGAGTACCAGACCCTGCAGCGCTGGCTGGCGGCTGGCGCTCCGGTCGAGAAGACGCCGATCCAGCCCAGCGCGGTCGAGGCGAAGCAGATCGCCGACTGGGAAGAGCTGCTCAACCGCCCCGGTTCGACTGAGGCACTGGTCGGCCGCTGGCTGTACGAGCACCTGTTCCTCGCCCACATCCACTTCGTCGGCGGCGAGCCGGGCCACTTCTTCCAGTGGGTGCGTTCGCGCACGCCAAGTGGCCAGCCGGTGGACCTGATCGCCACCCGCCGGCCCAACGACCCGCCGGGCACCGATTTCTACTACCGGCTGATGCCGGTGCAGGGCGTGATCGTCCACAAGACCCACATCACCTACCCGATGGGGCCGCAGAAGCTCAAGCGGGTCAAGCAGCTGTTCTACAGCGGCGACTGGCATGCCTCGTCGCTGCCCGGCTACGGCCCGCGCCACCGCGCCAACCCGTTCGAGACCTTCGAGGCGATCCCGGCGGTGGCCCGCTACCAGTTCATGCTGGACAACGCCGAGTACTTCGTCCGCACCTTCATCCGCGGCCCGGTATGCCGTGGCCAGATCGCCACCGACGTGATTCGTGACAACTTCTGGGCGCTGTTCCAGGAGCCGGCCCACGACCTGTACATCACCGATGCCGAGTACCGGGGCGAGGCCACGCCGCTGCTGGCCATGCCCGGGCAGATCGACGACGTCGGCAGCGTGCTGAGCCTGTGGCACGCCTACCGTGACAAGCGCAACGAGTACGAGGCGCTGCGTCGCGAGGCCTATGCCGAGCAACCGGCGCCGAGCTGGTCGACCCTGTGGGCCGGCAACGACAACGCGTTGCTGAGCATCTTCCGCCACTTCGACAGCGCCTCGGTGACCAAGGGCCTGATCGGTGATGTGCCGCTGACGATGTGGCTGTTCGACTACCCGCTGTTCGAGCGCACCTACTACCAGCTGGCGGTGAACTTCGACGTGTTCGGCAACGTCTCGCACCAGCTGCAGACGCGCCTGTACTTCGACCTGATCCGCAATGGCGCCGAGGTCAACTTCCTGCGCCTGATGCCGGCCGGCAAGCGTAGCGAGATCCTTGGCAACTGGTACCAGAACAGCGGCAAGGTGAAGATGTGGATGGACTACGAGGACATCGACACCAGCACCCCGAGCGCGCTGAAGCTGGACAAGCACGATCCCAAGCGTGACTTCGGCCTGCAGTTGCTGCAGCGCACCGGCAGCCTGAACGTGGCCCCCGACCCGATCAACCGCTGCCAGGGCGCCTATTGCTCGCGACCCGGGCTGTCCCAGGAGTTTCGCGACGTCGAGCAGTCGTTGAGCCGCCTGGTGTCGCGCCCGGCCGCGGGCCTGAAGGTGATCGGCCAGCTGCCCGAGGCGACCATGCTGCGCATCGAAGGGCAGGGCGGTCAGCGCCAGGTCTACAGCCTGCTGCGCAACCGCGCCCACAGCAACGTGGCGTTCCTGCTCGGCGAGGCCTACCGCTACCAGCCGGGGCTGGACACCCTGACCCTGGTCCCGGGCGTGCTCAGCAGCTACCCCAACTTCATCTTCAACATCCCGGTGGCCGATGTGCCGGAGTTCGTCGAGGACATGGAAGCGGCGCGGGACGACACGGCGAAGTTCGAGCGCATCGTCATGCGCTGGGGCGTGCGTCGCAGCCATCCCGAGTTCTGGCGCTACTTCCATGACCTGAACAGCTACATCAAGCAGACCGAGCCGGTGGAGGCGGGGGTGCTGGACATGAACCGCTACGAGAACCTCTGATCGGTTGGCCGGGACTTTCCCGGCCTGTTGCGGTCGGAGTCGGTGAACAGGTCCTTGGGGCTGCCTTGCAGCCCTTCGCGGGTAAACCCTCTCCCACAGGAATAGTGCAGGCCTTGGGTTCAGCACAGTACCTGTGGGAGCGGGTTTACCCGCGAACGAGCGCAACGCGCTCGCAAGGGCCTCAACGCACCGGTCAACGCAGGGTTTTTCATGCTGTATTCGCTTCAGGCTCTCCGGGCATTCGCCGCCTGGGTGGTGGTCTGCCACCACTTCATGCAGATCTTCTTCGACTTCCACGCCACCGGCCCCCTCGGCCAACTGCTCGCCGACCGCGGCGCGGTGGGGGTGGACATCTTCTTCGTCATCAGTGGCCTGGTGATCTACCTCTCGACCCGCGACAAGGACATCGCGCCCGCACAGTTCCTGCTCAACCGCGCCCTGCGCATCGTGCCCGCCTACTGGTTCTATACCCTGCTGATGGCAGCGCTGATGCTGGTCGCCAGCCGCTGGATGCCGCACCAGGTGTTCGAATGGCAGCACCTGCTGCTGTCGCTGTTGTTCATCCCTGCGGAGAATCCGGGTGGCTACGGCTTGTATCCGACCCTCAATGTCGGCTGGACGCTGAACTTCGAGATGTTCTTCTACCTGTTGTTCGGCCTGGCGTTCCTGGTGCGCCAGCGCCACCACCTGCTGTTGGTGACGGCGGCGCTGCTGCTGGTCAGCGAGGTACTGGGCCGCCTCGGCGTGCTCAGCCGCTTCTACAGCAACGACATCGTCTACGAGTTCCTGCTGGGCATTGGCCTGGGCGTGCTGTACCGCCGCGGGCTGATTCGCCAGGGCTTGTGGCTGCCGCTGGGGCTGCTCGGCGTGGCGGGGTATGCGCTGTATCACCTGGACGCCTCGCAGCGCCTCCTGCACTGGGGCCTGCCCAGCGCCCTGGTGGTGCTGGCGTTCATCGCCCTGGAGCCATTCTTCAAGGGTAACCGGGTGCTCAAGGCGCTGGGGGATTGCTCCTATTCGGTCTACCTGGTGCATGTGCTGGTGCTGTATGGCGGCCTGTTCGCCAGCGAACGCCTGCGCCTGAATCCGTACCTGGTGTTCGCCTTGTGCGTGCCGTCAATCGGACTAATGTCGTGGCTCAGCTACCACTGGCTGGAGCGTGGCCTATACGGGCGGCTCAAGGCCGGATTCGCGGGGCGTGGCGCCCAGGAGCCTGCGCTGGCGCTATCCCGAGTCAAATGCTAGGACTTTGTTCGAGGGCCGGGTTGGCGTACACTGCCGGCAAGTCTGTGAGGAACTTCCATGAGCGCTATAACCATTACCGACGCCGCCCATGATTACCTGGCCGATCTGCTCTCCAAGCAGAACACGCCTGGCATCGGCATCCGTATCTTCATCACCCAGCCGGGCACCACCTACGCCGAGACCTGCATCGCCTACTGCAAGCCGGGCGAGGAGAAACCCGACGACCAGCCGGTTGGCCTGAAGAGCTTCACCGCCTACCTCGACGCAGTCAGCGTGCCGTTCCTCGAGGACGCGCTGGTCGACTACGCCACCGACCGCATGGGCGGCCAGCTGACCATCAAGGCGCCGAACGCCAAGGTGCCGATGGTCAACGAAGACAGCCCGATCAACGAGCGTATCAACTACTACCTGCAGACCGAGATCAACCCGGGCCTGGCCAGCCACGGCGGCGCCGTGAGCCTGGTGGACGTGGTCGACGACGGCATCGCCGTGCTGCAGTTCGGCGGCGGCTGCCAGGGCTGCGGCCAGGCCGACGTGACGCTGAAGGAAGGCATCGAGCGCACCCTGCTCGAACGCATTCCGGAGCTCAAGGGCGTGCGTGACGTGACCGACCACAGCCAGAAGGAAAACGCGTACTACTGATCGCCAGTGGTGACGCCATCGCGGGGCAAGCCCGCTCCCACGCCTGGGCCATGCCTGGATCAATGCGTGGGAGCGGGCTTGCCCCGCGATGTTTTCAGGTGTTGTGCATTGATCCCTAGCAACAAAGTGTTACGGATTCAACCCCTGCGACAACCGGTCGCGCCCCGTAAACAAAGGGCTGCAGCCTGGTCGGCCGGATATCGGGTGGATGGTGCAGGGGTGGCGTGACAGAATGCCCCGGTTTTCTGGCCGGCCCATCCCAGGGGTCGGCACCTTCCCTGTAAAGGATGGTTCCATGAATGATCTGTTGACCCGGCGCGCGGTTGTCGCCGGGATGGGCGTACTGGGGCTTGGCCTG
>Ga0247820_10000451_pt1 | contig 21847 bp, 18 predicted proteins | sample 13C_Glucose_Day1_2_FD_192480 | JGI IMG/M metagenome (GOLD analysis project Ga0247820, IMG submission 192480) | Soil microbial communities from agricultural site in Penn Yan, New York, United States - 13C_Glucose_Day14 | ecosystem: Environmental > Terrestrial > Soil > Agricultural land | place...
TCACCGACCAAGCAGCAGAGTGCCGAGCAGCAGGTCTCAACGCATCAACAACTGTCCCTTTTCATCCGTACGCGGGTGGGGACGTTCACGTGTACGCCGACACTCGGCGAACTCGTTGCGGATCGATGGCAGCCGCAGCAGCCGACAGGCTGTGTCGATGGCCGTGGTCGCGGCCTGCTCGGTCAGGTTCCGCTGGCGGGGCAGGGTGGTCATGGAGCTTCTCCCTCTCGCAGGTCACCGCCGCTGGCGCGGCGGTGTCGGAGCAACTGGTCGTAGCGGGTCACCGAGGGCATCGGCCTGGTGTCCGGGGGAAGATGGTTCAGCTTCCACTCGTGCAGGAAGGTCACGCTCGCCCCTCCCGGCCCGGCAGTCGGCCGCGACGTCTGGACCTCGGCGGCAGCGGGTTCGTCCTCGGCCTGAGCGGCTTTGCGGGCCTCCAGCGCGACCGCGTCTGCGGTCAGGCCCCGGCCCGAAGGGCGGTGGCCAGGCCGGCGACGATGTGCTCGTGCGCGAGGTGGCGGCCCAGCAGCAGCACCTCGATCAGAGCCCGGGTGCCCTCGATGTCGCCGTGGGCCCGGACCGCCGCGGCCCACCAGGCGTCGTGGACCGGGGTGAACTTCCCAGCGGAGCGGGCCTGGTCGAGCGCGGTCGCGCCGGGAAAGGCGCCCGGCTTGCGGATCAGGGCCTCCAGGTAGTGGTCCAGCTCCAGCCGACAGCTGCCTTTGGCGATCAGCCGCTCATGCCGGGCCACCTCCACGTTCCTGTCGTAGACCACCAGGTGAGAGGCGTGCAGCAGCACCCGGACCCGCTTGCCGATCAGGCGGACCGGCACCGAGTAGCGGTTGGTGCGGACCGCGATCTGGCCGTAGCGGTCGACCCGCGGAGTGAACACCCGCCCCGTCTCGAACGGATCCTCCGGCAGCGGCAGCAGCTGCGGGCGCTCGTCCTCGAAGTACTCGTCGATCGTCCGGGCCCTGGACCCGATCCGGCGCCGCCCGTCGTGCCGGTCCCACTGCTCGACCAGCTCGTTCAGCTCCGCCAGCGACTCGACCTCCGGAACCGGCACGAAGTGGTTGCGGCGGAAGTAGCCGATCTGGCCCTCGACACCGCCTTTCTCGTGGGCGCCCTCGATGCCGAGCCGGCAGTAGAAGCTCTCGATCCCGAAGTGCGACTTGAAGGCGATCCATCGGTCAGCCTCCACCCGGGCCCGGGACAGACCCAGCACCCGAGCGACGGCCGCCTTCAGGTTGTCATAGCGGACCTTGCTCCGCGGAACCCCGCCCAGCGTCCGCAGCGCGTGGACGTGGCCCTCGAAGAACGCCTCCTGCCCGCAGGAGGCGAAGACGCGGTGGACGGCCTTACCCGAGTAGGACAGGCGGAAGGAGAACAGATAGCAGGTCACCACCTCGCCGGCGAGCTTCACCGTCACGTCGCCGAAGTCGACCTCGGCCTCCATAGCGGGCTGGTGCGTCTGCGGGACGAACGCCTCGATTGGAGCCTTGCCCGACTCCACGAGGATCTGCGGCTTGCGGTCGGCGACGTAGCGGCGGACCTGCTGGTAGGAGACCTCGGCGCCGTGCTCTTCGACCAGGCGGTGAAAGATCCGAGTGACCGTGTGCCGCTGTTTGCGCGGCGCGTCCAGGTCGGCCCGCAGGATCCCGTCGACCGTCGCCTTGTACGGGTCCAGCGCGGTCGCCCGGGGCGGGAGCTTCTTCCTCGGCTCCGGCCAGACCGAGGCCACTGCCTTCCTGATCGTCCGCCACGACACGTTGTACTTGCGCGAGATCTCCCGCATCGTCATGCCGTCTCGGTGGTCGCGCCGGATCGCGGCGTACAGCTCGACCTTCGACATCTGCGGCATGACCAGGGCCTTTCACCAGGAGCACCCCGATGCTGGCCTGGCAAGTACCCCGATGACGTCGAAACTCGGGTTCTGGCACAACTTCTGTGGAGCGCTCACGCTGTGTAACCATCGGGACTGGATGGCCCTTCGTGACTCGCCAACAGAGCTGTTTGGGAGCATGCCCGCATGGACTTTGACCTCGCCCCACCGACCGGCGTCGGCCCGTTGCGGATTGGTATGACTCGACACGCGGCCAACGCGGCGCTGGACGCGCTCCGCGATCTCTCTGCGATTTCGGAGTCTGATCGGCCGGGGCAGCACGTCTTCCGTCCCAGCGGGCTGATGATCAGCATTCACTGCATGCGCGACGTGCTTGAAGCCATCGAGCTGGGAAGGCCTTCGCCCCAGACAGACCGAGTGCTGTTCCAAGGTGTGGACGTGTTCGCGCTTCCGGCCCGCGAGGTCGTCCGGCGCGTCGGCGAGTTCACCTCGATCGAGGAAGATCCTGACGACGATGCTTCATTCATTGCCCCGGACCTGCCGCTGAGCTTCTGGCGCCCGTTCGCAGCCGACGATGAGCCGGAGGAAGAGCAGGGCTACTTCTTCAGCTCGGTCCTGCTGGCACGGCCTGGCTACTAACACCCCTGCTCAGGCTGCGGAGCGACTCCAGCAGAGCTCGTGACGGGCCCATCAGGACGCCAGCAGGACTCGTTTCCGCAAGAGGCCGAAGCCGGCCCGGCCGTACATCTGGCGCTTGATCATTTTGATCCGGTTGACGTGGCCTTCGACCACGCCGGAGCTCCAGGGCAGTGTCAGGCCGGCGGTGACGGCGGCGAGATCTCGTTCGAGGCCGTTGACGAAGGTGTGGAGGCTGGGCAGGCCATCGGCGCGGACCGCCTTGATCCATTGCGGGAGCTGGTCGCCCTGGAGTTGCGTGAGCATCTTCCCGAACGCGCGGATGTGCCCAGTGAGGGCATCCAGTTCGGGGCAGCCAGCGAGGACGGCTTTGAGCTTCAGGCGCTCGCTCTCCGGCAGGGTGTCGGGGTGAGTCAGGATCCAGCCGGTGACCGTGCGCGGGGACGGCGGACGGGCTGCCGGTGCGGCCAGGGATGTGCGGAACGGCTGGAGGTAGGCGCGGACGGCTCCGTAGCCGCCGGTGTAGCCCCGCATCTTGATCTCTTCCCAGAGGGTCCAGGCGTTCGTGCAGCCCTCGGCCCATCGCTCGTTCAGGTAGGGCTTGAAGTCGTCGAGCTTGGTCCTGCGATTCTGCCATTGCCCCTGGAACAGGTCTTCCGGCCTGGCGGCGTCGGCCAGCCGTTGGACGGTGCGGTAGGTCATGCCGAGCTGCCGCTGGATCGAGCGTCGGCTGTGGCCTGCGGCCAGCAGCGCGTGAACAGTTGCGTGTTTGCCTCGAGTGCGGTCGGCAAACCGGTGCCCGGTGGGCCATGGCGATCCGCTCTCGGCCGGTGTCGGAGCCTTCTCCGGCACCAACTCGGCGAAGGTCGTACGAAGGCAGGGGCGGTGGCGGGAGACACACCGCTCGGCCGCTTCGCCGAGGTTGCGCCAGAGATGGAACCGGTCGGCGACCTGAACCGCGGTGGGCGCCCCGATCCTGGCCCCCTCGGCGAAGAACGGAGCACGGTCACGGCAGACGACCTCGACCCCTGGGTGCTCGGCCAGCCAGGCCGCGACAGTGCCTGACTCGCGATCCGGCAGTAGGTCCACCGGCCTGCGAGTCTCGACGTCGACCAGCACGGTCCCGTAGACACGGCCCTTTCTCATTGCATACTCGTCGACGCCGACCACGCGCGGCCTGGGGCTGGGGTTCCGGGAGGGCGTCTACCAGGCGCAGAACCGTGTTCCGGCTGACTCTCGCCCCGAGGGCGTCGGCCAGCCTGGCACCGGCACGACCGGCCAAGGCGAGGCCAACCTCGGCCAGCACCGACCGCATTCGGTCGGTCCGTTGGCTGTACCGCTGGGTCAGACCCGCGACCTGCTCGACGAACGTCCGCCGTCCGCAGGAGACGTCTTCGCACGTGAAGCGCCGGACACGAAGCCGCAGCACCACCCGCCGTCCCGCCACAGGAAGGTCAGCGGGAAACCGCAGGTAGGAGCCGTGCACCCGCCCGGACCAGCTTCCGCAGCCTGGGCACCGAGCACCATCCGTCCGACATCTGACACCGACTCGGATCACCTCGCCGTCGTCCTGCACCGACACCACCATGATCCCTGGATCCGACAGGAAGAGCAGCTCTTCCAGCCGGAGCAGTACCTCGCGCACAGCCCAGAACCATCAGCCCGCACGCGGTCGGCACTATCGGTTTCCGGACGATCTCGTGAGACCACCAGCAAGACCTTCAGTCACAGGGAGTAAGCACGTCGCAGAAGTTGGACCAGAACCCGTTCTCGTCGACATCGAGATCCGGATCCAGCGAGCGCCTCCGGAGGACGTCAACAACTGCTGTCGTGCGACGTCGACAAAGCCACCTGGCGCGTGCGGCCAGCATCGCTTCGTACCGGTTGGCCTCCTGCCGCTCGCGCCAGTCCCACTCCACGGGGCCGGCCGGGGCTTGGCGGCGGGCTGCGGGCGGCTGTGGCGGGCGGAGCCTGGCCGTCTCTGCCACGCGCAGCAGATGCGTACGGTCCCCGGGCACGGCGAGCAGTGCCTGATTGTCACCGGGTATGAGGCGGGCGAAGCAGGCCGCGGCCCGCAGGAAGACGCCCGCCCAGCCGGGTACGGGGTAGGCGGCGCAGCCGTCGGTGTAGCGGGCGCGGTCGTGCAGGGCGAGCGTGGCCGCGGCGTCGTCGTAGTCGCGTGGGCCGGCGGTGGCGAGCTGTTGGAAGGAGGCGCCGGTGAAGAGCGCGGCTGCCAAGGCTGCGGCCAGGCGGGGGTGAGCGGTCGAGTCGGCCAGGCGGCGGGCAACTTCCCGGGCAGTGTGCACGGTGAGAGGTGCGGGCTGTGATCGGTGTCGCCAGACGATCGGCGGCGGTGCGCACGGCCCGACAGGGGGCGGGGCTGTCGTAGCAGACGAGGCGGTCCAGTGCGGGCAGGGTCAGCCATCGGCCGGACCGCCGGACAGAATCGGCCACGTCGTCCGCATGGGCAGGCGGGCCGTCGTAGTGGTGCTGGGCAGCCTCGAAGTCGGTAATGTCCGCGTGGTCGACCGCTTGAAGGGCCTGATGCAGGGCGGCAGGGAGACGAGGGCGGTGGCAGACCAGGGTCAGGTGGATGCCTGTGCCGGCGCGCAGCTGGAGGAGGCGTTCGGCGCAGCGGGCGGTCAGGCGGTGGGCGCGCAGGGCGGTCAGGCGAGTGACTGGCTGGGCTGTCACCCATGCGGTGGCGGCTTCCCGGGCGGGCTGCCGGCTCGGCCTGAGGGGAAGCAGCCTGGCAGCAGCGGCGGTCTGCCCAAGGCGGCCAGGAGGTCGTGGGCGAGCGCGGTGTCGCTGGTGGTTCCGGGACCGGGGTGCAGGGTGATCCGGCCCGATGGCGGATGGTGCGCGGCCAGGGCGGCGTGGGTGTGGGCCGCGTCGTCGTGGGGGTCCATGACCAGCGTGAGGCCTGGCACCCCCGCGGTGAGCCGCGGGGAGGGCGGCATCGGAGGCCTGAGCCCTTACGGGGCTGAGGGAGTCATGAAGTCCCGGCCTTGTCCTCCTATGTAAACGACAGCGCGACGCACTGATGGTACCGCTGGTACCATAGGTGCCATGTCGGATCCCAAAGCGATGAATCTGCGCTTCCCCGACCCCGCGCAGCGGGCGGCCATCGCGGCGGCCGCCAAGCAGGCGGGGGTCAGCATGCAGGAGTACATCCTCTCGGCCGCCTACGACCGGGCGACCGCGGTGGAGCAGCGGTTCCTGGAGGGCTTCCAGGCGTCCATGGCCCGCAGCGGCGCGGCTTTCGCGGCCGAGCCCAGCACCATCGATCCCGGCGCTGAGCATCGGGCGATCGAGCAGAAGGCGCTGCGGGAGCTCGAGCAGCAGGAGCGGGGCCACGCCGCGTGAGCGAGCAGGAATCTCTCCACCCGATCGACGTCACGTTCCTGCTGCACGCCGCTGAGCTGCTAGAGGGTGATCCGCAGGTCGACGACCTGGGGCCGCTGTATGCGGCCGTCGCCCGGGTCAACGCCCGGGCGATGGAGCGGGACATCTACGGATCGCTGAACCTCAAGGCCGCCGCCCTGCTGCACACCCTGGCGAAGCTGCCGTGCCTGGAACACTCCAACGAGGCCTTCGCCTGGCATGCGACCGAGGCCTACCTGATCCTCAACGCGCATGCCCTGGACTATCCGCCCAAGGCCGCCGTCGCGCTGGTACGCGACGCGGCCTCCGGTGTGTTCGGCGTCGCCCGGATCGCCCGGCAACTGCGCGACTGGACTGCCACCTGACCCAGCAGCCGGCCCTCGGCGATCGGAACTGGCCAGATCTACAACGCACCTGTAGCGGATCCGGTCGAGCCGTTCGGTGAGGTCGGTGTCCAGGGACAGCAGGTCACCGGGCAGCGGCAGCACGGCGGGCATCGACCACAAGGTGCCTTCCGGCGTCTCCTCGCGTCGGGCCAGGCCCCACGTCAGGTAGAGCTCGGACAGATCCCGCACGGTTTGGGGCACCGGGAAGCCGGCGGCCGTGAGCTGAACGCCGAACTTCTCCCAGCGGCTCGCCTCCCACGCCTCGCGTCCCTGCGGCGCCTCCTCGTCGTCCCACTCCTCATCAGGCCACGCGAACGTGAGCGCACCATCGAGATCGCCGCCGATCATGTCCCAGTGGCCGTCGAAGATCTCCTGCAGCAGGTCGTCCAGGGAGCCGGTGAAGCCGGGCTGGCTCGCGGTCCCGATCAGCATCGTCAGCGGGAAGCCCTGGCGGGGCAGGACGTGCTCCCAGCCCGAAGCCCACCAGTCGTTGTGCATCGCCATGTCCCGGCGCGGGCCGGGCACGGACGGGTTCTCAGTCATCCGCAACTCTTCCTGGAGGAACGGTCAACGCTGGCAGCGTACGCACTGTGGTCGAAGCGTTGTCACATGCGCCCGACCCAGGCCTGATGGTGGTAGGCGACGTGCAGCCCCACACGCAGACGGCCGCGGAGGACACCAACGCGTGTCCTGCCCTCCACAACCTGCAGCCCGTTGTCCGATGGGTCCAGGAAACGCCGGACGATCAGGATCGGCGGGCGCAGCCACGTTCCGTGCTTTTCCCAGTGCCGACCCACCTCGGGGCGGCGAACCTTGACCCAGTGCACCGGGTTCTCGGCGTAGCTCTCGATGCAGCCGACATCGGACGCACCGGTCGGCATCTCGTTGAAATCCACGGCCGGGATCGTCTCGAGTCGCCACCTGACATTCCGCAAGTCGATGCCGCCGTAGTCGTACACGAAGGCGGCATTGTCTCCGTGGTCGAAGAGGAACTGTTCCAGGACGTCGTCTGGCCAGTGCAGCGATGCCAGTAGCGGGTCGGCACGGAAGCGGTCATAGCTGAGGCCGCCGTCCTGGCGGCGAACCATCAGCGGGCTGAGATCACTCAACTTCATGCCGCCAGGTGTACAGCAGATGCTCGGCACTGTTCCCTCCCGTGCTTCGGCACTGTGCTCCAGCCGCCCGTGGAACCGATGCTGGCGCAGGCCCGTCGCCGCCGGGCGGGTGTTGCTCGTGATGCCGACCGTCCGGCCTACGGCGCAAATGCCCCACCACGACCAAGCGCCGTTTGCTGCCCCCATGAACTGCGGCATGGTTGGTGGCAGGAGGCTGGCGGAGGGTGAGGTGGTCTGCTCCAGACGGTGCGCGTGGGGTAACTCTGGTGTGCGGTGTGCGTTGAGCATGTCGTGCCACAGCCTGCATCCAGCTACTGCAAGCCCGCGCCCCCGATCGACACGCCTCAGCCGTTGCCCTTCCTCTTGACGATTCAGCAAGGCGAGGCAGCCCGTACGCTGCTCCATTACGTCGCATCCTTGCCGCTTCCGGGGCCCGACGCGCAGCTGCTGGCCGTCGTAGTCGCCATCAGGGCTACTCGAGGCGGCGTCGGTAACGTCACCGGGGCGGACCTGTCCGCTCTGCGACTGGGTGATCCCCGTCACGCCGTCGACGCCCTTCGTACGTTGGGCTGGCAGATGGAAGACGCGATCTTCGACGGTGCCCCAACCGCGCCACCAGTTCGCGTCACCGTGCCCGACCTTGGCCGCGAGACGGACCACCCGCTGCCCTTCGGCAAGCTCGTACGCTCGCGGGTGTCCGGATGGACCACACGGGTCTTGACCGCCAAACCGGTGAAGAGGCTCCCACCCGCCGCCCGGCTGCCAGCCTGTTCACCGCCGCGCACAGCACCTCCAAACTCCTCGGACAGATCCCGCCCCACCTCCCTGAAGCGTGCCGCGCCGCTCTGCCGGACCTTCTGCATAAGGGCTTCCTCGCCGAGTTGTCCGCCGACCAGTGCCGTCTGGATGTCCAAGTACGCCATCTGTCGGGGATGCGCCTGCCGACGGACGAGGAGAAGACGGCAGCAGGGCCAAAATCGCGTAGCGGGGGCGTCCCGGCGATGACGTCAGGTTTCCAGTTCGACGTTGAGGCGTGGATGCAGTGGAAGAACGCTGCGACGCCCGCTCTGCGACGGCATGTCGAGACGGTGGAATCCTGCGCCTTGTGTGCACTGCCACCAGAACGGGTCGCCGAGGCATTTATGCTTCCCTCCCGCCCCCAGTTCTTCTCCAAGGAGACCAAAGCCGCTTACGGGCAGTGGAAGGATGCCCACCCCAACCGCGGTCCGCTGGCGTCCAGGTTCACCGTGGCCTTCAGAGCGGAACACGGCCACGGCCCCTCGTTCAGGCAACTATGTGCCGGCCTGGACTGGGGTCAGAGGCGGCCGGTCCTCGGTTTCGTCGTGCAGCGCCTCCTGGCAACCCAGTGGCTGACCAGCACGGGCGCCGTGCCATGGACGCTCCGCCCGGGCCAGACTGCCCAGGAACAAGGCATCACCCTGCCCAAGGCGCGCAACCCGCAGGCGGCCGGCCCCGCTCAGGCCCGCTGACACTTTCCGGCTCAGGGCCGAGAGCGCCAGCGCCCCTTGTCCGAGCCACCCTTACCAGACGGGCCCCGGCCGCTCCCCGCGTCCCGTCGCCGTGCGGCGGCTCAGAACGTTGTGACGATCGGGGTCTGCCGAAATCCGGCGGCGATCTCATGGTGGCGTGCGGGCACTGTGTTCGGGCCGACGCGCACGTAGAACTCCTGGCGCTGTCCCTCACGGTAGGCGTACATCTGGCCTCCGCCGGAGACCTCGATGGCGAGGACCGTCTTTCCGTCGTGTTCAATCAGACGTGGCTCGTAGGGCGGCACTGGCTCCAGGTTGTCCCGGATCATGCCCACGACCTGGAGAACCAGCTTGTCGACGTTCGCCCCCTCGGGCAGGCCCACGATCTGCAGGTCGTCCCGGACGCCGATCAGGACGGTGCCGCCGTCCTGGGATGCGAAGGCGGCGATGGTCTTGACCATCTTCTTCCGCGAGTCGCCCTCCGGGACCTCCTGTTTGCATTCCAGGTGCTTTCCCTCCCCGTTCGCCAGGAGAAGCTCCAGCTCAGGGCCGGGCTGCTCCCAGACGACCGAGGCATCACGGGCGCGCCCATAGGTAGGAGCCGGGAAGCTGCGCCAGTCCAGCCACTGCTCCTCGCGGCGGAGCATCAGCAGGCTGTCGAGCGCGAGTCCGTTGGGCAACGCGAAGCGGTAGACGCCAGCACCGTCAACGGACTGGCGCTCGTTACCCGCCGCCCAGCTCAGCTCCAGTACCGCGCCGTCCAGGGCCTCGCCGTCGACGACGGCCGTCAGCAGGTCGGGCCCGATGGTGATCTGCGAGAGCCAGCCCGCACGCTGCGGCTGGACGATACGCCACAAGTCCGAACGGCCCGCGTTGCTGTCGTGGGGGCACTGGTGGAGAAAGGCGCTGAGGGCCTGGTCGAAGTTCAGGAAAGAGGGGCCGTCCCCGACCAGCAGGCCGTGGCCGGGCTGGAGCGTGTTGGCGTCCCGGTTGATGGTCCACTCGGTGCGCGGCCACGGCGTGGTCACCCGGCCCCACTCTTGCTGGCCGCGCAGCCGAGAGGTGGAGACGCTGGCAGGTGGCGGTCCGGGGGTGACGATGTGGAGGCTGTGGATGTCCTGTTCGTAACCCCGCAGCAGCGCGGCGGCCGTCGGGCCGGGCAGGGGCAGTTCCAGGAAGCTCGCCGTGCTGTAGCACCAGGCCCGCTCCGTTACCGGGGTGTCGTCGTCCAAGGTGACCTGGCCGTGGTGCAGTTGCCACTGTTGTGCGTCCGCGACCAGTGCCAGCCGGACGTTCACGGCGGCACGCTCACTGAGCATCGCCACCAGTGCGGCCGTGTCCGTCTGCCCGTTGTTCGCCATGCCAGGCTTCCCTCTCCCCGCAACGTGTGAAGCCGAAACAGATGCATCGTCACGGCCCATACTCCCGAGCAGGCTACGCCGCAGGTACGTGAGCGGGAGGCCAAGTGCTGCTGTCAGCTCAGGCGGTAGCCGAGCAGTGCGAGGCCGACGGCCGCGGGGTAGTGCGGCGTTGCCCACCCGGGGTTCGATTCCGCGCGTCCGATTCGAACGATCTGACTCGAATTCGAGTCACGCGGACCCGGCTTTTGTGGGATGCCAGTGCGAGAACGTTCCCATCAGCAAGATGTTCTTGTTGGGCGCAGTTGCGGCTTGAGAGGGGATCGAATGCCTACAGGAGTGGCTGTCGTGTGCGACACCGACGACTGCTTCGCCGTCTACCTGGCGGTGGAGACCGGCGACGACGAAGACGTGCGCTCCGCCTCCGAGGTCTCGCAGCTGGCGCGCGACGCCGCTCAAGGCGACGGGTGGGTGGTCAGCTTCGGCTTCCGGCAGCCGGTGATGACCTGCCCCGGCTGCTCGGACGGCCGGGGGCCAGTGCGTGAACGCGGGGACTGCCGGCGGTGCATGGGTCGCGTCGATTCGGAGTCCAGGTGTGTGTACTGCCTTCGCCAGGTGGAGCCTTTGCAGCCCGAGGCGTAACGGCGGCGTCCCGTCATCGTTGAGCAGCACGACCCCATACACCGGCCCTCGGGGGATGTCTTCACTCCCCGGGGCCCGCGGTGTGTCCGGACATGGGTCAGATTTCCCCGACTACCGTGGCGGTGAGCCAGTCGGCGGCTTCGGCGTCAGTCATCAGCGGCAACTGAGCCGGGTGGGCGTCGCTGTCCTCCCCCGCCCAAGGGCGCGCCGCGCTTTCCGAGGGTGGCCGCTCAGAGTACAGCTGTGCCGCGACCTGGGCGGCATCCTGATGCTGGACGGGCCCCGAGCGAACTGCACGGGCCTGGGCCTGCGCTGTGCTTAACCAGCATCATCCTGGAGCGCGTGTCGGCACTGGGCTCCCAAGCCACTCCCCCAACGGGCTATCTGGCAGCTGGTCCCAACCCGCTCGGATACCGTCTGGCTTATGGCCTCCCGCGAACACCCACCACTTCCTGAATCAGTCCGTCACGGTCTGCGCGCGATCGTCTTCGATACGAACTCCTTCCCCCGCGGTGGGCTCGACTTGGACCTTCTGCAGGAGTGGGGGCAACGAGCCGTGGATGACGGGTTCGAAGTCTGGGTACCGGAGCCGGTGCTGTGGGTTCAGGCCGAACTGCTCTACCGCGACCTGTTCCAGATCTACGCCGAGACCGGCGACCGGGCCGGACTCGAGCGCACCGCCCACCAGCTCAATCAGATCTCCACCGAAACCGGGCTCGACAGCTCGCCCGAGACCGTGGCCCTGCTCAATGCGCTGCTGGCAGCGAACTCGGTGATGGGGACCGCGATCGCGTAACCGCCCGCCGGGCCGCAGGGACATAGGCGCGCTCGGCAGGAGCGGGCCGGGTGGGGCGAGGGACGCCGCCATCTGCTGCACCACGACCCGACGGGCTAAGCGCAGCAGCTCACGACGGTGTCCATTTGGCGGTGCCACAGTGAGCATGCTCCTGTCGGTGCACTGAAGCCACGCGAGCCTGAAGCACAAGCACCCCGCGGCGCGGCGGCCGATATGTACGGTCCGCTCGTACGGCGAGGCGGTGACTCGGGCTTCTTCCGATCGCGACGATCTAGCCGACCGAGGGTCGTCGACGGGGCGGGGCTCCGTAGGCGGTCACTCTTCCGGTTCGGTGGGCGGAACCTCGAGATCGGACCGTTCGCCGGTGACGAGGGTTCCAGGGATTTCGGCGCCCTCCAGGAAGGTGACGTCGCTGAACTTCGCACCCTCGCGGAATGTGACCCCTTGGAAACCGACGTGCCCGTGAAAAAAAAGGCCTCTACAGATGAGAGGGCGCAGGAAGGTGGAGAAGTCAAAGGACGCCGTGCTTCTGAACTCCCCACCGGCCAGCAGGACCGGGCCGTCGAAGGTCGCGTAGGCGAAGGAGGCGCGGTCCTCGAACAACGCCTCGAGGGACCCAAGGCCGTCGTCAAACGTGCTGTAGTCGAACGAGACCCGCTCAAGGAAGTGGACGCGGTCGAAGCCGGTGCGTCGCTGGAACGTCGCGTAGTTGAAGGCGACTCGGCGGCCGAACTCGGCCCGGGTGAAGAACGAGCGCCCTTGGAACGTGGCGTAGTCGAAGGAGAGAGGGCCCCGGAAAGCCGCCGCTTGGAATGTGGCATGGTCGCCGAAAGTGGCGTAGTGGTACGTGACCTCCCCTTCCGTCGTGAGGTCACCCATGTCCACGTCACCGATGAAGGTCGCGTGGTCGAAGGAAGCGCCCCTCTCGAACCGTGCGCCGCTGAAAGCGGCATTACTGAGGAACGTGGCGTGTCCGAAAGCCGCGTCCGACCGGAACACCGCCTCGTCGAAGAGCGCCCGGCCACCGAACGTGGCCCCCTTGAATGACGCCTCGTCGAAGAGGGCCTGCTGCAGAGTCACCCCGGGCAGTACCGCCCTGTCGAAGATCGCACGGCCCAGGCGGACCCGGCCTCCTTCGGCCTCGCGGACCGCCGACACGACCTCGTTCAGCAGCTCGGGCGTGAACGTCGTCCCCGAGAAGTCGACCGACGCGCCCGGCGCCAGTGCGGTTAGGAACGCGGCCCGCTCGGAGTCGGACACGTGGGCCAGGCACTTCTCGTACCCGGGGAGCTTGATTCCGGTGCAGCCGACCGGATCCTCCGCCGTCGCCCCGGTGCCGCAGCACACCCAGGACAGTCCCGGCCCCGTCCGGTCGCCCTCCTCCGCCGCGGCGGCGATCGCCCGCCCCAGCTCCTCGACAGGACCCTCGTAGAGCCAGCCGCCCCCGGGCTCCGGTTCCGAACGCGCCCCGAGCGGCACGAATCCGTCTTCCCAGGCGGGACCCAGCGTTACGGCGATCCGGTCGCGCATGGCGTCGGACACGGCGAGGTGCACGGGCGAATCGACAAAGCGCGCCGCCTGGCGCAGCTGGGCGTTCAAGAACGAGTCGCCGACGAGCCGGGCAGCCTCCGACACCGCGCCACCGACGAGCCCCAGGCGAGTGTCCGTCACCTCACCGATGGAAACCGCGACCGCGACCGTCATATCAGGGTGCCCGGCCACAACGGTCTTCAGTCCGGCCAGCACGCGGCCCACGTCCTGCACGGCCGTCGGGCCGTCCAGCATCATCAGCAGATCCGCCGCTCTCTCACCCCCCGCCCCCTCGGTCACGACACCGTCGATGCCTGCCCGACGCATGATCGCAGTCAGGGACTCCCTCATGTCATGCGCCAACTCCGGTTCCACATAGGGCGCGTCGGTGCCCCACCGACCGCTGATGACCGTTACATCGATGGCCAGGCACACGGCAGGGCTTTCCGGCGACGGACCCGCGGCCAGCTCGCCGCCCATGTCCTCGATCTCGTACGGCGTCGTCATGTGCGCCGCCAGCGCCCGGCGGAAGCCCCTGTTCTCAAGTAGCGCGGCAGCGGGCACCACCCCGATCCGGGGGCGCTGTGCGTGCCGCCGGGCGACCGTTCCCACGAAGAAGCCGTCACAGGAGACGAGGGCGCCCGACATCCCCGCCAGCCCGCCTCCGTCGAAGGGCTCCGTGAGTTCGACGGTGATCGTTCGCGCTGTGGGCAGCGCCGTCCCCAGCAGTTCCCTCCGTTCACCCGACCGTCCGAAGCCGCTGACACGCACGGGCATCGGACCGCTGTCGGGCATGCGCCCCCACCTGAGCCGTGACGGAAGGAGACGCTCCCACTCCTCGCCGTCGAGAATGTTCTCCTCCGCGAGCACCAGGGCGGCGTCCAGCGGCCCCTGCCCCGTCCACACGGTTGTGCAGGCGATCTCCCTGCCGTCCCTGTTCACGGTCCACATCGCTGTGCCCGCGTCCACCACGTGGGCGCAGGTCAGCACAAGACGGGGTGTCAGCAGAACACCGGCACCGGCATTCATGCCCGAGCCGTGCCCTCTTCTCAGCACGACGACACGAGCGGACGGTTCGTAGTCCGTCCCACGCTCCGTACCTTGTGACCCGGACGCCGCCTCGGTGTCCGGCGGCGGAGCTGCCACCGGCAGCGGTGGTTGCTCCGCGAACGGCTGCTGTCCTTCGGCCACGCGGCGGCTGCCGGCCGCCCCGCCGGTCACCCGCGTCGCGGAGAACTCCCGGCCGCCAAAACGGCTGCGGGCGATGTACTCCCACACGCTGCGCCGGACCAGCTCACGCACCGCGGCGACGTCTCTGCGGAGTTGGGAGCCGAGCAGAGCCTCGCGGACACCGGGCAGGAAGTCAAAGTGCAGGTCGTCCGGCGCCGTGTCGGCGGGTTGTGCGCTCCAGGGCTCGAGCAGCCCTCCGAGGGCGACCTCTGCGAGGTGGCCGTGGTCGGAGTCCGTCAGCAGGGAGCGGCGGACGAGCGTCATGACGGGCAGTGTCAGCGGCACGGCCGCCAGGTACGCCGCGAGCTGCTGGGCCGTGGGGGACGCGGCGGCCCGGAAGCGCTCGACCGCGTCCAGTCCGACGGCCGTGGGGCTAGGGGCAGCAGCCACCGGCTCGTCCGATGGGGCGGCAGCGTCGAGTCGGAGGCAATACACGTTCCACCACCGGCCGTCCCCCGAGACCAGGTGGGCCAGCCGGACGAGGCTGTCCGGGGACGCGGACACGACGGGTACGACCGCCGGGGCGGCGGCCGCCCGTCTTCCGCGCCGGTGCGGGCGCCGCGCAGTGGCCACGTGCTGCCAGGTTCGGCCCGCCGCGGCGGGCCGGTCGGCCCGGACCGCGAGGGGGACGGGCCGGACGGCGCCCCGGGTCCACAGGCGTTCGGGGAGTACGTTCAGCACGGCCACGGCGTTGTGCCTGCCCCACTGGCGGAGCACGTTCTGCACACCGGACTCCCGCCAGCCGCCAGCCGCCAGGTCCGTGCACACGAGGATCAGCCGGCGCCCGGACGGGTCGGCGAGCTCCCGCGGATGGCGCGGTGCCGCTCCGCGCCGGTGGGCGACCATGGGCGTCCCACCGGCCGCCGTGCCCGTCAGGAACCACGTGCGGACATCGCGGAACATACCGCTGCGCGTGAAGGCCCTGCACAGCTCCTCGGTGAGGTCGTCCCACAGCAGCATGGAGTGGTGGGCGTCCACGACGAGCGTGAGCTCCGACCCGCGCGTCCGGGAGGGACGCAGTACCGGCGAGAGCATCAGCTGCTCGATGCTCTGGTCCACGGTGAGTTGTTCGTCGAGCTCCTCCCCCGGTCCGCCGTCGGTGTGCCTGCCGACTGGGCGCAGGGAACGCATCACGGCCAGGGGCTCGTGCAGGACCTCGGCGCGGGGCAGGCGCAGCGGGACGCCGCGGGGCCCGCCCTCTGCTCCGGGGCCGCCGTCGCCGTGGCCGTCGGAACGCTCTTGCACGGCGGCCGGGAACAGCTGGTCGGCAGGCTGCGTCAACGTCATCGGTGTGCCGCTACGCGTACCCTCCCGCCGTGCCGCCGCGCCGTGGCCGTGGGTCCCGGGGCCGTGCGGTCCGGGGACCGACCGCCGGTGCGCGGCGTCCACCCGGGCGGCCAGCCACAGGATGTCCGCGATCTCGTCCGGTCCTGCGTCCGGACCGCCGTCGGCGAAGGCGGCGAGCAGTTTTTCGATCACCGGGCGGCCCGGGGAGTGCGGCCGCAGCTCATGCCGACGGCCCGGTGAGGTGATGCATCACGGTGGCGAGGAAACGTTCGCGGTCCTCCTCGTCGGTCCATGCCCGGCTGAGCCTGAGCTGGATCGCGTTGAGGAGCTGGTCGGTGGCCAGGTCACCGTCCGCGCTGCGGTCGATGAAGGTTCGAACGAGTTGCCGGTACTCGTCGTGCTCGGCGATGTCCACGCCGAGCCGGCCACGGATGATGCGGGCCAACTTCTCCGCGTCCGGCGCCTGCAGATGGAGGCGGACACAGCGGCGCAGGAAGGCCGGCGGGAAGTCCCGTTCACCGTTGCTGGTCAGGACGACGACGGGGAAGTACCGGCACTGGACCCGACCGCTGTCGATCGTGGCCCGCTCGCCCTCGGCATCGTCGGTCGCGATCTCCACCGTGGGCTCCTCGCCCGCCAGGCGGGCGAGTTCGGGGATGGTGAAGCCGCCGTCCTCGAAGACGGTGAGCAGGTCGCCGGGCAGGTCGATGTCGCTCTTGTCGATCTCGTCCACCAGCAGCACCCTGGGCCGGTCCTGCGGCAGCAGGGCCGTTCCGAGCGGTCCGAGCCGCAGGAAGCGGGAGATGGACGCGGCACTCGGCGGCGCGACGTGGCTCGCGCGGGACCACCGCGTGCCGCCGTCGGACGCGGGCGTGCGCAACTGTTCCAGGTTCGCCTCCTGAAGGCGGCCGATGGCGTCGTAGAGGTAGAGGCCGTCGCGCAGGACGCTGCGGCTGGTGACGGGCCAGTGCAGCACCGGCCCGAGGCCGAGGTCGGTGGCGATGCTGTGGGCGAGGGTCGACTTCCCGACGCCCGGCTTGCCGGTGACCAGCAGCGGCCTGCGCAGGTAGAGAGCGGTGTTGACGACGTCCTTCTCCAGTTCGTCGGGCACATAGCCCTCCCCGCGGTCGACCGTCCGCTGCCAGGCCGCTCCGGAGCAGCCGGGTGGGGTGTAACCGGGGTCGGGGGTACCGGGGAAGTCCCGCCAGGGTGGTGGCGGCGCCTCCGTGAGGCGGTTGAGCCTCTCCTCCCGGCTGCCTAGCCCTTGGTAAATCCACCAGTCCTTCACCACTGTCTCCGTCGCTCCTCAGGCCAGGGACCGGTGGTCCATCGTGCAGTCGGGATCGTCCCACAGCAGGACCAACTGGTCAGCTCCGTCGGCGGATCGGCCGGCCGCTGCGCCGCGCCGCAGGTCGCGGATGGTGCCGGGCAGTGCCAGCACGTCGAGGTCCGCGGGCAGTGCGCGATCCGGAGACAGCAGTGCGGCGACCTCCTGCGCGCTGTCGCGGGCGGGTCCGTCGCGCCGCCACACGGCCACGGGCACACCCCCTTCAAGGAGGGCGTCCACTACGTCCTGCGTGCCCGTGCCGGTGGTGTGGGCCACCACGCACGCGGGGTCGGCGCGCACGCCCAGCTCCACGGCGAGGTCGTCGTTCACCTCGGTGTCGTCCACCACGCGCACGGCGGAGGGGTGCCGCCCGCCATGAGTAAGCAGCCAGGTCCACTTGCGCCGCCAGGGCGCTCGGGCGTCGTGGCGTTCGTCGGGGCAGCGGACGACGACCTCGTGGAGCACCCCGAGCGGACGCAGGCGGCTGCCCGTCCTGCCGCGCGGGACCGGCCACTGGTCGAAGGGGATGTCGAGCAGGTCAAACGGCACATGGAACTCAACACGTTCCACCACGGGGTACTCGCCGTCAGCGGCGGTCGCGCCCAACGTGGCCGAGACGCGGCTCATTTGCTGGACAAGTTCGTCCCTCACGCCATCGAGGGTGAGCGACCGACCTGCCGACTCCCAGATGACCTCGGTCGTGTCGCGGCGCAGCCACATCCGGACGAGGTGGCGGCCCCCGTCGGCGACCGGATCGAGGCGCACGTGCAGCACGGTGCTGCGCGGCGGCGGCGGGGGCGGCGGCAGGGCCGGCACCCTCAGACGCTCCCGGGTCAGCTCCTCCCATTCCCGCAGCTGCCTCGACCACGCCCGGTCCGCGGGTCCGCACCGCTGCGCGAGAAACCGCACGAAGGGCACGACGAGGGGCACGTCCAGGCGTCCGCCCTGCCGTTCGTCGAGATCCTGAGCCACCTCTATCAGGGTGTCGGCGGGCAGGCCGGCGCGGACCGGTGTCGTGCACCCGGCGGCCTTGAACGCCCAGGCGTAGGCGTCGTACGTGCAGCGGGGCAGGGGCCGGTCGCCGAACGCCTCTCCGAGTCCGTCCCAGGCGTTCTGGTCGAGCCGGCCCGCCTTCGGCATGGGGCCGTCGGTGTCGCCGGGGACGTCGAGGAAGGAACAGCCGTCCCAGTCCCGGTCCACAACGAACTCGGGCAGCTGCCAGCCCTCGCCCTGCTCGTGAAGCTGCTTGAAGTGGCGGTGGACGGCACGGCCGATCTCCGCGAGTTCGCTCGTCCCCTCGGGCAGCGGCCGGTCTTCCAGCTCGGCAAGCAGGGCTTCGGTGAACTGCCCGGCAGCGCGTTCCCTGTCGTTCTTCGCCGCTTCGCCCTCGCGGGCCGCGTAGAGCCGGAACTGGCGCCGCCACGGCTGGGTCGACCCGCCCGCGTAGTCGGTGCTGCCGAAGTTCCAGCGGTGGTCGCGAGGTGCGTCGATACGGCAGGCGTCCACCAGGGCGGCCTGGAGCGCGAAGCGCGGCCTGCGGACGGTATCCGTGCGCCACCAGCGCAGCATCGAGTCGAGATTGAGGTGCCGGATCAGTCCCGCGCTGGCGTCCTCGCAGGGCAGGATCATGTCCCGCCCGAGCAGATACCCGTGTCCGGCCCAGAAGATCCACAGCAGGTCGCCGTCGCATTGCGCGAGGTCGTCCACCAGCGCCGTTTTGACGTTCTGCTCGGTCGCAGGGCGGTACGTGTCCTTCAGGGCGGCCAACCCGGGCGTGGCGGACCAGTCGAGCACGTCCGGTTCGAGCGGCGACAGCAGCAGCCGGATGTTCTCGTGCGGCACCTGCGCGGTCCCGGTGAGCCACCCGGTGAAGCGCAGGGCGTCGCGGGCCGCGCCACGCAGATCCCACTTGCCGCTGATCCTGTACTTCTCGACCCCTGCCACGAAGGCGAAGGTCCGCTCGGGGCGTACGGCCGCCGGGAGCGTCGTGCGATCCGTCACGCGATCTCCGTGACGGCGTGCGCGATCCGGTCGTAGACGGCGTCCAGTTTCCAGTAGGCGCTGTGGCAGGGCAGGAACGGCTGGCGACTGCTGACTTCGTGGTCGGTGACCCTTGGATCCGCGGGGAACACCGGCTCCGCCATGAAGGCGAGGAGGTCCTGCCGGTCATAGATGTTGAGCCACCGGGGGAAGCCGACTGGCAGCGACTCACCGGGTGCCAGCGCGGTCAGGGCGCCGAGTTCGTAGAGGAACGGCGCCTGCGAGCCGACGGTCACGACCAGTTCGACGCCGGGGACCGGCTCGCCCCGGGCCGCGGCGAGGGCGAGCAGGTCCACGAGGGCGATACCACCGAGGCTGTGGCCGATCAGCACCGTAGGGCCGGGCTCTGCCGTGATCTGCTCGTGGAGGAGGTCCCGCAGCGCCGCACCCCTGGCCTGGTAGCGGAGGATGTCGCCGAGGAACGGCGTGGACTTGGTGGTGAGGGGACCGCGCCACAGGTTGAGGGCGGGCTGGGTCGTCATGCGCAGGGCGAGATTGCCGAGAACGGCCCCCGCGCGGCCGGCGACGCCGCGAGCGTCGCCGCCCAGGCGCGCCGTGAGCAGATCCACCAGCCGATCGCGCTCGTCGCCGGTGCAGTCGGCATCGGCTCCGGCCGCTGCCAGCGCCGCCGCGACGACGGCTCTGGCAGCGGCGACGGCGAGTTCCCTCGCAGAGGCGTCGTCCTCGGCCCGGCCCGCGGCACGGGTCGCCTCCGGTGCGTGGGTGATGTCCGTCAGCGCCTGCGGATAGGCCCCGTACAGGTCGGTGTCGCGGAGCAGTCGGCCGAGTTCGTCGGTCTCTTCGGGGCTGGGCGGCAGTCCGGACAGGAGCTCCAGAACCTCGGCGCCCGCGGAGCGGACACCCGGCATGGCGAAGTCGTCGCCCGCGTCCCAGCCCATCTCGGCCAGCACCCTCACCTCGCAGAGCGGGTCGGTCAGCAGCAGCGCCCACTCGGCCGCCTCCCGGTCCGGCGGAGCGACGGCGAGGAGATTGTCGGCAGCGCCGCGCGTCTGCTGAAGGCCGGGTACCGAGAGGCCCCCGGCGCTCAGGGTCGCGCCGAAGCGGTCGCCCCAGTAGCAGGACGCCACGTTCGCACCGAAGAACCTGGCGGTGAGAGCGTCATGGATCCGCGCGAAAAGTACGTCGTGCCGTGCACGCCGCACGCCCGTGCCGTGGACAAACAGAAAACGCATGGCCGCCCCCCTCACTCAATCGACCGCATCCGAACCATACCGCCGACACTCGAAGTCGTCCTGCGGAAGGGTGAGTTCTGACCGTTCCCGACCGGACGTGCCCGGTACGCGGGCCCGCCGAAATGGTGTTGCCCGCGCCGACTCTGCCGGCTCCTGTGCGACAGCACCGTCCACCGGCTGACGCCTAGTACTGCAACGGTGTTTGTCGTGACTGTTGGCCAGCTTGTTCGTTGGTGTGGTCATGGGTGGGGACCTTGCTGATGTCAGGCTGTGGGCGGGTGAACTGAGCGCTCTGCATGAGCGGTTCGTGCACCGGTTCAACCGGGAGGAGCCGCGGCAATCCGCTTTGGCGTACATGCGAGGGCTGATCGCGCCGTTGGAGCGGAAGAACGGCTGGACGCTTGCGGAAGAGGCCGGGCATACGGGTCCCGACCGCATTCAGCGGATGCTGAACCGGATCGAGTGGGACGCCGACGAGGTCCTGGACGACGTGCGCGACTACGTCGTGGAACACCTCGGAGATCCGGATGCCGTCCTGATCGTCGATGACACCGGCTTTCTGAAGAAGGGCATCCGCTCGGCCGGCGTCCAGCGGCAGTACTCCGGCACCGCCGGACGCACCGAGAACAGTCAGATCGGCGTGTTCCTCGCCTACGCCACCGGCCGCGGACGCACCCTGATCGACCGCAGGTTGTATCTGCCCACCTCCTGGACGGACGACCGGGACCGCTGCCGCCGGGCCGGCATCGGCGACGAGGTGCTCTTCGAGACGAAGGTGGCGATGGCCAAGGCCATGGTCCGCAAAGCAATCGCCGACAAGATTCCCTTCACCTGGGTGACGGCGGACGCCGCCTACGGCTTCTCCAAGGGCTGGCGCTACGAGCTCGAGCAGGCCGACGTCTTCCACGTCATGGCCACCACCCGGCACGACACCGTCGTCACCCGCTGGGCACTCGACCACCCCGTCCACGACCTGTTCCCCGGCCTGCCGCGGCAGAAGTGGAAACGCCGTTCCTGCGGGCAGGGCGCCCACGGCCGGCGCATCTACGACTGGGCCCGCGTCGAGGTGCGGCCCTGGCACCGCCAGGACCGCCGGCACTGGGTGCTGGCCCGCCGCAGCGTCAGCAGGCCCGAGGAGATCTCCTACTACATCGCCTACTGCCCCGCCGGCACCACCCTGGATCAGCTGATCCGCATCGCGGGCAGCCGCTGGGCGGTCGAGGAATGTTTCCAGACCGCCAAGCAGGAATGCGGCCTGGACGACTACCAGGTCCGCCGCTATCCCGGCTGGCACCGCCACATGACCCTGGCCATGGCCACCCACGCCTGCCTGACCGTCCTGCGGGCCCGACAGCTGGACGCGGACAAAGCAGAAACGGATCCTCCCAGCTCATCCACCTCAGCCTCGCCGAGATCAGACGCCTGATCACCCGACTCACCGACCGCCGGCCCACCCCGGCCGACCACATCCTGCACTGGTCGACCTGGCGACGACGACGCCAGCACCAAGCCCGCATCAGTCACTACAAGCGACGCGGACACAGTCCCTGAACTGGTCAGCAATCAGCACAAACACCGTTGCAGTACTAA